>Ga0114932_10005976_pt1 | contig 10567 bp, 6 predicted proteins | sample 2SBtaG_2_FD_87286 | JGI IMG/M metagenome (GOLD analysis project Ga0114932, IMG submission 87286) | Deep subsurface microbial communities from Kolumbo volcano to uncover new lineages of life (NeLLi) - 2SBTROV12_ACTIVE470 metaG | ecosystem: Environmental > Aquatic > Marine > Volcanic ... | reverse complement strand
TTCTTCATAGTGCCCAATCACAAAATTCTTTTTAAATTTTCTAAGATCTCTTTGAACATTTTGATCATCATTCTCATTGATCATTTCACTCAACAACTCACTCCTCTTTCTCTTCTTTTTATGGCCTTTATTTGGAGAAGGATGACTACTTGAATTTATAATAAGATCTCTCTCTTCTGTTAATCCACTTTCTCTCATAATCATTTGATTATCTTCTTTTTCATTTTCTTTGTTGGGTTTAATTGATATATACCAACCATCATTATTATGATCATTTTTATGTTTATCAACCTTGACTTCTTTCTTCTTCTTCTCTCTCTTCTTTCTCTTTGATGATGAAATTTCAACTTCTTCCTCCTCTTCCATTTTGTCATCATCTTCTTTTTGAAATGAATTGTTTCGTGTTGGATCATTTTCCTTTTCATCCTCAACCCCAATATCAATCTCAATTTCCATTTCACTTTTCTCAAATCTCCTCTCTTTTGATGATAATTTTTGCTGATCATAATCTACTTCTTCTTTCTCGACAATTTCATCTTTTTCCTCTTCCTCCTCATCTTTGATTTCTTGATGATGATGTTGTTGAATAGTAAAACTACTATTATCTTCCCCAAGTAAAATAGTCTTTTCTGACAACTCATCCTCTTCTTCCTCCTCCTCTTCCTCTATCTTTACTGGAGAAATAATTTCAATCTCTTCCTCCTCCTCTCCCATCAACAAGATCTTGGATGGCAAAGGTTTTTCCAAGTTAAGTACAGATCGAAATATATCCCCCATCTTTATAAAGTTACAATCACATTCAGCCACTAACCATCTCATGGTCTCCTCATTCTTCCCCTCAAAAGAAGAAGAGGAAGAAGACAAAGATGGAGATTGAGATGATAATTGAAGGAATGATTCTTGCATCTCATCATCTCCAACTAAAATTTTTCTCAAGGATGGATTGATGTCTATGGTTGGGGAAGAAGAAGAAGAATCCTTCATATTTTTCTTCTTTCTATTTCTCTTTGATCTTCTCTTTCCTGAATTTTCCTTCTCTTCCTCTCTTTTATTCTTCAAATGAATCAAATCAGAATGATAGCATATCTCACAACCAACCTTCCTCAAAAGCTGATGAATCTCCTTATTTTCTTGCTGAGACTTTGAAGAACCTATATTCAACTTTTTTGAATCCTCCAATACAATTAAATCACCCAAAAATAATCTGCATCTCCTTTCTTGATTATTTTGGTAAGTGTCTTCATCTTCTGTTTCTTTCTTCTTTGTTTCTTCTTCTTCATTCTCTTTCAATTCCTCCTCTTCATTAAAGGAATTTGATGTTTTCTGATTCACCAAAATTAAATTATGATTGAACAAATGAGCAGTATCATCGTTGTTATTAGGATTATGATATTGTGATCCAACCTCCAGCTGCTGTTGAGTATGTTCTTCCTCTGATCTCAAATTTGAAGAAGATGTAGTTGGAGGGATAAAATCAGATTCTGGGGGGAGGATATAAAAAGGATTGAAGGAGGAAGAAGAAGGTTTCTTTTTCTTCTTCTTCTTCTTCTTTGATACTTTACTTTCTTCTTCTTCCCCTTCATCCTCTTCCTCTTCTTGTGGTTGTTCAGAAAAGATGGAAAAGATGAAATCTGGAGTCACAATTGGGATCTCATAAACAACAGCTAACCCCAACTTCATTGTGAAGCTAATCTGCTCCATTATCAAATGAGAGGTCTGATTCACATCTACATATCGACTTAAGGTTAATCCCAGTGGATCTAACAAGTCTTTGATCTGATTTCGTGTCGAAAGGTTGATATGTGAGGTTGTAAAATTGAGATAAACAATCGTGACTTTGAATTTTGATTCTTTCCCAACCTCAAACACATCCCCATCATACAACTCCTGGTTGCTACCTGGGGATATCTTGGTCCCATTCACAAACACCCCATAGGATGAGTTGGTGTCCTCAATCTTTAGATTCTGCCAGTCCTGGGAAGTATGGAGGATGGCATGTTTCCGACTTACAGATCGATCTTCACTCAGCATCACATTGCAGCTTTTTCTCCCTATTGTAATCCGATACCCAGGCTTTAGAATGATAGGATGGATAAATAAATGGCTTGATGAAGAGGATTTGGCTGGTTTACCCCCTATTCGCTGAATCTTGAACATAAGGCAAGGTCTAAAAAGTCAGACCCAAAAAATGATCAAAAAATTAGCAAAAATTCAAAATTAGCGATACTATAGTCTAGTTTTCGAAGTTATTATCACGATGACAGAATATTTCTTATATTATACATCTATTTACACCATCAAACTTTTATCTTACCTTAATGGAAAAGAAAAAAAAGAGTTTAACAAGTGAATTTTGTTGGTAATTTTCTTGATTTTGCAAGACATTTTTTAGGAGCTCACAAATCATCACATTTGTTGCAATTTTATTAGTACTCCCATAAGTTAGAATTTATAGGTTTGTATTTTCATATAAAATCTGCTTTAAGTTTCAATGTTTTGTTTTAGGCCTTTGTTTGACGAGTGTTTCGATTGAAAACCAAATCGAGTTTTTTTTGCATGACCAGTTCAAAGGCCAAATAAGCAATGAAAATCTTTGTAAATCTCCTTCTTTCCCTTCTCATACTCTGCCTATCTCAACTATCTCAAGTTGTGAGCTTTAAGAATTTCAATACCGATCTTTGTAATCCTTTTTCTGGTACTTTTGATGAGGTAAATACGGGCAATAGTAAATTGAAATCGACTCTTCAGCTTCCTCCTGCAAAATCTCATTACCTGTGCTTCAAAACACAATTAAACACTCCAATTCTCTCACAATATATAATTGACAGTGATGGTGATGCTGATGGTGTTGATTCGTCTCCAGTTATTTCATTATCAAGTAAGGAAGGGAATGTGAGATTTAATCATTACACCAAACTTTCCAAAAATTGTTTAACATCCAAATCAGATTATACCAAAGATCAAAGAAAAGAACAAACTATAAATTGGGTGGAGGAGGCTAAGAAAGATGATAAAAATGGAGATCTTGTTTTTGAAACTTATAAAAATTTTGTTACCTCCTCTTCCTTATCATATTATCCCAATCTCTTTGGAAGAAATAAACAGAAGGATGATGACTCTTCTCTTCTCATGTTAAACGGGAAAACCTTGGTCATCTCTGAAAAATTAGCATCAGTTTGTAATTTATATCATGCATTTCGAGATAATTTATTATCCTTTATTGCAAACTACATCTTAACAGAACCAACAACAAAGAGTAAAAAGAGGATGAAAATGAGTGATGATTGGGGATTTGTTTCTAATGTTTGGTTCCATTCATCAGACTTCAAGGGGTGTGAAAGTGAAATGAGAGATGGAGGTATTATGAAAGAAATGTTTAATTCAGCAGTGAATACAATCAATTCTTTGGTTTTGAAGAATGAGAAGAATGATGGTAGGAGGAATCAACTGTCAAATGAAGAGAGATTGAGAAACAAGATTCTTCAATCTGATTTTAATCCATTCTTATTAACTCCCTCCTTGTCTCAACTTGATAAAAAAATTGAAGGTGATAAAATTGCAAAAACATCCTATAAGTCCCAGATTTCCAAATATCAAAGGACAAAAAATGATCTGGTATGCTTTGAGGATTCAGTTTTGTTGGCAACTAAGCAATATTCATTTTCTGAGCAATCTGATGCAAGTTTTTCAAGGACATGGAAGGAATTCTCCAAAAATTTGAAGATAGATTTATCCTTAAAGTGTGGGCATCATCCACTAGTCGAAAAAGAGAAAGTGGATACAAATGAAAAACTTGTGAAGATTTTAGTATTCCAAAGAACTAAAAGTCGAAAATTGTCCATCAATTTAATCTCAAAATCCGTTCAAGTTTTGGAATCATATTATCCAGATCTTCAATTTTCCCTTTCCACTGCTGTCTACAATCCAAATGATATATGTGAGTTGTTTAGAGAGATGTCAGATATTGATATTTTAATATCTCCTCATGGATTTCAATTGACTTTACTTCCCATGATTCAATTCAATTTCAATTCTTCTTTTTCTTCATTACAAAATCCTGATTTTGGTACTGGGGTGATAGAAGTTATCCCACCACCTTTTATTTGGAAGAAGGCTCAATTAGTCTATTCTTTGATTGGGGAACAATATCTTGGAATTCAATCCTACCATCAAATTCAAGCACTTCCTATCTTACAAGATCCTTCCCATTTTCCAGTTGGATCTTACACAAGCAAAAGAACCTCAAGAAATAGAAACAATAAAAGGGGAAAGAAAAAGGGAAGGAAGAACAAACTAGCAAAAAATTGGGATGATGATGAAACTTTTGAAACAGAAGAAATGGAAAGAGGGGGTCAGAAAACACCAGATTCAGCAGCAACTATGGATCTTTTGAATACTCCTCATAAATACCCAATTTTTGCTCTAAATAATCCAATGATAGAAGCATTGAGGGATGCGAAAGATTGGTATTTTGAGATTCGAGATTTAGTAAGAGCTGTTGAGATGATTTTAATGAAGCGAGGATCAATTTCAAAAATTAAGAGTTTAGTGTATGCAAAATTATCATAAAGATATAAAAACGAATGTAATAAATGTGCATAAAAATTGTTTGTGTAGTCATTTTGTTAATTTTTCATGTCGCCTCTTCATTTCATTTCTTATTTAACCTTTTCTTTCTCTTCCTCAAATTAACGCTAAAAATCAATATGAAAAAAAGATGAAAAGGTATAAAGTCAATCAATAAAAATAAAAAGAACATCTTTAACGATGATACAGCTCCTCCCATCTTTATGGAATCTGGAGATGACATTTTCGTCATCTTTCACCCAGGTTGTAAAACCATCAAATTCTGAAGTAACTTTCACCAATCCTCCTGAAAGGAAAGCAACACATATGTGACAAAATATCATATAATTTTTAACATTCTTAAACCGATGGTTGTATCTTCACCAACTTTTATATCAAAATGTGAAGCTAACAAGTCCTTCAATCCTTGGTATGTGTCTCCTATTTTATGAATCAAATTTGAAACTGTTGTTTCAATAATCTCAACCCATGTTTTAACCTGTAATCTCTTCCATAGAAGATCCAACATGTCTCATGGATTTGATTCTCCTATCTACTCCACGATCATCCAAATCATCCACAAATAAATCCGCTTTTGTATCCTCCTCTCCTAAAGAAGGAATATCCTCGGGGACTTCTGGATTCTCTCCACTTCTCGTATCTTCTGTTGGGGAGATATTTAGGCTTGTGATTGACTCCAGATCCTGAGCAATAAGATCCAATGATCCCACCATATCCTCTAGATACCTCGATTCTGTCACATTCTCAGGCAGATCAGGCAAGGGGAAAGGGAGGGATGCGCCACCAGAAAGAACAGCTAAAGCAATCTTCAAACCAATTCTGAAGATAGGAGCAGCCTGCACGATCCATTTCCTTGGATTTTGAATGACAAAAGGCTCTACATCCCCAATTGTGAGAGTAACTGGGCAGAGGAAGTATAAGTTGGCTGTGGACATGAAAAGTCTTTCTGGATTGAGTTTCTCAACTAATGTATCTGGCACCTCAGAAACGATCAATGGGATGGTTGGGATGTCCAACTCATTCTCCATCATCTGTCTCATCATCATAACATGCTTGTTGGTGGATTGCTCCACTTTCTCAAGGGAATCGAGAATTTTGTGAGTGTTTGCCAAAGTTTGGGATAATTTCTTTTCCAACTGAGAGTTGTCAGCCAAACCACCCACCAAAGAAGTTGGATTTTGACTAGATCCAGCAAACAAATTAAGGAGCATAGGGGAGAATCCAAGAGGAGAAAACATGACTTCCCCAATACTAATCCCACTTGATGCTTCAACCAGCTGGTTGTGAATCGTTTCTAGCATAATCATTTTACTATTCTCCTCAACTTCATTTCCACCTACTAGTAGATTTCCACCCTCCTTCTTTTTTTCTTCTTCCTCTTCCTCCTCCTCTTCACACGAACTCCTCCAAATCTCCTCCAATTCTCCCTGATCCAACCCAGAAGTATTCTTACTAAAGGTTTTTGTATCCTTCACACATTTTAAGAATTTGAACACATTGTAGTTGTGGTGAAACAAAGCGATTGAGGAAGGATCATGACCAAAAAAATCACAAATTGTCCAATCTCCCCCCTCTGAAAGCAAAAGGATTACAATCGACTTTGAACCAATCTTTGCTGCAGTATGTAAAGCTGTGGATCCATCCTATCATATTAACATGTGCTTATAACATAAATAAGGAAATACTACCTTAGCAAGTTGGTTGATGTCACAATTGTAATTTTTGAGCAAGATCTGAGTTAGTCTAACCCGCCCTGTCGCAACACTCAACATCAAGGGAGTCTTCCCATCCTATGTTAAAGAGGAGAAAATCTCGCATATTTCAATAAAAGGATGATCATATCCATTATAAGGCGAATTACCATCTCATTTGAGCTGTTTTGGTTGGCTCCATCTCCAATCAATTTTTCAACTCCAGATTCGTCACCATAAACACAGGAAAACCGTAACTATTAAATACATAAATGGTAGAAATATAATCATATTAGCATACCAGGCGGTCTAAATTGGAATTAGAAGTCATTTGAGAAAGTATTGAGCTATATTCTATGAAACCTCACTTAAAAACCGTATTTTGTAAATCCAAACGTTTGTAAATAATTTTATTATACATTTGAGATGTTAAATAATCTAATTATTTACCAATTTTAGCTACTTACTACTCATTGTTTTGCTATTTAGGCCATGAACACGTTCTTGGCTCATTTACAAGATGAAGAAGGGGTTGAAAAACACCTCATTTTATACCCTGGAATCACGCACCAGGAAGTGAAGGATTTAATCACATCATCTTTTGGTAGTAGCGAAGAAGTTGTTGGGTTATATGATACCGAACAAGATGTTATTTACCCTATTTCGATCCTAAGTAAAGTCCCATCCTTTTTTTCTTCATCTCCAGCTTACACATTATTGAAGGATACATCCATTTCCTTACTCCGTTCAGGTAAATCATTGATTAAGATAAAATTTCAGTGTTGTTGCCCTCCTTATAGGAAGCAGTATGGATATTGATACTCTCTCCTCCGCCACTGGTTTGTCAGGGAACACCTTCGAGCAAACTTTTCATATCTTTCGATCCTTCGCAAATCACGATAATGCTCTAAGTAAAGAGGACTTCTTCCTCGCCTTTCAGGCTATTTCGAGCAACGGGGGGTCGGGGGGTAGTGATGGGATTGATGTTGATACTGTAAACCATCTCTTTGAGGTGTTTGATGCTGATGGAAATGGTGTGGTTGATTTACAAGAATTGAGTTCAGGATTAAGTATTTTATGTGGGGCAGAATTGGAAGATGAGAACAAGATTTTGACAGCCTTCCGACTTCAAGATTTAGACGGGAATGGATTTATTGACCCTGAGGAGATGTGTACTTATCTAACTTCTATGTTCAAGATTTTGGCAGCGACTCATTCATCCCCTTATTTATCTTTAAAACCTGAGGAAGGGAAAGTCACACCAGAGGAGTTTGCTGAGATCACCACCAAATTTTGCTTCCAGGAGGCTGACTTAGATGGAGATGGCCAACTCTCCTTTGAGGAGTTTCATGATTGGATTAACTCCTCCTCCACCCACTCACATCACAATCCAGATTCGCATTCTTTGGTGGAAATTGCTGAACAAGCTTTTGATATTGAAGAGGCTAGAAGGATCACAGGATTAGGATCGCATAACATCAGTTGGGTACTTCATGAATTAGTAAGAGCTGTAGATACAGAGGATGGTTTATCGAGGGATGCATTTATGGGAGCATTTGCAAGAATTTTGGAGAGTGGAGCACCTCATGGTGATTTGAAGCATATTTTGAACTCTTTGTTTGAATTCTTCGATTTGGATGGGAATGGAACTGTGGATGTGAATGAGATCATGGTTGGGCTTTCTATCATTTGTGGGGGTAGCTTGGATGATAAAATGAGGGTTGCATTTGATTTAATCGATGAGGATGATGATGGGGAGATTACGTGGGAGGAGATGAATAAATATTTGGGCAATTTATTCAGAGTTTTATATGAAAACAATCCAGAATTATTCGCAATCACTGGAATTCCATTTGATCATCTAGCTGCTTGTACTGCTAATTTGTGTTTCTCAGAGGCTGATATTAATAATGATGGTACTCTTACCTTCTCTGAATTTGCAAAATGGTTCTGTTCTGATCAATCCTCTGATTTTAGAGACATTTTCAATCAAGATCAAGAGATTCGACAAATCTCATCCTCAACAACAAAAACTTCATCCTTCACACCTTCATTAATTAAACTAGAGAATCAAAATTTTGGAGATATTTATAAATTGATTAAATCAGCATCTGATCAAGAGGGGTATGTTAGTTTAACCAACTTCCGAAGAATCTTCAGTTTGATTGTAAATCACCCATCAAGTGGAAGGAGATCATCAACAGACCTCTCACAAAATGAATTGGTCTTCTTTGATACTTTGTTTGAGGTTATAAAAGAGGTAGAAGATCTTGATTTTGGAAACCAGGAGGAGAAGGTGGAAGTTTTAAATCTATCAATCGCTTTCTTTATGTTGCTTGCTAATAAATCAGATTTGGATTGCCTCCTTCTTTATCACTTATTAGATCATCCAGCAAAGAAGGGGTCTATCCATGATGATGATGGTATTTCCTTTGATATCTTCCATCACTTTTTGTATTTGATATTTTATGTCCATGTATCATTTAATGGGGATAATATTGGAGATAGACGAAGTAGAGCTTACTCTCTATCATCTCAAACTATCTATCAAATTTTTGCAGATAAAGGGGATGTGACAGATCTTGCTTATGAAGAATTCTCAAATTGGATTCATACAACTCAGGCTGGATTACTAACATTTAAAAATTCTTTGTGGTTGGATATTTTTGATGTATCCCACCTATCCTCTCATGAGATCTTTTCTCATTTAAGTCAGTTTGCCAATGACAGACGATGTTTGAACTTTGATGATTTCAAAAGAGCCATTCATCATCTTCTCAAAATCACACATTTCAACCAACAGGAGGAAAAAAATGGAGGAGTGACATCCCCAATGCCCCATGTTACAGATGCTACCTTGAATGAGTTATTTAAAAAGTGGGATTTAGACGGGAATGGTGAATTGGACTTTACTGAAATTGCAACTGCTCTGACAATTTTAACTGGAGATTCTGAGGATGAAAAACTGAGGATGGCTTTCCAATGTTATGATTCTGATGGGGATGGATTTATTGATAAGAGTGAGATGGAGCAATTTTTGACAACTGTTTATCATCTTACGAGGGATATGGATCAGGTAAATTATGATGAAACCCAATTAAGTCCAATTCAAAGAGCGAGGGAGACTACAGAACTTGCATTTATTGAGGCTGATGTCAACAATGATGGGAAGATTTCTTTAGAGGAATTTATGAATTGGGCCAAGAAAGACACACAAACTCATAGTACCCCACCCCCATCCTATTATTCTCCCCACCCTTCTTCCTCTCAAAATCAACAACAAAATAATCAGAGGAGTGGAAGTTTTGATTCTACTCCTCAACAATTTATTACAGAGGATGCGATTCAAATGTCTTTTCTAATGAAAGGGAAGGAATTGTTAGCAAAAACTGATCCTGCTCATATTTCTTATCTGGCCAACTTGATATCTGCTAGAGATGTGAACGAAGGACAGTTTGTGGACATCTTTTGCACTTTAATTGGAGGTCAGTATAGAGAAGTTGATCGAAGGATCGCTCAGGAGATCTTTAGAGTGATTGATGTGGATGGAAATGGGATTTTGGACAAAGGGGAATTGGGTGCTATGCTAACTGTTTTATGTGGAAATGAGGAGGGGAGTGGAGGAGAAGATGATAACTACGAGAAATTGATGATCGCCTTTGAATTACTAGACATAGAGGGGAATGGTCTTATCACACAAGAGCAACTTGAGCTTTATATGGTGACAGTTTACACAATTTATTTCCAACTTTATCCCAATGTGAAACAAAATTTGAGTACTTCTATTGGAGCAAACGAAGTTTCTCTAGCCAAGATCACATCTAAACAAACATTCCAACTCTTGAATTCTGAGTTTATGACTTTTGAGGAGTTTTATGATTATTTTGGGAAAGGAGGGACAGGTGGACAAACATCTTCTGATCAACAACAACAACAGCAACAACAGCAACAACAACAACAGCAAACTGCAAGTGAAGGATTTGGAAGGCCTTTATCTAGAGTATCAGGTTCATTTTTATCTTCTTTTTTTTTATATTAATCATTATCCTTTTATGAAAAATAGTGAGACCTTGGAGGGAGAATTTATTGCCCCAATCATCTCATCCTGTTTATATGGAAGAATCAGAAGAATCAGAAGAAGATGAGGAGGAGGAAAGTAGTGGCGCTGATTTCTTCTCAATGGGATCACAATCATCAACATCAACATCTTCTAATCCATTTTCAACTGATCATCACATCACAGCCCTCCGAAGAGTTTTTACACCTTTTTTCTTGAGAGATGAAAATCA
>Ga0114932_10005975_pt1 | contig 10569 bp, 12 predicted proteins | sample 2SBtaG_2_FD_87286 | JGI IMG/M metagenome (GOLD analysis project Ga0114932, IMG submission 87286) | Deep subsurface microbial communities from Kolumbo volcano to uncover new lineages of life (NeLLi) - 2SBTROV12_ACTIVE470 metaG | ecosystem: Environmental > Aquatic > Marine > Volcanic ... | reverse complement strand
GACATTATATTTCTCCTTCCAATGTTTAGGGACTAGTCCTGAAACGTAGGAGTTCGTCCTTTAAATGTTCTCGATTTACTACTATTGGAAATAGGCATCTGTGAACTGGAATGTCTCATTAATTGTGCATTAACAGCATCCAGCATTTCATTAGCTTTATTTCTATAGTGCTTTCTTTTGGCCTCTAGCTTTACGGTGGGTATTTTACCTAACGCTATGTCTCCACGACAGACAACTCCAGCATATCGACCTTCTTCTCTCACGGTAGAAGTGGCTCCCATTTCAGGTACTTCTTCAGGTGAAACAAATTCCCATCCTTGCTGTTGCTTCTTACCAACTTCTTGGTAATCGTCCTGACCATTAAGAAGGATACGTAACCAACCAAGAGACATATCTTGTTGGTTATATCTTTCTTCAACTTCACGAGGTATATAAGTTGCGTTTGGTTCTTCAAAGACGTATTCTGTTTCTTCTCTGGTTTCGTTTTCCCTCATTTGAGAATTACGTGATTCAATACGTGTCATACTTTCTCCTTCCACGTTACAGTTTTATTGCTGTGTACTCACCTTCAGCATCTTGTACCTTCAGTTTTTCAGCAGCATATTGTTCAAGGGGTATACCCCAATTATTGGCAAGCCTTACATCTTCTTTCGTTAGCTTTACCTTTTTATTGGAGCTAGGGGTTGAACGTGAAGCCCCTGCTACCACTTGAGCAGGTTGTGACGGTTGTTCCTGCACCGATTCTTTAGTAGCAAACTTATGTGGAAACTCTGTCCTAAGTCTACTATCAATCTCATTATAGAAATCAGGATCACTTGGATCAAAACCCTGTTCCTTTAAATCTGCATCTAAAGCTAGAGCAGCAGCAGTCATTATTCTATCTTGACCAAACCAGCTATTCTCTGGTTTCTGTGACCACTCAGCAGCTAAAGGATCAACTTGGGGTTGCTGTTGCTGTTGTTGCTGTTGCAACTGTTGTAGTTGTTCCTGTGTATATTGAGGCTGCTGTGGTGCTGCATCTTTAAACTGAGCTTTAGTAACATTCAGAGTTTTCAAATCATTTTGAGCATCATTTAAAAACTCTTGTGCCTTTAATATCTTTTCTGAATTTCCTTCTTCATGAGCCGTAGCATAAGCTGCCCTAGCTAGTTCAAGTTTATCTGTAATCTGCTTTTCATTAGCATCCAGATTTAACTTACTGATATTGTGAAACTCTTTTTCTCTTGTACTTAAACGGGTATTCAGAGCTTCATTCTGTTGTATTAACTGGGCAATCTTAGCATCACGTTCTTTTCGTTGACTTACTAATTGCCGTATTCTTTTCTGAGCACCCTTGGTTTCAATACCGTCTAGCTCTTGTGGGTCTTCTGCTTTCTGTTCAGGTTCTGGCTTTGGCTCTGGTTCTTCTGTTTTTGCCTCTACCTTTGGTTCAGGTTCTGGAGTTGCCTCCTCTTCCTTTTCCACCTCAAACTCTACTTTTTCTACTTCTTCTGAACTAGGTGGTTCTACCTCAGTCCATTCTTCATTGTCAATCATCGTCATTCCTTTCGTTGCTTACGAAGCATACGGGTTTACGTATTACTATATTATACTACATTATAAAATATAATGCAAGTACTTATGATCCACTTGTTAAATTAAATGTTGGATCTAGATCTCGTGGATGTTCTACTCTACATATAACCTGATCATCAAATAATAAAATAAGCCTTACAGACTTATAGAATAGTTTCTGACCAGCATGTTTAGCATAACATACATAATCTCCTTCTTGACACCAATCTCCATTAGGGAACTTATTCTCATCTTCATAAGCTAAGTCTCCTATAGAGAGTACTCTTCCTACCGTAGTAAGATATGCCATATCATCCTTGGTAGAATCAGGAAGCATTATACCTCCCTTTGTAACTCCTTTTATACTAACGGGCCTTACTAGAATATGGTAGCCCGGTATTTCTGGCAAAGGATTTGGATCTTTAACTTCATCCTCTGTTATCCACATATCGTTTTTAATTGCATTTCCTAAGTGTACTTGCTGCATTTACTCCTCTTCTTCATATATACGACTCTTTACAACAGATGTAAAGGTTTGCCTAGCCCATTCAATTCCTTGAATATGACCAACCAATTGCTTATAATGAGCATATGTTTCTGCATTACCCTCACTCATAGCATTCTTTAATCTGTTTAATTCATCGTTGTAGGTTTTAATAACTTCATCCCAAATTTCCATTATTTAACTGGACTTGGGTACTTCCATGCAGAAGCATCGGTCTGGTTTAGAACACCTTTTTTAGCTCGTTTACCAGCACCACCATCTGCAATAGATCTCTTTGTATAGTCACCATATGCACCACCATCACCATTCGGTACATGTGTTGGATAACCACCTTTTGTCACACCCTTAACATCGTTAGGGTAGTGTACTCCTTGATATTTAGGCATCATCATTCTCCTTTTTCTGCTTGGGTTCTTTAGAAACAACATCTTTTATAACGTCTGCTATTTTAAAATCTCTTTCTCTGGAATCTTTATCTTGCATAGCAGCTAGACGTTCCATAGCTTTAATACGAACAGATTCTATACTGCTATCAATTTTTTGCTGCTCTAGTTCTGCTTTAATAACAGAGTCCATAGCCTTTAAATTTTCCTGAGACTCAATTTTATCTTCTTGCATAGTAACCTTAGAAAGAATATCCAGAGCTTTCATAGTTTCTTTACTGGATCTATCCATGTCGTTCTTTTCTTTCTTGAGTTCTGTAGTCTGTCCTTGAACGTGAGCATCTATAGTTAGCTGTGCCTGTTCCAGTTCAAGTTTCTGAGCATCCAAGGCAGCATCAGCAGCATTCTTGGCAGCAGTAATCTGTAACTTCTCCTGCTCCAGTTGTAGCTTCTGAGCTTCAATGGCAACCAGTTGTTGTTCAGGAGACTGAGATTGACCCATTGCCTGATTAGCATTAAGTACTTGCTTGGCAGCTTCTGCCATAATAGCTTCTGTTACGTTTGGTCCTTGCTGCCCTACTTGTTGCATTCCCATTTGAGTTATACCATTCATCTGTTCCTGATATTTCAGAATCATATGCTCCTGTATGTTTGCTTCCAGAACAGGTTTAATCCTTTGCATAAGAGGATTAGCACCATTCATGGGATCTTGCATATAGGCTGTCTTGACCTGTACATGGGCATCATGGTTCTGTCCGGGGAAGGCTGCAATAGCTACTCCCTTAACTGCTCCCATAATATCTGATACAGGATCAAGTGGTTTAGGTTTTTGTTTGGGTGGAAGGATCTCTTCCATATTGGGCATGTTGGCAGCATTTAGAATAGTTCTATTCAGAGCTTCCAGATTAAACATACCGGGAGGTGATTGCTGTGCCATTTGCATAGCCATTTGTGCAATCATAAGACGATGAGCATTAGATGGAATATTTGGATCACTGACGGGGATCACATCCACTCTTCCATCAAAGTCAGACTTAAATATGTTCCGACTTTCATATGGCACATCATAAGGATATTCACTTGGTAGATAGTCGTAGTCTATCCTAGCCAAGATCCTAAATTCATCTCTCTGGGATTTATGCAACCTCTTGTGGATTGCAGAGAAGAATTTACTGGATGCTTCCAGTAGTGCCATAGTTGTACCTACGGGTCCGTAAGAAGATGCTTCCGATACAATTTGCTCTGTACTGTCGGCAAACTTCTGACCTGCTGCTGTTACAAAACCCAACATCTGGAACAAGGTCGAGGAAGGCTCTTTGTAGGGGAGAGGAACGATAGCCTTTGCCAAGTCCATACCTGTAGATTCAACTTCTTTAAACTCACCGGGACTGATAGGATCATTGTCACCAACCATCCTAACACCCTTTGCCTTAAAACCTCCCGGCAGATTTGCAAACTGACCTGCATCAACAAGACTTCTCATTGCTGCTGTTGCACTCATGGTAAGATTACCAAGGAAGTGCATAAGGCCAAAACCGTAGAAACCAAAACCGGGAACGAACCTATAATGTACAAAATGAGATATACGTTCCTTGTTCTTATCCTCCAATTTATAATTTCTACGTATACAAAGAACCTTACGAGATTGCTCCTCTATCGTAACGATATAAGGAAGTGCAATTCCTTCTTCAGAGTTAGGTTCTTCGATCTCTAGGAAACAATGCTGTTCCAATAAAACATATTGTGGATCTGTATCCATTGCAGGAGACAGTCCCAATATCGTATCCATCTTGGATGCAAAAGATGTAGGTTCAGGACTAGATGCTTCTGGTAACTCTGTATCTGAATAGATACCTGAACGAATATCTTTTGCCAGATCAATGGGACTACGATATATTACATGTGTATACCTGTCTGCCTTGGAAAGATTGCTGGCATAGTAGGATACATAGAATTGATCAATAGGTACAAATTCTGAGACAGGACGTTTCAGATTTGCATCATAGTATACTTTCTTGAATGCAGAACCAATCAATGGTAGATGGAACAACATTCTTTCAAACTCATCAAAGTATTCTGGCATCTGCTCTGTGAGCTGGTAATTCATAAAGTTCTTAACACGATTGGCTTGCATGTCACGTTCTGGAGTGGACTTACCAAGTATCTGTGTCTTGATTGGACCTGCTGATGGGAACAATTCCTGTGAGGCTTTACTCTGGAACTTAACGGCTGATTCAATTAGTAATGGATGTACAGCCGTACATGCTCCTTCAAATGGTTCAGATGTTTCTTGTATCTTCAGACCAAGTAGATCAAAGCCCCGTTCAAACATTGACTCCCAATCACTACGGGAATTTTTATCGGCATCATAATTGTTATAGACATCTTCGGCAATCTGGTTAAGTTCTTCATCATCTAGTTTCTCTGCCAGATTACCATACCATTCCTTTACTGGTTCTTCGGCTTCCATCTCAACAGTAGTTGAGAAATCCACAATTACTCCCCCATCAGGCTCCAGTTCAAATGTTGCTTCCTGTTCCTCATCCACACTTACAGGATTCATGGGAACAACATTAGCCAGCTCCTTCTCTATTCTATCAAATGGATTTCGTTCTGTTGCCATTATATTGCTTTCATATTATGTGTGTAAGGGTTACGTTCTACTACGGAACCACCTTTTTTAAACATCCTTAGTTTTTCTTTTCCTACTCGTAATTTTCTTAATTCCGTTTTAGTTGCCTTTTGGATATTTTTTGCAAGAACATGTTCTCCAACTTGTATTACTTCTTCAGCTCTAAAAATAGGTTCTTTTGTAATTTTATTATAAAATTGTCCTCCTCTATCTGGATTAAAACCTATTTGAATCCAACTGTCAGCATCTTCAGTTTGTTTTTGAAGAGGACTTCCTTCAAATAACTTTGCTGATTCAGATTTTTGTACAGCAGTTTTAGGATTTATATTCTGCCATTCTCCTCTCATAACAGCAAAAGGAGACTTAGCTCCTCCCTTTGCTATTTTTAAAGAATCGGGAGAACTAGATATAAACTCAACAAATCCTCTTGTTCCATCTTCTTTTAATGGTCCTTTTAAAACAGCAGTAGGAGCATACATTACTTTTCCACCTACTGGTGTAACGGCAGCTATATAAATACCATGCTCGTTATAAGCAGGAATATCTAAACGAACATCAGTTAATGTCCCTTGTTCAAGATTTTTATTTAATCCAATAATTCCTTTGTGTCTTTTTTTCTTTAAAGCTGCTGCCATTTCTTCAGGAGTAGATGGTGTAGGAACTTCATCTAATATTTTTGGATCACCCATAGTATCTTCTATAACTTCTCTATGTGCTCTAGATGTAGTTTCTCCTTTTTTTAATTTTTCAGCAGAGTCCATAGCTTTTATTCGTTTAGTTAATTGCTTCTTTTTTGCAATATAAGTGTTTTCAAAAATTAATCCTTCAGAGTAATATCTTTCATTTTCTTCTAGAGCATCAGCTACTTCTTTTCTAGTACGTGATATTTTTCTACCTACATATTTATTATCTTTTAATAAATCATCATAATATTTTTCTATAGAAATATCATCTTCTAAATTATGTAATTTTTTTATAGCTTGATCTGTTGATAAAGTTTCATCTACATTTGGTACTTCATCTAATTGTGCTATTCTTTGCCATTTTTTATTGGCATAATGAGTAGTATCTCCTTCTTGTATTCGTCCTATTGTAACTCTAGGACTAGCTGGATTTGCTTGTGGAGTAAACCAACGACCTGCCCATTCTTTATCCATTCTATTATATGCATTCGTATTCTTTTTTTCTATATTAAAAAGTTTCTTTGCTTCATCTAAATCTCTTGCTTCAATAGATAAGCTGCCGGGATCTCTATCTACAATTTTACGACCTTCACCCGGATACATATAGGCTGGACCTGATACTTCATATTCAAAATCAAATTTACGTAAACCTTTTGTAGCTGCTTTTACACCAGCCTTTACACCTCTGATACCTAGACCAACACCGGGGATCATGCCCAAGGCAGACAACCCTGTGAGAGCACCTTGTCCTAATGCTCTGGGAATATTTCCTTCTTCCAAGGCTTCCTTTGTTTCTCCTGCAAACATGGGAGTTTCATAGGCAGCAATGGCATGGCCTGTACCGGGAGCTACAGCCAATCCTAATTGTTGTGCCAGAGGAAGTTCTTCATACTGTTCGTATGCCTGTGCAGCCATAGAAGGATCTTCAGGTACAGGAGTAGGTTCAACTTCCGTGGAAGACACACCAAGTCTGTTATAAAGATTATTCAATAATGATGAATCTACTGCCATGATTTCCCCTTCCCATTACACTATTATACACCTAAACTCTCCAGTATGCAACCCTTTTTTTTCTACGAGGTTCATCTTCCCAATCAGGATCATCAGGATGAGACAGATGCCATGACTCTTTCAAGTAATGAATTGCCATTGTCAAGGCATCTACCTGATCATCATGAGCAGCATTTGGAAACTGTATAAGTTCTTCCATGAGATCGTCAGCCCACTTTTTATTTTTAGGTATCCACACTCTTCCAGATTCTATCATGGGAGATGCTGCATAGACACGACTAACCTTATCCCTATCTGGTAAGTATTCCAGAACAGGTAGGCCAGATCTTCTCATGTCCTGTATGAGAGACTGTCCACTGGCTTTCTTCTCTATGATACAGACATCAGGCTTGTAGTCCCTGTACATCATCTGTGCCATTCGTCTGAGTTCCGGGTATTCAAATCTACCTTTGATGTTGCCCAGAAGAATAAGGTTGGACATAAACGATTCTTTTCCCATATCGTCTTCAGCATAGAGGGAGAATATGCCCCATGTCTGTATGACAGAGAAATCTGCTGTAGTCTTGGTGGAGAATGCTGTGTCATACGTTTGTAAGACAAAATCACAGGTAGGAGGCTCGTTATTTTCCCACCATTTTACCCACCTCTTTTTAATTAGACCCCCTTCTTCTGGAGTAGGGTTCTGCATGTACAGGGCATTCCAGTATCTTGCCCCGTTGGATGCCTTAATTTCATTTTCATCTATTTGTAATATTTTATCTGGTTTCCATTCTGGGAAATAAGACGATCCCTCTGGAAGTTCCAGTAATTTTGCAGCTTCTTCGTCCAGCCATGCTGGTATCTTTATAACATCCCACGGCAATGTCTCGTATTGATCCATTTCTTCCTGTTGTTTCAGGAGCCAGCCACAAAGATCATCATAATGATACCTTGTATTAATGATAAGTATGGAACCATTGGGCATTATACGTGTTCTTAGACCAGCAGGATACCATTCCTTGATATATCTACGTCCAGCTTCGGAATAGGAGTCTTCTTCGGACATAACATCGTCCAGAATTGCTATGTGTGCTCCTCGTCCTGCAATTTGACTACGTACACCAGCAGCATAGTAGGTGCCACCAAGGTTTGTTTTCCATTTTCCTGCTGCACGAACATCGGTTCTAAGGGAGACACCTTTGAATATGTCCTGAAACTTCTCATCATTGACCAGATCCCTTACAGATCTACCGAAATCACTGGATAACTGGTCACTATGGGACACTGTTAGGATCTCATGTTCAGGATGACGACCAATATACCATGCAGGAAACAGTTTGGAGCAGATAACAGACTTAGAACTACGGGGAGGGAGGAAGACCATGAGCCTTTTTATCTCTCCAGACTCTAGTTTATTTAATTTATCAGAGATTACCTCTATATGTTTACCCATTTTCCAATCGGAGACAAGACTTGGAGCCATTAAACGTATAAAGGTTAAGAAATCTTGTTTAGATTCTTGCTCTATAGTAGTATTTAATAGATTATTAAGTTCTAAGAATGGTAATAGTATGTTTGGATTATCTTGATTAACTTCTATATCCATTGAAATCCTATAATTGTAAGGGAAAAGTAAATAATAATAAAAAAATACTAGTAATATAAGTATCCTTAGTATTCTTTATATATTATAAAGTATATTATACATTATATAGACTCTCTTTGTCAAGTATTTTTTTTGAAAAGTTATAGACCCTAGTATTTTTGGTAAATATATGGCATACCCATATTGTGGAACGTGGACATGGGGTGATTCTTTGGGGTGGGGTATATATAATAAATGTTTCACGTGAAACAATCCAGAAAAATGATACCTTAGAACAAAACGAGAACATCCTAATTGATGATATTCCCGTATTTAGTAAGCTTGCTTATTACTATAAGACTGTTTAAACATCCCAACAATCCCCAGACCTAGCCAATTACGGCAAACAATAGAGCCCCAATAAATCATCATTTAATCCGAACAATAAGCCCACATCATCCGTTCTATATATAGGAATGATGATAGAAAAATAATTGTATAGGTCTATTGACCGGATAGGTTAGATATGCATAATAAGGAAATGCAAACGAATCACCAAAAATGGGAACGTTTAAACATGGATAACAAATATAAGACTAGGGAAGAATGGTTAAAAGCTGCTGACTCTCTATTAAATGAGTTTGTTTTTAATTCAGTAGGGATTACTGATATACCAACAAATGTTGTGTATTCTTGCTCTTTTGCCACTACAGGCAATAAAGAGGGAGCAAAGCATGTAACATGGGGACAAATATTTTCTCCTGATATGTCAAACGATAAAACAAACTTCCAAATAGTTATAAGCCCACTAGTTGAAAAGCCCATTGAGGTATTGGCTACACAAGCCCACGAAATAATCCACAAGAATGTGGGGCTTGCATGTGGACATAAAGGCCCATTCGTAAGAATGATGAAAGCAATAGGACTAGAAGGCAAACCGACAGCAACTAAGGCCGGTGATAAGCTAAAAGAAAAACTGCAAGTTATAGCTGACAAATTGGGACCATATCCCCATAGCAAGCTAAACACTACTGGTAGGAAAAAACAAACCACTCGTATGCACAAATGTCAGTGTTCAGAGTGTGGCTACACTGTAAGAATTAGCCAAAAATGGCTAGATGTAGGGACTCCGATATGCACTAGTCCAGAACATGGTCCAATGGAGGTTGCTGACTAGTAGACTGTTTAAACACTCTCCCCACTAGCTCCACTCCTAGCAATAGGTTGGGGCTTTTGGGGTAGAAGCTTAATTTTTTATAAGGAACAATAAAATGTCATGGACTCTGGTGAATTCTTTTCTTAATAACACTACAGAACTAGATGGTGTTATTTCAGACTATAAGCCGGTAAGTGATTGGGACGTAGATTTAACCTATAACTATTCACCAATGCTTAACAAAGCATTTCAAATAGCTAATCTGAATAACCCAGAAGGCCGACACTTGCACAACTTATCCAGATTAAACAACAAAGAAGCAGCTCCAATAATCAATAAACTATATGCCACTATGTTGCATTATAGGGAAGACATAGAAAAACTAGAGCCTGATAATGGTTGGGGCACATATGATCAGTTATTGGAAACTGTTCGGGATATATTCGAGAGAAATACCAACTGTTTGAATGAGAATTTTGTATGGTGTTCTTTTTAATGTAGACTGTTTAAACACTCTCCCCACTAGCCCCATTCCAAAATATTGGTTGGGGCTTTTCGGGTAGAAACTCAATTTTTTATAAGGAACAATAAAATGGAAATTAAAAAAGCAGGCTCCAACATGACAGAGCTTAGACTAGGTAATGGGACCACTGTTCTATTCTCATACGAAACACCAGTAGCAGCAGGAACCGTTGATGGATGGTTCAAAACTGAGCAGCACTACAGTAGGACAACATCCAAACACATAACCAAATGGTTGGAAGGAATTAAGCCCCAAGTTAAGCCCCAGAGTTTCTTTAATAATCTAGTGGGAGAAAAATAGATGTTTGATAGATTCGACATTATCGAAGCCCACTATATGTACTATACAGAGTGGCATAATGGGCAATGGTCAAGAGAATATAAAAGACTCTGCCATATGCAGAAGTATTTTAACCCTAGTTTTAATCTTAGTTATCAGACATTGACCGATAACGGAAAAACCATATATAATAATTTAGTGATAGATATGGGAAAAAAACTTATAGCAGGGGAATAAAGACATGAGCCAATTGAGCCTTTATGAAAAATTAGAGTGGAT
>Ga0114932_10005971_pt1 | contig 10571 bp, 5 predicted proteins | sample 2SBtaG_2_FD_87286 | JGI IMG/M metagenome (GOLD analysis project Ga0114932, IMG submission 87286) | Deep subsurface microbial communities from Kolumbo volcano to uncover new lineages of life (NeLLi) - 2SBTROV12_ACTIVE470 metaG | ecosystem: Environmental > Aquatic > Marine > Volcanic ... | reverse complement strand
TTATTTATTTGAAAAATGATTTGTTCATAAATTGGAAGGGATTCAAAATCAAGAACATTCTCAACAATAGCCTTCGCCGTATTTAACTGCGAACTCAAATCTAATTGAGTGGCATTATTCCTAGCCTCAGAAGATCCTTTTATATCTATTTGACCATATAACGGATACACATCATTAAAGGATATTTTTTTAAACGATGCTTGATTGCCTTTTAATTGTTCAATAATAAATTGTTTAGCCTCTTTTTTAAATTTCCAGTGTACACTTGGATGAATAGAGGTACATTCTTTTTGAATAATGGCTTCAATTAAATTCTCTTCTTCATTTTTAGAACGTTCTACTGCAGATACTATAAATGGCATCACATCAACCAATTTATTTGCATTAATACTGTTGAGTACATTTGGTTTATCGGATACAATTTCAAGAATTCCCATAAGACCGTCCTCATTTGCTATTGGTGCGAAAATAGCACTTTGTATATTTTGCTCATGGAGAATTTTTATATGAGGTGCTTCTCCTTTTGATTCTTTAAATGATTTTTCAACATCTGATACTGAAAAATACTTTTTCTCATTTAGAAGCCTGTTATAAGACCAATGGCATAATGTGTCTGAACAGCTTGCATTTTCAAGGTTATTTAGCAAGTAACTATTCATCCCAGCACCATAAACACGTTCAAATACATCGTCTTCTCTATTGTAAATTGAGAATCCAACTTTAAGATTTTTAAATCCTAAAAGGGAACGAAAAATTTCTTGAAATCCTTCCATAAAATTTTCATCCTGCCGTTTGTTTTCATCTATTAATGTCGATTTTATATTTGAGATGGACTGATCGGCTGTAACGTCAAAAATATTAGAAATAACAAACCCTTTAAAAGTGTAACTATTAGGCGGGAATTTTTCCTTCCAAATCTCAATATTCTCAAAATTATCGAGTAATTCAAAATAATCTTCTTTAGTTATTTTAGGAGCATTTTTAGAAGGTATAATCTCTGTGAAATCGGCATTATATAATATTTTATAAAAACGCATTATACCATTAGCATCTGGTATTTCGTAATAAAAAGGACGCTTAAAATTTAAATCATACCCATAATAAAAATTCAAAATTGTAGTGCATGCAATAATATACCTGTCATCATCAGGCATGTTTTTTATTTTTAATTTAAAATCCTCTCCAGCGGTCTTAACTATATTCTTAAAGCGCTCAGAAGAATTAAAAATAATATCCTCAAAAGGTACTGAGGCTGTTTTTATCTCATTTTTAGTAAGCAATTGAGTAAACAAATCTTCTAAAATAATTGTTATCTCATTTTGATAGGTTTTAAGCAATGAATAATCTGTAAACCCATCTCTTAACTCGGGAAAAGGTTTTTGTGCATCCAAAACTCTTTTTGCCTTTATAGCTATTGATTTATCCTTGCTCTTAGACATATCTTCGTATTGCTCAATAAGTTTATTAAAACTTATTTTAAACAACATTGGAGATTCCGATTGTTTGTTTGATATCATTACAAAATTAATTAGTTTACAAAACTACTAATAATATCTTTTAGTCGAAGTGTTGTTAACTTAATAACATATTATATTGTTCATAATATTTTAACTCAATTATTATGTATTTACAAATTATTGCTATATTTATCTATTAATTTACTAACAAAACTAATTATTATGTTTTCAAAAACAAATTTAATTTCGACGCTTGTCACTGCCCTTTGGGCGTATTTAGGTGGTTATCTCATTTGGATAATCATTGCAACTCCTCTTATGGAAGGTCACGAGGGTACAGCTACTGGAGTTTGGAAAGAAATTCCAGATCATTTACACTTAATTATTGGATGCATTATTTTTGCATTTGCTTTTTCAACAATTTATTCTAAACTATCTGGAGGATTTAGTCTATCTCATGGAGCAATATTTGGTTGCTGGGTTGGAGTTATGCTAGGTTTTGGAGAAGGCGTAATCAATTTAGGAGTAGCAAACTTTAGTGATTTAACTGGTACACTTATTGGCGGTGTTCTCTCAATAGTATTTTATGTAGTCATGGGAGCATTAGCTGGCTTAGTTTATGGAAAAATGGCTTCCTCTTCGAGTGAATAAATTTATAACTTATTATAAAAAAGCCTCTCAAAATTGAGAGGCTTTTTTTATTTAATCTATTAAGATCTTGTATTCCCAAGGTTTTAATATCATTATCCCGCCTTTAAATTCTACGTTTTTATTTATCATATAGTCCAAATATTTCCCTTGCACTATATTATTAAACCGCTGTTCTTCATTAGAAAAATTACCGATAAAAGTCATCGTATGTCCTTTTTTACTACGTTTAAATACTAAAACAGTATCATTATTTGTTACTAAATTGGTATATTCTGCTGCTTGTTTTCCTCCATTTAAAGCAGGAGTGGTGTTTTTTAGTTTTCCAAGTTTTTCTAATAAAGTCCAAGTTTTTCCTTTTGTTTTTGGGATAGAATCTTTTTCAAAAAACTTTAATCTATGGTTTAAATCGTATTCTTGTCCTGAATAAATTAAAGGCATTCCTGATACTATATAACTAAAAACCGTCATAATCTCCGATGCATTTCCCATACGTTCTTTAACTGTTCCATTCCAAGAATTTTCATCATGGTTAGTAACAAAGTTCATCAAGATATCATCAGCTTCATATTGTGTAGACATTTTCTTTATATAATTGTTCCACTCTTTTACACCTTGTTTACCTTTTGCAATCTCATTAAAAATATGGTGTCCTTCCCAAGCATAAGCCATATCAAACAAACTATCTTTGAGCAATTCTGGTTCCCATGCTTCGGCTAACATAAATAAGTCTTTTTTAGCACGTAATTGTGGTATGGCTTCTTGCCAAAAACTTACAGGAACAGAGCCTGCCACATCACATCTAAATCCATCAATATCTTCTTCGGTTACCCAATACATCATATCTGCAATCATTGCTTTATGTAGTCCTTCATTATCATAATTTAAATCGGCTACATCTGCCCAACCTTTAGATGAGCCATCATCATTTAAAGGGTCTGTAATTTCGCCTTTGTCATTTTTTGTGTAAAACTCAGAATTAGTTTTTAACCAAGGATGATTCCAACCCGTGTGATTTGGCACCCAATCCAGAATTACATAAATACCATTATCATGCGCTGTTTTTACTAACTTTTTAAAATCTTCTTTGTTCCCAAACTCAGGATTTACCTTTGTAAAATCGGAAACTGCATAATAACTTCCTAGATATTTTTCGCGTTCTTCTGGGTCTTCAATATCACTAGCAAATTTATCTCCTGTTGCTTTTCGTTTGGTTTCAGAAATTGGAAAAATTGGCATCAACCAAATAATTTTTACACCTAGTTGTTTTAACTGTGGAATGTCTTTAGTGAATTCAGCAAAAGTGCCTTCAGGTGAATATTGACGGATATTAGCCTCGTAAATTACAGCCGTTTCCATCATTTCAGGAGTAACAGCCTCTATTTCTTTTACTTCTTCTTGTGTAGCTTTTACCTCTTCTTTTTGTTCTGTTTTACAAGACACAAAAGCTAAGAGCGTGATAACTATTAATATACTTTTTTTCATGCTACTGTTTTTTAAAGTTTTATTTTTAATTCTAGTTCTTTAGATGGATTCCAATATAAAAACTTAGTTATAGTTTTTGCAGATTCATTAATAAAAAAACTTGTTTTAGTTCCATTTAATTTAATCCGCTTTGGTTTCCAATTAACATTATGAATAACAAGTTCTATTTTTTTTATTCTTGATTGATAATTTGCACCAGTTTTTGCTTCTAAGTCAATCTCTAACCAACGTTTCTCAATGTTACTTTTAAACTTTAAAATCTCATATTTTCCCTTTTCAAAAGCATTTGCTGTTACACCATCATCATTATACAACTGTCCTTGGCTTTCTTTAACTGAAACATCATAATAATAGTGTACTTCTAGATTATTTGAATCGTATTCATCAGTTGTTTGCATAGACTTTGTCATTGGGATAAATGCTCCTGCTCTAACATAAGTTGGAATATAATTTGGGTGTGTTATAATAGTTTTAGTTTGTCCACCTTTAAATTTTTCATCGGTGTAAAAATCAAACCAATTATTAGTTTTTGGAAAATATATGTCCTGTGTTTTTAAACCAGTATCAAGAATAGGTGAGATTAAAAAATCATTTCCCCAAAGATATGAGTTAACCTTGGTTTGCAACGCTCTATTATTAGGTTCTTCAAAAAACAATGGTCGCATTAAAGGCGCTCCGTTTTGGTTATTTTGAAACGCAAGGGTGTAGTTATAAGGCAATAATTTATAGCGCAGCTCTATAGCTTCTTTTGCCAAAGCTTTAGTTTTAGGCTCTCTAAATACAGGTTCGGCTGGCACTTCCTCTTGTGCATGAGGTCTGTAAATAGGTTGAAAAACACCATATTGCAACCAACGTGTGTATAATTCGTCATCGAGATTTGCACCAGCAAAACCGCCTAAATCAGAATGCATATAACCCAAACCTTGCATAGCCATTTGTAATGCAATTTTGGGTTGCGATTGCAAACCTCCCCAAGTTCTGTTTACATCTCCTGACCATGGAATCATTCCGAAACGTTGCGACCCAGAATATCCAGCACGCATTAAAATAAAAGGTCTTTCATTTGGAAAGTCCTTTTTGTAACCCTCATAAACCAAACGCGCCCAATCATGACCGTAAATATTGTGAACCTCATCAGCAGTTCCTGTTGCATGTAACAACTCTGATGGATGCACTTCGGGTTCTCCCAAATCTCCCCAAACACCTTTTACACCAAGGTTTGCTAAGTCTTTATAAATATTCCAAAACCACTGTTTCCCTTTTGGATTGTATATATCTATGAGTCCTGTATGCCCAAAATAAAAGTCAAATGTAAATGGATTTCCTAATGAATCTTTGGCAAGAATATCTTTTGAAACTGCTTCTTCCCAACGCTTAGATGTTGTTAAAATAAAAGGCTCGGTCACTAAAATTGTTTTAACGCCTTTAGCTTTAAAATCTTTTATCATTTGTTTTGGGTTTGGAAACGAATCTTTTAAAAATTCTAAATTCCCCATGTGTCCTTGAATGTCTTTTCCAAACCAATAAATATCAATAATTACAGCATCTAACGGAATTTTTTCTTTACTAAATTTATCTACGGTTTCGGTAACTTCTTTTTGAGAATGATAGCCAAATCTACTTGCAAAATTCCCTAAAGCCCAGCGCGGAATTAAAGGCTGTTTTCCTGTTAAATCGGTATAATTATCAATTAAATCTAACCAAGAGTCACCTACTATGACTTGATAGGTATTTCTACCAGAAATGGTCTCGTAAGTGAGTGTATTATCCTTTTTACTATCTAAATCTAAATAGCCAATTGGTGCATTATCAAAATGGATGGCATATAGTTTTGAAGACATTACCAAAGGCATGGTGTAATTCATCAATTCGCTATGTGTTTCGTAACCATAATGCGCTCGATTATACAATTGCAAACGGTGTCCACGACGATTCATATCTAAAGCACGTGCGCCTCCTCCATAAAGCACTTCATCTTGAGTTAAATTGAATTGAATAGCTTCTCCATTTTCAATTTTTTGATAACCTGCTTTTTCTGAAATGATTTGTTCTCCTTTGTATGAATAAGAGATTTGAAAAGGTTGTTTTTGGATGGTTACTGTGATGCCTTCAGTTTTTATATAAACAAAATCACTTTCATCAATTAATGACTTAATTATTTTTTCTTCGCTTATAATCATACTATGCGCTGTTTTTAGATACTTTCTTTTATTTGTGTATAAAACTACAGCATGAGACTTGTATGTATATGCTTCACCTCCAGGGATAAACGATGTTTCTATGATTTTGGAATTATAAAATTGGATTCGATATTTACCATCATTTACCTTAACTTCAATATGATTTGCGTTTTTTACAACACTTTCAAATATTCTATTAGCATTTTGCGCAAACGAAAAAGATGCTATTAAAAAGAAAAATATGTAAGCTTTAATACCTTTCATTTCTATTTCTTAAGTAAAAAAGTAAGGGGAATATCTAATCGTTTTTGCCAAGACAATTCTGAATGGTCATGCCCTTCAAACTTCAAGTTCATAAAATTAGCTTTAGTATATCCTTTATTTTTAAATATCTCATCTACTCTTGTTTTATATTGTGGATAATACTGATCTAGTGTTTTTGTTCCAAAATCAAAATAAAATTTATGTGAATTCGGCATTGGCACTTTCGATTCTAAATAGGTAAAAATAGCAAGTGGCAACGGATTGTTTTCCGAAGGCATAATTCCAGGCCAATGTGTCGATAAACACGCTGCGCCACCAAAAACTTCTGGATATTCACAAACAGCATACATTGACATTAAACCTCCCATACTCGACCCTCCAACAAATGTATGTTCTCTATCAGAATAGGTTGAATAATTAGAATCAATAAATGGTTTTAACTCTTTTATCATAAATTTCAAGTAATCGTCTCCTTTAAAATTTACGTTAAAATTATTCTTTTTGGCATCAGAAAGTATTGAATCTTTTAAAGTTTTCTCCATATAATCCATGGCTTTTTGTGGAAACAAATCCTGCCATCTAATATCTGAAATACTGTATGTACCAACAACCATAAAATCTTTTGTTATACCTTCATTCATTAACTTTGAAGCAATCTCATCTACCATCCATTCTTGTTTATTCCAAGTGGTAGTACTATCAAATAACATTTGTCCGTCATGCATATACAAGACTGCATATTTTTTGGTTTTTGAATAATTTTCTGGCAACCAGATATCAACAGTTCTAGGCGCAATAAATTTAGAGGAAAAACTATCAATTCGCTTTAGTACACCACTTGAAAGTTTACTATTTTTTAACGCGTGAGCTGTAATTTGATTATTGACACTATCTGTTTTTTCTTCCTCTTTACAAGAAGATAAAAAGACTATACTTAAAATAAATACTAATAATTTTAATTTCATACGCTTCTGTTTATTTATCTAACTCAATTATTAGAGACGCTTTCCCTTCTATCTTCAATATGTTTTGTAAATTAATGGTTTTACCTGAAAAAATCTCTTTTCCAGATTTAGCATTTTTAATCATTTCTGCAAAACGGTTTAAATTCAATTCTTGTGATTCTTTATTATTATTGATTACAATCATGACTTTGCTAGCATCATTATACCTAAAATAAACATACACATTATTTTCTGGAATAAAGTGCATGGTTTTTCCAAAATGGATAACATTATTCCCCTTTCTCCAATTCAATAATTTTTTAGTGAAATTGTAATATGCTTTTTGAATTTCTGTTCTTCCTTCTTTTGTAAATGCATTTTGAGAATCTCCTTCCCAACCTCCAGGAAAATCTCTACGAATATCGCCATCACCTTTAGCTTTATCACCTTGCATTCCTATTTCGCTACCATAATATATTTGTGGAATGCCTCTAATTGTAGCAATTAATGTCATTACTAACTTATAGTCAGCAATATCTGAATATATCTGGTTGATTCTAGTTGTGTCATGATTTTCAGCAAACACCAAAATATTGTTGATGTTGGGATATAAAAAATCGTTTGTAAAATTGTTATAAGCTTTAATCATTCCATTATCCCAAGATGAATTTTGATGAAACATAGCTGGAATTTCATCATATAAGGTGAAATCCATAATGCTTGGTAAATAAGAATTATAATTATCTAGAGCTCCTATTTTACTGTCCTTTTGCCAATATGCTATTTGTGCTTGGTCGTGCATCCAGACCTCGCCAACAATATTAAAATTTGGATATTCATCCATAATAGCTTTGGTCCATTTTGCAATAGCTTGCTTATCATTATAAGAGTAGGTATCTACTCGTAATCCATCTAAATTTGCATATTCAATCCACCAAATGGCATTTTGGGTGATATAGTTTAACAGTAATGGATTGTTCTGATTCATATCTGGCATTGTCGTATCAAACCAACCATCCATACATGCCTCATAATCTACTTTTGATGCGTTACTATCAAATTGCGTTGTCATTCTGTAATTACTACGCTGGAATCCTTTTTCGCCATTTTTCCAATAATGTATCCACTCTTTTGAAGGTAAATCTTGAATCATCCAGTGCTTACTCCCCCAATGATTGGTAACATAATCCATGATGAGTTTCATGTCGCGTTTATGCATTTGGGTTGCTAAGTTTTTGTAATCTTCATTGGTTCCAAAACGTGGGTCAATTTTATACAAATCGCTTTGCGCATACGTATGATATGAATATTTTGGCTCATTATCTTCAAGTAAAGGCGTACTCCAAATAGCTGTTGCGCCTAATTTATTTAAATAATCTAAATTGTTAATAACCCCTTGAATATCTCCTCCATGGCGTCCTCCTTTATCATTTCTATTGGATTCTTCAGCAGTATCCTCTGTACTATCATTGTCGGGATTCCCATTAGCAAAACGATCAGGCATTAAGAGATAAATTACATCACTGGAGTCAAAGCCTTTTCGCAAAGTGGAATTATCTTTGCGTTCTTTAAACTCATAATCTAGTGTTTGAATTACTTTACCATTTTTAGAAACTGAAATTGTTACTATTCCTGATTGAATTGCTTTTGTAACAATAGTTATGAATTGATAGTTTGGATTTTCTACCTTTTTAACATCTGTAATAGTGATATTGTTGGATATAGACACATCGTATTGTGCAATGTCTTTTCCGTACATCATAAGTTGCAGTTCTTGCTGATGCATATTACTCCACCAAAAAGGAGGTTCAATTTTTTCTACTTGTGAAAAGGTACAAATTGAAAAAAATAAGGTTACTATATAGACTATTTTTTTCATTTAATTCTTTTTTGTCATTGTGAAAGTGAAATAACGTGGAAATCTCATAAAACAGATTCCTTCACTTCGACTGCGCTCAGTGACTGCGTTTGGAATGAAATTATTCTAAACCGTTACTAAACTATTAGGTGAAATTGTAACTATTTTTCCGTTAACTAAAATATCTAAATCTTTATTTCCTTCCAATTCAAAATTTGTTTCATTTTGACATACGTTCACTTTTAAAATCTGATCTCTAAAATTGATCTTAAATGAATAAGCCTCCCATTGTTTCGGTATTTGAGGACTGAAACATAGATTGTTGTTTTTTACACGCATACCACCAAAACCTTCAACTATACTCATCCAAGTCCCAGCCATACTTGTAATATGTAATCCTTCGTCAACCTCATGATTATAATCATCTAAATCTAAACGCGATGTACGCAAATAAAAGTTGTAAGCTTGTTCCATCCGACCAAGTTTTGCTGCTTGAACACTATGAACACAAGGCGAAAGCGAACTTTCATGAACCGTGTAAGGCTCGTAAAAATCGAAATGCTGCTCCAATTCTTCTTGTGTAAAATGATCTTCAAAAAAGTAGAAACCTTGTAACACATCAGCCTGCTTTATATAAGGTGAGCGTAAAATTCTGTCCCAAGACCATTTTTGATTTATTGGTCTTTGTGACTTATCTAAATTCGCAACTGTTACCAATTCTTTGTCTAAAAAACCCTCTTGCTGTAAATATACATTATACTCTTCAGAAAATGGGAAATACATATTATCAGCAACTTCTTTCCATTTTTCAATTTCCACATTAGAAAGTTTAGCCTTATTCATGATTCTTGTGTAATCTGAATCGTATTCGGTCTTTATTTTATTTATATTTTCAATCGTAAAATTAATACACCATTGTGCCATGTAATTTGTGTACCAATTGTTATTTACATTATTTTCATATTCATTTGGTCCCGTAACTCCTAGAATTACATAATTCTTTTTCTCAATAGAATAATTAGCTCTTTGATGCCAAAAACGTGCAATAGCAATTAATACTTCAAGTCCTTTTTCTGGAATATAACTGTAATCATTAGTAAAACGATAATAGTTAAAAATTGCGAATGCGATAGTGCCATTACGATGTATTTCTTCAAAGGTAATCTCCCACTCATTATGACATTCTTCACCATTCATTGTCACCATAGGATATAAAGCGGCACCGTTTTTAAATCCTAATTTTTTAGCATTTTCAATCGCTTTTTCTAAATGATTAAAACGGTATTCTAATAAGTTTTTAGCAACTTTTTGATCTTTTGTAGCCATATAAAATGGGATACAATACGCTTCGGTATCCCAATAGGTACTACCTCCATATTTTTCTCCAGTAAAACCTTTGGGTCCAATATTTAATCGTGCATCTTTACCTAAATAAGTTTGATTGAGTTGAAAGATATTAAACCGAATAGCTTGTTGGGCTTTTATATCTCCTTTAATTGTAATATCTGACGTTTCCCAAATTTTAGCCCAAGATTGTTTTAGATTTTCAAGAAGGCCCTCAAAACCAATCTTTGTAACTTTATTCAGAACTTCTTTTGAAGTTTTAATTAAGTCTTCTTTATTATGATTTAACGATACTGTGTAGCCTCCAAATTTTGTGAGCGTTAACGTTTCTCCTTGCTTTGTGTTACTTTCATATTGAAACTCAATATAATTTGAAAAGGAATCTATTCTT
>Ga0114932_10005968_pt1 | contig 10573 bp, 5 predicted proteins | sample 2SBtaG_2_FD_87286 | JGI IMG/M metagenome (GOLD analysis project Ga0114932, IMG submission 87286) | Deep subsurface microbial communities from Kolumbo volcano to uncover new lineages of life (NeLLi) - 2SBTROV12_ACTIVE470 metaG | ecosystem: Environmental > Aquatic > Marine > Volcanic ... | reverse complement strand
TTGCCGGCCGTGGCACTGGTCTGGGTGGTCTACAACAAGATGGGTAGCGACGTGGCCCTGCTGGTTGTTGGGTTGCACAGCCTGATGTTCACCTTCCTGGGCAAGGACGATCGCGAGTCGCCCTACAACATCGTGGCGGTGGGCGGTTTCGTCACGATTGTCGTGCTCTATTTCTGGGCCCGGTTGGAACTGACGCTGTTCCACGCGTACGTGATTCCCGTCGGGCTGGGGATTCTGGTCCTGCTGCAACTCTTCCGTGGGCGGATCGATGCCGATACGCGGAATCGGGTCCGGATGGTGACATTGGTTGCCATGCTGGCCAGTGCCGGTTATTACGCGCTGCTTCGCGACGAGTATCCGGTGGCCTTCAACCTGACGCTGATCGTGCTTTGCCTGTTGTCGATGGGACTGGGCAGTTTCCTGCGAATCCGGCTGTACCTGCTCCTGGGCTTTGCGGCACTGTTGGTCGACATCGCCTCGATCATCATCAAGGTTGTCAGGGTTGCCGATCAGACGACGCAACGGGCGGCCGTCGGTGCACTGTTGCTGCTGATCGGAATCGGCCTGGTCGGCGGTGCGATTTATTACAAGACGCGTCGAGACCAGATCAACAGGATCATCGATCGCTGGCGCAGCAAACTGGGGGCGTGGGAGTAGACGGTTCCCGGCCTGTCTCGATCGACCGTGCTGGGAGACGCGGCCAAGGGTGTTCGAGCACCTCCTTCAAGTCCGCAAACTGCCGCATCAGATCGAATGCGCCTGCCATTCAATGTGTCTATCGGGTTGAATGCAGGTGGCCAGGCGATGAGACTGGTCACCAAGCGTGTTATGGCCATTGAACGGTTATGAAGCAGACGACCAAGACAGTCAGATCGTCCCTGGGAACCGTTGAGTTCTCGGCCACGGTTGCCTGCCTTTTACTCCCGATGATGTCATCCGTGTCATTCGCCGGTGACAAACCGGGTGTCGGTGTGTCGCGTGCGGTGCAGCTCGTTGCCGGGCAGTCGGTGAAAACCTTCGTTGTCGACCGATCAGTCCCGGAGAAAAAACGCTGGCTTCAGCACGCCGGGTTCGGGCTGATGTTTCATTACGAGGTGTTCAAGAATCATTCGACCGCGTCGTTCAACAGGGCGATTGACTCTTTCAACGTGGTGCGGTTTGCTGACGCGGTGGAGAGCACCAGGGCGGCTTACGTGATTTTCACCGTCGGCCAGCACTGGGGGAAGTTTTGTGCCCCCAATGCAGCTTATGAGCGGTTGCTGGGTGTCAAACCGGGCGTCTGGACATCGAGGCGAGACCTGGTCATGGAGATCGCCAGGGAACTTCACCGACGCAAAATCCGCCTCATCCTTTATATGACAGCCCGGGCGCCGATGCGTCACTACAGCATCATCAAGGCGACCGGTGATGCTCTTCCCACGATCAACGGCAAGCCGGCCGGCCCCGGTGTCGACACGATGTCCCATCCCCGCAAGGTCAAGGGATTTCGCCGCAGCGAGAACCAGCCACCACCTTCGGTCTTTCTCAGAAACTGGGGAGCCGTGTGTGGCGAATGGTCCAGGCGTTATGGCCCGTTGGTCTCCGGCTGGTGGTTCGACGGCTACAAGATGGAGATGAAGGATGCGTACCAGGGGTTGAAGACGCAGAAGTTCAATATCGACACGTGGATCACGGCCGTGCGGTCAGGGAATCCGGATGCCGAGTTGGCCTTCAATGCCGGTGCCCATCCGATTCTTTCGCTGTGCACCCGTGGAAGACTGTGCCCGCATCAGACGTTCACATCGGGTGAAAACCGGGACTTTTATCAGCGGACGAAGAAGGGGCGGGGGAAGTTGCTGACCCCGGAGAATTTCCCAGCCCCCGAGGGGGTTGTCTGGCACCTGCTGTTGCCTGTCAGCAAGGGTTGGGGCGCGGGCGTGAAGTCCAGGTTTGATGTGGAAACGCTCAAGCGGCGAATGGATCTCATCGACGCCCAGGGTGGTGTCGTCACGCTGGATGTCCCGGTCTCTCCTGACGGGACGATTCCCCGCGAGGTTCTCGGTGTCTTACAGAAGGTGGGACAGGACATCCGAAAACTCAGGGACGGAGCCAAATCGTTTTAGCGGCGATCCACGTGGTGTCCGAGCGTGATTCGGACTGCGTCGGAACGTCGCGGAGGCCCTGGCTGGTGTGACGTGACTCCGCCCGGGGGGAGTCAGTCGTCCAGTTCTGCCTCGGGGTTGAACACGCGTGTCGGAGGCAGGAAGTCACCCGTGGCCTCATCCGACGGATCATGCAGTTCGAACTCGGCTTCCACCTCGTCGATCCAGTGTCGGATCTCGGCCTCGTATTCGCTGGTCACTCCGGCCTGGACCAGTTCACGCTGGAACTCGGCCACGCCACCGGAATCGAGTTCCGCCTCCTCGGCAGAAGGAAAACGTCCGAGCGGATCGGGATTGACCAACCCGCGGAGCAGCCTGAGCAGGGGTTCGGTCATCGCGAATTCGTCGACCGGCAACATGCCAGGCAGCCAGTCAAAGACCGCCCGCTTGGCGGTCAGCATTTCGGCGTACTTCATTTGCGAGAACGGTTGTTCGCCAGAGAGCATCTCGATCAGCATGTAGCCGATACTGGCCAGGTCTGAGGCGGGCGTTCCCGGCTTGCCTTCCAGGACCTCGGGAGCGGCGTAGATCGGGGTGCACGGTTGCACCGGGGGGCGGTTCTCCAGTTCGAAGGCCGCTCCGATATCGATGATCTTGACGTTGCCACTTCGTTTGAGCATCACGTTGGACGGCTTGATGTCGTTGTGGACGATGCCGTGCCGGTGCATGGCCGCCAACGCCGCGAGGCACTCGCGGATCACTGACGCCGCGGTGCCGGGACGCAAACGTGGCTGTTGTGGCCCTTCGGTCATCACCACCTGGTTGATCGTCTGCCAGCGACGCTCGGTGACCTGTTCCCGAATGTGGCCGTAAGCGTCGGGCGTCATCAGTCGACGCAGGTCGTAGCCGTCGACCCATTCCATCTCGAGCACGTGAATGCCCTGGTCACTGACCACATTCTGGACGTCGACAAGGTGGTCTTGCTGGATCCTCGCCACTCGCGAGGCCACGCCGGCCAACCGGGCCATCTCGATGGCGTACTCACCACGATCCGTGAAACGGTCGGGCGAAAAGACCTTCAGCGCGACGGGGATCGTGAAACCGTCCACGCCCCGGCGTTCACTGAGGTACACGACTCCCTGGCCACCGATTCCCAGGCACTTCAGGAAGGGGCGCGATGCGTCCCAGCCCACGAGGCCACCACCGACCAGAGACCGATAGTGGTCGCCCAGGAATTGTAGGCTGTCGCCAGGTCCGGTTGACTCGATTGTCATCTCACTCGCCACGATCGCTTCGCCTGTCTCGAGTCCCCCGTGTAATCAATCTGTCGCAGTCTCTCAAGTGTCACTCATCTCGAAGTTGCTTTCTGGTCGACATTTCTTACGGAGACGTTGCGTCCCGACTGACCCGCTCAACTCATACAATCCTACCCGGTGGTCGGCCGAATCCTTAACAGGGTGATGCCGAATTGGTTCAATCTCGATGCCACAGATCATCTCGAGATCGGAGAACGCATCCCGACTGTTGTGGTGTGTGCGGTGTGCAGTGGTCGTGGTTGTCGTGACGGGTGTCGTGGGGTTGGTGGGTTGTACGCGGGATTATTACCGGCGGACGGCGGACAACCAGACATACGAGATCCTGGAAGAGAAGGCTGTCGACGAGCGTTGGCAGCAAGAGAGTTTCGACATCACGCCGGACCCCCGCAGCCGGTTCTTCGATCCGAACGATCCAGACAATCCTCCGTTGCCGCCTGACGATCCGACGGCCAACCAATCGATGGTCTCGGCCTACGGTATGCGGGGTTCGGAACTGTGGAACGAGCTCGATCAGCTCGATCATGTCGAGAATCCCGAGTGGACAGTGGCGATGGGTGGCGACCGGTTTGAAGGCTCGGGCTCACCGTTGCCACCGATCCGGAAGTTGACGTTGCAGGATGCGGTGACCCTGGGATTGATACACAGCCGTGATTACCAGGAGCAGGTCGAGAACGTTTACCTGTCCAGTCTCTCTTTGACCTTCGAACGCTACCTCTTCGACGTACGACCCAGTGCCTTTGGAAGTGAACCAACGGCGGGGCTGCTGGCCGGTTTCACTCCCGGTGAATCGGGTCGGCTGGAACTCGACGGGGTCTCGGCCGGTGTCCGGAAGCTGTTGCCGACCGGGGCACAGTTGATGGCGGAGATGACCAACAACACGATCTGGATGTTCTCGGGTACCGACGGCAGTGGCACCGCCGGTGGACTGGCCTTCTCGCTTGTCCAACCCCTGCTGGCTGGTTCACAGCGGGAGGTCGTGCTGGAGAACTTGACCCAGGCCGAGCGGAAGGCCCTGTATTCAATTCGCAACTTCGCCCGTTTCCGCCGAGATTTTTACGTGACGATTGTCACCGGCGAACGGGCGGTTCCTCTCCCGGGAAGTGCCGGGGGCGGGGTGCTGGCATTCCTGATCCGCGGGGAACGGAGTCCGACGGTCGGATTCTATTTCATGTTGTACCGGTTGCAGACCCTTCGGAATGTCCGGGACAACGTGGCCAGTCTCCAGTCGCGGGTCAACCAGTTGCGTGCACTGGCCGAGGCGGGACGAGCGACGTCCCTGGATGTCACGCAGTTGGAGAGCAGCCTGCAGCGGCAGCGGATGATGTTGCTGATTCGTGAGCGGGTGTTCCTGGATCAACTGGATCGTCTCAAGCTCCAACTGGGACTTCCTCCCGACATGGAGCTGGAATTGGACGATTCGTTGCTGGAGCCGTTTCGATTGACCACCCCGATTCACGAGACACTCGAAAAACGTCTTGCCACATTCACCACCCGACTGACAGCGGTGCAGGCCGACGGCTCTCGAAGTGCTCTTGAAGCGGTGGTGGTCGGGTTGCAGGCGGTCAAAGAACAACTGGAATTCCAGGCCAGGGAATTCGACGGATACCTCAAGCAGCTTGACGTGGTCTTGCCGCGGCGGAAACGTCAGATGACCGATCCTGAACGATCCGAGATCGACGGATTGCTGGCCGAGGACCTGGCACGGTTTATGGATCTCCGCACCCGCATCGGCAAGCTGCCGGCTCAAGTCGAGTCGTTCCGCAAGCGGTCGTCCAAACCCATGACAGTGGAAGAGTCCAAGGTGCTGGTTGGCGAGTTGGTGATGTTGCGAGAGGAATTGTTGAGGATGACGCGTGAATTCTCGAGCTTGCTGGTGACGGTTCGTCTGGAGTTGATCGAGATCACCCCGGTGGACATGGGACTGGCGACATCGGTCCAACTGGCCCTGGACAGTCGTTTGGACCTGATGAATCGTCGCGCATTCGTGATGGACGCTCGTCGGAGAGTGGAACTGGCGGCCAACCAACTGCAGATGGCCGTCGATCTGGTGGCCGAGGGAGAAGCGAACACGCGACCATTGCTGGACAACGGGAAGCCGTTTGATTTTCGTGGCAGCCAGAGCGACTACCGGTTGGGAGTGCGGGTGACGACTCCACTGGACCGACGAGCACAGCGGAACAACTTCCGGGCGGCACAGGTGTCATTCCAACGTGCCCGTCGGAACTACATGGCGGCCGAGGACCAGGTGAAACTCGACGTCCGCTATGCCCATCGACGGGTCGAGATGAAACGGCGCGTCTTTGAGATCAACCGTCGCGCGGTGCGTGTGGCGGCTCGCGAGTTGGACCAGGCGGTGGAATTTGCGGCGCGACCGCCCCGGCCCGGCCAGGATGCTGCCGACCAGTCCTCGCAGGGAGTGAACATCTCCCGGGCACTGAACAACATTCTCGAGGCCCAGAACGAGATGGTCGAGACATGGGTCGATTACGAGAGCAGCCGCCACGCGTTGTACCGTGACACCGGCACAATGCAGATCGACGCGCAGGGACGCTGGGTCAAGTGACCGCGTGTGCAGCGAGTTCTTGCGGCCGGTTGGTTAGCCGACCTGGTCCCTGAGAGACTCCAGCAGGCTGACAGCGGCGCCGATGTCTGCCTTTTGTCGCTCGCGGTCTTCCGCGATTTCTCGTTCGATTGTCAGTGGGCCGGTGTAGCCGATGCTGTCGAGTACCTTGAGATAGGTCAGCATGCCGACATCACCCTCGCCCAGGGGCACCTCGGCCCCCCAGTCGGTGCCTCGGCCGGCAACGGGTGCGTAGGTGCCGTCCTTGCAGTGGACACTGCGGACCAGGTGTCCAACCTTGATCAGGGCATCGATCGGATGGTCCGTGCCGTAGAGAATCAGGTTGGCCGGGTCGAAGTTGATGAACAGGTTGTCCCGTTCCACGTCGGCGATGAACTCGAGCAGGTGTTCGGCCGATTCCTGTCCTGTTTCGAGGTTCAACTGTTGGCCATTGCCGGCGACATGGTCGAGCAGGTCTCGGGTGCAGTCGACCAGGCTGGTGTAGCTACCGCTGCTGCGGTCCTCGGGCACGAAGCCGATGTGCAACGCGACGGTGTCGCAGCCCAGGTGCGTGGTGAAGTCACTGATCTCTTTCATCTCCTGCACGCGGCCGGCCCGTGTCTCCTCGGGGACCAGTCCCACGGTTGCTGCAGTTGTTGCGATGTCCGCGTAGCTCTCTCCTTCGAAACCGCCGAAGACAGCAGTCACAGTGATTCCCGAGTCGGCGCACTTGCCAAGAAACTCGGCGGCCGCTTCGGGGTTGCGGGTGTCCTGGTGGGGCGCGTGGATCTGGACGCTGGGGACTCCGAGTTCGGCGGCGACGTCCAGGTGGACACCGAGTCCGGCATCGATCGAGGTAAAGACGCCAATGGGCCATTTGCTCATGAGAACACTCCGCGGATGAAGGGTCTGGTGTTGAGGAGAGGCATGATAGCACCGTCGTCGGTCGACTCGCCAGCGGTCCTCACTTGCCGATGCAGAACTTCGAGAAGACCTGGTCAAGGATCTCGTCGGTGTAAACGGTTCCCATCACCGCTCCCAGTTGGTCGAGTGCCTCACGGATCTCCACGGCCACCAGCAATTCGTCGGGCACGGCTGCCGCGGCTGCCAGGCGGGCCTCGGTCCGTCGAAGTGCCTCTGAGGTTCGGGCTGCCGTGGAACCGACCACCGACGGGCCAGCATGGGTGTCGTTGCCGAGCCTGGCAACCAGGGTGTCCCGCAACGCCGCCATGCCCTGGCCGGTGACCGTCGAGACGGACAAGTCTGCCTCGACGGTCAATTCCCGTTGGTCGTCAGCGGCGAGGTCGCAGCGGGAGTGCAGCACCAGCATTGGTGTTCCGGCTTGCCGGATCTCCTGGCGTGCCTGCCGGTCGTTGGCCAGGTGCGCAGCGACCTGGATGCCCGGTTCGGGGGACGAGACACACCACACGGCCAGCGCGGCGGGTGCGAGTTGATCGAGTCGTTTCTGGCGGGCGAGTTGATCGATCGAGGCCTGGCCGGGCTGTGTCTCGGCTTCCCAGCCGGCGGTGTCGACCAGTCGGACGTCGAGTCCGTCCAGGGTGATGTCGGCAGTGACGACATCCCGGGTCGTGCCGGCACGTGGAGACGTGATTGCTGTGGAGTGGTTGGAGAGCGCATTGAGCAGGGTGCTCTTGCCGGCATTGGGCAGTCCGGCGAGCACGATCTGGTGTCGTCCTCCGGAAGTCATCCTTTGGCCGGCCTGCTGGCGGATTGTGGCGAGCGTCTGGGCGAGAGCCTCGAGACGGTCGGTTCGTTGCCGGGCTGAAATGAACTCGATGTCCTCGTCGGCGAAATCGAGCCCGGCCTCGAGATCGGACAACAGGTCGACGAGTTGGCTTCGGAGTTGGCCGAGTGGTCCCGAGAGTCCTCCGGCGAGTTGTCGCAGCGCGACCTCGAGCCCCACATGGTCCTCGGCTTCGATGACACCCAGGACAGCCTCGGCCTGGACCAGGTCGATTCGGCCTGCCAGGAATGACCGTAAGGTGAACTCGCCGGGGCGAGCCACCCGGACGCCGGGAGTCTCGTGGGCCAGCAGTTCTTCGAGCAGTTTCTGGAGGACCGGTGGTGAGCCGATCATGTGAATCTCGGCCGAGGGTTGTCCGGTGTAACTGTTGCGGTTGGGCCAGAGATGGAGGTCGACGGGGAGTTGCCGTGAGAGGTCGGCGGCGGTTCCGATTCGCCAGGTCCCGGCGTGGCGGCGGGCCGAAAGGTCGGGGCCGGGCCAGTCATCCGGCCAGTCATCCGGTGGGGCATCCGGTGGGGCATCCGGTGGGGCATCCGGTGGGGCATCCGGTGGGGCATCCGGTGGGGCGCCGGGGGTGAAGAACTGTCGGCAGAGGTCGACGGTGTCGGGTCCGGAAATCCGGACAATGCCGCGGGCGGCGCCACCATGGGGCGAGGCGACGGCGGCGATCGTGTCGTCGGTGGCGGGGAGCATTACCGGTTGGCTCTAGCGACGACGTTTTTTTCTGCGACCGCCCTTGCCCTCGGATTTCTTCTGTTGCTTCTGCAACCGCTCGTATTCCTGCTTCTGCAGTTCCATCTTTTCCTGGGCATCGTCCATCCAGCGTCCGAACCAGGCCATGATTCCACGTCTCGGCTTGGCCTGTCCCTCGGGCACCGGTTTTGGCTTGGGGGTTGGCAGCAGATCCATCAACTTGCGTTCACCCATGCCCCACAGCGTGGAGATGATGAAATAGACGAGCAGGCCGGCGGGCAGCCGGTAGAACAGGAACCCGAAGACGATCATCATCACGTTCATCATCTTCTGCTGCATTGCCGCCTCGTCGGTCGTCGGGGGCGGCATGAACATGCGGTTGTTGACCAGGTACAGCACCACGGTCACCAACGGCAGCAGGTTGAAGTCGGAGCCCAGGTAGGGGATCTCGAAGCCGAGGTGGAAGAGTCGGTCGGGACCGGCCAGGTTGTCGATGTAGAGGAAGGAGGCGCGGCGGAGATCCACCGAACTGCCCAGGGCCTGGTAGAGACCGATGAAGATCGGCAATTGAACGATGATCGGCAGGCAACCGGAAAACGGGTTGTAGTTGTTCTTGCGGAACAGTTCCATCTGTGCCCGGCCAAAGGCCTGCTTGTCGTCCCCGTGCTTCTCCTTGATCTTTTCGATCTCGGGTTTCAGATCCTTCATGATCTTGGCGCTGAGCGCCTGTTTGCGGGTCAGCGGGTGCATGCCCAGCCGCACGCTGATGGTGAGTACGATAATGGCAAATCCGTAGCCGAATCCGGGCAGCAACGAGTGAATGACATCCAGGAAATAGAGCATTGCCCGCGAGATGTGCTTGCCGATCCAGAAGATGTTGGTGACATCCAGCACGTCCTGGGCCTTGAGCGGTGTCAGCAACTGGGGCCGCTTTGGGCCGGTGTAGAGCATGTAGTTGTGAGTGAGAGTCTCGCCCGGTGCGATCTCGATGTCGTGGGAGGACAGCACAACACTGGACTGGATGTACTTCGACGATGCGCCACCCCGGTGAATCAATTGAGGTTCGGCTCGGGCGAGGTATCCCCGGGGGACGGTGTCCAGGCTCTCCTGGACCTGGTTTTCCGAGGGGAACAGCAACGCGGCAAAATATTGCACATCGACCCCAACGTAATGCCAGATTTCTCTGGGCTGTTGTTGTCGCTCGTTCTCGTCCTCGTTCTCGGCGATCTCGTCGGAAGTGATCGCATCGACCACCGTAACCTTGGTGCCGTTGCTACTGGCCCACTTGATTGAACTGGAGTAGCGGGAGTTCTCGAGTTCTTCCAACGGCACTCCGACGGGGCCTTGCAGCCGATAGGCCAATTGCCTGTCCTCGTCGCTGTCGTTTGTCAACGAGAGCGAGAATTCGAGCTGGTAGGCCTCGGGAAGGCGGTCGACCAAGGTCGACGGGTCGGTTCCGGTGGTGAGCAGTGACACGTCCGCGTCGGAGAGGCGTTTGAGTCGAAATGTCTTGGTGACGGTGATCTCTCCGACACGCAGTCGGAAGGTTGCCCCATTGGTGACCTCGCCGTCGGTTGACCGTTCAACGACTTCCCAGTTGAGCCGGTTGAGGCTGGAGGACTTGTCGACTGACTGGAGTTGCTTGTCGAGAGCCTCGATCGAGGTCTGCAGTGTCAGTGGCAGTTCACGGACCCCCAGTCTCGATGGTTTCCACGAGTCGAGTTCCGCGGCGGTCAGGCCGTTGTTGTCTGTATCGAGACTTCGAAGATGGTCTCCGACGATTGACAGTGGTGGATCTTCGGCAACCTCGGGGCGAGGGAGTGCCAGGTGCCTGGGATCGTTGGATGAGGAGATCATCACGGCAGCACCGCGAGTCACCAGCTGCACCTGTAGGCCGTATCCCGTTGTCGGGTCATTGCTCCCGATCGTCACAACCTCGAAGGGATGATCAGGCAGCGGAACCGCCGATGGCTTGTCGTCCGTGGCGGCCGGCTTGTCGTCCGTGGCGACCGGCTTGTCGTCCGTGGCGGCCGGCTTGTCGTCCGTGGCGGCCGGCTTGTCGTCCGTGGCGACCGGCTTGTCGTCCGTGGCGGCCGGCTTGTCGTCCGTGGCAGCCGGCTTGTCGTCCGTGGCGGCCGGCTTGTCGTCCGTGGCTTCG
>Ga0114932_10005964_pt1 | contig 10578 bp, 13 predicted proteins | sample 2SBtaG_2_FD_87286 | JGI IMG/M metagenome (GOLD analysis project Ga0114932, IMG submission 87286) | Deep subsurface microbial communities from Kolumbo volcano to uncover new lineages of life (NeLLi) - 2SBTROV12_ACTIVE470 metaG | ecosystem: Environmental > Aquatic > Marine > Volcanic ... | reverse complement strand
TGGTAGCGCACTGTCATGGGGTGTCAGGGGTCGGAGGTTCAAATCCTCTCACGCCGACCAATTCTTCTTTTCTAAACTTCTTCTATATCAGTCCTTTAAGAAATTTCATCTAAGATTCTATGTTTCACGAAGTTCTTTTCTTCTAGTGAAATGTTGCTCTCCTGTTGCGTTTTAAAAGTTACTTCAGATTAGAATTTATCATGTATACAGCCTACCCGAACTATTTCTTTCTGTTGCTGTTCATAAAGCACTCTTCTAATGATAGCAAGGCAGTAAAATTAAGTTTGTAAGTTTAACAAGAAAAAAACCGCGGCACTTTAGGTGACTCAAGACCTCTATTAGCAATGATCTTTCTTGATACTTCAAGAAAGAGGAGTTAATGTGGGTGCAACAGGCCTAGGCTATAAAAACTTGCAATTAACCTAACAGTCTTTTGATCTCTCACGCTACTATATGGAATGAGGCAATACTTGCATGTAGAATTTAGGTTAGAATCGAAAGACTGATTAGTAACTGGTGATTCCATAGCATTTTATTAAGGGCGCTTAATGATTAACTACCAGAAGGTAAGAGATGAAGTTGCTTGTGTTGCAATTGCATCATTTTCCCCTGAGATATTTCATCCCAGTTGGTTTACCAAACATAACCTAATTTCGGATGCTGAGCTAGGAGATGATGAGTGTAAAATTGATGTAATTCATCAAGAAATGAGTCGCTTTGGCAACTCGTGGCTGAGATTCGAAGCCTTAAGAGATCGTATTCAAATATCAACTACTGACTTCACTCGTTCAGATAACCTCAAAGATCTATTATCTAGCATATTATCATTATTGACTGAGTCCGGATGTAAACAGATAGGCTTCAACCGAATATTATCATATAACCTTAACGCTAAAGATTACCATGCAGTAGGCAACGCTTTTGCTCCCAAAAAAATGTGGGACAATGCATTTGAGGGCGTGGATGACGATTTTGGGACTGTTGGCCTGAAATCTCTTGAGTATCGTCTCAATAGATCTGATAGTTATAAAGGACATTATTTAGTAAAACTTTTCCCTTCCGGCCCTGAAGAAAAACCGGAAATTACAGTTAGAGTTAACGACCACGTGGAAGTGCGATCGGACGAAGATCCTGCTCTAGTAATTCAAGAGCACTGGCGCGATTTTGAGAATATGTCTGAGTCTCTAGTAAATAACATTTTAAGGTCTGTTTAATATGCTTAATGATACTTTCTATGACTCTATAAATGATAAAGACGCTGTACCTTTTGATAGCCTGGATGCAGTTGATTCATCTTATTTTTCAAAAAAATTACCAACTGGCGACCTAGAAAACATCAATCACCACGTTCTTGATTCAACCGATAATCGAACACATGTAAAATATGATTCATGGACAGCTAGCTCAACTAAAAAAATAAATCCTCACGACTTGGATGTAGCTGCGGAGCTGATAGCTCATAGACTACAATCAAATGAGAGAAAAAATGCTCCCCAATGGTTAGTTCAAAACAAATGGGTAGGCTATGTCTCTCATATTGATAACGAAAAAGGTGAATTTACCGCAAGGCTTCAAGACGTTACTCAACCAGACAACCCTCAAGAAGTTGCGGTATTTCCCACTGAAGATGTATCAGAAGCTGACTATGATATTTTTTCTGAAGGAGCTACATTTACATGGAGTGTCGGTTACTCCATCCAGAATAAGAGTAAGGTTCGAGGTGGTGTCATCAGATTTAGTAGGTTTAAAGGTGCATCTGAAAAATCTATAGCTGATGCCAAAAAGCTTGCAGAAGAGCTAGATGACTTATTTGACTGAAGATTTAGCACCCCATATATGTCATGACGGTAAGCCGGATAGGGTATGTATTTCTATATTTGGCCCTGGAATAGGTGAGTCGATTCTTGTCGGCCTCCCAGATGAAGGTTGGATAATTATTGATTCGTTGAAAAACCCGGATACGAAACGTCCCGTAACTTTAGAGTACTTAGAGCTGTTACATAAAAAAGCAAAAGATAATTTGATTTCCACGCTAGCTACACATTGGCACGATGATCATATAAGAGGGATGAGCGACATTATTAGAGAATGCGAATCCACAGATTTTTTTATGTCGGCGGCGTTAAATAACGACGAGTTTAAAACATTAGCTTATTTAACTTCCGAGTTTACTCCAAGCAAAGGAATGACCTCCGGTGTTAAAGAGATGTTTGATATCTTAGCAGCTCTAAAGAAACGAATACCAAAAACGAAAATCAAATTAGCTTCCAATAGCAAATGTCTTTTTCGTTCGAGTTGCGGCTTATTTGAATTAACTTCACTATCACCATCAGACGCGAGTATATTAACAGCAAATAGCGAGTTCTCTAGCCTTATTGCAGCGCAAAAGCAAACAAGAAAAATAGTTCCTTCGTCTAAAAACCTTGATTCTGTAGCACTATGGCTAAAAACAAAACACCATAATATTTTACTTGGAGCTGACTTAGAGAATGTCGCCTCTCCAAATACAGGATGGAAAGCAGTCATTTCAGATAATACTAAACCTTTAGGAAAGGCTTCTTTTGTAAAAATCCCACATCACGGCTCGCAAAACGCCCACAATGATGATGTTTGGAAGCATATGGTTTCGAGTAAAAGTCACTCCTTCGTAACGGAGTATAGTAGCTCCAAACTTCCACGGGAAAGAGACATAGAACGTTTAAAAAAACATACAAGCTCGTTATATCAAACGTCACTTTCTTCTCAAAAAAAGAAAGTAAAACGAGATAAGAACGTTGAAAAAACGATTAAACAACTGAACAAAACAGTCAAAAGTGCAGAATCTAAAATCGGGCAAATACTAGTAATTTTTGACAATGAAGGAGATTGGTCGATTAATCTAAACGAACATGCAAAACAGATATTTTAAGTGAAACGGTAATAATTACATTTTAAACTGGAGGTTCTATAAATTTTATTTCCGTCGTTTATCAACAACTATATCTTCTTAATCAACTCTTTGCTCTCCCCTTGAGTCGTCAGCTGATCTCACTTCAAAATCACCAGTAGCCGAATTATAAAAAGTAGCCATACCGCCTCCACCTTCTTCATAATCATGATTAGTTTCCGATTCACCGTTATCATCGGTTAATAGCTTGAAAATCAAACCGAAAAAAGACCAAAAATCATTCATAATTATCTCGCACTTATGTAACAGATTCAGTTCTGTCATAGCTTTGCTTACTTTACAGCGATAGCGTACTGAGTCAAACTCATACCTTTAATTATAGAATAACCTAAAAATTAGATAACGCCCAAAATTATCAGGGGTCGGAGGTTCAAATCCTCTCACGCCGACCAATTCTTCTTCTAGTGACACTCAATAAAGCATTCACTGGTTCCATTCTGGTAAGCTAAGTTGCTCTCCCATTTCAGTTGCCACTCGCCAATAACCTCCTCTGGCAGAACCTTTTCGAATTAATACTCCTTGTTCTTTCAATTTAGAAATGTGTTTTTCTACCGCACGCGACGAAATATTCAACACTTCAGCGACTCTGGCGGCACTCCATTCGGGTTGCTCATTTAATAGCCTAAGTACCATGTTTCGTGTGCTCGTGCCCGAATATCGACCTTTACCCGAACCGTTATCCGAACCTAACAGCGAACTTTTTACCGAACTCAATGCCATTTCACTGGAAAAATCATGCGAAATATTCGCTTCTTCCAGCACCTCTGCTTTGTCTTTTTCTTCTTTTACTGTGGTTGAAATACTCTGTTGCAAACAATCCAGAATAAACTCAACCATAAGACCTCTGTCATTTTCACTAATTGAGCGTCGCAAGCAATCAAGATATTCGTCTTTATTGAATTTAAAGATTTGCTCAAAGCTTAACCAGGCAACTGCCGGATGCCATTTAGCTAAAATAAGGCTAAACCAGAGTCTTCCAACACAACCGTTGGCAACAGAAAACGGCTGAATAAATTCGAACTGCTGTAAGAAAATAGCCGCTTTAATTAAAGGGTGTTCGTTGCTTTCGTCTAACCAGGACAATAAACTTCTTACCGACTTGCCGGCCTGCCCCGCCGGAGCGGTCATATGAACCAGTTTGTTGTTGCGGTAAACGCCCATTCCCGTTGCGCGATAGCTTCCGGCACTGGGGGTTACTGCGGCGCAAATCATCTGGTGAGCGTTTTTAAGATCTGACTCCGAATGTAAATTCCACTCAGACAATTTTTTATAGGCTTCATCTAGACGAATACCCTCCAGCGGTTGTGACTGCTCATCCAGGCCTACCGACGCATGAGCTTTAATTGGCAATTGTTGAGACTTAAAATCTTCTAAATTGCTTTTATCGGATTCAAGTAATGCTAACCAACGGCCAAAGTCGGTGCTTATTTGCGCCACTAAATTCACGCATTTACTGGTAATCAAATAATCTGCTGCCATTTGTTATTAGTAACCTCTGGGGGTTACTCTCCGTTATTTTGTTAACGCACACACTCAGTCTAAAACACTTACACTGTAATATCAGCGAATACCGATTGCAGCCTTGCCACTTCACTTTCTTCCAGCGGAAGCATAGGTTGTTTCCCCCAGACTGGAGCAGGCCAGGCAGCGTCAGTTTGAAACCGCGCTATATGATGAACATGCAACTGCGGAACCTGATTTCCTAAAGCAGCGACATTAAGTTTATCGGGTTGGTATTCAGCCTTTAGCCAGTGGCATAGAAATCGGCTTTCTTTTAACAACTGCAGTTGATCGTCTTCAGAAAGGTCTATGGCTTCGCGCACGTCTGCCACTTTAGGAACCAACAAAAACCACGGAAATTGCCTGTCATTCATGACTCTGACTTCGCATAGCGGCCAATCGGTTAAATGATAACTGTCTCTGGCTAATTCCGGAGCTAATGTATATTCCATAACCTACCCTTTTAATAACGTTTCAAGAAACCGTTTAAACAGTGCATTAGTTTGCGGCAAGCTGTCAATTAAACGGTGGTCATCATTCACCAGGTGTAACTCTGCCCTGGTTCTTTCCGCATAACGCCAACTGTTCTCAACAGGAACAATATCGTCGTTCCAGCCATGAACAATTTGAGTCTCACAAGGCGGTGTCAGTTCATCAAAATTTGCCTGACCACCTAAGTAAAAGGCCGGAGCCATTAAGAACAGCCCCCGGCTCTTTGTTTTAGCTGCAGCTACCGTTGCCACGTAACCGCCCATGCTGGAACCGACCAGTAAGAAATTTTCCGTTAGTGCTTCAATATATGTTGTGAGTTTTTCCACGCGCTGATCAGGATCATCAATACCCTGATAATCGACACTGATTACGCTAAACCCCAAAGCTTCAGCGGTTTTTGCTAAAACTTTAATTTTTCTGCCCCAGGGGCCGCTCTCTTTTCCGTGATTAAAAATAACCAGCATTTAGCAATTACCTATATTTTGTGCTTAGATAAAACTATTAGATATAACAATTAAGTAACAATGTAAGCTTTTATCATGATAGTCAAAACGTTCATTATAAAGAAAGGCGGTTACTATGACCTTTAACAAGCAACTTGTTGCGCTGTACACCGCATTATCTATAGTGGCTCTGTTTAGCTCAAGCAGCCTTGCCGAGCATGAAGACATTATCTGGGGAGTAAACTCCTCCCCGCCGTTTCATATATTTGATGGTAAATACGAAGAACAAGGCTTTTGCGATGCTTTAGTCAGCAGCTTTCAGCGCCAGCTACCGGAACTGTCGCACAAGGTCAGAAGGCTGCCCTCCCGCCGTATTACCATGCTTATGAAAAAGAACAAGAACCTCTGCTTTCCCTGCCTGATTAAAGGAGCAAGTTACAATTCCGAGTTTAATTACACCGACACAACTCACCGGTATCAACCTCACGGTATCATCACCCGTGCTGACACCGCGGCCAGAATCATTGGAAAGTATGGCCAGCCAGTAGATTTTTCCAGCCTGGTTCAGGACTCAAATTTACGTTTTGCGCAACCGGCTGAACGCCGTTACGGCCGCCTGCAGCCTCTACTGGAAGAGCACCTTATCGATTCAGATAATTTCAGTTTTATCAGCGGCGACAATGCCCACATCAACTTGCTGACTATGATAGTCAACAAGCGTATTGATTACACTATCGATTATGAAATGATTATGACTTACTACAACGAAACTGAATTTAAAAACAGCGGACTGGTGTTCTTGCCTATTGAAGAGTACGAGGGTGTGGTTATTGAGGGCGCGGTTGGTTGCAGTAATAATGAATGGGGACGTAAAGCTGTGCGACACCTTAATGAAGTCATCAACGAACTTAAAGCTGATCCGGACTTTCAAAAAAGCCTGGATCAGTGGTTAGGAACTAGTCGCCCAATGGTTGATTAAGCAAAGCGCTGTTGTAAATACTGGTTAATGTCATCGGACTCATACATCCACTGTACTTTATCGTCCTGCTCAATGCGCAAACACGGCACTTTAACTCTGCCGCCGCCATCTAACAGCTCTTGTCTGTGCTGCTCATTATTTTTTGCATCTCTTAATTCTATATTTAAATTAAGGCGGGCAATTTCCTTACGTACCTTGACGCAAAAAGGGCAAGCGGCAAATTGATAAAGAGCCAACGACTTGCAGGCTTCATCTACCTGTTGTTGAGCCTCATCACTGCGGTTCTGGCCTTTTGGCGTGGTCAATTTTTCGACCAGTAAAACAATAGGCGTCAAAATAAGCCGTAGAGTACGAAAAAAGTAACGAATGATAATTCTCATAGAAATACAACCAGACTGCCTGTTAAAGATGCCGCTATTCTAACGTGTTTAAGGTAAAGCGTCAGTCTTTTAACTAAACGCTTTTCACTTTCCGTTTAAAGCTTCCGCGGCAATTTCGAACGACCTTAAACGAGCCTGATGATCAAAGGCATGACAGGTAAGAATAACTTCATCTATACCGGTATCATCAATAAACTGATTAATATGCCGTTGAACTGAATCCTTAGTACCAACCGCCGTATAGGTTAATGCATGATTCGCCCCGGCCAGTTCATGAGGCGCAGCAACCGTTCTTATGTCATCCACCGGTGCTTTTAAAGGCCCGGGTGTACCGCGCCGCAACGCAATAAACTGTTGTTGCATTGAACTCATCATTTTTCGCGCATCGGTTTCGCTGTCTGCCGCAAAAACGTTCATTGCCGCAGCAACATAAGGCTTGCTGAGGTAACGCGACGGACGAAAGTTCTCGCGATACGCTTTTAACGCATGCTGCAAATAGTCTGGTGCAAAATGCGATGCAAAGGCATAAGGCAGACCTAAATGCGCAGCAAGCTGAGCGCCAAAAGTGCTTGAGCCGAGCAACCACACCGGAATTTTCTGTCCAAACCCGGGCACCGCTTTAATTGGGTCGCTTTCCTGCGCTTCTTCCAGATAACCTAAAAGCTCCTGAACATCGTTAGGAAACTGCTCGGCGTCGTCGGGTTTACGTCTTAACGCGCGTAAAGTTCGGCCGTCTGTTCCCGGCGCTCTGCCCAGACCAATATCAACACGCCCGGGATACAAAGCATCCAAGGTGCCAAACTGTTCGGCGACCACAAAAGGCGCATGGTTAGGCAACATAACACCGCCTGAACCTACCCGAATTTTATCGGTTTTGCCGGCGACATAACCTAAAGCAACCGCCGTTGCGGCCGAGGCAATTCCGGTCATATTGTGATGTTCAGCCATCCAGAAGCGGTGGTAACCCCACCGCTCTGCATGCTGGGCCAAATCAGCCGAGTTATGCAATGATTCAGCCACAGACCCACCTTCGGTAATGGGCGCTAAATCAAGAATTGAGTATTTCATACTGAATTACAATTCTTGCTTGGTTGGACGAATGATCATTTCATTCACGTCAACTTGCTGAGGTTGCTCAATTGCAAAGGTAATGGCACGAGCAATAGCCGCAGAATCAATCGCGTCTGAATACAAACTGTCAGCCATTTCTTTCGCGTCTTTGTCACTAATGTGATCCGTCAGTTCTGTTGCTACAGCGCCCGGTGAAATATTGGTCGCGCGAATTTCACCGTTAGATTCCTGACGAATGCCTTCGGAAATGGCTTTTACCGCAAACTTGGTTGCGCAATACACCGTTCCGCCAGCAAAAACTTTCTGACCTGCAACCGATGACAGGTTGATGATATGACCCACATGCTGTTCACGCATAACCGGTAATACAGCAGCTACGCCATATAGAACACCTTTAATGTTCACATCAATCATGGTGTCCCATTCGTCCACTTTCAGCGCGTCGAGCGGGGCCAGTGGCATGAGTCCGGCGTTATTAATTAAGACATCAATACGACCAAATTCAGCTTTAGTGTCGTCAGCCAGTTTTTGAACTGCGGCTTTGTCGGTTACATCAACCACACGGTAAGCTGCCTGACCACCTTCTTTCTTAATTGAGTCAGTTAACTCTTTCAAACGATCTTCGCGACGCGCCGCTAACATCAATTTTGCGCCTTTTGCCGCAAGCATCCGAGCAGTTTCTTCACCTAAGCCGCTGCTTGCACCCGTAATAATTACAACTTTATCTTGTACTTCTGACATAGCTTTACCTCCGGTTAGTGCTATTGGTCAACTGCCCCTAACTGCTTTAATATCATCTCTTCAAAACGCAGTAGCGGCAGCATAGAACGCTGAACTTTGGCTCGCAGTAACGCTCCCTGCCAACCAGAAAGAATGAAGGCTCCCATCTGTTCGGTGTCAATGCACTGCTGAATTTGCTGTGCGTCCTGCGCAGCTTTTAAACACCGAGCAATACGCTGCTCCCAGTCAGAAAAAATGTCATCTAACCGTTCGCGAAATAAGTCACTCTGAGATGCCATTTCCTGACCCAGGTTGCCTATCAGACAGCCTTTGGAGAAATCACACGACTTTAAGTCCTCTACCGAGCGACGCAAATAGCTGCGCAAACGATCAACCGGCTCCAACGTCTCGTTAGCCAGAGTTTCGTCCATGCGTGCTTCATAATCCTCGGCGTAGGTTTCGATAACAGCCAGGCCAAAATCATTCTTACTTTTGAAGTAATGATAAAAGGAGCCCTTGGGCACCTGCGCCTCGCTCAGAATTTTATTCAAACCGGTGCTGCCGAACCCATGTATGGATATCAGGTCAGCACCGATTGTTATGATGTTTTGTCGTGTGTCATTCTTAGTCATGCGATCTATATTAGACCAGTCGTCTAGAAACTTCAAGATCAGTCTGTTAATTGCAACTATAGGGCTTCAGCAATGGGTTCCGGCCAGACACCGCACTGAACTTTAGCAATGTGGTCACTTTGTAAAATTTGCATAACCACCCGTGACTGACCTATTCCCCCTCCAATAGTTAAAGGCAATTCACCCGCTAACAAGGACTGATGCCAGGGTAGCTTGAGCTTTTCCTCCTGTTGGCTAATAGCCAACTGACGCTTTAATGCCTGCTGGTCAACACGTATCCCCATAGAAGAAAGTTCCAGCGCGTCATCTAATACCGGATGCCAGACAAGAATATCGCCGTTTAAGCCCGTACTGCCCTGCTCGTTAACCGAACTCCAGTCATCGTAGTCCGGCGCTCTTACGTCATGTGCATGACCATGACTCAACTCCCCGCCAATACCGACCAAAAATACTGCGCCATGTTGTTTAACCACTTTGCGCTCACGTTGTTTTGCAGTAAGGTCTGGATAGGCAGTAATTAAATCCTCTGCATGCACAACCTGTATTTTCTCCGGTAAGGTTCCGGTTCCACCGTGTTGTTCAATATATTGCTGCTCCGTTTGACGCAAAGCAGCGTAAATACGCTCGACGGTCTGGATCAGAAACGCCAGCGAACGCTGCTCTTCAGTAATGACTTTTTCCCAGTCCCACTGGTCAACGTAAACAGAATGTACGGAACTCAAAGCTTCTTCGTCAGGCCGCAAGGCTTTCATCTGGGTAACTATGCCCTCACCTGCACCAAAGCCGTAACGGCCAAGGGTAAAGCGTTTCCACTTAGCTAATGAATGAACTACTTCATAATCTTTGTCGGGCACGGCTTTTACTTTAACTGCAACCGCCTTTTCCCAGCCCGACAAATCGTCCTGAACACCACTGCCCAACTCACTTAGTAGTGGCGACTGCACTTCAATAAGCCCAAGCTGAAGCTGTAACTGCTGAGTAAAGCCGGCTTTTACGAATTGAATTTTCTGTTGCTGTAACATGTATTGTGACTTCATAAATACTCCGAATCGTTAATAAAAGAATAGAAACACAATTCAATTAATACCTTTTAGAACTATTTATTCAATAACGTTTAACAAAAATAGCTTTACTTATTATTTTCCGTTAATTTATACCTAACTTAATTAACGAAGCTTTAATAAAACATGAAAAAATTACCTGAAAATTATCAAATCGATGATCTGGACCGTTCCATACTAAAAACTCTGATGGAAGACGCACGTATTCCTTACGCTGAGCTGGCCAAACGCTATAAGGTGAGTCCGGCCACTATTCACGTACGGGTTGAAAAAATGAAGCGTGCCGGGATTATTGAGGGTACGCGTTTACAGGTTAACGCCAAACGCTTAGGCTACGATGTCTGTTGTTTCAT
>Ga0114932_10005963_pt1 | contig 10578 bp, 11 predicted proteins | sample 2SBtaG_2_FD_87286 | JGI IMG/M metagenome (GOLD analysis project Ga0114932, IMG submission 87286) | Deep subsurface microbial communities from Kolumbo volcano to uncover new lineages of life (NeLLi) - 2SBTROV12_ACTIVE470 metaG | ecosystem: Environmental > Aquatic > Marine > Volcanic ... | reverse complement strand
CGCTGGGTCATGAACCCGTCAGCGAGCTGAAGGCGGGCGAAGGCCGTGTCCCCGAAGTAGCTGCGGTCGAGGATGGCGTGCCCGGTCCCCTGCATCGCGTGCCACTGGGCGTGGAGGTGCATCCGGTAGCGGGCCTGAAGCTGGTGGACCTGAAGCACGAACGACCAGCGGGCGGGGTCGGCGTAGTAGTCCGACAGGTACGGGTTGCCCGCCCCCTTGGTCCCGTGAGCCGTCTCGTCCTTCTCGTCCGGCTCGAACAAGGTGAGGGCGTTGGGGCCAAGTGCTTGACCGAGTTCACGGCTGAGTGTGGTTTTCCCGGAGCCAATCAGCCCCTCGACCACGATCACTTTCATTCTTGTCTTCATCGTTGGAATCTCCCGGTACTACGTCGGAAACGGACGACAAAGGTTGATGGTGACGAGTTCCAAGTCTGGACGAAGGCCGCTTCAGGCATGGTCTTTTTCATGTCCCAGATGGTAGTGGGCACATGCCGTCGTAGCGCAGAGCCGATCAGCCCCTCCACGATGACGACTTTGCTCACTTCGACTCCTGCTCGGTTTCGGGGTTCAACGGCCACACGGCGGTCAGGATGTCGAGGGCCAGCTTGTACGGGTCGCCCGGCTCGTCCCGGATGACCTGAATGCACTGATACCCACCCTGCGTGGGGTGGGGAACGAAGCGAGTCTCACCGAGGTCTTCGAGGTCCATCTTGATGGCGTTGGCCTGAAACGTCTTGTCCCCGCCCGGCTCTCGAAGCTGCGCAGTCGAGACGTAGGGCTCCAGCGTCCCCCACTCCGGCAGCAGGCCCTTGCCGCCACCGATCTTCTCCATCAGGTAGCGGGCCACGACGAGGTGATCGGCCACGACGAGAGCCGAAGGCGGGTCAGGGTCGATGTCCTGCGGGAAGCCCCGCCGACCGACCTTGAACCGCCACGAACCCGCTGCGGGTTCGTTCCATGCGCTGTGGAACAGCAGCCCGGCGTCGAAGCACGCTCCGATGTGCCGCTCGGAGGCGAGGAACGCCCGCTGGAGGCGACCATCGGACTCGTAATCCTCGGGGTCTTCGAGGGCGTAGCCTTGCGCGAACCCGAACCAGACGAGCTTGGACCCCTGACCCCGCTTCTCCATCGCTTCGAGCAACTTGGCCCGGTTGTTCGACTCGACCGGCTGATCCTGATCGTCCTTCACATGGCACAGGACGATGTAGTTCGGCTGCGGGCGGGTCGGGTCCGGCAGGAAGAATGCGGGGACGAGGATGCGGTTGGTCGAGTTCTCGCCATCGCACTGGCAGGCGTTGCCGTACTCGTCCTCTTCGCAGGGGCAGAACTCGAAGCTCCAGCGGTCCACGAGCGGGACCGGGTCGCCCTTGGCGTTCTTGCCGATGAGGATCGACCTCTTCTTGAACGCGATGTTACCGTCGTCATCGAGCCAGACGTAATCCGCCAAGCCCATGCCCATGACCTCGCCACCTTTGATGACCTGCAAGCGCGACATGTGAGTCCCTCCGGGGTTGCTGCACACCCTACCCGCAGAGGAGCAGGGCTCAGGCCGGGGCGGGTACGAGTAGTCGTGTGGAAGAATCTGGAGGTTCGTCTTGAGAGCACATGTCATCGGCGGCGGCACCATGGTCCACGTCCGCCCGCACTTCTCCCTCTGCGCTCCGGCCTACGGCAGCCTCGCCAAGCAGATTCGGGGTCTTCTGCCCGTCTGCGGCCCCACGGTTCATCTCTCGAAGATGGCGGGCGGGGATGCGTTCAACACGAACGACGACCTCGCTGCGGTGCTCGACGGCATCGTCGCGGACCCCGAGCCGTCCATCGTGTTCCTGACCGCCGCTGTCTGCGACTGGGACGTGGACGCCGTCCGCATCTGCGGAGCAACCAGCCTCGACGTGGGCAAGGGCTTCCCTCGGCTCAAGACCAAGATCCCCGAGCTGTCACTCGACCTGAAGCCCGCCGAGAAGCTCATCGGTCGCATCCGCAGCGGCACGGGCGGGCGCAAGGACATCTTCCTCGTCGCCTGCAAGACGACGACAGGGGCGAGCTACGACGAGATGTTCGAGGCGGGCCTGACCCTGCTGAAGAACACGTCGGCCAACCTCGTGCTCGTCAACGACATCCACCTCAAGCAGAACATCATCGTGACGCCCGAGCAGGCCCGCTACGGGCAGGGCAGCCACCGCGACACCGTGGTCAAGGACTTGGTCACGATGGCGACGGCTCGGGCGGGCGGCACATTCACTCGAACCACCGTCGTCCCCGGCGACCCGGTCCCGTGGCAGGACGAGCGCGTCCACGCCTCGCTCCGCACGGTCGTCGATCACTGCATCGAGCAGGGTGCCTACAAGGACTTGCTCGGTCGCGACGCCACGGTCGGTCACTTCGCGCAGAAGCTGGACAGCAACAGCTTCCTGACCAGCCGCCGCAACTCGAACTTCAACCGCATGGCAGAGGTCGGCCTCGTCGCCGTCGATGCGGGTGCGGATGACGAGAAGGTGATTGCCCATGGGTCGCGGCCTTCGGTCGGCGGGCAGAGCCAGCGCATCATCTTCCGTGAGCACGAGGGCTACGACTGCATCGTCCACTTCCACTGCCCGCCCAAGGAGGGTGTGGACCTGCCGACGAAGGCGCAGTGGATGAACGAGTGCGGCAGCCACGAGTGCGGCCAGAACACCAGCAACGGCCTCACCGAGGTCGAGCCGGGTATCAAGGTGGTCTACCTCGACCAGCACGGCCCGAACATCATCTTCAACCACGACATCGACCCGGCGAAGGTCATCGGGTTCATCGACCGCAACTTCGACTTGTCCCGGCACACCGGGGAAGGACGGCTCGCAGCATGAAATGCGCTGAGTTTCTCGAACTGACCAGTGAAGCCTACGCGGCGACCCTGCCCTACGACATCCTGCTCTGCATCGGGGCGATCCTCGTCACGAAGCGGATGTTCAAGTGGGCGCGCAACAACGAGTTCGTGGAGGAAGGCAAGTTCTTCACATGGGCCGGGTTCGCCGTCGCCCTCATCGTCTTGACGGTGTTCGTGTCCTGCACCTACAGCGGCTTCGTGAAGATCTACCACCCGGAGCAGGACAGCGCGGCGATGCACTATTGCGCGGACAACCCGCCAGACTTCGTGCAGAAGTCCGAGTGAGCCGCACGTTCATCAAGACGAACGACGAGCACCTCGTTGCTGTCGATCACATCGTCTCGGTGGACTACAGCGGTATCGTGGACCTCCGGCTCGTCGTGACGGACGCCAACGGCACCGACTACGACGTGACCGGCCTCGAAGCCATTGAGACAGCGATGCTGCTCAACCCGGCTTGTCTCGAAGGTCAGCGGCTCCGCTGGCCGAAGAGCGTCTGGGCGTTCCACAACCTCGTCGCCCACCCTGTCATGCAGGTGCTGGCGTGGCGGAAGAAGTACAAGCTGGCCTTCTGGTTGCACGACGTGACCGTTCCAAGGCCCAAGGGCAAACGATGAGCGATCTTGGGTCAGCAGACCTGCACCGAATCTTCGAGGGCGGCCACCCGGTCAGCCGGGGCCGCTGGAGCGACTTGGCCTCTTCCAAGGTCGAAGAGGCAGCCAATTGGTTTGCCCTCTTCGACTGGGAGAGAGAGTACGACCCCGTCTGCGCCAACCTCTCGGTCGAAGTTGACCTGTCCGATGACGATTTTGAGGCTCTACAGGGCGAGGGCGAGGACTCGCCTGACACCTACCCCTACGACGTGACGAATTTCCGTCTTGAGTTGACAGCAGACACGGAAGCCAACTGCCTTCGCCTGCCTGTCTTGTTGTGGCGCGAAGGACACAGCCCCGTCCCTGTGGACTCGGAGGCGGATGCCCTGCGAATCAAAGAGCAGTTGGCCGTCGAAGCGGCCACCGCGATTCATGCAGCACTTCGGGAGTTGGGCAGGCGAAGAGAGACTTCATCTTCGACATGGAGACGGGCGACCCGGACGACTTCCTGACGCTCGCGCTGTTGGCCGGGCACCCGCAGGTCAACCTCATCGCCGTCACCGTGACTCCGGGCACGCCTCACCAGATCGGGGTGGTCCGCTACTGCCTCGACCTGTTCGACCTCGACATTCCGGTCGGGGCGTTCAACATCGACCACAAGAAGGCTCGGGGCACGAAAGACGAGCACTACGTCAAGTGCGTCTCGGAGTGGCACTACCGCAGCTTCGGGGACATCCCGCCGAGCACCGACGCCTTGGTCGGGTGGGAAGTCCTACGCGACCATCTCGGCCCCGACACGACACTCGTGACGGGCGGCCCGCTGAAGAACACGGGCAAGCTCGTCGATGAGACGAATGCGCACTGGAACAAGGCTCCGGGCGCACTCACGCAGTTCGGGCTGCCGGTGGACTTCGGCCAGCTCGTCATCCAAGGCGGGTTCGCAGGGGACAATATCGTCCCGCCCGAGCACCGGCTGCCCAAGTTCGATGGTCGCACCACCTGCCCGACCTACAACCTCAACGGCGACCCCAAGGCAGCCTTCAAGACCATCCGGTTCGAGGGGTTCCGCGACTGGACTCGTCGCCCGTACATGGTGTCGAAGAACGTCTGTCACGGCGTCGTGTACGACAAGGTCATGCACGAGCGGCTCAAGGCCGTCGCCAACCCACACCCCGGCCTCGTGCAGGTCATCAAGGGCATGGAGGCGTACCTCGCCCGCAAGCCCAAGGGGAAGAAGTTCCACGACCCGCTGGCCGCGATGTGCGCCCTCAACCCCGACATCGGGACGTGGGCCAAGGTCGCTGTCGTTCGTACCAAGGGCGAATGGGGCTGCCTGACGGGGCAGGAGTTCTACGACCGCCCCTCGTCCGAGCAGGTCAATCAGGGCAGCTTCAACGACAACACCGTGCAGATCATCACGGCCTACGACCACGAACTCTTCATCCAGACGATGATCGGAGAAGCATGAGCAAGACCCTCTACATCGGCCTCGACATCGACGCGACGGTCATCGAGCACTGCTACCCCCTGATGAACGGCGAAGACCTCGGAGCCGTCCCGTGGCTGCTCAAGATCCAAGAGGACTTCCCCGTCGCCTTCCTGCTCAACACGATGCGCAGTGGCGGCCCCCTCATGGATGCCGCCCGCTGGCTCACCGAGCGAGGCGTCCAGATCACCGGGGCGGGCACCCACCCGACGCAGAAGGAGTGGACGGACTCGCCCAAGTGCCACTGCCACGTCTACATCGACGACCGGGCGGTCGGCGTGCCACTCCGGCCCGACATGAGCATCGACTGGGCGGTCTTTGGGCCGATGGTCTACGAGCGCGTCCAGCTCTGGCACAACTACTACGAAGAGAACGGAGCCAGCGCGACCGGCCCGGTGACCAAGTCGGAATGACATCGTGGGCTCAGAAACAGGTGTCCGCGCGTAGTTTATGTAGACGGAGGACACCATGAGCGACAACTGCATCAGCGAGATCGAGGCCCGGCACATCAAGCAGCTTGCTGTGATGCGTGGCTGGCTCGAAGGTGCGAAGTTCTACGTCGCGGCTGACGCGCTGGAGCTGGTTCGTGGTCTGGAGAAGGGCACCCGCAAGGACGGGAAGACCCCGAAGTTCCATCACCAGTTGAGCGTCGCTCGTCTGCTGACGACCCTCCGCAAGGAGTTCACGTTCCCCGAGGAGACCATCGCGGCAGCGTTCCTGCACGACATCCTCGAAGACCACGGCGACGTGTGGACTCGCGAGAAGCTCGAAGTCCGCTTCGGCACCCGCATCGCTGACGCGGTGTGGAACCTCTCGAAAAAGACGAACGGGCTGGTCAAGGAGTACGACCGCTACTTCGCAGACATGACGGCCTGCTGCATCGCCAGCATCGTCAAGCTCGCTGACCGGGCGCACAACCTCCAGACGATGCAGGGCGTGTTCAGCTACGAGAAGCAGGCGGCCTACGTCGCAGAGGTGGACCGCTGGTTCTACCCGATGATTCGGCAGTCTCGGCGGAACTTCCCCCGCCAATACCCGGCCTACGAGAACCTGAAGATCACGCTGCGCAACCAGTGCTCGTTGATTAAACACATCCACGACGCCGTGGCGGCGGCAAAGGCGAGTGCATGAGGCTCTTCATCCCCGAGCTGGGAACCAAGCTCGTGCTGCGCGAGGACTGGCGGTTCGCCCTCCACTTCGAGCGTCGCAATGAGAAGTTCGGCAACAAGGCAGGCATCGTCCCGCCGCCCAACCCCCACCGCCACTGGCACGACTGGTATCAGGCCGACAAGTGTGCGCTGACCGGGTTCGACCTCTCGATGCGTACTGTGAAGGGGAAGGGGCCGAACGCGGAGTCAGCCTCCCTCGACCGCATCGACAACGACAAGGGCTACACGCTCGACAACGTGCAGTGGCTCCACAAGGACATCAACTGGATGAAGGGTCGCTTCGACCAACAGCGGTTCATCACCCTCTGCCGAGCAGTCGCAGAGGGCTCAGGGTCTGACCTCTGCGCGTAGTAGGACTGACGAAGGAGAAGACTATGACCGACGAACTTGTGATCGGGCCGCTCTTGGCTTGTGCGATTGGTGATTCGTATGGAGCCGGGTTCGAGTACGCCCCGCCGAAGCTGGTGGCTGCGAACAACAACCTCTCGGGCTACATCCAGCATCACAAGTGGAAGGCCATCAAGCCCGGCGACTACACCGACGACACGCAGATGGCTCTCGCCCTGTGTGAGCACCTGCTCGAAGACGCCCCCATGACACCCGGAGCCTTGGCCTCGCGGTTCGTCGAGGCGTTCCACCGCGACAAGCGCACCGGCTACGCGGGCGGCTTCTACAAGTTCCTGCTCAAGACCGAGACGGGCGAAGCGTTCCTCGACGGCATTCAGCCGAACAGCAACAAGAGCGGCGGTGCGATGCGGGCGTTCCCGCTCGGCTACCTGCCCGACTGGCAGGAGGTCCGCGACTTCGCAATGTTCCAAGCGTCGCTGACGCACGCGACCTTCGACGGGATGCGGGCAGCGGCGGCAGCGGCCTTGATGTTCCACTACGCCTACCACCGGGTCGGCCCGAAGGACGACCTCATCAATTGGGTGTCCGGCAAGGTCGGCTACAACTTCCGCTTGCCGTGGGACGGCAAGGTCGGCGGTGCTGGCCTACACATCGTCCACGCGGCGATGACGGCCTACGTGCATGGCGACAGCCTCATGGACGTGCTGCACAAGAGCATCGCCTACACGGGCGACGTGGACACCGTGGCGGCCATCTCGATGCCGACAGCAGCCGTCTGCCCCGAGACGACGATGACGATGTCACAGCCGCTTTACGACGGACTGGAGGACGATGCCTACGGGCGCACGCACCTCGAAGAGATCGACCGGGAGATGAAGCATAAGTTCCCGCCCGCGTACAAGCGCAAGGCCGACCTCGAAGCGGCTCGACAGGCGAAGCGAGCAGCCAAGGCGGCGGCACCCAAGCCGGAGTCGCAGGACGAATCGGAGAACATGACCCTCGACGACATCCTGTTCTGGGACGATGACGACTAGGGCTCAGGAGCCGGGTTTCGCCCGTAGTAGGGGTGGACGACGGAGGACGCATGAACTCGATGGATCTCAGCAGGCTGGCCAACCGCATCGAGCGGCTCCAGCGTCAGCGCACGAACGACTTCATGCCGGGCGACGACTTGGAGTTCCGCAACCAGCTCCCTGATAGCCGTGTGCTCGACCCCCGCCGCAAGCTGCCTGACCCGCAGGTGGTGCGTGCCGCATCGCTCAAGCTCGCGGCAGGCGATGCGTCCGAGTTCACCCCGCAGCAGTACCAAAACGCGGTGCAGCGGTGCTTGCGGATGGAGAACCTCATCCATCAGAACAAGCCGACCAGCACTCGTCGGATGATGTACGACATGCGACGAGGTCGGCCTCCCGGCTTTCGACGGTAGTTCGGCTATGAGGCCCGGCAGGTAGAGTCCGTGGAGCACGCGGGGGAAATACCGATGGCCGGAAATGCTGGACGAACGATGACCGAAACGCAGGACAAGACCGCAGGACTTCGCACGTTCCGCGTCTACCTCTTCAGCGACGATCCTCGGGCCACCAAGCCTCTGTGGACCAAGGATTTCAAAGCTCGCGATGAGCGCGACGCCGACAACAAGGCGTCCAAGCACGTCAACAAGGTGCTCGACCGCTACGACAACGCCGAAGACTGGGTGGTCGAGGAGCAGGTCGCGAAGAAAGCCAAGATCGACCCCAAGGAAGAGCTGGCCATCCGAGCGTTGCTCGCGGAGGACACCATCGAGGTCGATGGCAAGGCGAAGATGGCGAAGAGCGCGTTCAACATCGAGCGAGCCTTGGAGAACATGGCGGTGCGCCGCCCCGACCTCGTCGCGTCGGGTGACATCCCGATGCCGAAGGACGCCAAGGGGCTCGAAGCCCTCGAAGCCTTCGTGATGGAGGCTGACATCCTCAACCCGAAGCGGGGCAAGACCGCCAAGACCAACGCCGAGATCGTCGAGGTGCCCAACACCTTCCACGCGGTCAAGGTCGAGCCGCCCAAGAAGAAACGGGTCGAGTACCCCTTCGAGGGATACATCGATTTCCAAGGGCTGAAGATCGACGTGGAGAACGTCAAGGGCAGCACCCGCAGCGGCACAGGGCCGGAGGGTGACTGGTCCACGTACATGCACGCCCACTACGGCGAGATCCGGGGCACCGAAGGCACGGACGGCGACATGCTCGACGTGTACGTGGGGGACAACCACGACTCGTCCATCGTCGTCGTCATCCACCAGTACAACCCGTGGGACGGTGCCTACGACGAGGACAAGGTCGTCATCGGCTGTGAGTCGGTCGAGGAGTCCATCGGCCTTTACAAGAAGCAGTACGATCGGCCCGGCTTCTACCGCCCCGGCGAGCACACTGTCATGCCCATCGGGGCCTTCTGGCGGTGGTGCAAGGACACCCGGAACAAGGGCAAAAAGGTCAAGGTCGCCCGCACGGCTTCGCGGAAGCTCGGTGCTGGTGCTGATGAGGTCGTCCGCGACCTCGTCGCCATCATGGGCAAGTGGCCGGGCCACCACATCGAGGAGGATGGCTCCCCTTTTGTTGACCGCCACATGATGAGCGTCCTCATCCGTCATGATGGCGAAGACCACACGGTCGGAGCTGACGCTCTCTCGTCCGTATTCATCGACGCAGTGAAGGCTGGCAAGACCGCCAAGCTCCAGTGGCGTCCGGTCCGCAAGCTCGACTCGACGACGCTGTCACAGGCCCACCGGGTCAAGTGGGTCCGCATCACCAGCAGAGGCGACATGGCCGAGGTCGTTGCTGGGCGTCTCCCGCGCGGCTGGAACGTCCAGTTCCTCAAGCCGGGTGCGAAGTACGACCACAAGAGCCTTCGAGGCCGTCCGAAGTCGGACAAGCAGCTCATCGACCTCGTGGCCGCCGGGCACTCGGCCCATGTCCTCCTCGACACGGCTGGTGGTCCGGTCACGACGGCACCTGCCCCTGCGACCATCCCGAGGGATCCAGCGGCTCCGAAGCCCAAGCGGAAGGCTCCCACGCCTGCTGCCCCCACCATCTCCACCGACGACGTGACGCGGTTCCTGAAGGGGCTGCGCACGAGCACGGGTGGTCGGAACTTCAACGCCTACTTCAACGACGACCCGAGGTGGCCGTCATGGTCGGCAGAGCCGCACAACCGACAGCGCCTCGACCACTACGTGGGGTCGAACTACTTCCCCGGCGAGGATGACGACCCCGAGGGGTGGGACGAGGACGGTTGGGAGCAGGACTACGCAGGCCCCCTCCGCAAAGAGGTCCAGAAGGCGTTCGACTCCCACTTCGGCAAGGGGCTCTTCGACGCCGATGTCGGTGAGAAGGGACACATCGACGTGTCGCTCACGGCCAAGGGCAAGAAGGCCCTTGGTCGCAAGGCCAAGGCCATGTGGAAGCGCGGCTACACCGAAGGCAAGCCCGGCATCGTGAACGCGGCCAAGGTCGTCTACGGCAACGTGCTGGGCGTTCTTCGAGCCATCTCGTGGAACCACCTGACCGCGCACTGGCAGGTCGGCGGCGACGCGAGCTACGGCGACCACCTGCTATTCGAGCGGATGTACGAGAAGACCGTCGATGAGATCGACACGTTCGCGGAGAAGCTGGTCGGCACGTTCGGCCAGTCGGCGGTGGATGCCCGCGAGCAGGCCAAGGTCATGGCGTTCACGCTGCACCAGTGGGACATTGGCTGCCCGTTCGAGCGGAGCCTGCTGGCCGAGCGGACTTTGCAGATCGCGCTCAAGGACACCCTCGCCAGCATGGAGGACATCGGGCAGCTCTCGCTCGGGATGGACGACTTCCTGCGCACGATGGCGAACGACCACGAGACGCACATCTACCTGCTTCAGCAGCGGCAGGGCGGTGTCCGCATGGCCCGCATCGTCGAGGCACGGTCCTACGACGACATCAAGGGCACGGCCAAGAAGCTGGATCTGTTCAGCAAGAAGGGCATGACTGAGTTCGAGGCCCGCTACATGCTCAAGCTCGCAGCGCAGGTCGGCACGGACACGGCCAGCATCTACGCCATCGCCCCCGAGATGCTCAAGAAGCTCATGGATGCGGAAGGCGACCGCGACTCGTCG
>Ga0114932_10005962_pt1 | contig 10580 bp, 9 predicted proteins | sample 2SBtaG_2_FD_87286 | JGI IMG/M metagenome (GOLD analysis project Ga0114932, IMG submission 87286) | Deep subsurface microbial communities from Kolumbo volcano to uncover new lineages of life (NeLLi) - 2SBTROV12_ACTIVE470 metaG | ecosystem: Environmental > Aquatic > Marine > Volcanic ... | reverse complement strand
CATCATACCATATTTTTCAAGTGATTTTTCAACGGTTAGGGTTGGTTCATAACTAGGCTGCTGCAAAACAACACCAATCTTCTTTCTAATTTCCAGTGGTTCTTCAAGTGCATTAATACCTAACACTGAGATTGTTCCATTATTTGGTTGGATTAATGTAGTCAATAATTTGATAACAGTTGATTTTCCGGCACCGTTTGGTCCAAGAAACCCAAAAACTTGACCAGATTTTACATTTAGATCTATTGCATCAACTGCTAATACAGAATTATAGGATTTTGACACGGAATGGATTTCTATGCATGACATAACAATGATTTTCTTATCCTACTAATGTAGCTAATGATAATTTTATTAACAATATAATTATCATAAGAATGAATTGTCAAATTTTGAAGAATTATTATCAAAGTTACTAGAAGCCGCTCCTGAATTGTCAAGATCCGTTATAGAAGACCGAATAGCAGAAAAAAAAGACAAGATAGGTTCAGGGTACTTAACTGATCAGGGAGCATTGTTTCTAGTTGCATCTGACTTGGGTATATCGCTAGAACAATCACAAAGAATAGAAATTGAGTTAAAAGATCTTTTTGTAGGTGCAAAGGAAGTTACGGTGGAATCACGAATTCTAAATATGTCACCAACAAAACAATTTACAAAAAAGGATGGAACGCCATTTCTTTTGAGAACTATGACTGTATATGATTCGAATTCAACAGTTAGTGTAAAGTTATGGGATGAAAAGGCAAATTTGCCAGGAATTGAAGAACTTAAACCTGGAGATTTAGTGAAGATTATCAAGGCGTATGTAAAATCAGATTTAACTGGAGCACCAACAATTAACATAGGATCTGGTTCAACAATTGAACCAGTTAAAACAGATAGTAGTATACCAACGCTTGATTCTATTACAGTAGATGTTGGTACAGCTAAAGAGGATCAAAAGGATCTGGTAATTTCGGGTACAATTAATGGCGCTATCAATCTAATGGAATTCACAAATTCACGAGGTCAGCCATCAAAGGCACTGAAATTTAGGATAAAAGGACAGAATGGAAATAATTTGAATGTTGTATTGTGGGGAAAAGATGAATCAATACTACCAAGAATGATTGCAACAAATGCAAAAGTCAGATTACTGGGAGTAAAAACTAAGAATGGAAATCTAGGCTTAGAAATTCATGGAAATGATGCAACAGTAGTTGAGATTGAAGGTAACAAAGATGTGGGGCCCGTAATTATTAGAATCATATCAGTAGATGATACTGGTTCTGGAGAAAAAATAGTTTTAGGAATAGATAAATCAAAAAATTTGTTTAGAATTACCGACGTTTCAGATCAACTAGTATCTTTTACTAATGGAAGTGTTATAGAATGTATGCCATCAAAAGTTTTTGGAAATACAATTAGATTAGATCAAGATTCATTCACCAGAAAAATTGAGGATGAAGATATGCCAAATGTTTCAGATTTAAGAACAAAGGTTTCAGATATTATGGAAGGAAATGAATATTGCATTGAAGCAATAATTCTAAAAGCACCTGATAAACGTGAACTACAGACAAAAAATGGTGAGAACATTATGCTGTCTGAAATGTTTGTAGAGGATGATAGTGGACAGATATGGGTAAAAGGATGGAGGGAACAGGCAAATCTTCTAGACAACTATACTTTGGGTGATATTGTTTCAGTGTTAGGAGTAAATGCAAAGGCTGGGTTAGAGGGAAGAATAGAATTGTTTCTAAAACCATACTCGAAAATTTTTAAGAAAAACTAAGAATCCCAAAAACCTCTGTTAAGTGCATATTTTCTCTCTTCAGCGATGATCTGTTTGTACAAATAATCTTCTTCATCTATCATGTCTCGTAGAATTCTACCTTGTGCATCTGGACCTATTCCATATCCTGATAAAACAGTTAATGCTATTTTTCCATATTCTTGTAATAAGGAAGCTTTTTTCCAAGCCTTATCATATTTATGCTTCTCCTCTTGGGAAAGTCTTTTCCCACTGTGATTTTTTTGAATGATTTTTTGTAAATCAAAATCTGAAAAATACGTAGCTGTGATCTGTTCACCATTACAATATTTACATTTCAGTGGAGAAGGAATTGTATCTGGTGTAACAAGCATTTGCCATATTCCACATCTAGCACAAACAAGCCTATGTTGAGTTTTAGCTAGTCGCTTTTTGACTAGATCTAGTATACTTTTATCAATATTTACGGGTGATGGATAATTTTTGGTGGTGCTATCTAGTATTGGTTCTGCAAGTGATGAAAAGTTTTTTGCATCTACCCATTGAATGACAATTTGTTTATCCTTTATTTTTTGTAATATGGATTCAGTGTTCAAAAGATCAAATCTATCATGAAATAATTCTCTGATGGCTTCTTTGACTACTGGAGTGTGAGTAAATCTTTCAGAAATATAACGAGCCTGTTTGAAATCATATACTGCTCCACGCTCAACAATACCAAATTGTTTTGCAACACACCAGGTCCTCCAAATCATATCATTGGTATCTTTTAATGCTGTTGACATAATATCACGTACTTCAAATTTACTTGTTAATTCATTAATTAGATCTTTTTCTGAAATTCTTTTTTTAGATGATAGACAAATGCGGTAAGCATCAGATTTTGTAGTAACAGGTGATGCTAGTGTGGATTCTAATAATGATGCTAATATCATTCCTAGTGTTGAATTAATTTTTGTACCAAGACATGTATGCAAAACAATCTCTTCTTCAGTACGGACTGATTCAATAACAATTGTTTTTTCATCTGGAATTGTATCAAAATTTAATTCTGAAATTATTTTATTTGATAATTTTACTGAGCCATTTTTTACTTTTGTCCTAAGTTGTCCAACCTTATTTGCTGTTGCATAATCAACTGGTATATTTTCACCCTCCCAATATGGAACTCTACTCTTCCCAAGAAATGGTTCAACATTAACCTTCAATGATTTTTTGTCAACGTTTAGGATACTCCACTGTGAACCACGGAGAACAAAAATATTTCCTGATTCACCATAACTACCAACAAATCGTTGATCAAGAGTTCCAAGGAATTTTTTAGTAGTTATGTCAATTACTTTGTATTTTAAAATATCTGGAATAGTTGAAATATTTTGAAAATAATATCTGAATGATCTTCCTTTGATCCGAAAAGACATTTGTTCTATGTCAAAAGATATGAGAGATTGTGAGTCTAATATCTTCAAAACATTCGAAAATTCTTCTATTGTTAAATCTCTAAATGGATAGGCATGTTTTACTGTCCTAAATGCAGTTTCCACAGATACATTACCCAATTGTTTGGTCATTCCAACTAAATGATGAGCTAGAACATCAAGTGAAAGATTATGAATTTTTTGTTCTTCAATTGACAATTCATCAATTCTTTGTATTATGGCATTTGTCTCAAATTCGTCATCTGCATGATTTGTGATGATTAATCCTTTTGCAGATGAATCTCTATTGTGCTTACTTCTACCAATCCTCTGCATAAATTTGGAAACTTGCCTTGGAGAACCATAATGAATAACTAATTCAACAGATCCAATATCTAATCCAAGTTCAAGTGATGAAGTACATACTACAATGCCTGGTACACCATCACGAAGAATAGTTTCAGTTTCTTCTCTGACTTGTCTGGAGAGGGAACCATGATGAAGATCTACCTTCATTTTGGTTCTTTCTTTTAATACTGAAGCAAGTGTTTCGGATTCACCACGGGAATTTGTGAATAAAAGTACCGGTGAATGGATTTGCATTTCTTTGATATGACCAATAATTTTGTCAGCAACCTCATGTATACCTCCATCCACAAATTTTACATCAACTTCATACTTGCGAACTGATTTATCAATTAGAATTTCACATTTTCTATTATTTCCAACAAGAAATTTTGATGCATCAGTGATATTCCCAATCGTAGCTGATAAACCAATACGATGAATTTCTTTTTTGGAATTTAATTGTAACCGTTCTAAGCTTATAGACAGCTGTGAGCCTCTTTCACTAGCAAGAAGTTCATGTAGTTCATCAATAATAATCCATTCCAAATCAGATAACGCATCCAAATCTTTTTTCTGTGACAATAAAACAACAAGGGTTTCAGGTGTAGTAATTAAAATATCAGGTGGAAAATCTCTAATTTTCTTTCTTTCGCTTTGTGATGTATCTCCATGACGAATTTTTATTTTTAATTCATTATTTTTGGCATATTTTTCAATTCTTCTGGAAACATCCCGGTTTAATGCTCTTAATGGAGTAACATATAATGCCTTGATTTTATTCGGTAATTTTGTTTTTTTTATATGTTCAAAAATTGGTATTGTTGCACATTCAGTTTTTCCAGAACCAGTAGGTGCAATAACTAATGAACTATATTTTTGAAGTATTTTTGGTGATGCTTTCTTTTGAATTTCAGTAAGATTATTGAAACCAAATGTTTTAAATTTCTCAACAATAAATGAATTAATCAGTTTTATTGTTTTCTCATCATAGTCTAGTGTAGTCATAACCATTACGCCATAATTCTATTTTACGCATTAAATAGATTGAGTTTGTTCAAGTATGCCAGTTGGTCCAAAACTATATGAAAATTTTTGTTTTTTTATGAATGGATTGTTAACTTCGCCTTGATAGTAATTTTTAATTTTTTCAAGTTTAATTTGCTGATGAGTAAAATTCTTTATTACAAAATCTAATTTTTCATATTCTGTATGATTTTTTTGCAATAATTGATTTGTTACAATTATGGGTATCTTTTTTTCCAATGCAATTGTTGAAAGATGATGCATGTATTTCATAAAACTAGAATATTTCAACATAAATTGTTCTTTTTTAGAATATTCAAATGAGAACAAATCAGCAATATTATCTATAATTAACAGAGACAGTTTTTCAAAATCATTAATTTTTTCAAGTGATTTAATTTGTTCAGCAGTGTTTGTTACTCTTACAATTTTTAAATTTTCCAATAATGCTACATCCAAACTTCTATTTTTTACAATTTCAAACATTCTTTCAGGTCTAAACTCACCAGTTGTGTCAATGAATAGTACATCATTATTTTGTTTTAATGGTTCTAATGATATTTGTAGTGAAAGTTGTGTTTTTCCGGTTCCATTAAATCCAAAAATATCAGTTATTATAGCATTTTTTATGCCACCGCCTAAGATTTTGTCTAGTTTTTTTAATTGTGTTGTAATCATTTAAAATATTTAGAACATGCAACAATAAAGGATCTCGTATAATCTATAAGCAAGACTTTATATTCTCAAAAAAGTCGATTGACTTCAAGTGAAAAATTAGTGTCACAAACAACTGCTAAAAGACCATTGACAACTCTACAGAAGAATGTAAAAAAACAAGTAATTGTTAGACTAAAAAATGAAGTAGAGTATAAAGGAAAAATGAGTAATGTTGATTCTTACATGAATTTGATTATGACTGAAGCTGAAGAATTACATGATGGTAAAGTTATTGGAAAATTTGCAAGAGCAATACTGAGAGGAAATAATGTACTCTTCATCAAATTAGAAGATGAAATCTAATTTTTTGAAAAGATATGAACAAGAATTATATTTTTACGTCTGAATCAGTTACCGAAGGACATCCTGACAAGGTTTGTGACAAAGTTTCTGATGCGATTTTAGACGAATTTTTAAGAGGTGATCCTGACTCCAGAGTTGCAGTAGAAACTTTGACAACAACTGGCTTTGTTGGCGTTGCTGGTGAAGTTACGTCAAAAGCTAATTTCGATATTGAACAAGTAATCAGAAAGACAATTTCTGAAATTGGATATAATGATCCTGATTTAAAATTTGATTCCAACTCCTGTGAAGTAATGATTAAACTTGATTCGCAAAGCCCTGACATATCACAAGGTGTAACAGCTAATGAAAATAAAGAACAGGGTGCTGGTGATCAAGGTTTGATGTTTGGTTATGCATCAAATGAAACAGAAGAACTAATGCCACTACCAATACTTTTGGCTCAGAAATTAACAAAAAAACTTACTGATGTAAGAAAAAGTGGACAATTATCATGGGTCAGGCCAGATGGAAAATCACAGGTTTCAGTTAGGTATGAGAATGATAAGCCAACAAAATTAGAAGCTGTTGTTATATCAACACAACATTCCCCCGATATTTCACAAGAAGAAATTACCAAACAAATCATTGAGCATGTAATAAAACCGGTTTGCAGTGAATTCTGGAGTGATGATATCAAAATGCATGTTAACCCTACAGGTAGATTTGAGATTGGTGGACCCCATGGTGATGCAGGTTTGACGGGAAGAAAAATTATTGTTGATACATATGGTGGAATGGGAAGACATGGGGGTGGTGCATTTTCAGGAAAGGACCCATCAAAGGTAGATAGGTCAGCATGTTACATGTGTAGATATGTTGCAAAAAATATTGTTACTGCAGGATTATCTGATAAATGTGAAGTACAAGTAGCATATGCAATAGGAGTTGCAAAGCCAGTTTCACTAATGGTTAATACTTTTGGCACAAACAAAATTTCAGAAGATGAAATTGAAACTCTTGTTAACAAACATTTTGACATGAGACCAGCAGAAATTGTTAAACAACTTAACTTGAAAAGACCAATTTATCAGAAAACAGCTGCGTACGGTCACTTTGGAAGAAATGAGCCAGAATTCACCTGGGAAAAAACGGATAAAGCTGACTTGTTAAAAAAAGATGCTAATCTCTAGATGTGTCTTATTTTTGTAAATTCTATTTTTGAAATTTTTCTTAGTTTATCATGATTTCCTTCAAAATTACCAAATAAAATATTCAAATCCTCAATCCCATATGGAAATTTTTTATCAGATAATGCATGGGCAATAGACTTCTTTGAAGGAATTTTTTCTATTTTTATCTTAGAATTTTTAGTAGAGTTTTTTATAAATTGTTTAAACATAATTTTTTCTGGTCCTACTAAATCAATAATTCTTTTTGAAAAATTTATAGAACTAATTGCAAGATGTAATATACTACATACATCATTAATAGAAATAGGTTGAAGGATGTAATTACCTGTTCCAGGAATAATTATTTCCTTTTTTTGAATTTGTTTTTTCAAATTTCTAGTTAGATAATCATCTTTTCCAATAATGTATGATGGTCTGAATATTGTATAATCTAATCCTGATTTAATAATTAATCGTTCAGCTTTAAACTTTGAAATAAAATAATTAGAAGTCGATTTACTTGATACACCAAGACCACTAAAATAAATAATTTTTTTAATTCTAGATTTTTTACAAATCTCAATTGCTTTTCTAGTTAGCTCCACATTTACTTGCTCAAAACTTTCATCCTTAGTTTCATTACCTGTTCCCGCTAAATGTACAAAACAAAAACATTTGGAAAGTAACGGTAGTTTTCCTTTTTTAAAATCTGATCTTAGAACTGGTATGTATTTTAATTTCTTCTGAGTAAGAAATTTCAGGAGATTTTTTCCGACAAACCCAGTACCCCCGGAAATAGCCACATATTGTTTCAAAGACCTACCCATGCAAAAATACTATAACATTTAATTTTAAACATATTCAAAGTGAATTCTATGAGTACTCTAGATGTAAATGAATGCTATCAGATTTTAGGTGTTGATAGTACTTCAACACCTAAAGAAATCAAACAGGCATATAGGAAATTATCATTAAAATACCATCCAGATAGAAATCCAGAGTTTGATGATGGAAAAAAATTCAAAGAAATCTCTGATGCATACCAATTTTTGAAAAATAATCGAAAAAAAATATTCAAAAAACAGGAGAGAACTGCTGAGCAGGGACATTCAGATTTTTGGAAATATCAGGGAGAAAAAATGGGTGATGATATGAGATTTAATTATGAAAATTTCACTAAAGCAAATCAGGAATTTGGTGGAGATTTTAACAAAGAAACTCATAATAGAGAAAAACCAATCTCACAAAAATCAACTCATTTCATTCTTTATGGTGGTTTAGCTATAGTAGCAATCTGGATAATAGTTTTTGAGATTATACAGCCCTGACAAAAGTTATTACATTAAAGAGAAAAATTGCAACGTGGATGCGCCAGATAAATCTAAGGGAAAACTACGTACTGGGTTTACTACTGGGACATGTGCTACAGCTGCGTCAAAAGCAGGTATTCTAGCAATCATCAATCAGCAGAGTCTCAATAATGTTGACGTCATTTTACCAAAACGAGATAAAATTAATATTCAAATTAACAGTTGTAATTTTTCAAAAGATAATGCACAATGTTCTGTAATAAAAGATGGTGGAGATGATCCTGATGTAACTCATGGTGCAGAAATCTTTGTTGATATTTCTCTAACAGATACGATTGGTTCAATTGAAATAGATGGTGGTAAAGGAGTTGGTAGAGTAACAAAACCTGGATTGGGTTTAGAAATTGGCACCGCAGCAATAAATCCAACACCTAAAAAAATGATTTTAGAAAACATACAAGAAGTTGGTGAAGAAGTTTTGGGGAAGAATGGAATAAAAATTGTTGTATCAGTTCCAACAGGTGAAGAGTTAGCTAAGAAAACTGATAATCCTCGTATAGGAATATTGGATGGAATTTCAATACTTGGTACTAGTGGTATTGTAATTCCTTACTCAACGGCATCATTTGCAGCAGCAATAAGACAACAAATTGATGTTGTATCGTCAATGAACGATGAAGAAGTTGTTTTAACAACAGGAGGTCGAAGTGAAGACTTTGCAAGAGAAATTATCAAATTACCAGATCATTCATTCATTCAGATGGGTGATTTTTCAGGATATACAATACAGCAATGTGCAAAGAAGAGTTTGAAGAAAGCATATGTTGCTGGATTCATTGGAAAATTAGCGAAGATGGCTGCTGGTGTTAAACAAACCCATGTTAAAGGTGGAAAAGTGAACATGAAATTTCTTTCAGAGCTTGCAAAAAGATGTAATGCAAATTCAGAAACAATTAGAAAGATTCTAGGTGCAAATACGGCTAGAAATGTTCAGGAGATCGTTATTGAGGATAATGTGGATGGTTTTTTTGATGAGATCACAAAAGAAACATGTAATCAAATGAGACAACATTCGGAAGAAAAAATACCTGTGGAAGTTATACTCTTTAATTTTGATGGAAATATCCTATCCAGATACGAAAAAACGTAAGGAATTTAATCATACTAAAAGAATTTTTAGTATGGAAAAAGTTGCAGTTCTTGCCATAACCAAAAATGGTATTAAGATGGGTTTGTCATTAAAGAGATCATTTCCAGATTGGCAGATCTTTGCTCCATCAAAATTTTCAGATGGTAATGATATGATAAAATGGTATGATGAATCTACATCAGTAAAAATTGTTGATTTGTTTAAATCTAATGATGCATTGATTTGTCTCTTCTCTTTAGGTGCAGTTATCAGACTAATTGCACCACATATCAAAGATAAAAAAACAGATCCTGCTGTAATCGTAATTGATGATAAAGCACAATTTGTCATTAGTGTATTATCTGGTCACTTAGGTGGTGCAAATGAACTATCAAACGAGATTGCTCAGAGAATACATGCTACTCCTGTAATAACAACTGCAGCTGATGTAAACAAAACAATTGCAGTTGATTTGATTGGAAGGGAGTTTGGTTGGAAAATTGATGATGATTCAACAGTGACCAAAATCAGTGCATATATGGTAAATAAAGAAAAAATTGGAGTTTTTCAGAACGCTGGACAAAAAAATTGGTGGAAAAAAGAATTACCAGAGAATGTTTCTGCATATGATAATTTTGATGATTTGACTAATTCTAATTCAAAGGGGTTTTTGATTATTTCAGATCTAGTATTTGATAGCACAATATTAGAAAATGCAGTTATTTACAGACCACAAACACTCGTTGTCGGTGTGGGTCTACATTGGGATACATCAAAAGAGACGATCAAAAATGGCCTTGAATCTTGCCTTCAAAAATTCAATCTTAGTGACAAATCTATAGCTAGGTTTGTATCCATTAAGAAAGAAAAAGATGTTGTAGGTTTGATTGAATTGGGTAAAGAGATGAATATTGAAATTGAATATATTGATAGAGAAGAATTAGCAACTATCAATACACCTAATCCTTCAAAAACAGTGCAGTCGTTTGAAGGAACGGCTAGTGTTTCAGAAGCTGCTGCAATAAAATCATCAGAAGGAACATTGATTGTTGAGAAACAAAAATTCCCACCAAATCTTACAATAGCAATTGCGAGGATACAAAATTGAAACGCGGACTAATGCTAATTGACAGAGGTAGTAGAGAAAGAGAGGCTGAAGAAGAGCTAGAAACAATATGTGAAAAGGTCAAGGAAAAAGGAAACTATGATTTTACGGAATTTTGTTTTCTTGAAGTAGTTCCACCATTCATTGAAGATGGAATGGAGAAATGTTTGAAGAAAGATATTGATGAAATGACAATTGTACCATATTTTCTCTATCCAGGAAAAAAAGTAAAAATTGCAGTAGCAGATGCAATGAAATACCAAAAAGATACTAAAATCAAATTTCTTGTCTCAAAACCAATGACTATGCATAAAAAATTG
>Ga0114932_10005960_pt1 | contig 10584 bp, 10 predicted proteins | sample 2SBtaG_2_FD_87286 | JGI IMG/M metagenome (GOLD analysis project Ga0114932, IMG submission 87286) | Deep subsurface microbial communities from Kolumbo volcano to uncover new lineages of life (NeLLi) - 2SBTROV12_ACTIVE470 metaG | ecosystem: Environmental > Aquatic > Marine > Volcanic ... | reverse complement strand
GCGACGGGCAAATCGATTGCGCGGACTCAGACTGTACGGACAACCAGTACTGCCCAGAATACTGCGCAAATGGGCTCGATGACGACAGCGACGGCAACGTCGATTGTGACGACTCCGAATGCCAGGCAAGTCTGTGGTGCATCTGCACAAATGACGTCGATGACGACGGCGACGGCGACATCGATTGCGAAGACAGCGATTGTGCCTTCGCGGGAGCCTGCACCGATCGACCCGAGCAATGCAACTGGCACACCACGCTCCCGTTCAAGGACATCGACGGTGACGGCCTGACCGCAGCTAGCGACCCGGATTGTCTTGCCCGCTACATCGAGCACGACTGCGCCGACGGTATCGACAACGATCTCGATGGTCTCGCCGATTGCGCTGATGAGGCGTGCACACATGCTGCGGAATGCGGCGAGCATTGCGACAACGGGGTTGACGACGATGCTGACGCGCTCGTCGACTGTGAGGACGCCGATTGCGCGTTCGAGCCTCCTTGCGTGGAGCTATGCGACAACCACGTCGATGACGATGGCGACGGCCTCATCGACTGCGGTGATGACGACTGCTGGGGGGCAGGCTGCATAGGGGCGACAAGTACGCTGGTCTTGACCGCGACAATCGAGACCGAACAGGTCCTGCAACACCATTATTCTTCTGGGTACCATTCGACCGTCGTTACGACAGCGAGCGCAATCGACGTAGCCGGCGTTGTTCAGGTTCTGGACGGCTACGGTGGCGTAGCCAGTTCCTGCGCGTGGAGCGCCGACAACGTGACTGTGCCGAGCCGCACGAGTCAGGTCGTCCTTTCGCAGGCCTCCGTGTATCACCGGTCCAGTAGTGCGTTTGTTGGCGCCACCCGCCGACGGGGATTCGTGCTCGCTCCGGGCTGCTCCATCACTGGCAGCGAATTCCTGCCGCGTCTTGGCGCCGATTCGAACGGCGCAATGTTGCTCATCGATGGTCAGCGCGGCCGAGTGCACCGCACCTGGGGTATCGGTCCCGACATTCGATGGATTGCTCCTGCTCGCGGTGCGCCTTGGTACATCGGACTTTCGCCAGTCAGCGAGACTTGGACGCAGACCACTACGACGGTGTGGGGCGCCTCCTCGGTCCAAACCGAAACCGATCGCGAATTCGCGGGCTTCATGCCGCCGACACTGCCGTACTACGCCGCCCCATAGGCGACCACAGCAAACCCGCTGCGGACCTGTGCTGCATCTGGGACGCGAACCGGCGGAATCACAGCCACAGCTGAGCGCATGCGTTCGATGAGTGACCAAGGGTTCATGTAGACGTCTTCGGTGACACTGCCGGCATGCCCCACGAGCCGCTTGATGATGAACTCGGGCACCTCGGCCCTGGCCAATTCGGAAATGAAGCCATGACGGAAGCTGTGGCACGGCTGGCGCCACACCTCGCGAGGCGCACCAGACCGCTCCCAGGCGGCCTTGGTGCTCTTACGGTGAGGCGGCGAGCAGGTCTTCGGTCAGCACTTCCGGCCCGATGCGGTGCCGCTTGAATCGGGTCTTGAGCCATCGTCGGAAGATGCCAAGCGAGACCGACCAGTCCGATGGTGCGAGTCCGATGGGAGTCCGATGGTGTCAGGTATTTCCATTTTCCATTTTACCCGGGGTACCCACACAACCTGGCCCGGGTAAAATGGAAAATGGAAAATGGAAATACCTGACACCACTCCCCTTCACCACTCCCCTTCGCCAAGGAGGCGGTCTGATGGCTCGCTCCAAATCCCACAAGAGAGCTCAGCGGAGGGCCGCAGGCAAGCACGGCTACACCGAAGTCCCGCTCCCAAGCGGACGCTTCTTGGATGCCCTTACTTCCGGCGGTGGCAGGGCCACAGAAGTCGAGCGGTCGGGCAAATACAACCGCCTCTTGAACGCCGCTGACCGGCTTCGAGAGGCAGGAACCCCGCAGAAGGTGCTCGTGGTTCCCCACAACGACATCGACTTGGCAGTTGAGGCGATGCGTGAGGTCGGGATCACCGGGACGGTGAAGAACATCACCGGGTCGAAGAAGAAGCGGGTGCGTTGGTAGTGCTCGCTGTTTCCGGCCATCGAAACGGACGGTCGGGAACGCTAAGCGGGGGTGGCGGAACGACATTGGCCGCTCTGCCGCCACAACATGAACTTCAACCATTGGTTTATATATTCGTTCAAGTCGGCCGATATTCGCCATACCCTCGACAACAATATAAACTAATGGGCGAGGAGCTTGTTTTGAGTGCTGCCACTCCATCATGGGACGACCTACACCAAGTCGCCAACGGCCAGTCAGGTCACTTCACCGCCCAGCAGGCGGATGAGGCGGGATTCTCTGCCCAGCTTCTCCACAAGCACATTCAAAGCGGGAACCTTGAACGCGCGACAAGAGGAATCTACCGCATCACCCGGTTCCCTCCATCCGACCACGAAGACCTCGTTGTTCTATGGCTCTGGTCCGACCGGGAGGCCGTGTTCTCGCACGAGACTGCAATGCAACTCCACGAACTGTCCGACGCCCTTCCGGCTCGCATCCACATGACCCTGCCGACAGCAACGTCGAGGAGGAAGAAGACCCCGGAGGGTGCCGTCCTCCACTTTGCCGACATCGAAGACGGCGAAAAGCAGTGGCTAGGCCCAGTCCAGATCACCAAGCCCGCGCGTTCCGTCCTCGACGTCGCCACTGCCCACGGTGACGCCTCCCTCGTGGCCCAGGCCATCGACCAAGGCATCCGCACCGGCCTGTTCACCTTCGCGCAGGTGGCACTTGCAGGTCGGTACGTGGCCAACGCCCAAGGATGGGGCACGCCCATTCGGCCGCATGGCGTGGACGGATACGGCCATGGCGACGGGGCCTATGGCGATAGTACCGCCAATGGGGACGGCTACGGATACGGCCGAGGTGCTGGCTACGGCCACGGGATGCCCGACGGCAGTGGCTACGGCGGAGGGGCCGGCTCGGGGGCGGGACTCGGGGATGGCTCGGGCTACGGCGGCGGATTCGGTGACAAGTTCTACGCTCGCCCAATCAGCGGCACCTGCGCGAAGCCGCCCCCCTCCGATTGGCCCACACTGGCCGCCGAGCTCGGTCGTGAAGCTGGAGCCGAGCTGCGGGTCGCACAGTACTTCCCGTCCCGAACCATGCAGATCGAGTTCGCTTGGCGGTTCGACCGAGTACCTGACGAACGCACCGTCAACACCCTCCGCAGGCGGCTCGCCAAGAGGTTCTCATGGGCGTAGGAAACACACCCCTGGCCTTCCGGGCCTCCGTCGAAGCACGGCTGAAGAAGGAAGTTGGCCCCGACCGTGGTCGGGCACTCAACCGCCGTCGCGTGCTCATGGTCATGGAGCGGTTCATCGCTCGACTGAACCACGTCCTCCCCGACTCGGCTCTCCTGAAGGGAGGTCTCGCCCTCGAGCTCCGACTGGATGGTGCCCGCACCACGAAGGACATCGACCTCCGCGTTCTAGGGAACCCCGAAGAGCTTGACGCCCAGCTTCGGGCCATCGAGAACTTCCGACCCGATCGCGAGGACTTCCTGGAGTTCAAGATCGCCCCCGACCGGCATCACCCCACAGTGACCGGCGATGGCGTGAAGTACGACGGGTTCCGCTTCAAGGTGAAGGCGAGCATCGCGGGCAAGCTCTATGCGGCCTTCGGACTCGACGTTGCCTACGGCGATCCAATCCTCGGTGAACCCGATCTGCTGGAAGGCACCCACTTCTTTGAGAAGTATGGCATCCCGCCCGTCCACGTCCGCGCCTACCCAGCGACGACCCACCTCGCTGAGAAGCTCCACGCCTACACTCTCCCTCGCGACCGGGTGAACATGCGGCTCAAGGACCTCGTGGACATGCCACTCATCGCACTCGCCCTGGACGGAGTGACCACCACACAGCTCCGTGAAGCCTTCGAACTGACCTTCGATTTTCGGGACACCCACGAGCTCCCCGCCACGCTTCCAGTGCCGCCACAGGAGTGGCTCGGCCCCTACGACCGCCTCGTCGATGAGGAGGAACTCGCCTGGCCGACCCTCAAGGAACTTCACTCGGTCGCCGCCGCCCTCATGGACCCCATCCTCGCAGGAACAAACGGCACCTGGTCCGCCGCCGAAAGCCGATGGCTCGAGCCCTGAGCCCTTCCCCCACCTGCCCCCCACGAACCGACATCTCCCCCTCGAAACGCCGCACAAGCCGCGCACCCACGCGGCTACGATCCGCCTGCTACCGGCCTCCAGCCCCCGCGCCGCAGCCCGGCGAGAAGATGTCGCAGTAGGTGCACGCGTTCCAGGAACAGCCGTTGGTGGCCTGGAGGATGTAGGCATTCCCTTCGGAGGGGGGCCGGTACATTTTGCCTTCGTATCTCATGGGGTCTGGGTAACCGCGCACTCCTATTTCCCCAGACCTGTCGCGCTTCGAGTTCACCGCGCCCTGAACAGCCGGTCGCCTACGGTCGCGTCTTCGACCGTATTGCCCAAGCGACGGTCAATGCGATGTCGACCGGGACCGCACCAAGCGCACAAGTGGCCGCGAAGCGGGTTGCGGGGACTCAGGCGTCCAGCCCAACGGTCTGCGGCAAGCTGAGGCTCGGGTTCACGACCGCCGGGTGTAAGCAAACGGCTCGTGCGGCGTTTGCCAGGCGTACCCACCCTGGAGCCCCCATGGCCAAGCTCATCACCGCCATTGCCCTTCTGTTCACCGTCAACAACGCAGCCGACGTGACCGCCGAACCCGGTCCTGAGCCCAGCCCCATCGAGGCGCGCCAGAGCCACGAGGCCGAGTGGCGGGCATTCCTGACCCACCGCCGCGGCATCCAGAAAGCCCGCCTGCAGGCCTATATCGACCACGCCGAGTTCCCCTGGAACGACGACCAGCCCGGACTCGTGAACATCTTCGTGGACGACGCCGGGGTGCGCTGCGCCATGGCCAACCTCGTCCACCAAGACGGCCACCGCAAGCTGGTCAAGGGCATCGCTGCGGGCGACAACGACTACACGTTCGGCGAAGGCGTCGACGGAGAGCTCGAGCAGTGGCTGCTGACCAGCGGTCTGACCCTAGAAGAGGCCGTCTTCGTCCAGGTGCCCGACATGCGCATCGATCCCGGGTGGCCAGATGTGGTGGACCTGCGCGAGATGGAGATCCAGCGCATTCAGATGCACCTGAGCCTGGCCCTGATGCAGCTCGAGAACACCGAGCAGGCCAACCTGGACCTGGCCATCGATCGGCTTGGCGACCGCGTCTTTGAGGCTCCGCCCAGCGCGGGCTAGCGGACCCACATGACGTAGTACTGGTCGGTCTCGATTGGCAGGTTGTTCGGCTCGCTGCCACTTGCCAGGCATCGGTAGGCGGTGTTGCCACCACGCTGAACGTTCAAGTCGTGGTTGTTGCTCGCACCACCCGAACACGCCAGACCAAGCAGCTCTCCGGCTCCCGTGTGACCCACATAGGTCTGCTTGCACACCGCAACGCGAGCGTTCCAGCACTGGTCGCTGACCGTCTCGACGTTGTTGAAGGCCCAGTTCGGGTAGTCCCACATGCCGCCGCCAGCACTGTCCTTTCGGTTGGCCCACAGGTAGTTGCCGCCGGAGTTGTGCACCTCGGACATGTTGTCGAAGCTCAACGTCGAGTCATCCATCCCGGCCGACAAAGAACTCGATCGACATGCCCTCGCCTTCGATGGTGTCGCCATCTTCGAGCACGACCGTGTCTCGGACAGCCTCGCCGTCGATGCTGAACTTCGGGGCTCTTCCCGAGCGCGGCACGAGGCTCCAGGCGCTCTCTTCTTCGTCAAAGGCCACGTGCAGCGTCACCTTCTTTTCGAACATGCCCACGCGCGGCAGGGGAATCTCGCACCGGGGGTCGACGCCAATGCGGGTTCGCTTGTTCTTGCGCAGGGCGATGGATTCTTCGACGCCATCGGCGGTGGTGACGTGCAGGCGGCTGGCCCGGGCCATGCGCAGCTCGTCGGCTAGCCCTTCGAGGTGGGCTCGGTTTGCCCGGAAGGTCTCGGGCTCGACCCAGCCCGAAAAGGTCGCGAACACCGACTGGGCCTGTTCGGTCGCCACGTCGTAGACCAGCTCATGCTCTCCGATGACGATGCGGTCGCCCGGACTCAGGTGGTACTGCTCGGCGATCACAACATCGTTCAGGCGCGTGCCGTTGGCGGTCTTGAGGTCGCGCAGTACGTGGCCGCCAAAGGCCTGGGCGATGACCGCGTGAGCGCGGCTGACGAACTTGCTGGGGGACAGGTCGATCTGGGAGTCGCCGCCACGCCCGATCAAGATCTCGGGGGAGTCCAACAGGTATGCCGTCCCGGTCTGGCCCTTCCACGTCACGAACAGCTGCATTTGCCCCATCGTTCCATCCCTCTCACCTCGCTATCGCCGCAGCGACACAGGCACCAGAACAGTCGAGATCCACACCCTAGGAGGCCGCGACGCGCTCGGTGCTCCGGGTGGTCGAGCGGTACACCGTGTTGCCTCCCGCAGCGACCTGGAAGTGCCACCGGCGCAGCCTCAAATCCAGCTCGGCGACGGCCCGTAAGATCTGCTCGGGCGCGTAGATGCTCTGCACAAAGGCGATGGCCCGGCCATTCTCGGCGATCTCCCAATCGAGCGCGCTGTGCACCACCCAGTCCAATTGCTCGTCGGTCAGGGGATGGTCGCCTTGGCCCAGGCATTGAATGCCGCTGCCCATCGAAAAGCTCCTGTCGGCACAGGGTACCGCGCATGCCCTCTGGGTCCTCGCGACACGCAATGTACTCTGTGCGCGGAGGCGGCGAATGGCGGCCGGCAAGCCACGAATCAACATCCCTCAAGGCATGATGGCCATTGGAGCGGCACGGAATCAGCGACGAGGAATACGAAGAGCACCACCCCGGATGATCAGCAGCAACACCCAGAACAAGCCAAACAAATTGGTCCAGGGCAGCACATCACCGACCACTGAATAGATGGTGCGCACATCGCGGATGGGCACCTCCCCTTCCAAGGTATCCTGCGGACTGGAGCACCGATGACAATGCGCTCAGCACCTCTGTTGCTCACCATCGTGATGGCCTGCTCGGGTGGCGAGCCGCCGGGCGACACCGATCCGGTCTCTGGGAACACCGAGCCGGTGTGCGCCATCACGTCGCCTCAACCGGGCACCACGGGCGGCCCCTCGCTGGTCGTGCAAGCCAGAATCACCGACGCTGAGAGTGCTGCCACCGACCTGAATGTCGTGCTCACATCCGGAATTCAAGGCGATCTCGCCTTCGGAACCCCCAACGCAGACGGCACCATCGACCTGGTCGCCCAGGACCTGAGCGTCAGCGCACACCAGCTGAGCATCACCGCCACCGATCCCAGCGGAGACTCATGCACCGAGTCGGTCCTGTACACCGTCGGTGATCCACCCGTCGTCATCATCACCTCGCCGACCGCTGACCAGCTCATCGCGCCCACCGCCGACCTGACCGCCACCGCGTCAGACAACGAAGACAGCGCCGATGCACTTGTGCTGGCTTGGAGCTCGGATGTCGATGGCGACCTGGGCACGCTCTCGCCCGCCGCCGACGGCACATCGAGCTTCACAGTCACCAACCTGACGCCCGGGGACCACACCCTGACGGCGGTCGCCACCGACAGCCACGGCCAGACCGGCTCAGCGACCGTCGATGCCCGCGTCAACGCTCCTCCGGGGGCTCCACTCATCGGCATCGATCCCGACCCCGCGGGCACCAGCGACGACCTGCTCGCCGTCATCGTGTCCGAATCCACTGACCTCGAAGCCGACCCGGTCGGGTACCAATACGCCTGGGACATCAACGGCACGCCCAGCAGCGAGACCGGCGACACCCTCGGCAACAGCGCCTTCATCCGCGATGACGTCATCACCCTGACCGTCACCCCGACCGATGGCTACACCGATGGCCCGCCCGACACGGCCTCGATCACCATCGCCAACACCGCACCAACCGTCAGCTTCGTGGGCATCAGTCCGTCGTCGGCACAGGCCGCCGACGTGCTCGCATGCGGCTACGACGGCTACGACGACCCCGACGGGGACGGGGACTTCTCGACCATCCACTGGGAGGTCAACGGGGTCAACGTCGGCGCGGGCTCTCTGCTCGATTCCAGCTTCGTCGGCGCAGACAGCGTCGTCTGCATCGTCACGCCGAACGACTCGGTGGACGACGGACCGACCTCGCAATCCACCCCGCTCATCGTCGCCAACACCGCTCCGACAGTGACGTCGGTCCAGGTCGGCCCGACCGGTGCAACCGGCAACGACACGCTCAGCTGCAACGACACGGGCGCCTTTGATGCGGACGGACAGACGGTCGAGTTCACCTATGAATGGACCGTCGCTGGCACGGTGCTGACAGGCGAGACGGGCAAGACGCTCACCAGTGGCTTCAGCCGCGGGCAGAACGTCAGCTGTGCGGCCACCCCCACCGATACCGTCGACACCGGACTCACCGCGACCTCGGCGCCACTGACCATCCTCAACGCGCTGCCTGCCGTCACCTCGATCAGCCTGGGACCTTCCGAGGCCTACCAAACCACCACGCTGGTGTGTGACGCGACAGGCGATGACGCGGACCCGGCCGATACCGTCCAGCTGACCTACAGCTGGACCGTGGGGGGCTCCGAGGTGGCTATCGACTCCAGCACCCTCGACGGCAGCGACTTCGCCAAGAACGCCGCCGTGACCTGCACAGCCACCCCCTACGACGGCTACGACCCGGGCGCTGAATCCACCTCAAACACCGTCACCATCGCGAACACCCCTCCCGGTGCCGCGACCCCGGTGATCGTGCCCGTCCGCCCCAAGAACGGGGACGATCTGGTCTGCTCGGTGTCCCCCGAGGCCAACGACGACGACGGAGACTCGCTGACCTATGACGTGCGCTGGGAGCTCGACGGGTCCAGCTGGAGCGGCAGCACCGCAACCACCACGTGGCCCGGAGACACCATCGACGCCACCTCTACAGCCCTCGACGACACCTGGCAGTGCTTTGTGGTCGCCAACGACGGCGAAGAGGATGGCCCCGAGGCCGCATCGGACACGGCCGCAGTCAGCCAGACTTACGACATCCCGCTCGCCGACGTGCTCAACCTCGACAGCGACTGCGGCAGCCGTCCATACACCTGCACCGGCCAGGTCGGATTCCGGTGGACCGACACCACCGGCAACCCGGCGACCAAGGTCACCATCGAGATGCACACGGGCATCAACTGCCTGAACCCGGGCGCCCGCAGCGCGATGCTGAATGGCCTGCCCGCAGGCAGCTTCACGCTGAACAACGGGGACTGCTACTGCGGCGGCATCAAGGGCATCGACACCTTCGAGCTGACCGACATCAGCGGCTACAACCCCTCGGGCCTCAACCAGTTCGTGTTCAACCCCGAGACCTGCCTGGGCGTCGATCCCAATCCGGCCTGGGGCGCCGATGTCTATGCCCGGGTCATCATCGAATACTAGGCGTCGACGTCCATGTCGAGCTCACGCCGCTGGCCTTCGACGACCGCGTGCCATCGCTCCCCATAGCGCCGCACAAGCACGCCGGTCGGCACCCACAGCCCAAGCGCCAAGTGCACCAACCACGGGCGAATCAGATCGGGCACAAACCAGGCGCCCGACACGGTGTCGAACAGCGCCACAGCCGAGGTGAACAGGCACACAAGCCCCACCACAGCCGCCACACGCAGCGCCTGAGTGGCCTCTGCCTGCAGCTGCTGCAGCCGAGGTGAGCTCACGATCTAGGGCTTGGCGATGGACAGGTCGTAGCGCCCCGAGACGCCATCCCAGCCGCCGACGGCCATGTAGTAGACCTCGCCATTGACCACGTCGGCATCGACCGACTCGGCCACACCCGCAGCAGCCAGACCCGAAGCGAGGGTGTTGCCGTCGCGGTCGAGAATGAACAGGCTGTAGTCGGTGCCGGCATCAGCCCAGGACAGACCAAAGGTCCAGGTGCCCGTCGCATCGGGCCAGAACCGGTAGTAGTCGAAGTCCCCGGTGTAGCCGGTGCCGTTGTTGCCGGCGGAGTACAGGCTGCCGCACAGGGTTCCTGCGCCCACGGTTCCGAGGTTGGAGGCGTTCCAGAAGTCGTCCCCAGCCTCGCCGAAGCAGCCGTCGGGGTCGCCTTGGGAGTAGGACAAGGTCAGGTCCCAGTCGCCAGCAGTGCCGTCCCAGCCGACCACCGCCGCGTAGAACATGTGGTTGCCGTCGAGGTTGAGGGTCGCCGCCTCATCGACGCCCAAGCCGAACGCCGCCGAAGAGCCAATCTGACGGCCGCCCTCTTCATAGATGAGCAAGTCCAGGTCGGTGCCGGAGTCGCCGGTCAGCGTGAAGTCGTACTCGCCGTCGACCGTGGTCGAGAACTGGAACAGATCGAAGTCACCGGTCCAGAAGCTGCCGTCGTTTCCGGTGCTCGCCAGGGAGCCACAGACGTCGATCTGCGAATACAGCGGCCCCAGCTTCGGAGCATCGGCGAACAGGTCGCCAGTGTCGGCCCAACAGGCCGGAGCGGTGGCCGTCACAGCCATCTCCCACGGGGCGCGAGCGCCTTCCCACAGGGACACGCGAATCAGGT
>Ga0114932_10005959_pt1 | contig 10584 bp, 6 predicted proteins | sample 2SBtaG_2_FD_87286 | JGI IMG/M metagenome (GOLD analysis project Ga0114932, IMG submission 87286) | Deep subsurface microbial communities from Kolumbo volcano to uncover new lineages of life (NeLLi) - 2SBTROV12_ACTIVE470 metaG | ecosystem: Environmental > Aquatic > Marine > Volcanic ... | reverse complement strand
CACGCTCGCGAGCCGTTCGATCCAGCGGGCTGCCTGGAGTGACAAAATGGGCCACATCGGCAATGTGAACTCCCAGTTGCCAGTGTCCTCGTCGGTCTTTGCGCAGTGAAATGGCGTCGTCGAAATCACGTGCCGTCGCCGGGTCGATTGTGACGATGGTTTCCTTTGTCAGATCCAGTCGATCGTCCCGATTCGTCTCATCGAACATGTCCGCCTGCCGCCTGGCGTCTTCCAGGACATCTTCGCCGAATTCGTGAGGCAGTCCCAGTCCGTAGACGACGGTCATGGTGTCGATGCCTGGGTCACCTCGATGTCCCAACACCTCCGTCAGCACCGCTTCGCCCGGGCGGTTGGCTGACGGGAAACGCAGCATTTCGATGACAACTTTGTCATCGGTCCTGGCTCCTTTGGCTCCGGGATCTCCCACATGAATGGCGGCGTCAAACGTTCTGCCATCGACTCGAACGAATCCCTGCCCCTGAGACTCAAAATAGATTCCCACAAAAACGTTGCTGGCTCGTTCGAGTACCTTTTCAACACATCCGCATCGCTGACCGCCGGATCGGCGTCGGCTGATCAGACGAACCATAACTTCGTCGCCGGTTTGAGCATCTCCCAGATCGCGGGACGAAATATAGATGTCTTTCTTTTGGTGTTCCGGTGGAGCTTCGTGTGGGATCACAAACGCCGCCCCGCTGTTGACCTTGCGCACCACGCCGGTCACAAAGCCAGCCGTGGTCTTCAGCCTCAATCGTCCTTTCTTGCCTGCTCGAACCTGACCGGAATCCACCAGTTCATCCAGGGTGGCCCGAAACTTCTTCATTCCCTTTTTGGAAACGTGCAGCTTCCTCGAAATGGCAACCGGATCCAGCGGTCGGTACTTCGGATCGGACAGCAGTTCGATGATCTGATCTCGAATCTTGCTCATTGTGTCCCTCGTCCCTTGAACAACTTACGTTCCATCCTTGGGCTGTACGGTGTCCACGCGGACTGCTTATTGACATCGTCTTCGATACTGCGAGTGAATTCATGCAGTTTTGCGTCCAGATGATCGATTTGATGCAGCACCATTGCTTCAGGCGTCATCGGAACACGCGGGCTCCCGTGTTCCAGCGATCCATGATGACTCAAAATCATATGTTTGAGTCTCAACACGTCTTCGGTGTCGATTTCCGTGCCGCCCATGAGCCCTCGAACTTCCAGCAGTTTTTCGTTCAGAATCTCAATGGCGATGTTCATGTGCCCAAGCAACTGGCCTTCGTCTGTGTAGATCATCGCCGGGTCCCAGGACAGTTCTCGAACTTTTCCCAGATCGTGCATGAAGACTCCCAGCAGCAGGAGATCTCGATTGAGCTGTGAATACAGTCCACACAATCGGTCAGCCACTTCGGCCATACTGACAATGTGTTCGATCAGTCCGCCCTGATAGGCATGATGAGCCCTCACACCCGCCGGTGCACCACAAAGCGCCTCGACCAGCGGTTCGTCGTTCATAAAACAGTCGGCCAGTGTCCTGAGACGATCGCAGGAAATGGTATTCATGAGTTCTTTGAGTCGATCCAGCAGAGGTCCCACGTTGGTATGAGGTTGGGCGTGAAAATCATCTTCGTCGAAATTGCCCGAAGGAGCTGTGTCGATGCGGGTCAGGATCATCTGCAGAGAACCCTGGTACAGTTGAACTTTGCCCTTCACATGTACCAGATCGCCGGAGGAAACATGTTGCAGACGTTCTTCGGTGACGTTCCACATGAGTCCACTGATGACGCCGGTTTTGTCTCGAAGCGTTGCCAGCAGGTACATATCTGCGTTTCGGTTGGCTCGCAGTTGCTTGTCTGCCAGCAAAAAGACTTCTTCAACAGCATCGCCATCCGCCAGTTCATTCACAAACGTTCGTGACATGTGATTCCAATTCCCAATGCGACAGAGTCCTGCCGCGCCCTTGTCTGAAGACCTGCTACTGCCCGCGATTTGTGTGGAAGCAGCCGAACCAGAGATCTTACGAGCAGGTCTGCTGTGCAACAACCACCGGGATCTGCGTATCTGCTGATTGTTCCGGGGTTTGCGGCATTCGGTCGTCTGCTAGAATCCGCCGCTCCATTCAACAGCCCGGTTAACATCGGACCGAAAAACCAGACAGGCAGCGCCGGCTGTCGGAACAGCGTCCAGGAATCACGTCTCATGCGGTGGTCTCAAACCTTCATCCCCACACTCAAAGAAGTCCCTTCTGACGCGGAAGTTCCCAGTCATCAGCTCATGCTGCGGTCGGGACTCATCCGGCAGCTCATGGCCGGAGCTTACAGCTATCTCCCGTTGGGCTGGCGAACTGTCCGCAAGGTCGCCCGGATTGTGCGAGAAGAAATGGATCGAGCCGGAGCGATCGAAATGTTCATGCCGGCCATTCAACCGATTGAATTGTTCGAAAAAACCGGGCGTAAAGACGCCTTTGGCGATGTGCTGTTTCAATTTGATGCCAAACGAGGTGACCGCAGCCTGCACTTTGCTCTGGGGCCCACTCACGAAGAAGTCATCACTGACCTGGTTTCCCGCGAAATCCGCACCTACAAGCAACTGCCGCTGACACTGTATCAGATCCAGACCAAGTTTCGTAATGAGGAACGTCCACGGTTTGGCGTCCTGCGCACCAGCGAATTCCTGATGAAGGATGCTTACAGTTTCAGCACGTCGCTGGAAGAACTCAACGACATCTACGACGCGATGTACAAGGCGTATTGCCGAATCTTTGAACGCTGCGGTTTGGAATACATTCCCGTCGAAGCGGAAAGCGGTCCCATTGGAGGAGACGCGTCGCACGAATTCATGGTACCGGCCCCCAACGGTGAAGATTTCGTGGTCCGTTGCACCGGTTGCGCCTACGCCGCGAACCAGGAACGAGCGGATACAGGCCGTATGTCGTCGGTCCTGTCCGCGGTCGACAGTGCTGTCGATCCCGTGGCGGTGGATACCCCTGGCGCCGGAACGATCGACGATGTGAGCAGGCTGCTGAAGTCGGATGCGGCTTCGTTCATCAAAACGCTGATCTATGTGGCAGACGGAAGACCAACCGCCGTGCTGATCCGTGGCGATCACGAAGCCAACGAAGGCAAGATCCGTCGAGCTTTAGGAGTCACCGAGCTGGAGATGGCCGACGACGCCACGGTCGAATCTGTGACCGGCGCACCGGTTGGTTTCGCCGGCCCCGTGGGATTGAACTGCGATTTCGTTGCCGACCACGATATCGCCGCGATTGAATCTGCCATCGCGGGAGCCAACGCGAACGACACTCACTTAACCGGAGTCATCCCGGGAACTCATTTCGAATTGTCTGAAACGCATGATCTGCGCAATGCGACAGCCGATGACCCTTGTCCCCGATGTGACGCAAAGCTGGAGATTGTCCACGGGATTGAAGTGGGTCATGTGTTCAAGCTGGGTACAAAATACAGCGAAGCCCTTGATGCCAACTGGCTGGACCCGCAGGAAAAGAAACATCCGATTATTATGGGGTGTTACGGAATCGGAGTCACGCGTGTGGTCGCGGCCATCGTGGAAACGTGCCATGACGAAGGAGGCATCATCTGGCCGACAGCGGTTGCGCCTTACACCGTGGAACTGATTCCGCTCAACGTTACCGATGAAATCACCATGGCGACCGCCAACCGAATCTACGACCAGTTGATCGGTGCCGGTGTTGAAGTTCTGATGGACGATCGCGATCAGCGTCCCGGTTTCAAGTTCAAAGACGCGGATCTGATCGGTCTGCCGATACGCATGGTCGTCGGCGGCAAAGGGCTGAAGGACGGAATCGTGGAAGTCAAACGCCGCACCGATTCCGATGCCGCCCGAGTGCCAGTTGCCGAAGCAGCACCGCATGTGCTGAAGCTGCTCAAGTAGCCATCACCTGGAGCGTGATGGCTACTTTGGAGTCACGACCGCACCGCCGACCAGACGACCGGTTGCCTGGGAGAGCGACTGATCAACAACGAACGGTCCAATCGTCTTGTCCAGATGAAACAACAGTACCGTGGCTTCGTCTGACTCGAATCGTCGTGACGGTTCGAATTCATCCGTGTACCTCACTGTTTTAGACAACCGCACCTCGTCGAGTTCGCCGCCAAAGGATCGAGTCGGATCGCCGGCTCCATTAGGATCCGCTCCCAGATACAAGGGCAGGTTATTCAGCGTTCGAGTGCCCTGTCCGGCGCTGGTACCGGTGAGTTGTCCATCCAGATAGATTCTGAGCTGCTGTCCGTCGAACACGCCGGCGACGTGTGTCCACTTATTCGGTAACAGTTTCCTCCCGGACACCGCGTTCACGTAATGACCATTGAGATGAACATCGAACTGGGGCACTCCCCCGTTCATGTACAGTCCGTATTCGGACAACTGTGTCTTGGCAACAATGCCGCGACTGCCGCCGAAACGCACCGGCAGCTTCACCCAGGCCTCAACAGTGAACGGTCCCTGCGGCAAAGTGAAGCCCGCTGATTCCACTCGCACTGCCGCCTTCTTTTCGGACAGTGTCACCACTCCGGGTGTTACTTCATCAAAAAAGTCAGACGGAGTGTCGATTGCAATATCAACCGGTGTGACTCGTTCGCCGACTGAGATCTGCACGTCTTCGCCGTGATAGTCGACCGTACTGCGCAGGCGAGGTAACGTCAGTGTTGCCAGCTCTTCAACGTCTTCACGAATGCAACGGAACTTCATCGATGTTGATTCTCCGGACTTGATGTCGATATGCTGATGGTCCGGAAACACTCTCCAGTCCCGCCCGACATCCGGTTCCACGGTGATCGTGATGGTTCGTTGAGACGGGTTCTTCAGAATCACTTCGTAGATACTGTCTGCGGCACCAGATGTGCTGAGTCGAACGGCTTCCTGATGTCGGCGCGGTTGTACGGACGCCGCCAGGTTGGCATCCGTCAGGAATTCCTGAGTGAACTGTTTTGGATCGATGAGACCTCCAACGGGTACGGCAGCAATCGATACACGATCGGGCCGAACCGTCACCACGTTGTAGTGATGCAGATAACCCAGGCCGGGCGTATCCTGAGACAGATGAGCGCCCGTCGCCGCCAATGCGTAATACTGAATTCCATCGCGAACTCCGTCATAGCGCATGCGATGAATATGACCGGCGAAAATGGCTTTCACATTGCCTGCATCGGCCAGCGTCCTGTGAACCTCTTCCCAATTGCCTTCTTCGTAACCGCCACCGATCCATCGAGGATGATGCAGGAAGACGAAGACGTGTTCACGGTCTTTGAGATCTTCCAGCGCCTGCTGAAGAAACTCCAACTGCGCAGGACTCATGGTTTGTAATCGTCCCTCACTGTATCCTTTCTCACCAGTGTTCAGATCACCTTCATCCGTATACAGCACGACGAATCCGCTGTTGCGGTGAGTGAACGCATACCACAGCGGACCAAAGTGTTTTTCGTAGTTGGATTCGTGTTCTCCCGGTGGTTTGTTGCGGTCATCTCGATTCCAGTAGACATCATGATTGCCGGCAACCGGGAACCATGGGCACTTAAGGCGATCCATGGTCGCTCGGAACTCTTCCATTTCGGGCATCCACTGCGGCGTTCGGTTGTAGCCCTCAACCAGATCACCCACGGTCATGACCAGATCCGGATCCAGCAGATTGGTATCCCGGACGGCCTGTTCCAGAATCCGCACCCCTTCCGGACGTCCTCCGGTGCGGTCACCGTAAATCACGAACTGGAACACGTCGTCTTCATCCGGCAGCACCAGCATTCTGCCCGCACCGCGTGTCGTGGAAATTCGAGGATTCGCAGGACCATCTGCCAGCAGCATGCCTGGCAGCATCACTCCGACAGCAATGTGGAAAGACAACACCTTCATCGATCGACCCTTGAACAGACAGTGAGTGACAGGGAGCAGATTCGTTGAGTCATCGCTGCTGTGCAAGTCCCGCAACGGGCCTCTCCGGGAAATCGCCGAATCAAAAGTCATCGAGACTGTTCCGGCATTGCGTTTCTATGGCTCCGTCGAGTTCGCCGGCTGGTCAGCCGGCCAAAAATGAGCAGCTCATGCTCCGGACAGATGTCGTTCGATTTCATCAGCAAGATCGCTCAGCAATTGAACATAGAACCTCAGCTCCGGCTGACTTCGAGGCACTCGTGGCATGTGAAATCTGAGTGATTCTTCAAAGAGTTCAACTCGCTGCGCGTGTGACGCACTCAGGCGTTCGGCAATGGTCGGAATCGCAAGAACCTGCTGGACGATTTCAGGATCGGAATCCTGCATCTGCAGATTGTCGACACAGAAGGACACGTTCGGTGCGGCAACTGAAGCCGAGCCGATCAGTACCTCCGATCGAGATCGGCGGTGGTCTTTACCCATTCCGCTCGATCCACTGTCCTGCCAGACGAGTTCCAGCCGTAAGTGTCGATCGGCGTATGGCCCTTGGAGTGTGAGATTTGTGAATCGGTCCCACAGGCTGCCAGGCTTGAAAACAAGACTGTTGTTTGTCGCAAACTCAATCCACACATCATTCCGGTGGCGGTTCATTCGTCGGTACCAGACCAACCCAACAGCCACAGCAGCAACGAATCCCAGGCCGGCCGGCAGTGGACTGTTCATTCGAATCGACAGAAACGTACACGTTCCGAATCCGACCAGAACAACAAGCGACAGCACCGCGCCGCTGGAAGCGATCTTCACATCGACCGGGTCATCCGCCGAACGATGCGCCAGGACGGCCGCATTGTATCGGTCGTCGTCGACTGATGCCTGAAGCAACCCGGAGAAGATACATCCGACAAAACCTGCGGCAAACAGGGCTGCGGAAATCACCGAGTGGAATTCAACAACTGCTGAAACAAACGCAACAACCAGAAGGAGCTGTGATGTTCGCATGACAAAGCGGTTCATGAGGCTCCTTCCAACTCAGATTCCCACAACTGTTGCGACAGTCAGCACACATTTCATCCCGCCGACACTACCCCGTCACAATCTCCGCCTGCAGATGTTGAACCCAGGCGGGTGGAGCGTTCAGTAATACGCTGTCTCGAGCGACTCGATGTTTGCTGAGATACGATTCAACGATCCGGTGGATTTCTCGAATCTTCTTTCCGCCTGCCCCGGGAGTCACCGAGCTGCGGACAGGTCGGATGTACATGTACTCAAAGTAACTCAACATGCCACCAGGCTTCAGCAACTGAAAATAAACTTCCATGATTTCAGCCACCAGCTTGGGGGGAAAATTGTTCAACGGCAATCCTGAGATCACGAAGTCATAGTTACCCAAAGTCTGGAAATCCTGAACAGGTACCTCATGAATCGTCGACAGGTCCTGAACCGCGTTCCATGATTGTTCAGATTGAAAGCGATGTCTGAGCACATCGACAAACGATTCATTGAGTTCCACCAGATCAAACACATCGCCCGGACGCAGATGACGGACAATCTGATTGGTAAAAGCACCGGTCCCCGGACCACATTCCAGCACTCGGATGGATTGATCCGGTCGAGCTGACAGGAATCGCGTGATGGTCTTTGCCAGGAATCGGCTGCTGGCAATCAGCGATCCGGTGGTTTCGAACTGCTTCCCAAACTGGTTCAGGAAGACCATCTGATTGCGAAGCGACTTGAGCATGCTCGCGCCGTATCTCTGTGCGACCTAAGAAAACGACCGCTCGCAGGCACGAGCGGTCGGCGTGTCAACAACTTCTGCAGCAGACCGTTCAGATCTTTCCAAAGACAGACTGACCGCTGCTCTTCAAATCATCACAGGCGCGTTGCAGCCGAACCGCCACACCGGCTTCTGCCAGTTTGAGCGTGGTGCGAGGATCATAGGCCTTCTTGCTGCCGATTTCGCCGTCGATCATCATCACTTCGTCGTAGTGTTTCAGGATGAAGTCGGCGACCGGTCGAGTGAACGCGTACTGCGTATCGGTGTCGATGTTCATCTTCACGACGCCGTAGGCCAAAGTTTCCTGCAATTGTGCCTTGGGAGTCCCTGAACCGCCGTGGAAAACCAAATCAAATTCTGCGGCAGCACCATGTTTGTCAGTGACCGCCTTCTGTCCATCTCGAAGGATTTCCGGTCGCAGCTTGACGGCACCTGGTTTGTAGTGGCCGTGAACATTCCCAAAGGTCGCCGCAAACATGAATCGACCCAGGCCACTCAGTGCTTCGTACACCTGAACCATATCTTCCGGAGTCGTATACAGCTTGTCGTCAGCCACGTCGGAATGATCGATACCGTCTTCTTCACCACCAACGACACCGGCTTCCACTTCCAGAATGATGTCGTTTTCGGCACAGAGCTTCAGCAGCTCGACACTCTCGGCAATGTTCTTATCCAGCGGCAGTTCTGAACCGTCATACATGTGGGAGTTAAACAGATTACCATTTCCGGCTGCTCGACGAGCAGCCGTTTCGGTGATCAGCGGTTTGAGGAATGAATCCACTTTTTTTGGCTGACAATGGTCGGTGTGCAGGCCAATCAGGATGTCATACTTTTCAGCCAGACGGTGTGCAGCTTCGGCCAGCACAACTGTTCCGTGAACGGCATCCTTGACATTCAGTCCGGATGCGAATTCACCCGCACCGGTGGAAAACTGGATGATGCCATCGGATCCGGAATCGGCAAAGCCCTTCAAGGCCGCGTTGATTGTGACGATCGAAGTCACGTTGATTCCTGGATAGGCGTATCCGCCCTGCTGAGCAGCATCCAGCATCTTTGCATATTGTTCCGGCGTGGCGATTGGCATCCCGTGGACCTTTTTTTTGTACTGTTAGAGACAGACGATCATTGTCGAAGTGGACTGCAGGCGGATTCGTACGTCGATCGGCGAAATCGCTGCTCAAATGGTTTGCACCAGATGCGTCGACAGATCGACAGCCTATCGGTTGGATTGGAGCCTGCAAGCTCTGGCCCCGTCTGTCACGGATCTGCGACGCAATTCTCAATCGCGTGAGGGCAAAGAGAACCCCGCGCCCTGGACTTTGGAACCGGTTGCCATTCGCGGACGTTCATTGGTGGGTTTCGATTCGTCATCCGCAGGGTCACCCGCCGGAATCTCTGCTTTGCCAACCTTCCGCACCATCAGTTCATTCAGATCCAGATGCACCTCGGCACTTCCCTGCAGGCCAAATGAGATGCGAAGTGGTCCTGTTGAGGCGGCCTGACGGTACAAATGAAGTGTTTGCCAGGAGGATTCCAAAGCCGGTCGAACGGCAAACTCCGGTCCCAATTCACTGTCAAAAACCATGAACGGGTATTCTTCATTCGCCTGAATCGAACGCGAGTTCAATCGCACTCGCCCGCGTACTTCAATGATATCACCGGCTTCAACATCAACCGGCGGTGCCATGATGAGAGTTGATGGCTGAGATGATACCGAAGGCCGAGCGGATTTCGGCTTCCAGGCAGCCAGTTGCAGAATGTGAGCTCCACTCTGCGCTTCGTAACGCACCGGCGACTGGACGGAATAGACACTGTCCGGCAATTCCGGAAAACTCCATCCCGCCTGTTCCATATCCTGGCGACGACGGAATGTCCCGGTTTGCAGCAGGTTGTCGGATGGTTGCGTTGCTCGAATCGTGTTCAGCATTCTCCAGTGCTCCGGCAGTGAACTGAAGGCAATCGTAAACGGGCTGGCTGTGGGAGTTGGCTGTTGCTGTATGGCGGCTCTCCAGTACAGATTCTGCACAGATCGCAGAGCCCGCGTGCAGCCCTGAGCCTGACGTTCGGCTTCGATAAAACGATCGTTCTGCAGTGCGGTTTCCGCGTGCTTCAACATCCGTGTCGCGTTATTCAACCAACTGGACGCTGTTGGCGGAGGTCTCGAGGTCAATCGGTCAATTTCGGCACATGTCTCCAATACCCGCCGGTGCTTAAAGCGAGCCATTCGGAATTGATATTCGGCGGCCTGAGGTGCCACGCGCTGAATTCGACGACTCATTTCACCGAAAACAGAGGGGTTGGATGAAACCAACACCACTGCATACTGATCAAGATCCTTGAGAATTACTTCCAGCCCGCCAGGTCGGTCGGTTCTGGGATGTCCAATGACGTGGGTTGCTGTCATCTGCGATGCCGACGAAGTTTCTCCCGCGGGCACAATCAAACGTGCGTTGCGAGCGTATAGAGATCCGGGAACATACTGAGAAGACTCATCCCACACGCCAACGATGATCAGCGATCCTTCGCGTCCGCCAAAGACGGCCGCATCGGGCATCCTTGGAATTTCTGTTTCTCCGGGACGCAGCGAAACAGCAGAGACTTCCATGACCTGCTGCAATCGTGACGGGTTTGCTCCATGCTTCATACGGCGCCTCATCCGCCCGTCATCAACAGCGATGTAGGACTGGGTCTGACCAGCCACCAGCCACGGTTCAAGCAGATCGATCTGCAATGAAGTCAGGGCCACTGCCAAACCGACTTCGGAATCTTCCAACTGGCCATCACCGAATGGTTTCGTCTTCCAAAATGCGATGGCTCGAGCCCCCCCCGATAAGGCTGCAATCACCTGCATGATGACCTGCTCGGGCTCTACCACCAAAGGAGGCAAACCGGACACAGCACGCCATTGTGTCATTGCTGATGGAGAT
>Ga0114932_10005957_pt1 | contig 10587 bp, 14 predicted proteins | sample 2SBtaG_2_FD_87286 | JGI IMG/M metagenome (GOLD analysis project Ga0114932, IMG submission 87286) | Deep subsurface microbial communities from Kolumbo volcano to uncover new lineages of life (NeLLi) - 2SBTROV12_ACTIVE470 metaG | ecosystem: Environmental > Aquatic > Marine > Volcanic ... | reverse complement strand
TCAAACCTACGCCTTCTTGACCACCCACTTGTTGTGCCTGTTGACTTAATTGTTCAAATTGTGTTCTAACCTCAGGTGGCATTTGTTCTAAAGCTAACATATCTGCTTTCATTTGTAAGTGTTCCATAATATGAGCATGAATAGTAGCTTGCACCTGCAAATTGCTTTGTACAGGCGGAGTGTTTAATAAGGCCATATGTATAGCTATGTGTGCGTCATGATTTTGTTGAGGAAAAGCTTTAGCAGCTTGAGCCATAATCAAAGTATTATTTTCTAAACCAGCTTCTATTGGCATAGGTTCTGAAGGTGGTGGTGGATTTAATAAACCGTCTATATTATCAACCCCAATTGCTGCGTACATTCTACGGTAAGCTTCATAAACTCCACCTTGTCCATGAACTTCTGGATTAGATTGGACTAATTGCATCATTTCTTGAGCCATAGCTATTCTTTGTGAAGTGCTAAAAATATCAGGATTTGAAATCGGGATTATATCTACTCGATCATCAAAATCATTTAATTTAATTTGCATATTACCGTTAGCTGTCATGTATGGATATTCATTTGGTAAATATTCTTTAAATACCGTAGCTAATAATTTAAATTCTTTTTTCTGTGCTGCGTGTAATCTTTTGTGTATAGCTGATAAAACTTTGGTAGATCTTTCTAACAAAGCTAGAGTAGTGCCTACAGGAGCATTAGGATTGCCTTGACCAGTATTTATTTCAGCAATAGACGCAAACTTTTGTCCTGATTCAACTAAGATACCTAATAAATTTAATAACGTACCACTCGGTTCTTTAAATGGTAACGGTTGAATTGATTCTCTTAATGAACCACCAGGAGCATCCACATCTCTAAATTCTCCAGGCTGAATAGGAGAGTCTTCGTCTCGTATTCTAATCCCTCTTGTCTTGAATCCAGCAGGTAGATTAGCAAGAGTTCCTGCGTCAATTAATTGCCTTAGTATTGATGTAGATGCCTTGGAAAGACCTCCGATCATATGTGTTAAACCAAACCCATAAAAACCTAATCCAGGTAAAAATTTAAAATGAACAAAATAATCTATTTTATTTTTTAACGGATCATTCTCTAAAAAATTTCTTCTTATTGATAAAACATTTTGACTATTAACATCAATAGTAACTATGTAAGGTAATTTAACACCAGTAGGCATACCGTCTGCTGACATATCCTCAAAGCCTGGTATGTTTAAATTACAATGTACTTCGTAAAGTAAATTAACTTCACTAGAATCATACTCTGGTTCTAGACCAGATAACTTTTCTATTTCTTCTTTGACACCTGAATAATCAGTAGCTTCTTCACCACCGTATAAATCTATTTTTTTGTAAAATCCTTGTTGTTGTAATTTACGGACTTCATTCTCAGGCATTTTTATTATGTTAGTAATTCTAGGGCAGTTCTCTAAATCGGTTGTGTAATACGGTACAATTAAATCTTCTGGTGCAACAAATTTAGAAACGGCTCTACCTAAGACTTCGTCATAATATATTTTTTTAAAAGCAGAACCAGCTAACGGCAAATAAAATAACAACTGATCTAACTCTTCGTCATATTCTTCCATAACATGAACTATTTGATAGTTCATAAATTCTTTAACTCGTTGTGCTTGTTCTTCTACGGTTGAATCATATTGACCAACTACTTGAGTTTTTATAGGACCGCCTGCTGGTAATAATTCTTTGTAAGCTTGTGCTTGGAAAGTGGTTACGGCTTCGCCTAATAAAGGATGAATAACTCCTGAAGCACCAGCAAAAGGTTCGGATCTTTCGCTATCAAACTTCATACCTAAATATTTAAGTCCGTCTATATAAGTTCTCTCCCAATCTTCTCTAGAAGCTTTATCTTTTTCAATACCATCAATAAGCTGATTGCTTATATTCATAAGGTCTGATTCTTCTATAAGTTCTGCTAAGTTTTGATTAAAATCAGACTCAACCATATCAGGCTGTCCTGTATCTAAAACAGCACTACCATCATCTTGTATGATAAAACCACCTTCGCCAGATTGCTGTACGCCTTCTATAACTTGCAGCAGTTCGTCTTCTTCAACTGACTTTGGTTTATCAGCGTTTAAAGTATTTGGTGCAATTGGTTGGTTTTCTATAGCCATTTTTAGTGCAAGATTCTATCTTCTGCTAACATACCGTTTGAACTTAGTTCGCCAACTATTTCTAAATTAAAATAATCTGCTTGCTCCAAAGCGTTTTCCCAAGAGTGTGCCAAAATACAAGGACCCTCTTTAACGATACCGTCTTCTTCATATTGTGTTATGTAAATACCCATTAGTAGTAAACTCTATTTATAATTGGTTTTTCATCATCTTCATAATCGTCATTTAAAGAAAGTAATCCACCTTCTCTAAATCTCATTAAAGCTTGAGTCATAGTATCACATAAATCATCATTTGCACCAAAGGGAAAAGACGCACATTCTTCTATCATTTCTTCAGAAAAAGCTCTGATAGGTGCATAAACTAAACCACTCTCGAATATAGGTGCGACTGAATGCATACGAGTTGTTTTATCGTGACCTCTAGTTGGCGAGTAATTAACTACAGGTATGCCGAGTCTCCTAAGTTCATGAGTCAAAGGTGTACCCGAAGCTTTTGCTTCTATTAAGACCATATCTGGTTCCCAGTATTTATATTCTTCCATAGCCACTCTTTTAAGTTCTGGAAAATCATAACGACCTTTTTGACAATCCAATAATATTATTGAATCAGGTGCATCTTCATTTGGGCGAAAAACTCCCCAAGTAGAGATAGCAGAATAGTCAGCATTTTCTTTCTTAGAAAAAGCCGTATCATAACTTTGAATTATATAATTGACTGCTGGTAAAGAATCATGCTCCCACTTTTGCCACCACTCTCGTTTGATTATTGAACCTTCTTCAGCAGTAGGAGTTTGCATCCATTGGGCATTCCATTTCATAGCGGGTAGGGATGCTTTTACTTTTAACAATTCTTCTTTACCCCAAAACTCTTCCCATAAAGGTTTCTCTGTTTCAGGAAAAATAGCTGGAAACTCGACTATATCCCATTGATCAGCCAGCGGTTCTTTTTGAGCATTTAATAATTTAGCGGTTAAATCTAAATTACTCCATCTGGTCATGACTAAAACTATAGCTCCACCTGGTTGTAAACGCTGTCTTGGTCCAGAGGTGTACCATTCCCAACAAGACTCCATAGCAGTCGGACTTAAAGCATCCTGTTCTGAATGTGGATCATCAATAATCATCAGATCTGCACCACGACCAGTAATCGCACCTCCAACACCAGCAGCAAAGTATTCGCCATTCTTATTAGTTTCCCAACGACCAGCTGACTTACTATCAGACGATAAGGTTACTTCAGGAAATATTCTTTGATATTCAGGTGTGTCCATCATGTTTCTGACTTTACGACCAAAACGTACTGCTAGTTCACCAGTATGTGTGGCTTGCATAATTTTACGATTTGGTGTCTTGCCCATAATCCAAGCTGGAAAATAAGTAGAGGCAAATTCAGATTTAGTGTGTCTAGGTGGCATATTAACAATCAAACGATTGATAGTGCCATTTGCAATACCTTCTAATTTTTCAGCAAAAATTTTATGGTGACGGCCACAAATAAATCCATCCCACATATGTTCAACAAAATTAAGAAAATTATCCTGACAACCTTTTTGTTTTTTAATTAAATCTAAGCGTTCTTTTAAAGCCAACGCTTCTTTTATTTCTGAATCAGATAAATGACCAAGACTCATACAATTTTTAATTTACCATCTTTAGTGTAATCATAAGGTATTTGTAAAGCGGAAAGTTTTCTTTCTATTTCATCAAGACCATCAAAGCCCATACCTTTGCTAATTCTTGGATCAACAGCACCACCAGATCTAAAGGCACTTATACCTTTCTCTGCTATAGCTTGGCGTAATTCATCATCTATTTGTATAGTAAAGCCAACATCTAACTTTTTTTTGATTAAATCAACCTCATTTCTTGAAAAATTATCAAAAAAACGAGGATCAACTATAATCTTTTTTTCCATACCAAGCTCTTTTAAAACTTTTGTCACTTGTGCTGGAATTTTTTTATCATAAAGGTCTATTATGTATTCAAGTCCTTCTGCAGAATCTCTTTTTATAACGCCAGGAGAAAAACTAAAAACTAATTCAGACACATTAGGATCAGCAGCTGCAGCAGCAATATTCTCTCTGACGGTTGGCACTTCTACCCGAGCAATATCTTTATCGTCAAATGGACCTCTGCGTAATTTATCACTACCTCTAAAAGATACTGGTGCTTTTAAAATTTCTTTACCATCTTTACCTTTAAAGACTGGATTATTAATATCAGCGTTATCTTTTAAAAATTTACTAAATGATTGTTCGCCAGGTACGGTACTCAAAGGTCTAGTCGGATCATAAAATAATTTTTTATAGTAAGCATCTATATCATCTGCTAATTCTGGAAAATTACGTTTACTTGGCATTTTGTATTCAGAAACAAATTTTGCGTTGTCTTTATAGGACTTAACAATTTTTGCTATATCTTTGTCTAGGTCTTTTATCTCGCCTAATAATTTTTTTGCTTCAGGTGTGTTTTTACTAAGTTTTTCATATGCAGCTTTTTTTACGGCTTGTTGTGATTTTAAATAGGCAGCTTGAACAGATTCTTGTTTTATGTTTTTTGAAATTTTTTGGAGGGCTTTTAGTTCCTCAAGTGTAGAAAAAGGTTTTTTTGTTGATTTAACATAATTACTTAACATTTTAGAATACTCAGATTGTACTCTAGCAACAACTCTTGTTTTGCCAGTAGTACCTAACAAATCAATGACTCCATCAAAAACCAAAGCATTATCGTAGTTAGGATAGTGGTTAGTTGCACTAGCTCCTTTTTTTCTTAAATTTTCTAAATTTCTAACCTGATAAACTTTTTGAGTTTCAAAACTAAAGTCACCTCTTCTATTTAATTCATCAGCAGCTTCTTCAGTAAGTTCAGGCATATATCTATCTGACTTTTTAACATTTTTGAAATTAAACAAACCTTTTTGATTTTTTTTAACATATTGATCAAACACCTCTAAAGATATTTCTCTATCACCAAATTGTTTTTTTAGTTGTGGATGTAATCGACCAAATTCATCTGTAATTCTTAAAGCTCGTAATTCGCCTTCGGTCACTTTGCTACCTTTACCAACTTTTTTTAACAAAGCCACATACTTTCCAGCAGTAGCTCGTTCTGGTAGTTTGTTGCCAGCTTGATCAGTTATAAATTTTCTAGTGGGCGATATTAAATTTGATGTGTTTGGATAAGCCAAATCATCTAAATCTTTTTTAATAAAATCTACTGCTTCTGGAATATCTTCTTTAGGTGCTTCTAACAACTTAGGTTCATTTTTTGCTAAAGGTTGAACAGCTTTACGAGCTCGTATGAATCTTAAAATTGGCACAAAACTAGCAATACCAAGAGCAGTCAAAGCACCATAACCTAATCCTCCTAAGAGATCTCCTTCTTGAACTTTTTCGCTGGCTCTCGTACCAAACTCGCCAACTTCGTAAGCGGTAAGGGCATCACCAATACCAGGGGTAACACTAATTGCTATTTGATCGACAATAGGCAGTTCTTCAAACTTACGATAAGCATCACGCACATTACCTTTGCCTATTAAATCTTGTATATCTGCGGTTAGTTCAGCTCTACTAGCCATTTCTTACCCCAAAAGTTCGGCTAACATTTGTTGGCGTAAAGCTCGTCTTTCTAATTCGGTTAGGTAGTCGGCTAATCTAATATTGCTACCACCACTATAATTTATAGTTGGTGACGGCATCATACTAACAATACCCATATTTTCTTGGCTTGCTGCTTGTTGTGGTTGAGGTTGTTGCGGATAAACTATTTCAGGTCTAGGGTTGAGTATGTCGTAAATATCTAAACCAGTATTAATAACATCTACGATTTTACCGTAGTCAATATTTATAGGTTCAGGTGGTTTTTCTCTTACAACTACAATTTCATCTGGCCCTCTGTTATCATCTAAAGAGTTATTATACAAACTAGTAAAGAAGCCACCTACGCCACCACCAAAAGAAAATTTTGGAATAATTTTACTACCGTCTCCAGCGGTACCCATAATTTTTTCAGCAGAATCTAATTTATTTAATTGATCTCTACGATCTCCTAACTTTTTTACTATAATGTTACTAAAAGTTAGTTCTTGATCTCTGGCTGCTTTTTTTTGTTGGAGGGGTAAAGTTTTAAAAATTTTATTGTTAACATTTCTAGCTTTATTTAATCTATTTAATTCTTGGTTAATGTCGTCCACACCCATACGATCTACAGTTTTTAAATAAGTTCTCAAAGACTGTCCGCCTTTTAAAACTCTAGCCATAGGAAACATACCAACCAAGTCTAAACCAATACTAGCATAAGTAGCTTCAGCTGGATTAGTTACAAACTCTGGCAAAATAAAATCTCTAGCCACGCCCAAAGCCGTTATGCCCTGGTCATAAATATTTTTTAAATTTAAATTTGAAGCTGTAGGATCCGCTACTCGCATTTTACTCTATATCAGCTAATAATTTATCAATTGTACCGCCTTCTTTCATGCCCATAGAGTCCCCCATAACTTTACCCATAATCTCAGGATTACCAAAACTTTGTTCAGCTAAAGCAAGATCTTGTAAAGAAATACCAAATTGTTTTAAAAAAGCATCTATTTCAGCTTCAGACATACCAGAAGCCATCATTTCTTGCACTAAAGCACGAATTTCAGCCAACGCAGCTTGCGCTTCAGATACGTCTGCTTGAGAAACCGTTTCAGTATCAGTAGCAATCATGTTGGAGCCTCCGCCCATCATGTTTTCTAACTCATTCATTTCTTCCATTTTAACTCCTATAGCTAGAGCAGACCCAAACTTTAGAGGAGAAGAGATGAGTCGTGAGACTTTTCGTCTGAGTCTGCAATATTCTATTCATAATATATATTATTTAAAAAATAATGATATACCAGTATGGGTACCCTTTGCAAAAAAAGTGGAATTTGTTTGAGAGAGTTATTGTGCTTGATTGTGTTATATACTGCCTTGCTCCAAATGGGTCCCCGCCACCCGATTGCTGTATTATGCCGACCCGATTGCGTCAGCATTAGAGTCCCAGATAGCACAAAACCCACAGTTAAGTGGGTTTTGGCTAACAAAGAAAGAGATTAGTTAGTGTTTGTGGGACTGTTTAATCTTCTAATTTCTTCTTCGTTAAGTGACATGACTTCTTCCATATCAATTGTTTTCCATTCGCCATTCACAACATAACTGACATTATTTATTTTAAGATCAGTTGGGTCATATTCAACGTGGTAACATTCTGTTCCATCTTGTAGAACAACCTTCATTAATATCTTTCTTATTTGCATAACTTTTCTCCTTTGTTAATTGTTATGATCTAAGGATAGCAAATTGTTTACATTTTGTCTATTCTTATCTTGTAAAGTAATTAATTAAAAGTAAAAGTCCTAAACAAACTAACACAAATTCAAAGATCATTTTGTTTTATTAATCTTTCTAAGTTTTCATCAGAATAAACATTTTCAATTGTGTGACAAATTGCTTTTTCTTTTTCTTCAGGAGTTGCATCAGCGGAACCCCCTTTCCTTAAAACTTTTTCTTTAACAATTTTAGTATGTATTTTGTTTAAAGCTTCATCCGACAAAACTTTTTGGTCTTCGATCAAAAGGTTTATTATCTCTTCAGCATGATCACAAACAAAAGTTGCTACTTCATCTTTCATATCTATCTCCTTTAATCTATTTCAAAATTCTTAAAGATGATGGCTTTGCCAACAATGAAGTCCCCAGTCACTCCACGCAAGTCCGCGTACATATAGGTTGCTTTATTGTTTTTCTCTAGTCCTTGCAACTTGCCATCTTCATTCACGATCATGGGCTTTCTTCCATTTTTATATAGACACTGAACGAGCTGTATGTTGCCTCCAACCATCTCTTGCATTTTATATAGACCAGGTTTTTCATCTGCCGATACATGAGTTTCTTCTCCATCTGTATCTACTATTAAATATTCATACATTACTCTTTCTCCTTATCTTTTTCGTCTAAGCCAACAATAGTTATTTTTTCTTTAACATATTCTTGACCAAACCTTTTCTCTAACTCTTTTTTTAATTGTTTATTAAATTTATCTTTATCGTCCATATCTATTCTCCTTTATTAATATCTATAGATTACTATAAGTAACCAATAGATGCAAGTCTTTTTTTTTGGGCCAGATGAGCTAATAAATTTCACCCTGGATTCTGCTGGCAGCTATATATTGTTTATATATATTGTGTAGTACCACCCCGTAGGGAATTTTATTGTGCATAAAAGTTCCCGACTTAGAACCCGACTTTAATAGTCGTGTTCATCATCAGCCCAAGAGCCGTACAAGTCTGTTTCCATTGTATCGTAGTTAGGGTCAGTAAATATCTCTGGTCGATAACTGGCTTTTCTTTGCTTCACACATTTCTCGCAAACCATTCCACAAGAGATGCCTCTCGCATCTACTAGTTCCCAAACATGATCGCCCAAGTGATTGGTACCATCACATTCCAAAATAGGTTCATCAGTATCTTCATAATATTTCATCTTATTCTCCTTTATTAATTTGATTACAAATAGTAGCACATACTAGATCTTTTAACAAGATGATAAGAGTGTTGTCCTGGATCACCAGCAGCTACTTATGTGTATAAATGTGTATATAGGCCCTCGGCAGAGCTTATTTTTTTCTATTACAAATCCCGACCCGACCCCGACACAAAAAAAAGACGACACTCGTAAGTGTCGCCTAGATTGAGAATTAATATTACTTTACATTATGTCGCCTCCTTTGTCAAGTTAGATCCCCTGGATCATCAGCTGCACAACTTGTGTAGTTAATATTGTGTATATAGTCTTTCGGCTTGGCATTTATTTTATAAGGCAAGCCCGACTCCGACCTCCGACTTGGTAAATGTAGCACTAGATTAGCCTTCCTATTTATCCTCTTGATTTCACCTAGAGCCAACAATCTAGAAATTTGTTCGGTTTAATCCGATTTATGCCTACTACATTTACACTCAATCACGATCAATAATTAACCACAAGATAATTATGAACAAGACGATTTCGAACATTCATATAGTTCTTTAATGTGATCATCTAAATATATAGAGTCTTCATAATAGTCTTTAATGACTTTATCTCCCCACCAATAACCTTTTACTTGCTTATATTGTGTGTCAATCCAAATGTTAGGACCACCAAAGGCGACCAACAACTGACTCCCAACATAATCTAAGTTATCGTCTAAGACATATTTAATGTCCATAATTTGACTGCTACTCAAATATACTAGCAAGTCTTCATTTTCTAACTCAAAGTCATGCTTGCCCGTAGTTATTAAGTCAATCCAAAAATCAACATTATCTTTTAAATGGTCATTAGCTTCTGCTACTTTACCGTCAATAATATCTTGTGCCTTAGTCATATCTATACTCCGAATGATGAAATATTACTGAACATTTCTTACCGCCATTAAAAGGGTCTATTTCTGCCTGGTCAATTTCCTCATCATACTCAGCGTCAATTTCCCACATTTGAATTGGCTTGTTTCTAATTTGTTTGTTGAGCCAATTTTGTATTGCTTGTTCACAATCTTTTATTGTCTCGCCTCCGCATCTTGGCAAACCATCTTCAACAGTTCGCCCTACATAATATTTAATTTTTTTCATCTCTGTCTCCTTTGTTGATTAAAAAAAACTATCATATCTTTTTGGTTACATATTGTCAACCACCAAAACCAACTTCACCACCACCCCAAAGACCACCTAAATGAATTGCTTTTATCATGCCTTCTTTGGTTACTGGTATTTCATATTCTACTGGCGGATTCAAACCGTTTTTTTCTTTATCACTTTCAAAGTATTTTTCAGCCTCTTTTTTAGTAGTAAAAAAATTTGTGTGATCGTGGTTTAAATCTCGTACTAAATATATTTTCATTTTTTCTCCTGGTTGGATCTCATCTCTATTGTGTAATTGTGTATATTCTTATATATGGTAAAAATTTTTAAAAACTACAAACTCTATCCCGACTCCCGACATAAAATCGGGAGAAGGGACAGAAAACTAATTATCATTAAAATGGATTCCTTTTCTTAAACTTTCAAAGTAATCAGGACTTAAATTTTCCTTCAAAACTTTGAGAACTAAATCTGCTTGATATTGATCCACACATTCTATCCAAATCGTGTGTGTGTATTCTTCTTCTGTCATTTGGAACACCTTCTAGCTCTCGCTTTCTTCTTCTTTATGTGAATTTTAGCTTGTCGCAAAGAATTAAATTCCAAGCCATCTAAAAGAATACGGTAATGTCCGTATTCGTTTTTTTCGTATTTAAGTTTTTCTGTCATTTCTGATCTCCTTTGTTATTAATATATTCATTATATAGGTTGGTTACTATTTGTCAACTATTGTTTTAGATTAATTTGGCATATAATTTAACTTGGTTATAACTTTTTGTTATACATTTTGTAACCGAATTGAGAATG
>Ga0114932_10005954_pt1 | contig 10588 bp, 8 predicted proteins | sample 2SBtaG_2_FD_87286 | JGI IMG/M metagenome (GOLD analysis project Ga0114932, IMG submission 87286) | Deep subsurface microbial communities from Kolumbo volcano to uncover new lineages of life (NeLLi) - 2SBTROV12_ACTIVE470 metaG | ecosystem: Environmental > Aquatic > Marine > Volcanic ... | reverse complement strand
GCGATTATCAGTTCTTCCCGAGGCATATTATACGCCAGTTCTGGAAAAGACTATCCAAAAGTCGCCCGCGAAAGGACCTTCGAGCTAAAATCCGAAATTAACGACATTTTAGCGGAAGCAGGCAAGGGATGGCCTTAATACTAGAGATTGGGTCAACAATCCGACTTAAAAAACCCCATCCTTGTGGAAGTTATGATTGGACAGTGACCAGATTAGGAACAGACATAGGATTATTGTGCATTGATTGTAAAAGAAGGATTATGATATCCCGTAGCCAATTGGGCCGCCGTTTAAAAGAGATAGTGTCAAATGGCGAAAATGGGATCGCACACTAGACTGGATATTACTCAATTAAAGAACCATTTATAGTTCTTTCTTACTCAAAGTTTCTCTCACGAACACCATTACGCCTACCGCGGCGCAAATTAACAAAGCGGCATCTACAATCAACGACGCAGCAAATCCAGAAAGATCAGCGATACCCCCAAGCAACAGAGCTCCAATAGCAGATCCAACACCGCCAAATGTTCTATAGAGCCCCATGGTTACACCTTCAAGACCAGGTGGAGCTATATCGGCAAAAAACGCCAAACTCGGAGGCCCAGCTAATCCTTCACCCAATCCTAGCAAAATGCCAGATAATATTAATTTGGGCACATTATCTGTGAATATAAAAAGAATGAGACCTATGACGATCAATGTAACAGCAGGTATTATTGTCGATTTCCTGCCGAATTTGTCAGACAAAAAACCTGCGAGCATGGTCGTGAAGAATTGCGGGATATGCGTAACACTGATAAACGATCCTAGCTGAGAGGCGGTAAATCCTTTGTTCTCTCCGTATAATGGCAGTACACTAAACCTTCCTCCTTGTCTATTAGCCACAATCATTAGAGTGAACATCCCTACAAATATGAATGCGGGACTTATGAGCAATGTCAGCAATCCATGTTTCTCTACTATGTCACCGTCGTTATCATGTGATTCATTTCCCGTCTGATTCCTGACCATTTCGGAAGTTGAGGAGTTGTCTGATCTACTCTCCGGCACAAGAAATTGCAGTACTAGAAACGACATAGCTACAAATACCGCAGAGATATGTAAAGGAATCCTATATCCCCATCTGTCTCCCAGATAACCCCCTAATAAAGGCCCGAGACTTTGACCCGCCAATATACTCATTTCGAGAAGACTGAGGAACCTCGCTCTATTATCTGCACTTGCAACATCCCTTAAGTAAACAGATGATCCTGTGAGATAAACACTCCATCCAAGTCCTGATATGAATCTCCAGCACACCAACCACGTATACGAAAAGGAGAAAGCCACCATCACCGCGCCGAACACACTAACGATAGAGCCAATTTGAAGCACTACCCTTCGACCGTATCGCTGAGTTAAGTATCCTGCTGGTAAACTAGTGAAAATCCTGCTGATACCAAATAACCCAACAGCTATACCCACCTGAGTGCGATTGACGTGAAATTCTGATTCAGTAAACAGCGGTAAAATGGGCGCTAAAGCACCCATCCCAACACTAGTCAAAAAGATAGTGGTGCACAAGTAAAATACACCAGGACGAGTATGAATACTCTTAAAAACAGCTTTTAACATACGGTTTTAGATTATCGGGAGACTGACAGTGGAATACTGCAATGCTCCTACAAATCTAGTATTCCGTCGAGATATTTCCGAAAACATGTATATCTATTGGATTAGCGACCTCTAGGACTTAAATTCCATTCAGAAACTTCAGGATGGAATCCCTCCAATTCATCAACTAATGCATCAATAAAATTGCGCACCGCACGGCCAATGAACTTGCCTTTTAAAGTGCAAATACCTATATCAGCAGCAGGAAAGATATGATCCATTCTCACCACACCTAGTTTGTCATGGTCATCCGGATGAAGTGTGAAGTCACTTCCAATCGCAATCCCCATTCCTATCTCTACATATTGTTTGATCAGCTCAGTGTTATCCATCTCTAATACGACTTCATAGTTGACTGATTGTTCTTTCAACGCGGATTCAACTCTCTTCCTAGTAAGGCTTTCTGGACCTGCAAGGATTAGGGGCCAAGGAGCAGCATCCTCCAAAAGTATCGAAGGCCTCGATAATAACTCATGGCCGGGTGGCGTCATCATAACAATGTTATATTCAAACAATTTACGGAATTCCAGAGTAGTATCTTCCTGACTCGGAGCTGTACAAATTGCCAAATCAACTTCCCCTGACTTCACTAGCTGTATCAGAGAAGCATAACTACGTGCAACTAATTTTAGTCTCACATCAGGATAATCTTTCCAGAAAGTACGAATTGGATTTGGCAGGTGATGCATGATCAAATCTGGATAAGCGCCAACTACAAACGACCCACGTCGTTCAGAGTAATCCATATGGGTTTTCAATGAATCAACGGAACTAACGATTGGTGTAATCAATTCTAAAAAAGTCCGTCCATCCGAAGTAAGTTGTATAGGCCTCTTGATGCGATCAAAGAGGATGATCCCAAATTCGTCTTCCAACTTTTTTAAATGGGTAGTAACTGTTGGTTGACCCAACTCTAGCCGGCCAGCTGCCTTAGAAACACTCCTAAGTCTAGCGACGTGATAAAAACTAGTTAATTCGCGCAACTCCATCCAATCACAACCTCTGAGAAAACAGTATATGCACCATACCTTAGTATTTCGAAATACAATATATCATATAATATTACTTGACAAAATAAATCAGGAAATCGAGAATATACGTAGCAACAATAATCAGGGGAGGTACAAATGGCCTTCGTGATCACCGAACCGTGCGTAGGTGTAAAAGACGCCACATGTTTGACCGTATGCCCCGTAGACTGTATACACACAAACGACGAAGCCGACCAATATTATATTAGCCCTGATGACTGCATCGACTGCGCATACTGCGTAGAGGCCTGCCCAGTCCAAGCAATATTCGACGAATTTACAGTACCGGCGCAGTGGCGCCAATACATCAACAAGAATCGAGAATTTTACAAATAAGTCACTGGTTGGTAATCTTCACGTTCTAAATTAGAGTGCGGCCTTTCATAGAGCTATAACAAAAGAACAATAACCGTTAACATACCTAACCATGTTCTTCATTATGGAAAGGGGTTTAATTGGACATACTTAGGGAAACAATTCGTAGGTTAAACGTAATTGGCCACTATCGAGAGCTTGGCACAAATCGCCAACGCAAAGAAAGTATGATAGCCCTAGCGTCCACCCAGCTATTAGTCCAACTTTCCAGCATGCCCATAGCCATGACTATACCCTCAGTCGCTAGGCACTTTGAAGTAGAAGTATCACAAGCATCCTGGATGGTCGTTATCCGATTGCTGATGTTAGGTAGCACCGTATTTTTAGCTGCCAGACTGGGAGAACGGTACGGGTACACCCGAATATACTTTATTGGCGCCATCCTTATGACCGTCGCCAGCGTCCTATCAGCAGCGTCTAACACTTTACTAACCCTGATTTTATGGAGCGGTGTAGTTGGACTCGGTGGAGCATTGATCACCGGTAACGCTAATGCAATTCTAGCTCAGGTATTTGATGCCAACGAGAGAGGTAGAGCTTTCTCAGTAATGGTAGTATCTGCTCGACTCGGAACTCTAATAGGTTTGGCCTTGTTCGGTATTTTCTTACAGTACTTCAGTTGGAGACTCGTATTTCTAACAAGCCTCCCAATAGGCCTACTGGCCATGAAAAACAGTTACCCGCTTTTAAAATACCAGGCAGAACAATTCAAAGACACAGTGCGATCAATTAACATTAATTACGTAGCAGCAGCACTTATGGTGGCCACGCTTGGAGCTCTAATACTTTCAGGACTGCACATTCACGAAGGATCGGAAACCTTCACTTCAAGCGAAGCTCTAGCCTACCACGTTCCAATGCATCTATTGTTCTTTGCCCTACTTGGGCTATTCATAGTAGTACAAGGCAGAACCGGCGAACCATTTGTGCAGTTCGAGTACTTCAAACAGAAAGCTTTCTCCATGGCGCTTTACAGCAACACTACATTCCATTTGTCTATGCTAGCGGTTACAACACTCATACCAATCGTTATCGAGAATGGGCTAGGCTATTCACCAATAGTCGTTGCTTTAGTTATAATACCAAACCAGCTCATGGGATTATTCCTACCTGCGCTAGCCGGTTGGATCTATGACAAATACAACCCTCGTTGGCTTAGACCATCCGCATTAATGGGCATAGCTCTGGGCTTTGTACTTGTCGCATTCTTCGCCGGCGTAGTACCAGTGTGGGGAATCCCAATACTGTTGCTACCAGCGTACATAGGATCTAACCTTTTCAACACCGCGAACAATGCTCTAGTAATGAACACTCTACCGGAGAGTACTGCCTTCGCTTCAGGAATGTTGGAAACTACCAGACAGATGGGACACACTGTAGGTGCAACCATTAGCGCTGCAGTCGTCAGCTTAGCTATCCCTGTAACTATTGAATTTCTCAGTCCCAGTGATCTCCAAGCAGTATACAGAGAAGGGTTCAGATACGCAGCTATCGCAGTAGTGTGGATCATGGTATCAGGTAGCATAGTCGCGGCATTCCAAAAAATGCCGAACACTATGCAGAAAGGTAAAGATTCTGATCCCAAACCACAACCAGCAGGCGGAGACTAACCAACAAAACCGGGTTAAGTCTGATAAACCGTTCCGCCCCCAATCACCCTGACAAGCCTACACTCATTGATGCTACACGTTCGCAAAGGTAAACTGTTGGTAACATCACTGTCACAAACCATCCTTATAGGAGACTAATACATGGCCATATTCTTACGTGATTCCGAAGTGTCCGAATCGTTAACCATGAATCAAATGATTGAAAAAATCGAATCCATGCAATCGCATTATGGGGAAGGCGAAGCATCTAATCTCCCAAGACGAAAGATCATAGCGAGCGGCGGAATGCTCGCAGTTATGGGAGGGGGGTTATTTTATGAGGGCGTCCTCGGAGTCAAAACTTACACGGTTGTGAAGGGACAATATTCTTTTCAAGTAAGCCTTTATGATGCCGAAACAGGGAAGCTATTATGCTATACCCAGGCCAATCGCCTAGGGCAATTACGGACAGGTGCCACCACCGCCGTGGCGTCAAAATATTTGACTACTAAGTCCAACATGACAGTCGGAATCATTGGAACAGGATACCAGGCAGCAACTCAACTAGAAGCTGTTTCCAAAGTACGAGACATTGCCAACATTCTGGCTTTTAGCCGTACTGAATCTAGCCGACAGCAATTTGCTGAAAACATGAGCACTTCGCTCCAGATACCGGTCACATCAGCAAAATCAGCAGAAGAAACGGTCAAGAATTCCGACCTAGTAATCTGTATAGCCGCAACTATGGATCCCGTAATAAACGGAGATTGGATATCATCTGGCACCACTCTTGTAGCCGCAGGCCCTACTACGTGGAGAGCGAACGAAGTAGATACCTTAACAATAAAACGAGCACACAAAATAGTAGTTGACTCTATAGAACAAGCTCCAATTGAGTCCGGAGATTTATCAAGTTCCGTCGATCAAGGAATCATTCAGTGGAGTCAATTAGTTGAATTGAGACACATTGTATCCGGCAACCAATCAGGCCGAGATAACAACGCTCAAATCATATATTCCAAATTAATGGGCACTGGAGTAGCAGACGTCGCAGCAGCCAAACTAGCATATGATACCGCCAAACAGTTAGGCATCGGGACTGAAATGGACTGGTAGATCATTTAAATGATAGATACTCTACCGTAGGCTGCACATTGTAGCTACCTTCATCATCCAGAAGACTCTCTACAGCAGCCCTTGCGGTATCCAAAGATGTGAAACAAGGAATACGTTTTTCAACGGCGGCTCTCCGAATATCGAAACCGTCTCGAAGAACGTTAGTGGACCCAGTAACTGTGTTTACGACAGCTTTTACGCTCCCGTCTTCTATAACATCAATAACGTTGGGATGTCCTTCGTTCAATTTTTTCGTTGTCATAGTGACCGGAAAACCCATAGCCGTTATCATTGCCGCAGTCCCTTCCGTTGCATATAGGTTGCATTTAGCATCAACCAGTGATCGAATCATTGCAGTCGACTCAGACTTATCTGTATCTGCAATGCTCAACAATACTCCAGAACCTTTTGACAAACTTAAATTCGCTGCCAGCAAAGCTTTTGATAATGCTTTCGGAAAATCTACATCTACTCCCATAACTTCCCCTGTAGACTTCATCTCCGGACCTAAGAACCAATCTACTCCTACTAATTTCGCCATCGAGAACACAGGGGCTTTAATACCTACTAAATCCTGTTTTGGCCATAGCCCGCCCTTGTAACCTAAGTCTGACAACTTCTCACCGAGCATCACTCGTGTTGCTATCTTCGCTACTGGAAGGCCAGTAACTTTTGATATGAACGGTATTGTCCGACTGCCCCTTGGGTTCACCTCAATTATGTATATCGATGATGAGTTTACAGTAGCCGATTCAACGTTAGGACTTCTATAGGCTCCCCCGCCGCTGATGACAAATTGAATATTCATCAAGCCAATCACTCCTAGTTCCAATCCAATTCGAGTGGCATAATCAACGATGGTATTTACTTCCTCTTCTGTAAGATTCAGACCGGGATATATGGCCATTGAATCTCCACTATGTACACCAGCTCTTTCAATATGTTCCATTATCCCCGGTATGAGAACTTGTTCACCGTCACAGATTGCATCGACCTCACACTCTTTACCCTCAACATAATGGTCTACCAATACCCGTTGATCGGGCGTAACTTGTGTAGCCACCGTTAAGTATCTGATCAATTCCGTGGCATTTTGTACAATCTCCATAGCTCTACCACCGAGCACATAACTTGGCCTTACAACTATTGGATACCCTATAGTCTGAGCTATGTTCAAAGCCTCTTCTACCGAAGCAACTGCAGCACCTGGTGGCTGAGGGATACCCAACCTAGCCATAAATTCTTCGAATTTATGGCGGTCGGACGCAATGTCAATTGCTTGTGCACTAGAACCTAATATAGGTAAACCCACTTGATCTAGTGATTGGGATAGATTAATCGCCGTTTGACCACCAAATTGAACTACTGAAGCGGGAGGATTCCCGTCTATAGTTTCATTATCAATTATGTCTCTAACGGCTTCTTCATCAAGTGGCTCAAAATACAACCGGTTACTAGTATCAAAGTCAGTAGAAACAGTCTCAGGGTTAGAGTTAATCATTACGCTATTTAAACCAGATTCGGATAAAGCAATAGCCGCATGAACACTACAGTAATCAAATTCTATGCCTTGTCCTATTCTGATGGGGCCACTGCCAATGACTATAGCTTTATCGGCCATTAAACATGGTGCCTCATTCTCGTTATCGTAACTGCTGTAGTAATAGGGGGTAACTGCTTCGAATTCCGCTGCGCAAGTGTCAACCATCTTATACACAGGGCGAATACCCAATCCAATCCGCAATTGTCGAGCCTGTTCAGGTAACATATCAGACAGTGTAGCTATTTGCTTGTCAGCAAAGCCTAGCTTTTTAGCTTGTAATAACAATGTGCCATCGAGCTCCTCTGATAACAGCCGTCGTTCCATGTTTACTATACGTTCAAGCGCACTTATAAACCAAGGATCAATATAGGCTTTACTCTGGATGTACTGAGAGCTGTAATCACGTCGCAAAGCGGCCATAATCGCCCATAATCGAAGGTCATTAGGATACAAAGGCAATGCATTAACATCTAATTCACCACTTTGTTCCTGCAACCACGCAGGGTCTTCCCAGAGTAAAGTTCTATTATCTATTTCTAAAGAACGTACTGCTTTTTGTAATGCGGCTTCAAAAGACCTATCCACAGCCATTACTTCACCAGTAGCTTTCATTTGAGTAGTAATACGTCGGTCACCATTTGGAAATTTATCAAATGGCCACCTAGGTATCTTCACAACACAATAATCCAACGCAGGCTCAAAGGCTGCTCCTGTTGTGCTAGTAACAGCATTCGGAATTTCATCCAATCTCTTGCCGATAGCTATCTTGGCTGAGACACGAGCGATGGGATAGCCAGTGGCCTTACTTGCAAGCGCAGAACTTCTACTCACACGGGGATTCACCTCAATGATGTAATATGGAGAGTCAGCATTCCAATCAGAAGAAAGCATTTTTTCAACATCCGGATGTGGCCTGAGTGCCATTTGAATGTTGCATCCGCCCTCAATACCCAATCCTCGGATTATCTTAAGGCTTGCACTTCGTAACATCTGATATTCTTTATCAGTTAAAGTCTGACTAGGAGCCACTACAATGCTATCCCCTGTATGTGCTCCCATTGGATCAAGGTTTTCCATATTGCAAATAGTAATACAATTATCTGCTCCGTCCCTGATTACTTCGTACTCAATCTCTTTCCAACCGACAAGGGATCGTTCCAACAGAATTTGAGAAATAGGACTAGACGCCAGTCCAGACTCGACAATAGATTCGAACTGATCCCAGGTTTCTGCTATTCCTCCACCTGTACCTCCAAGCGTATAAGCAGGACGTATCACTAGAGGCAGCCCTGTTTCTGTGGCAAATGCACGAGCCTCTACAGCCGTAGAAACGGTAATATTTGGCGGCTCAGGTTCACCAATATCATGCAGAAAAGTGCGAAAGAAATCTCTATCTTCAGATTTTCTTATAGTATCTAGGGGAGTGCCAAGTAGCTTAACCCCATATTTATCCAACACACCCTCATCAGACAGTGCTACAGCTAAGTTCAGAGCAGTCTGGCCTCCGAGAGTGGGCAGTATGCCATCCGGACGCTCCTTATCGATTATTCTATCGATGACTTCAACCGTAAGGGGTTCAATATATACCCTATCTGCCACATCACTATCGGTCATTATTGTCGCAGGGTTAGAGTTGATCAGGATAGTTGTTATCCCCTCTTCTCGCAAGGATTTACAAGCCTGCGTGCCTGCATAATCGAATTCTGCTGCTTGTCCGATAACAATAGGGCCTGACCCTATAACCAACACTTTCTGGAGTCTATCTAACCCTTCAACCACTGCTACTGGCTCCTTCCGCCAAAATACTCCGAATGTCACTAACTTTTATCTAAACTTGAGGAAGCCTTCCTGGTAGATCTATGAGTTCCCTATCGTAAAGCGTATTAAGCATTTGATAGATGAACGAACCGTAAAGCTTTCCATCCCAATCGAATTTATTCATTCCAGGGAACTCCTGTTGAGATCTGGGCGGCACTCTGAAATTGACTCGATATTCGTCCACTTTCTCCAGCTCAACGCATCCCACTGGTTCATCAACAGTTTGATTATTAGTTTTATCTATCAAGGCTACTGACAAACCCCAATTACTGCCTAGTTGGGCTCTATTTATCGTACCTATCTGATACCCATAATTATTACAACTAAATGTTGGCACCACTTGGTCCAACAAACCCAGCGCATCCGACAAACTCGTCGGAAGCTCCACCTCAACCCCCTCCTCTAACAAAACCATACTAAAAGAAGACACAAAACCTCCAAATATTGCAAAAAGAAATTAATAATACCTAGAAGAAGATTGGTGTTGGTTATCAACCTATTCTATTTAATCTAACCATTACTGAGACTACTAATCACCTCCCATTAATCAAGCTTATAAATTTATCAAACAGATACTCGTTATCCTTTGGACCTGGAGCGGCTTCCGAATGATACTGAATCGTAAATAAGGGTATATCCCGATGGACAAGCCCTTCAACTGTCCCGTCGTTTAAGTTTACATGAGATACATCTAAACCTGGAGGCAATGAATCTCCATCTACCGCGTACCCATGGTTCTGTGCAGTTATATAGATTCGTCCTGTTTCCATATCTTTAACCGGATGGTTCCCGCCGCGATGGCCAAATTTTAACTTGTAAGTATTTGCTCCTAGCGCTCTAGCAATCAACTGATGACCTAGACATATTCCCATTACAGGAACTTTCCCCAAGACCTTCTTCACGTTTTCAACAATATAATCAAGGTGTCTTGGATCCCCGGGCCCAGGCGAAAATAAAATACCAGAAGGTTCCAGGGCTAACATATCATCGGCCGATGTGTTCGCGGGTATTGCTATCACTTCACAGCCACGCTGCTCCAGAAGGCGAAGGACATTGTATTTCAGCCCTACATCATTCACCAAGATACGATAAGACGAGTTTGACGAGGTTTTAGTATCCGATTCCCATGTATAGTGCTCGGTAGTAGTTACAGTGCTGACCAGATCCAAATCGTCATATTGCGGGAGTGTAGCTAACCTAGTTAAAGACACACCCGGGTCATCTGTAGAGATAATCCCCGACATCACTCCTTGGTTTCTTAGTCTTTTAGTAATCGCACGAGTGTCTACACCAGATATACCTGGTATACCATACTCGGCTAAATACTCATGCAATGTGGTTCTGCTCAAACCATGACTAGGTTCATCGCAACACTCTCTCACTATCAAACCCGACACTTGTATAGTTCTAGATTCCACATCTTCAAGATTAATACCATAGTTACCTATAAGCGGATATGTCAG
>Ga0114932_10005953_pt1 | contig 10589 bp, 11 predicted proteins | sample 2SBtaG_2_FD_87286 | JGI IMG/M metagenome (GOLD analysis project Ga0114932, IMG submission 87286) | Deep subsurface microbial communities from Kolumbo volcano to uncover new lineages of life (NeLLi) - 2SBTROV12_ACTIVE470 metaG | ecosystem: Environmental > Aquatic > Marine > Volcanic ... | reverse complement strand
CCGTTGTTGAACAGGTCCAGTGCCAGCAGAAAACTGCGATTGTCGGCCCAGTTCTCATCGAAGAGTGGCTTGGCCGTCGGGCTCTTCTTCTTGTAGCTGTGCCCTTCGGGGTGCCGATTCGGATGCGGAGTCGTGGATCCGGGAATGAAAGTGTAGGGGGGCAGTGCGACTGGTGGCAGAAGACGCGGGGCGTCCTTGAGTGTTTCGGCCATTGGTAACTCGGGCTCCTGCAGAGACGACCGGTGCCTGTGTGGCACCGGAGATTAACTGATTGACGAATGAAAAATGCGGAGGCGGGAAAGCGGGGGGGGAGACGGTGAGGTGGGTGCTGTCGAGGAGGGAGTGAGAGGCACCCACGGATCAGCCTTCCAGCATAACGGATTTCTCAGAGGTTTCACGGTTCGTTCTCGTGAAACTCACACGATTCCAGCGCGTTTTCTTCGAGGTCCGTCGGGCTGTGCGTGATGGAAAACGTGGGCCGTTCAGGCAGTTTCGGCGGCCCGCGTGCGCCGCTTGATGGCCGCAACGAGGCCACGAGTCCCATGCTGTCGTGTCATTCCCAGGGTTTCTGCCAGGCCCAGCGGCTCGAGAATGTCGTCAGGCATCGCGAGCACGTCGTCGACACGGGCCCCGTTGAGTCCCTCGACCAGGAGGGCCACCAGGCCCCTGATTGTGGGGGACTGCCGTGGGACCAGTGCCTCGAGCCTGACCCGGCCATCGGAAACATCGACCCAGAGATCGACGGCGGTTTGACATTCCTGAACACGACACTCGCTGGGAGCCGGATTGGTCGCACGCTGGGGGGACACGGCCGGGAGCGTGTCGGAGAACTCGATCAGCAACTCGAGTCGGTCTCGAGCTTCCAGCCCCTCAAACTCGGCAAACAACGGCTCGAGTTTCACTGGGAATCTCCTTCCGATGGAGCAGCATCCTCTCGTGGCACCACGAAACTCATATGCATTTCAGCATGACGCAGGTGCAGCGCCAGCCACTCGCGGTCGCTGAGTCGTCCCAGGAAGGGGTGGGCGGCCGTGGGGGTGGTTGTCGCCAGTCGCTCGATGGCGGATTCGAGATGAGTGTGGGCAGCGTCGAAGTCGGTGTCCGGATCGGGCAGGTAACTGTTGGCCCGTCGCGGCAGCGTGAAACCCGGCTTCATCGGCCTGGTCAGCAGGCGATTCTTGATCAGTGGGGCGGCCAGTGTCCGCACCAGCCAGTTGGATCGGAAGGAGAATCCGTCGATGGAGGCGTCGATCGCGCGAGCCAGGTGTTCCACGATCTGTGCGAAGCTCCAGTTTCCCACACAACTCACGTCGCCTCCGGCAAGGTGCTGGACATCTTTGCGGAAGTCCTGCAGCGTCACGTAGATGACATGACGGCGTTGATCGGGTGCTGCGGACATGAGAGGTGGTGCCTGGCGTCAGTTGTGATGGGTATCGAAGTGGGAGGGGAGAGGGGAGAGGGGAGTGTGACCGCGCGGCGCCATTGTGGAGCAGGCATCACCGGGCGACAAGGGTTGGGGGTTCTTCTATACTGGCCGCTTGCCGGCAGCCCGTCAGTGCCCTTTTTTAGCGACTTCATGAGCGAATTAGACAATCCTTCTGAACCAGTCGCGAGCGGGGCGTCGACTGGGGATCCGGGTTCCGGACCTGGTTCCGGACCTGGACAGGGATTGTTGTCGGGTGTGCTGGCGCGGTTTCCCGAGTCCTGTCGGCGTCCTTTGCTTTTCGATGCCGCCTACAACGTTGGCAGTGGCGCGTTCTACTGCCTGACGATGTTGACGGGTGTCATTCTCGAAACAATTCTCGATGGCAGAGCCATCCACCTGGCAGTCTTCTGGGCCGCCGCTCATGGCAGCAGCATTCTCAGCCCGCTGGTCGGCTTTGCCGCTCGCAAGGTTTCGATGAAGCAGTTGGTGGTGGTGCCCAACATCATCACGGTGGCGTTCTTGCTTGGTGCTGGCCTGTATCGCGGCGATGCCACGTGGTGCACGATGGTGCTCTCGGCCGCGTTCGTGATGAGGGTGTTTCCGCGAACCGGCGAAATGAACATGTACCGGGTGTTGTATCCGACGACGCACCGTGGGACGGCGGTGGGGGTCCTCAAGTCGATCATGGGAGTGTCGGCCCTGCTGGTCACCGTGGCGGGCTACCTGTGGTTCAAGTACGACGAGTCGTATTACTGGGTGCTGTTTGTGGTCATCGCGGGGATGCTGCTGGTGTCGGCCCTGTTTTACGGGGCGATACCGATCCGTCGCCAGGACGAGTTGTTCAGTGACAGCGAGCAATCTTCCTGGGCGGCATTGCTCGAGGGGGTGCAGATCTTTTTGACAGACCGCCGTTTCCTGCTATTCCAGGTGGGCTTCGCCCTGGCGGGTACGGCCAATCACATGGTCTTCTGGATGCTGCCGAACCTGTGTCATGACTACCTGGGGATGACGGCGAATCGAACCCGTTTGATCGCGGCGGTGATTCCGGCATTGTTGGTGACCTGTTCGGCCCCTTTCTGGGGCCGTTACCTGGATCGCACAAACCCGATGTTGGGCCGGGCCACCTTCAACGTGATCCAGGGGACAGGTTTCACCCTGGTTGCCCTTGGCGGTGCCGGTGGAGTGGACTGGCTGGTGGTGTTGGGGATTGTGATTCACGGTGTCAGCGCCGGTGGCAGTGCGGTCAACTGGTTGACCGGCAGCCTGCATTTTGCCGGCAGCGATCGCGTGTCGTTGTACAATGCGGTCCACGTCGGGCTGACCGGTGTCCGTGGCCTGCTCGCCCCGTTGGTGGGTTTTGGCCTTTATGCGGCTGGACCACTGTTTCCGGAGGCGGCGGGCAGCCTGGGGGAAATCGAGGGGGGGGGCATGGGCCCCCGGGTGTTCTGGATTGCCACGGGGTTGTCGTTCGCCGGAGCAGTCACGATGTTGTGGCAAGGACTGACCGACCCCGGTCCCCGCGCTGAACGGGATGAATCGGCTTGAGACATCCGCTCGGGATGCGGTATCACAGTGCCGGCGGCCAGAACTTCCAGAACAGGTAGGCGACCGGTCCCGCGTAAAGGACACTGTCGAGCAGGTCGAGTGCGCCTCCCATGCCGGGAAACAGGGCCGCGGAGTCTTTGACCTCTGCATCCCGTTTCATCAAGGACTCACAGAGATCTCCGATCAGTCCGGAGACGCCGATCACGGCCCCGTAGAGAGTCGCCCAGAGCCACAGGGGTGGGCCTGTGGGCGGTTGTGACGCGTCTGTCGCACCGGGTGTTTCGAACCACACCTGGCCCCATTCCAGCCACGCCACGGCTCCCAGGGCGGCTCCCAGTACCGCGCCCCAGGCTCCCATCCACGTCTTACCGGGACTCAGCCGAGGGTGCAGTTTCTTACGGCCCAGCAGGCGTCCCAGTGTGTAGGCCCCGGTGTCACCCATCTTGGCTGCAACGACCAGGGATCCGAGCGCCAGGTAGCCCAGTTCGGGCCGTGGTGTCCATCTCAGCTGAGCCGTGACAATCAAGAGAAAACCGGTGTAGACGATCACCAGCACATCGGCTCCCAGCCCGCCCAGGCTGGCACCGGGTGCACGGAACCGGAGGGCGTGAAACAACAGCAGCACCAGCATCACGACGGCCAGGGTCACCGCGACGCGTTCCAACGGCGTCCCTCCCGAGAGGCACTCGCAGAGCTGCCCCCACAACTCGCCGGACTATCCCGAGACCACCAGAGCGGCGGCTGCCACTCCGGTGAGCGGCCACGTGGCCTGGAGGTCCCGACGGTGCAGCAGTTGCACCAGTTCATAGGCCAGTCGCATGGCGAGTACCGCCAACAGCACCAACAACACTGGAGCCGGAGCACCCAGCGTGTGGTCCCAGGCGAATAGCCCGACCAGCGAGGGGATGAGCAGCGATGAGACCAGTAGGCGTTGGCGAAGCATGACGTGGGCCACGGTGTTGGGACTGGTCGAGGAACTACTTGTCGAGTCCCCCGAAGCGTCTTTCGCGGGATGCAAAATCCCGAAACGCGTCAAAGAGATCATTGCGTCGAAATTCAGGCCAGCACTTGGAAGTGACCCAGATTTCAGAATAGCTGATCTGCCACAGCAGGAAATTGCTGACCCGCATCTCGCCGGCCGTACGGATCAACAGGTCGGGGTCACTCATGCCTGCGGTGTAGAGGCGTGAGGAGATGGTGTCTTCGTCGATGGTGTTCGGGTCGAGTGTACCGGAGGCGACTTCTCGTGCGATGTTCTGGACGGTGTCGACCAGTTCGCCCCGGCTGCCGTAATTGACCGCCAGGCACAGCCGCATCCCCTTGTTGTCTCTGCTGCACTCGACGGTCCGCTCAACTTCCCGGAGGACATTTTCTGTCAATCCCTCGGTGCGGCCGATCATGGTGAATTGCAGATCCTGTCGAATGATTTCCGAGCGTTCCTCGATGACGTACTGTTCGAGCAGTCGCATCAGCATCTCGAGTTCCCTGCGAGGCCGTTTCCAGTTTTCACTCGACAGGCAATACAGGGTCAACTGGTCAACGGTTCCCAGTTCGACGCAGGCTTCGATCACCGCCCGGACACTCTTGACGCCGCGGCGGTGTCCTTCGGCTCGAGGGAGCCTGCGGGCCTGGGCCCATCGGCCGTTGCCATCCATGATGACCGCGACGTGGCCAGGCAGCCGTTCAGTCGGCAGGCCGAGTTCTTCCAGGGCGGCGGAGGAGGTCTTGGTGGCGGCCACGGGACGATTCCTCGCCTGGGCTCACTGGACCCAGTGGGACTATTGCAACTGCAACTCGGCAGCCGGTTCGGCTGATTCGCAGAACAAGGTCTCCTCGCGGTACGAAGGTGTCTGGTTGGGCGAGGAAATTCCCAGGCGGACATGAGTCTCCTGGACATCCAGAACCGTAACCGAGATCTCGTGGTCGATGACCAGACCCTCGTTGACACGACAGGAGACGACTTGCATGACGGGCGATCCTGTTTGGCCGGTATCCACCGAGTTGGCGACTAGCGGCAGTAGAATTGTGGGCACGATGAAATTGCCCGAAGAAATGCAGCGAGGGATCATTGTGACGGGGGAAGGTGTGTGGGGCAAGTTGGAGACCGCAGGAATCGTCAGGAACGTCAGGATCGAAGTTTGCTGGGTTGACAATTGACTCAATCAGGTCATCGGAGGCCTCGCACCCACGGACGCGGTTCGACAGAATGGCCCGACACAAAAGTCTCTCGGGGAGTCGGTCTTTGATGAAGCTTGTTATCCATCCACCAGTCGATGATGTCCGCCTGGAGCGGATTCGCGAAGCGGCCGGCGAGATGGCCGTGGTCAATGCGGTCGACTCCGAGACTGCCGCTGCGGAGATCATCGATGCCACGGCATTTTTTGGGAAGATCACTCCGGAACTGCTCTCGGTCGCCGGGCAACTCGAATGGGTCCAGGCGCCCACGGCCAGTCTCGAGCACTATGTCTTTGACGAACTGGTGACGCACCCGTGCACGTTGACCAACATGCGCGGACTCTATTACGACGTGATTGCCGATCACGTGATGGGTTACGTCCTGGTCTTCGCTCGCAACCTGCACAGATATCTGAGGCAGCAGATCGATCGGAAGTGGGCGCCGGTGGGTGGCGAGGAGGAGCGGTCCGACTTCGTCAGCGGACCGGGCTGGATCAGCGGCATTGATGCCGGGCACCTGCACCTGGGTGACTGCACCATGGGGGTGGTGGGGACCGGTTCGATCGGAGCCGAGATCTGTCGACGCGCGGCGTCGTTCGGGATGGAGGTGTTGGGAGTTGATCCGGTGGCCACAAGTGTTCCCGGAGTCATCGATGATGTCTGGGGAGTCGATCGGGTGGACGAATTGCTGGAAGCCAGCGACTTCGTGGTGATCGCCGCCCCCCATACTCCCGAGACGGAAGGCTGGTTTGGGGCCGAACGGTTCGCCGCGATGAAGGAATCGGCCTACTTCATCAACATCGGTCGCGGGGCCATCGTCAAGCTGGATGCTCTGACGGAGGCCCTGGAATCGGGAGCGATTGCCGGAGCGGCGCTGGACGTCTACGAGACCGAGCCACTGCCGGCCGAGCATCCTCTCTGGGGGCTCCAGAACGTGCTTCTGACGCCTCACATCGCCGCGGCCAGCCCGAGGATCGCCGAACGGCACCTGGCGACGCTGCTGGAGAACGTGGCCTGTTATGTCGCCGGTGAGGACCTGGTGACGGTGGCCGACAAGACGCGGTGGTTCTAATCGGCTGAGGCCTCAACCGCGGCCGATATAGACCTGGTCACGGGGCAGGACAATGCCTTCCAGGAAGTTGACGTGGTCGGGCAACGAGACCATGGCCAGGCCGGCTTCGGCGATCGTTTCGATGTCCATCATCGGTTCCTGGTCGGATTGCTTGTCCGACTCCTGTCGTCGCTCGATCGCCACGTTTCCCGGGTGCAGGCAACTGGCGATGATGCCGAATTCTCGTCCGTCCAGCGTGGTGGCCTTGGTCAGGCCCCAGATGCCGAACTTGGCGGCGACGTAGGGGCCACTGCCGGGGCGGGGGACCTGGGCGGAGATCGAGCCGATGTTGAGAATTCGGCCGCCACCCTGGTCCTTCATGATCGCAAAGGCCTCGCGGGTGCAGTAGAACGCGCCGGTCAGGCAGACGCCAATCACGTTGTTCCACCCCTCGGTGGTCACCTCGTCGATGCGGCCACCGTCGAAGGCCCCGGCGTTGTTGACCAGGATGTCGATCCGTCCGAAACGCTCCATTGTTGCCGCAAACAGGCTCTGGACCTGTTCCAGGTCGGTGACATCGGTCGGTTGTGCGACCACCTCGGTCCCCGCTGCGGTCAGTTCATCAGCGACCGCCTGGAGTTTCTCGGCGTTCCGGGCGCCGATGGCCAGCTTGGCGCCCTCGGACGCAAATAGCTTGGCCATGCCCTTGCCGATGCCCTGGTTGGCCCCGGTGATCAGAATCACCTTGTCGTCGAGTTTGCCCATCTTGATGCGCCTTTTGCTAGTTGGTCTCTATGTGAGCGACATTGCGTATCAGAAAAGTCCAATTCGTTTGCCTGTCGGATCGATTAGCCACAACCAATCATCAAACAGCACGGACATGCGTTCAGCGATGAGGGCAATACGACCCATAACCGTGTACCCGAATCCGGCACCGAAGGTGATCATCAGGAATCCGATTCCGAGTTTCGCGATGCCCCCGACCACTCCCTGGTGTTCGATTGAAAAGAAGAAATAAACCAGGCAACAGAAGACGGTCACCACAGTCAAAGTGTTCTTCAATGTCGCACCAAAGTTAATGGTGTTGTCGGCTTCCAGGACGACGAGTGGAACGATGGTGGCCTGGATCTGTTGTACGAAGTCCGCCTCCAGGAACCCGACAAGTCGGAATCCGGCGGTCAGACCAATGAAGAAGGCCAGGGGCCACCGGGCAATCCAGTTGCCCGTCGGAGAGAGTCGCATCAACAACATCCCGCTCAAAATCAACGGGACCAGGAACATCAATTCTGGTTCGGCTTCCAGTGGCGTGGCGGGGATGACTGTCTCACGCACCATGCCGGGCGTCAGCTTGGCGAACAGGATGCCGACGATCCCATCCCAGAAACCCAGCACCATGGCATAGGCAGCAGAGACGCCGATGAGGATGGCCTCGGTCAGCTTGTAGAGAATGTTGTCCTGAAAGAGAAATGACAGGATGGCAATCATGCCGAATGCCGAGATCCAGAGACCGATTGTCATCGGCCAATTGAATTCCACGTCTTTTTCGCCACGGTGTTTTGGGGCGACCGGGGTACGGGTTGTCCAGGTCTGGCCTGTCACGGCGTTGATTCGTTGCTGCAACTGGTCTCGGGACGCCTGGATGGCCTGGCTGTCTTTTGACTGTTTGTCAGCCTGCTGGGCGAGCTTGTCGTCCAGGTCTGTGAGTTGTTTTTGCAGGGCTTCTTCGGCATTGACTTGCGAGACCCGGGCGTAGGACTGGCCCATACGACCGGTTGATGCGCGAAAGATCAGGAACCCTCCGCCAAGCAGAATCAGCAGCACCGAAATGATGGTCGAGCGGTTCATGATGCGGTTCCTCGCTTACGGTCGACGAAGAAAATGATATTTCCAACCACGATCAGCCCGATGATCAGCAGGTGAGCAATGAGTTGTGGTCCCATTCTCCGCAGCCCTTCCTGGGAATTCTTGTTCTCTTTCAGATCAGGAAACTTCTCGATCAGGGCCTGTTCGTATTCTGCCGCGGCTTTGATCGCTCCGAGGATGCCTCGGAGTTGGTTGGGGATGTAGGGATACAGTGCGGGGGCTCCGACACCGGTGGTGCCGGCCACCATCTTCAAATCGAATGGTGTCGCTGCATACTGGACCCATTCCTTCGCACCCGGAGTTCCAGCACTGACATTCACGATCAGAGCCATTTTCTGGATGTCGCCAAGTTCTTCGGTCATCGGGTGACTTTTCAACGAGGAGCCGGCATTGTCGGTGGAGAAAAGGTTCTGGAGATTTCCTTCACTGGTAACCGACTGGATGACGACTTCTTGCCCCGGCTTGTAGCCGAGATTCACGTAGTCAGTTCCATATTTGTAGTCCGGAAATTCCGTCGCCAGGATCCGGATGTTCTGCTCGATCATCGGGACGCCGGTGGGCCAGAGTGTCATAAAGTACAGCTTGTGTTTTTTCAGGGCACAGTGCCGTGTGAAGGCTGCCGCCATGGGCTGAAGCTCTCCCTGGCTGGCCGGATCGAAATCGAAGGCCAGCAGGATATCGGACCCATCTTCGAGCTGGTCGATTTCCTGGAAGACATTCCTCACCATCTTCGAGGGGGCCTCAGGAAACCTGATTCCGGTCAGTAATGGGATCGCGATAGCCAGGAACATCGCCAGGAAAATCCAGCGGCGATCCAGGTCTCGAAAGAATGCGAGCATGGTTTGTTACTCTTCGGAGCCGAGGTAAGAACGATCAACTCCCATCAAGATCTTCAGTGAGAGCGAAACGATTCCCAGGGAAATGCCGATCATGATGGCGCGGTTGCCCGCGGAATTGAACACGTCCATGATGAACTCGGTCAAACGGTCAAACCGCAGGGGTGCAGGCAACCAGTCCGTCAGGATTATGCCGGCGTACGTGCGACCGATGAGCACGATGAATGCCGTTCCCAGTAGCAGACTGGCTTCGATGTTCTTGGCTCGAAACGCTCGAAATGCCGCCGACGCGATGAAGAAAGCCAGCAGCGCGAACATGGTCGCGGCAAGCGGCAGGTAGACAAATTCGAAGATGTACCAGAACCAGCTGCTTCCCGATTCCATCTTGTTGCCCGACCACGCGTATTCGGGGAAGGTGGGGTTAGGATTCACTCCCACTTTTCCCAGCCCGACTACGAGCGTCACCAGAAATGCGACAATAGTGACGACCGAAAACCCCCAGCCAGCCTGTCGACTCGAGACCTTCTGCAAGTGCATCTTCAGCAGATTGCCGGCTCCAAGAACGAAGGCAAATGCCGCCAGGATCTCGAACCAGATGGCAAGATCGTCCTTCCAGCTCTGCGCTGGAGGTACAAAATACGCCACGATCATCACCACTCCAGCTGTCGTGGCGATCATCAGGGGGATTGTTCGTTTCATGGTTAGAACCCGTTGCTTCCCAGCAGGTTGTCTGTGATGTAGTCAGTTGCGGACTGGAGTGATTCGGCGACAGTCCCACTTTTGAAGGAACTGATTTCCTCGAGATCCAGCGCGTTGTTTTTGTCCTGGTCAATCTCGGTGAACTCGGCTTCGCTCATCTGGGGGGATTCCGATTGGCTGATCATCCCGTCACGGTTTTCATCCAGCCGTGTGAAGGTGGCCTTGGATGAACCCAGGGAGAACGTGGCCAACAGGCAGCCAACGATCAGCAGAAGTGATCCGAAGACTTTGCCGACATCCTGGCCTTTCAGGCTTCCGAGCTGGTGTTTTTCTCCGGAGAGATAAGCACTGGCGGCGAAGAATTCCTCGCCGATGAGCGTGTAGTCGCAGGCAGCGACAAAGAACGGGAGTTGTGAGGGCATCGCGGTTCCGGCGACCTGGATGGCGCCGATGGAGTTGCCAGTTTCAGCGAGAATGAGTGACTCGGCAAAAAAAGCACCCATGTAGAAACAGGCGGCCGGTTTCTCGCGGACCATTGTTCCGGTGACTCCGGCAACATACCCAAACTGCTCGTCGGTCAGGTAATAGATGTTGTCTTCCCGGTAAGCATCTGGTCGGCCCGCTGCCAGGTAAGCGGCTTCGACTGTCTCACGGGCCGTGGTCATCACCAGGGAGCGGGACGTGGGCACCTCGAGCGTGGCATCGTATTCGGCTGCCAGGCCGGCCACGCGGGACAACACGGTGATTCCAGCGACAGTCTGGATGTCGTTGATATCCAGGATGCCGGGAATAAACAGACAACTGCGTCCCATTTCCGTGGCCCGTCCGACGGCTTCATTGACGGCCTCAAGTCCGGTGATCTTTCGGATCTTCAACTCGTGGCCGCGGCGGGCGAGATTGATGAAGTAGACGATTGAACAGGTGATCAACAGCAGGATCACGAGGAACCAACTGCGTTTGCCATCGAAGTACTGGGTCGAGGCAACGGCGGGTG
>Ga0114932_10005952_pt1 | contig 10589 bp, 5 predicted proteins | sample 2SBtaG_2_FD_87286 | JGI IMG/M metagenome (GOLD analysis project Ga0114932, IMG submission 87286) | Deep subsurface microbial communities from Kolumbo volcano to uncover new lineages of life (NeLLi) - 2SBTROV12_ACTIVE470 metaG | ecosystem: Environmental > Aquatic > Marine > Volcanic ... | reverse complement strand
TGCCGTGGCGCCCGTGTGGCATCCTCAACGACGACGTCGCGCGCGACCACGACAATGTCGACGACCCAAGAGGCTTCCTCGCGCCGGTCAAACTGACATTCCCGTGCGTCGACGCCGTGAGTGTGGACGGGCTGTTCCAGACGACGACGGACCCCAACCGCGACAAGGGCAAGGCGTTGTCGGCGCTGCCGAACAAAGTTTGTGGCTGTGGGAAGTGCCGAGGCGACGACGTGTTCGTGGCGCGCAAGGCGACCAAGTTGAACCGCCAGGAGATGTGGAGGTGCCTCGCGAGCCTGTGGTGCCACATGAACGTCGCGGTGCACGGGGACGGTTGGGCCTCCGAACCGCGAACACTGCCGGTATACGTCGTCCTGTCCAACTGCGGGATCCCAATGAGCGGCGTGGACGACGACATCATGGAGGCGTTCCGGTCGCTGCCAGGCGCCCCGCACGTCGAGGAGAGGGTGCAACGGTTCTGGACGGCGACGGCGCAGGAGCGCGACCTGCCGGCGGAACTCGAGGTGTGCGTCGGCGGCGGCGCAAAGGTGGACGTGTCGTTGCGTCTCCGGTTATTGGCACCGCCGACGATCGCGACCATCTGGCAGGGGGGCAACCTCGCCCACAACGTAATCGACGAGGCGGTGGAGGCGTACAGGGCGTGCGTGGAGGAGGGAAGGACGAAGGACGAGGCGAAGGACGAGGCCTGACCAAGTTAGTTTACGCTCTGTGTCCAATGCTGTGTGGTCTAAACGACCGCTGTTGCCCTGCTTGTACCCAGACCTGTTAGGGTTAGTCCCTTGGTTGCTCGCATGTGATATTTTTTTGCGACCCCCACTAGTAAATGAGCGCGAACGCCTACAAAGACTACATCTTGCAGTCGGAGAGACGAAGCGGGACGCGCGACCTTTCAGCGCGCCGAATGCTAAACGAAATGCTGCTCAATGGTGGTGGTCGTCCTGCGAAACGGAAGGGTCGTGACGACGAGACATTACCAACGATTCTGCATGTGCGTTGTGATGTAACCCATCTCGCTTCACCGCGTTTTGTGCAATGGCGTCGTATTTAACATTTTGCGGCATGGTCCCTTTCTTCCGTTTTGATTTATTCTCGTCGTCTTCGTCATGGTTGGTTGCCAATTATTCAATATCTGGTGGACCAGGGAGTTAACCTCGGCAAAGCGAACATGGACGGGATGCTATTATCCGACGCTGTTGTTTTTTTTTTTTAAATAATTAGTACGCACTATGTACCATTCTGTCCACTTTGCCCCATCTGTTGCGCGTTCCACGGTGACTTCGCTGTCATCGTGTCATGGTCAGCACCCCTCTGCATGAACGCGCCGTCATGACACCACAGATAGGCGCGGCCAGAGACAATCTGGCTCACCCTGTTTTGCCAACTTGAGACACTGGCGACATCGGCTCCGCCTCATCAAACTTGCTTTGGTCTCCAGCGCCCACTGACGGTCGGCATGAAGGAATGTACTAGTAGTCCTTGCTTGCGTCCACACAACTGTGTTTCTTGCACCTATTTCCTCGCGCTCAACTGTTCCCGTAGTTGCGCAACAAACACCGTATCTGAATGCGAAGGCCCTTTCATCTTGCAGTTCACGAACTGAGTCTGCGCCATCTCCAATATTCTCCCGGCATGCTTCGAATCAAACATCTCCTGCACCAGAGAGGAGGGGTCACGGCCTTGCGTGTGCAGAACTAAGGCGAGGTTTAGGAGAGAGAGGCATGTGTGAGGGTGGTCCTTGCCCAGTTTCTCACGCATCAACTTGAGACACTCATGATACATCCGCTCCGCCTCATCCAACTTGCCTTGTCCTTGCAACAAGTTGGCCAAGTTGTTCTGAAACCCCAACCAGTCCCCTCCTTCCTTCATCCTCTCCAACGCACCCCTCCCAGTCCTCCCCAGCCACTCCCGGAACTGATTCATGACCATCACGTTCACTTGTTCAAATCCCAATGTCTGCTGCACTCGCCGCTTGATGTTGTCCTCGTCCTCCTTCTTCCACGCCTTGGACTTGCGAGTGTCGATCTTGGCGATCGCCTTGGTCGCACACTCAAAGTCGTCAGCCAAGTCAGAGACAAACTCCTTTTCCTCGGCCTCGCTCAACTGAATCTCCAACTTGGATCCTGTCATGATCGTGCTCAGAATCTCTCCTACACAGGCACCACGATCTCGTCAAAGGGATCGGGTCCCTCCACGGCGACAACACCAACACCGTGCGACCGATCGACTGAATCCCGTCCCTGAACGCCCCGTACCACCACTCGGCAGGAACAGACTCGGTGTTGTGTTGGTTGACAGTGTAGACGTCGAACCAAAAGTAGAAATGCTCGCCAGGATTCTTCCTCGCAAAGCACAGCAGCGAACTCGCGACGTCGGCAAACTTGTATTGCCACGCGTGGGAGACGAACACGTTGGCTCGTCCCACCTTGTCGCTCGATTCGGAGAACATGTCCACGTACGATACCCCCTTCGTCTTTGTCACGGGCTTGATGAGGTCGTCGCATACCTCCTTGGTGGTCCTCCCTCCCGCTTTGCTCGCAAACTCGAGGACGACGTCGAGGGAGACTCCCAGAGTGGGGAACGAGTCGCTGGCGGCCGCCGTTTTTGTCGACGATGAGTCAAAAGCGAGGGTCGCCTCCTTCCTCCCGCCGTTGGCATCTTGTGTGGGGAGGGAGGGTGACTTGGACTCGGCGCTACACATGTTATCGTGGGAAGGGGGGTCCATGTGGTTTGTGCTCAACTGCCTGGCTGGCAGTCGTTCACTCGACGCTGCTGGGTACAGGCCGAATGTTAACAGATCCACACACACGCAGGCTTGGCTTGCTTGGGAAGGACACAGGTAATATATCACACGGCCGCCGGCTACTACATTGACTACAGAATGAGCAGCACGAACAGCGAACAACTCCAACACAACAACAAGTCCGCCGCGAGAAAACGACAAAGCAAAACAAAGGAGAGGAAAACAAACAGACCAAAATTTAATTTATGGGAAAATTTATTTTATGTTTATCGGTGCGGGGGGGGAGAGGGACGGCCGAGACTCCGAGGGCAGGAGATCGCCCCGAGAAGGGAGGCGAGCGATTCGACTCCACGCTGGAATTGCTGAACACGCCGGATAGGAGGGGATTGACGGAGGTCGAGCTCGCGACCGAACCGACCAGAGGAGAGGGAGTTGAGAGGAGAAGGTCGGGGAGTCGGGATCGCAGCGACCCAGGACCGGGTTCGGCTTGGCTTTCAATGACAACGGACGCAGGTCACCTGGTGGAGTGGAGGCGGGAGGAACCCCGCCGCGCGAAAAGGATTGTCGACATGGCCAGGAGGGCAATGAGAGCGGTCGACTGGGTGGACCAGCGGTTCAGTTTTCAAAAGGCTTGCGGGGAGATGCGGGTCGAAAGGGGACCGGATGGAGGATCTGGGAGAGCCCAGAAAAGGAGACTGAGGCTGTGGTTGGCCGAAGTCAGGAGGTACCTGGAAACGCGGCGGGTGCCGCTGAGGTACTGGTTCGCCCTGTTGAAGGCGTGGGTGAGCCTGGACAGGAGCTTGGGGAAAGAGCTCCAGAGAGTCGAGGAACAGGGAGACGCGCTGGTCGAGGACCGGGTGCTCCCGAGGAATTTGGAGGATGCGTACATGTTCTTGGAGGCTTGGGCTCGGATGAGTCTGAGAGCGGGTGTCGAGGACGACGGGATGACACTTAGTCGGGTGACAAAGTGCGTTCCGCTGAGAGGGGAAAGCATCGGAGATTTGATGGTCCGGTTCAAAGACCTGGTGACCGACCACAACGAACTCACCTCGGGGATGCAGATTGGACCGGAGGAGGCGTATCGGCACCTTGTGGGGATCATCCGGAGGGATGCGGACGTGGCGCGGGTCATCCCGCAGGATTTGCTCAGGAGAGTAAACGGATGGGAGGAAATGTGGCGCGCGCACGGACACGTCGTGTTCTCGAGTCCCTCGAGAGGAACTCGGCTCTTGGGATCAGGGCAGGCGCGGTACGACCGCTGGCCAGCAAGGAGGGCGGCCGAGGGGGAGTACAGGTCGTCCGGGCGGGGCCAGGAACCGGTGTTTCGGAAGGATATCAGGAGAGGTGACTGGTTTTGTTCAAGGGGACACCTCAACCACGCGATACCCCCCAAGGAGTGGTGCTTCGCGACAGGATGCCGTGAGCGGAAGAGCAGGGGAGGATTGGAATGGCCTGCGAATCCGGGACGGTACACGGAGATGGAGGTGAACGACGTTCTGGCGCGGCACGGCAGGAGGTACGCCGTGGTCACGAGGAAACCCTCGGGGAGGGCTTGGACGAGACTGAGCACGCCGGAGCGAGGGTCGCCGGGAAGCGCGAGTTCGAAAGGGGAGAACGAGCGACTGAAAAGCCACATCGGCCATCTGCGGGACGAGTTGGCCCAGATGAAGGGCAATGTGGAGCGGCTCATGAAGAGCAGGGGGACTGGACCTGGGGTAGGTCAGCCCGGGACGGACAAATAGGGGCACGAGGCCTCGTCGACCGAGGTCCCGAAAGAGGAGAATGTCGGGACTGGAGGGTTGGGGGGCCTGAGCCAAGAGGAGATTGAATCTATCAAAGCGAGGTGCGGGGAACTGTCGGACTCTTCATACGAGAGTGACAGTCCGCATCCGCGACGTAGGAGGTCCAGTTCGGAACTGGGCATGGAGGAGGAACCTCCGAATCGGGTGAGGAAACGGGGATCGAGCACCCAGGAAAGGGAAACGGAGCAACCGCCCACGGCGAGGGCGAGGATAGGCACGCAGGAAGAGGGTGCCGAAACGGAAGGTGCGAAACATGATGGGGAGGCGAGCGTAGGGAAAGCGCTGCGGGTACGGAACGACGACGACGGGAGGAAGTCGATCGTGATCCCGCTCTGCGTCCACGGGGGAGGGCGAGTGAGGAAACTCGCCGCGGTTCTGGACACGGGGGCTTCCGTGGCGATGGTATCGTCAACGGTGGCGGAGAATCTACTGGGAGAGGGGATTGCGAAAGGTTGCGTGGTGGAGCCCACGAAACTGGTAGGGGTCGTGTCCACCTCCCGGGTGGAGAGGAAATTGCTGTTGGACTTCAACTTCTGGAGGGAGGAGGAGAAAACAGCGAGGTTGGCGGCTCTCGTGGTGGATGGATTGGTAGATGAGTTCATTTTTCCGGAGAGCTGCAGGCAACAATTTGGAATCAGAGAGGAAGGAAAGGAAGGAAAGTACATGGCGGAGTATTGGGGAAGGAGCTTCAAAGCTCATGAGTACAGCGCGGGGTATCAGGTGCGAGCGTGCAGGACGCAGGAGGTTCTGGATCGCGGGAACGACGGTCCACTGTCCTACGTGACAGCGAGACTGCAGGGGACCCCTGGGAGTTATTTGCTGTGCCCATTCGACTGCGGGAGGCACCGGGAAACGATGACCACGCCCACGGACCTGCTGGTGGAGATTCCCAGCTGCGGAGCACTGGTGTTGGACATACCAGGGAGAGCAAGAGTAGGCGCGGAGCGGTCAGTCGTGATTGAGCGGGGAGAAGTGATCGGGACGTTGATGCCGGTAAAGTCCCTCACGTCGAAGGAATGGAGTGATATGCGGGCTTCCGCGAAGAGCGCGAGAGGCAGGAAAGACCCCGGAGGGGGCAACACGAGCACTAACCCGGGGGGCACGGGAAGTCATCGTGGAAGGAGAGCTGTGTCGAGCAGGAGCATCGACAGCACGCAGGCCAAGGAGGCCTTGAAAGCACGGGAGTTTGTGGGGAGAAAGGATTGGAAACCTCACGAGCTCGTGCGGATCGGGTACGACGGATTGGAGAAAGAGTACCCAGGCGCCAAGGAAAAGGCGTTGGAAGTGGTGAGGAGGCACGGCAAGAGCATGCCGAATGTGAAGGATCACATGATGCCGATCTGCAACCTCACCAAGGTGACACTGGAAGTGAAGGAAGGAACGGAACCGGTGGGGCTATCGCCCTACCAGAACTCGCCGATCCAGCAATTGGCGGTCAATGCGGACACGGACGACAAGCTGTTGATGGGGATCATACGGCCGAGTCAGTCGCCGTGGGCGGCGCCTCTGTTCCCCATTTGGAATGGGAAGAGGTGGAGGTGCGTCGTGGATTATAGGGAGTTGAATAAAGCGTTGAGGAAGAACGCTTTTCCCTTGCCGAGGATGGACACACTGATCCAGAAGTTGGGTCTTTGCGGGGGACGGGGACCTCGGATCGTGTCGTCGCTGGACTTGAGTTCGTTTTTCTATGCGCTGGAGCTCACGGAGGAGAGCAGGCACTTGACGGCGTTTTGTGTGCCGAACAGAGGGTTGTACGAGTACAACAGGGTGCCTCTGGGAGTTACGATCGCGCCGGCGGTGGCGCAGTGGGTGATCCAGTCAGCGCTGGGGGACGATCTGCTGAACTCGCCGGTGGGCGAGGAGGAAGGATGGTGCGTCGCGTGCTTCATCGACGACGTCATCATCGGATCGGCCACCATGGAAAAACACTTGCAGTTGGTGGAGACGGTGTTCGAGAGGTTGGGGAAGGCGAACCTCCCCATCTCTCCAAAGAAAACGACGCTGTTGCAGCGATCGCTGGAGTTTTTGGGAGCCCGGGTGGGCAGAAACGGAATCGGAATTACCAAAGCAAAAGCGGACTGCGTGCGGGATTGGCAACTGGGACCGGAGAGCAATCGGAAAGCCCTTCGGCAGTTCCTCGGGCTGGCGCAGTGGGTGCGCAAGTGGGTGAAGGGGTTCTCACATCTTGCGGCACCGCTGACGGCCTTGTTGAGGGACGATCCTAAGGAGAAGGAAGCCGCGCGGAAAGGCGGGGAAAAGTCGACGAAGGAGTTCCGACGGCGACTGGAAAAGGTTGCGTTCGGAAGTAAATGGACGGAACTACATCGGGAGTGTTTCGGAGCACTCAAGGAGGCGATCTGCTCAGCACCGGTGCTGGCAACGCCGGCGTACGACCCGGACCCGGCGAAACTGAGGTTCAGGATCACGTGCGACGCGAGTTGCTTCGGCGTGGGCAGTGTGCTGGAGCAGTGGATCGAAGGGGAATGGAGGATATTGGAGTATGGTGGACGCGCGTTCAACGCGCAGGAAGGAAACTGGCATCCTAGCGAGCAGGAATGCTACGCTATCATGTACAGTTTGGAACGGTGGAGGCACTTGATCGCGGCGAGCCCGATCGTGATCTGGAGTGATCACAAGAATCTTAGGCCGTTGTTGGTAAAGCCCATCAAGGGGGCTTCGGGGTACACCTCGCACAGGTGGTGGAGGTGGGCTTGTAAGTTGTCGATGTTCAACTACAAGCTGGAGCACATCGCGGGGGTCAAGAATTTCGCGGACGGGATCTCGCGGATGCCACACTTTGCCCGGGCGGGCAGAATGGCAAGGAAATGAAGGTTTCGCGGAGCTTTGGAAAAGCGCACGAAGGAGGAACGCGCAAAGACGGGTGGGGCAGTGGAACTGTCCAAACGGACGCTGGAGGAGTTTCTCGAGGAAGGGTTGTTGTTTCAGATCTCGAGGGGGATCGGGATCGAAGATGGGGTGACTCTGGAAGAGTTGTGTTGGCAGCAGGCAACGCCGTCGTATCCGGGGACGAGATGTCGGCGGGTTCGGGAGTTCGGGGCGTTGTGGAAAGAAACAGCGACGGAATCGGCAACAGCGCGGAGAACGCGAACGAGGAGTCAGACCAAAAGGAAGGGGTCTGGCACGGTAGGAAACCCCGGCCGAGATTGATAAAGGCGGTGAAGAGGTCAGACAAGGAAGCCAGACCGAAGCCGAAAGGGCAGTACGGAAATCAGGCAGGCTGCGGAGCGCAGGCGCGCCGAGGAGCGAGGCGGCCGCTGGGATCACCGAGCACGGCGGAAAGACCAGCGGAAAGGAGTCGCCGACCGGCGAAACGGGCGTGCTGGGGTCGGTGGCGATGGCAACCGACGACTCGGAGGACGCGAGTGTGGGCTCGCAGGAGTCCGGGAGTAGGGAACCTCTCGGAGAGGACTCGGAGCTGGGGATGGATGAAGGAACTGATGAGAGGCCTGAGCAGGGGAAGGCTCAAGGGGAGGACTCTCAGTTTCGGATGTATGTGGGTTCGGCTGAACTCACAGGGAGGGAGACGGCGTTCGACAAATATGTGTCGACGTTTGAGAAGAATTGGAGCTATCAGCAACAGCAGTGCGGGGAGTGCAAACTGTTGAATGAGTACGTCGACGCGCGGGTGCGGCAACGGGAGGCGGAGGCGGCTGGGAATGAGCGAGCCGCCCAGAGCCATGCGGCTACCTGGAGGAAAATCGCAGGTAAGCAGACGTTGCGGACCACGGCGGCGGCGTTGATGGGACTGCTGAGAGTGGGAGGAGTCCTCATGCACGAGGACACGCTGTCGGGTGCGAGGAGGTACGTCGTGCCCGAGGCGATGCGGGAGACATTGGTGTGGGAACACCACGGGTCTCCGGTGCGAGGTCACCCGGGGGTGAGGGTGACGATGAAAATGTTGAGTCCCAAGGTGTGGTGGCCCAACATGGAGAGGAGCGTGAGGCGGGTAATTGCACACTGCGTGCACTGTCGGATGGAAAATCACGCAAAGTATCGGGCAATGGGACATTTGTTGCCAAGGCTGTACGCGTACCCGTTCAGGGACGTAGGGGTGGACACCTTCAGTCTGGGCTTCACATCGGCGCGGGGGACTTGCGCGTGTCTGACAATCGTGGACCTGTTCACCAGGTGGGTGATCATGGTGCCCATGACGGACAAGAAAGCGAGCACAGTGGCGAACGCGTTGTACGAGAGGTTGGTGTTGGTGTACGGAGTTCCGGAGAATGTGCATTCGGATGGGGGAAAGGAGTTCGAAGCGGAGTTTGCGGCGCTGCTGCGGGTGACGCGGACGGGGTTGTCGCATTCGGTGCCGTGGTATTCGCCGGGGAACGGTCAGGTAGAGGTGATGCACAAGCTGTGGAGGGGATTCCTGAGGAAACACCTCAGCGCGCGGGGAGGCTCGTTGACAGCTTTGACGGACGGTCGGATTGCGGTGGAGCAACTTCTGCGGGAGTTTTGCCACGCGCACAATACTTCTCCAACGGCGGACGAGAAGTATTCGCCCTATCATCTGTTGTTTGGTAGGTGCGCCAGGGCGGTGGATGACCTGGTGCAAGCAAGGTCGTTGGGGTTGTTGCGGTCGGAGGACGCACACCTCAAGGATTTGTTGGAAAGGCTGCGGGAAGTACGTGAGGATTACGGAGAGGTCCGCACGAAAGTGCAAAGGAATCGGAAGGGACGCGCGGATGCGTCGGGTCGGCAGCGAGCGTACGAGGTTGGGGACAAGGTACTGCTGTACCGACCGGAGCTGCACAACGCGGTAGGACACGACGTGTTGCCACCGGTGGTGGGCCCGTGCGTGGTCCTGAAGGTGGAACACGGGAAAGTGTACACCTTGGAGGTTCCTCTGAAAGGGGGGAGGACGAAGGAGGTGCGGGCACCGCACTTTCACATCGTCCCGTGCCCTGATGAGGTGTGGGAGAATCCTCGGATGTTCACGCTGAACATCGGTGCGAGGGTAAGGAAGGATGTGGAACGCGTCGTGCGGAAGGAGGTCGGGGAAGCGCTGGGGCGCGAGCGGCCGGAGTTGGGGTCGGAAAGGGCGACCAAGGAAAGGAGGAAACGGAGGAGGAAGGCACCGTACCAAGTAGGTTGGTGCGTGGTGCTCAGGACGAGTCGGGCGGACAGGACCCCAAAGTTGGGGAGGATCGTGGAAATGCTCCGGAAATCTCCACCGGTGTTCGAGGTGGAGGTACTCGGGGCTGAGGCCACTTCAGGAAGAGAAGTGGTAGTGGGGGAGCTGAGGTACGCTCCCTTGGGAAGGAACGTCCAGGGGGACGAAGTATTACTGCGTGGAAAAGTTGTGGGAGTGCCACTGAGGAGGAGAGTGGGCACTGGGGACGTGGTGATCAGGGTGGCACCCTTCAGGCTGGGTGCGGACGGTAAAATACCAACCGAGGCGGTCGATCGCCTTCAGCGGTGGTATTAAGGGGAGGGACGGTGGGGGAAGTCCCATGGTTGGCTAGGAGGACGGAGGAACTGATCACTCCGATGTCCGCAGTGTCGTGGGCCAAGGCAGGGGGATTTCGCTTGTCGGGAGGGTTCATTTTTTTTGGGTCGTCGGGGAGATAGCAGCGTTTGGGCTGGGCGGTGATTGTTTGTTTTGGGACCCGATTGCGATCGAGGAGCAGCGTGGGTTTCTGGTTGGGAATCTGAGAAGGTAGTAATGCTGTTCGCGCACCGTTGATTGTGTGCTAATCCGGAGTTGTCGTCCGTCGTGGTAATATTGGACGAGGCGGTGTGGTGGACACCCAGCGTCGAGGAGGGAATACTCTTGGATCAAATACGGAAGGGTTGAGTTGACGAAGGATGCAGGGATGCAGGGAATGAAGGGGAATAGCGGTCTCACGGTGGTTCTTGACCTACGGAGAGGTTAAGAGGGGGCTTGTTGTGTGACCAGCTAAAATATCGAAATGGACTCGTACGGCGGACCGTACGAGAAGTTGCGTATGGGAGGGCGGTACGTTTCGGGAGCGGCGCAGACGGCGAGTTTTGTATTGAAACGCGGT
>Ga0114932_10005949_pt1 | contig 10596 bp, 7 predicted proteins | sample 2SBtaG_2_FD_87286 | JGI IMG/M metagenome (GOLD analysis project Ga0114932, IMG submission 87286) | Deep subsurface microbial communities from Kolumbo volcano to uncover new lineages of life (NeLLi) - 2SBTROV12_ACTIVE470 metaG | ecosystem: Environmental > Aquatic > Marine > Volcanic ... | reverse complement strand
GCAGGGTCGCCGAGACGTGGGCCTGAAGCTCACGACAGTTGAGCTCACCCGCTCGCTCGAGCCACGCCTGTTGCGTGCTCGGAACCACGACCCGCGCCAGCTCCCGGGCCTTGGAGTAGGGCAACGCCCCGTCGCCGAAGGCCTGGTCGATGAGCGGGAGCCGGCACAGGCGCTTGCCGAGCAGCAGCAGCTCCTTGGCCTCGCGAGGCTCGAGCTGAAGCTCGGTCACCGCGTAGTCGAGCACACCCGCGTAGCCAAACGTCTCGTGGTGCACCTGCGCCTCGAAGCTGGCAAGCAAGTGGCAGACGACATGCTTCGACCTCTTCAGGATGTGGCAGGCCTCGTGCAGGTCGGCATGGGCCTGGAGGGCTTCGGGGTTCATCGGTGTCTCGGTCATCGGCATGGCTCCGCTGTGTGGAATCCACTAACCTGGAGTTTCGCCCGATATTTTCGTCCGCCACACCGCCCCGGCATGGCCGGTGAGCGGTGTCGGCAATGCCGCGACGACCAACCGAGGGTTCCGAGGCGCTCTGGAGCCGCTCAGCCCGGTCGAATCACCGGCTTGGCGCAGGACTGGGCATCGGGCCTTCGAGTGCCATGGACAGGATGCCGCAGTCGTGACATTTCGTGACCGTGCCACGCTCGCCTGCAGCCCACATCGGCAGCGACCATCGGAGTCACCAACCGTGAGCACGAGGAGGTGCCGAGGACGCAGATCGGATCGCCATTCCCGCCCCAGGGATCTAGCGAGTAGCCCACAGCAGCTGGGGCGCGAACATCATGCCGACATATGCGCTGCGCACCTTGCCATCAGGCCCCACAACCACGGTCGTGGGGTAGGCCGACACCTTGTAGGCAGCCAGCGTGCGGCGGTCGCCGAGCAAGATGGTGTAGTCGATGCCCAGATGCTTGCCCGCGGCCTTGAGCTGTCCCGGTGAGCCATCGGCCGCGATTCCCAACACCGGCACCTGCGGATAGCGACGTGCGTACCAAGAGAACTGTGGAATCTCGGTGCGGCACGGACCACACCAGGTCGCCCAGAAGTTCAGCACGACGGTCTGTCCGCGGAAGTCGGCGAGGCTCACCTTGGCGCCGTCGGTGTCGCGCAGGGTGAACGCCGGCGCCATGTCCGGCAGATCGGGGGCACGCCAGGACTGCACGCCGACCATCACGAGCGCCAGCGCCAACAGCGGCAGGACCCACACCTTGAACACCTCGACGCCCTTGTCGCGCCAAGTGTCCGGGGTGGGCTGGGGTGTGGCCTCTTCGCTCATCACCCAGCCTTATCCGGTTCTAGGCTACTCGCAGCGTCCGGGGGCATCGGTCGCCGACAAGCACAGCATCTGCGCGGTGTTTGCCTCGCTTCCGCTGGCTTCGGCCCACTCGGTCCACTCCTCGGCAATGGATGCCGCGCGCTTGCGTGCGGTCTCGGACTGGTGCTGCCGCGACCAGTCAAAGTCGGTGAGCAGGAACTCATAGTGAGCCGACTGCCACTGCACGTTCGCAGCCTTGGCCTTCACTTCGTAGACCCCGTCCATGACCGAGACGTACTCGGAGCCCTGCAGGGTCCGGGCCTCATCCTGGGCGTGGTCGGCCCAGAACATGGCCTGGTCGGCATAGTCGGGACCGAGTGTCAGCAAATGGGCCGAGAAGGCGGCCGTCAGCTCGGGGTCGGCCTGTCGGAACTCGCCGAGCGCGAGCAGCACCTCAGGAGTCAGCTCAAAGTCGGCGGGAACGTCCGCGGTCAGCACCGATGGAGAGTGTTCCGCAGCCTGTTTGCGGCAGCGAACGGACTGCGGTCGGGAGTCGCACTTCACCGCTCGGCCCATGTCCGTCAGCTCGACCACAATGAGATTGCGCCGGTTGCTGATGGTCGTCTCGACCCAGCGCGAGGCATAGCCCGGAGCATTGACCTGCAGCTGCAGCTGGTCGCCGGGAGCGAAGAACATCTCCTCGCCCTTGGGCAGATAGAGCACGCTCTCGGTCCACTCACCGGTCACCGAATTCACGGCATGACGCTCGCGTTCCAACGGATTTCGCACAGTGGCGGTGGGTATGGCGAAGCCGTGGTCGTCGACCACTCGCACAGTGATGGATTTGCCGGATTCGGCGGCCCAGGCGCTGGTCGCGAGAACCGAAAGGGCAAACAGGCCGACGAGGCCTGTGCAGGCGTTTCGGATTGGGCGAAAGCCGTGTCGGCGCTGCTCGGCGGCCTCCGCCGAGCTGCGGCGGGACGGACCGTACGGGAGCGGCAAAACAGCACCCAGAAAAAGGACGGTGTGACGCATGGGACCTCCGGGTCGATTGTAGACCCACTTGTTACAACCCCGCCCGCATCAAGAGGTTCCAGACAAGATGACCACCGCAGCTGCACTGCCCGCTCCCGGCACGATCTCCCCAGCCACCGGAGAGGCCCTCGAGCCCGTGCCGTCGCACACTCCCGAGCAGGTCGCTGACGCGATCACCGCGGCGCGAAAAGCCCAACCCGCGTGGGACGACCTGGGCCTGAACGAGCGCGCTCGCCTGCTCAAGCTGCTTGCCCAGACCATGCTGGCTGACGCCGAGACCGTGGTCGAGATCATCAGCCAAGAGACCGGCAAGGGAGCCAACGACGCACGCCTGGGCGAGATCGCGACCGTGGCCGAATATGTTGCGGACGCCATCAAGGCCGGGCGCATCGCGTTGGCCGACGAAAAGGCGTGGCTGTCCTTTCTCGACTTCCCCAAGAAGTCCGGCGTCATCGAGATGGTCCCCCGCGGCGTCGTGGGCATCATCGCCCCGTGGAACTACCCGCTGATGCAGTTCTACAAGCCCATCTTTCCCGCATTGCTCGCCGGCAACGCGGTCGTACTCAAACCGTCCGAGCACACTCCGCGCACGGGCGCCTGGCTTGCTGCCAAGTGCCAAGAGGTACTGCCCAGCGGCGTCGTACAGCTCGTGCAGGGCCGTGGTGAGGTCGGTGCCGCACTCATCGAGGGCGGCTGTGACTCCATCGCCTTCACGGGCTCCGTTGCCACCGGCCGCAAGGTCGCCCTCGCCTGTGCCGAGCGTTTTGTGCCGGTCAGCATCGAGCTCGGCGGCAAAGACGCGGCCATCGTGCTCGCGGACTGCAACTTCGACCGCACCGTCGCTGGACTGGCGTGGGCATCGATGCACAACGCCGGCCACGACTGCGCCGGCGTCGAGCGCATCTACGTCGAGAACGCCATCGCGGACCGCTTCGTCGCGGCCCTCGCAGCCACCGCCCAGAAGATTGAAGTCAGCCCCAATGGCCGGTGCGACATCGGCCCCTGCCAGAACGCCGCGCAGTTCGCGATTGTTCAGCAGCATGTCGACGAAGCAAAGGCCGCCGGCGCCACCGTCGCCTGTGGCGGCGAACCCACGGGCTCGGGCTACGGCTACCTGCCGACCGTGCTCGACAACTGCACCCAGGACATGACCGTCGTCAGCGAAGAGACCTTCGGCCCTGTGGTCGCAGTCATCCGGGTCGCCGACGCCGAGGAGGCCATTGCCCTGGCCAACGACAGCAAGTACGGGCTCAACGGCAGCGTGTGGACCACTGACCACACCCGTGGCAAGCGAATTGCCCGCCGCCTCGAGGTCGGCATCGCCCACCTCAACAACCACAAATGGACCGGCGGCACCCTTGCGCAGACGCCGTGGACCGGCGTCAAGGACACCGGCCCCGGCATCGCTGCAGGCAAGCACAGCTACCACACCTTTGCGCGCCCCCGCATGGTGATGGAGGACTGGAACTCGGGTCCCGAGCCGTTCTGGTTCCCCTTCAACGACCAGCTCGGAGACTTCAGCAAGGCACTGGTCCAGCGTGGTCAAGGCAACTTCTGGGCACTGCTCACGTTGCTGGGCTTGCTGGGCAAGCGCGTCAAAGCGGCGACGGACTTCGCCAAGGGCTGATCACCACTCGGCGATGATCGCGCAGAGCATAGCCTGCGATCTAGCTAGGTTCGCTTACGAGGACTTCTGCGCGTGCAGGACGGCCAGGCCATCCATTTCGAGTCGCACGCCGACCAAGTAGCCCTCTGCGGCGACGCGATGGGCACTTGCCCGAGGCACATCGCCCTTTCGAAAGTGCTCGGCCGTCCGGCGCAGGTGCATGGCTGCCTGCTCGAGCTGCTGTGCGACACCATCGTAGCGATCGCCCACCGCACTCTTCTCGGCATTGGGGGTGCCCCCACTCGCCGCGGGAGCCTCTGGCTCGGCTTCGGCGGGCGGCTGACCCAGGGGAGATGCAGCCCCTGTAATCGCGGCCATGGCCGACGCAGCCATCTCTTTTAGCGCGCGAGGCAGCTCATCGTCGACCTCGGGTTCGGCAGCCACAGCCCAGAATCCGCCTTCGCCGAGCTCGGTCAGCAGGTCTTCGTACTCGTCCGCTTCGTGGGCCTGTTCGGCATAGACGAACACGCCACGGGGGTCGGTGTGCAGGTTGAGCACCGAGCCCAGCTGATGCTGCAGCCACTCCATCACTTTGGGTGGATTGCTCTGCAGCTTGGCGTAGGGAAGGAAGGTCGACAGCCGGTAGGCGCCGTCGCCGAAGCGAGTCAGGTTGGGGTGCAAGGCCTCGGGGTCGTCAAGTGGCCCCAGCAGCACTACCGCGATGCCATCAGCGCTCATTGTCGCCGACGAAGACCGAGCAGGCCGAGCAATCCAAACAACCACAGACCACCGTTGGCACCCGTGCTGCTGCTGCAGCCGCAGCTCTTGATGCTCTCGGTTCGGCCATCGCCAAAGGGACCGGTGTCTTCAGCAATGGCCTCTTCGTAGCCAATGCCCAGCAGTGGAATCTCGATGCGCGGCTGCTGTGGGTCGTTGCTCTCGAGCACCAAGATGGCGGACTCGTCGGACACGGCCTCGGGGGTGAAGGTGATCATCACGCCGTCGGTCTGGCCGGAGTTGGCAAAGAAGTAGTCGGGGAACACGGTGATGTTCTCGCTGCCTTCAATCGTGGCTGTGCCTTCGAGCGGCAGCTGGCCGATGTTCTCGATGGGAATGGGCAGGTTGTTGTTGTCGCCAAGCTCGACCTCGCCGAAGTCGAAGTTCGAGATGTCGACATTGATGGCCGGCAGCGGGTGCTCGTAGTCGACCTCTTTGAAGTCGACGATCTCGCTGTAGCTGACCATGTCGACCGGCACTTCGATGTCGAACACCTCGAAACAGGCGCCGAGCACACAGGCCTCGACAGCCGGCGCAAACACGATCGCCAAGCTGGCATCGAGGGTGCCGCGCCAGGTGCTCTCGAAGTCCACCACTCCGGGGTCGTCGGTGGGCACGTCGATTTGGGTGAGCTCGGCCTCGGTGCTCTTGATGGAGCCATCGACATCACCGCCGGTGATGTTCTCGACCTGGATGCCGGTGATGGTCGAGGTGGCTTCCGGGAACACGTCCATGATGAAGTTGATGGACAGCCCGGTGACGATCGAGACCGGAATGATGATCTGATCGATGCCGATGCCCTGGGCGTCAACGGTGACGCTCTCGGGGGTGCCGCCCGGCAGCAACAGGCCGTCAAAGATGGCCTCGTCGCGCATGTACAGGCCTGCAGTCCACAGATTCCACGATCCAGTGAACAGGCCAGCGAAGTCGACGTAGATGTCGAGGGTGACCGGAATGTCGGCCTCGAGCTCGAACCAGCCGCCCTCGGTGAAGCCATGCAGGTCATGGGTCAGCACATCGGGCCAGGTGATCTCGCTGGCGGCGTTCATGCCGATGTCGGCCCCACCCTTGCTGTTGATGCGGAATCGCAGGCCGACTTCTAGGCCGTCTGGCACCGTAATTTCGTACTCGATGGCCTCGAACACGTCCTTGTCGCGGTTCTTGATCTCGAACACGAAATCAGCGGGCGTTGACTCGAAAGCCAGCGCGGGAGTCGACAAAAACAGAGAGAGCATCATCATGGGACGCCCAGTCTACCTCGCGCTCAGACCCCTTGCCACAACATCACCGCCGCGTTGGTGCTGTCGTCATGGGGGTCGATGAACACGTAGCCCATGCCCTTGGCGGTGATGTCGAAGGGGATCACGTCGGTCGTGAACTGCATGAGCATGCGCATGGGTCCGGGACCCGAACGGCTCTGCGGCGTCGCCTCGCCGGTCAACCAGACCGCCGCGCCACCGAGCTTGTCGTGCTTCATTTGGTGCAAGGCCTCGACCATCGCCAGGCCCTGGGACTTCACCTTCTCCATCAGCTCATGCTCGTCCTGGACCGGGTCGAGGGTCAGGCGCTTGCGGCGGTACACCCGAACCGTCGGAGGTCCGTCGTGCATGTTGTCGTCCAGTGTGTCGTGCAGGATCACTTGGTTGCTGCCGACCCACGGATCCCAGTCCTCGCATCGGCCACCGGTGGCGTGACAGATGAACACGCTCATGCGCTTATGACCGCCCAGATTGAGATGCTCGCCCGCATTTACCTGCAGCATGTGGCACATGGGCGCGCCACAGACCCTGCATCGCGGCCAGTCATGGGTGCGGACGCCACGCGGATGCCCGCCGTACCATCCGACGATGGGGTCGTTGGGGTCCTTCGAACGCCGCAACCGATGCGACAGCCAGGCTGAGTTTGGGTCACTCATAGGGCGATTGTACGTCTATGCGACGCCGGCGCGGATCATGTTCAACGCAGAACCGGCCTTGAACCAGCCGATCTGATCTTCATTGAGCGTGTGGCGCAGCGCAATTCGGTCGCTGCTGCCGTCTTTGTGGTTCAGCACGGCGGTGATTGTGCTGCCCGGAGCCAATTCAGTGACCCCTTCAAAGGCGACGCGGTCGTCCTTGGCCACCTTGTCGTAGTCAGAGGGCTGCTCGAAGGTCAGCGGGAGCACGCCCTGCTTCTTGAGGTTGGTCTCGTGAATGCGGGCGAAGCTGCGCACGATGATGGCCACAGCGCCCTGCAGACGGGGCTCCATGGCGGCATGCTCGCGAGAGCTGCCCTCGCCAAAGTTCTCGTCGCCGAACACGACCCAGGGCTGGCCGGCTGCTCGGTAGGCCTTGGCCAGGTCAGGCAGCGCCATCTCTTGGCCGGTCAGCTGGTTGATGCCCTTGCCCATGCCCTCGGTGAACTGGTTGTTCGCGGTCAGGTACAGGTTGCCGCTGATGTTGGTCAGGTGGCCTCGGTACTTGAGCCACGGACCCGCCGCCGAGATGTGGTCTGTAGTGCACTTGCCCTCGGCCTTGAGCAGAATCGGCAGATCGCTGGGGTTGGTACCGTCCCAGGCCGCAAATGGAGTCAGGGCCTCGATGCGCTTGCTGTCCGGCGAAATGGTGATCGTGACCGACGAGCCGTCCGCGGGAGGCTGCACATAGCCACCCTCGGGCTTCTCGAAGCCATTGGCCGGCAGCGTGTCGCCGGTGGGCGGCTGGAAGCGGAACTCGGCACCGTCGGGGGTCGTCAGGGCATCGGTCAGCGGGTTGAAGTCGAGCCGTCCCGAGAAGGCCATCGCGGTCACCAGCTCTGGAGAACCGATGAAGGCCAACGTCGCCGGGTTGGCATCTTGGCGGGCCTTGGAGTTGCGGTTGAAGCTGGTGAGGATGGTGTTGCGGTCGCCCTTCTTGATGTCCTCGCGCTGCCACTGGCCGATGCAAGGGCCACAGGCATTGGCCAGGACCGTTGCACCAATGCTCTGCAGGGTGGCCAGCTGGCCGTCCCGAGCGATGGTCTCGAACACGCGGTCCGAGCCAGGCGTGACCATGTACTTGCTCTTGACCGACAGGCCGGCGTCACGGGCTTGTGCCGCGAGCGAGGCTGAACGGCCCATGTCCTCGTACGAGGAGTTGGTGCACGAGCCGACCAGCACGTACTTGATGTCGAGCGGGTAGTCGCTCTCTTCGGCATCGGCGCCCATGCGGCTGATGGGGTGTGCGAGATCGGGCGTGAACGGTCCGACCAGGTGCGGCTCAAGGGTGTCGAGGTCGATCTCGATGACGCGGTCGTAGTACTTCTCGGGCTCGGCGTGGACTTCGGGGTCCGACTGAAGCTGTGTCGCGTACTGGCGAGCCAGCTCGGCAAAGTCCGCGCGGTCGGTCGCTTCGAGGTAGGCGGCGAGGGTCTCGTCGAAGTTCCAGACGCTGGTCGTGGCACCGATCTCGGCGCCCATATTCGTCACCGTCGCCTTGCCCGTGCAGGACACCGACGCGGCACCGGGGCCGAAGTACTCGACGATCGCGTTGGTACCACCCTTGACGGTCAAGATGTCGGCGACCTTGAGGATGATGTCCTTGGGCGACGTCCAGCCGTTGATGGAGCCCGTCAGCTTGACGCCGATCATCATCGGGTTCAGCAGCTCCCACGGCATGCCGACCATGACGTCCACGGCATCGGCACCACCGACACCGATGGCGAGCATGCCAAGTCCGCCCGCATTGGGGGTGTGCGAGTCCGTGCCGATCATCATGGTTCCGGGCGCGGCGTAGTTCTCGAGCACAATCTGATGGATGATGCCCGCACCGGGCTTCCAGAAGCCCAAGCCGTACTTCTCGCCAGCCGAGCGCAGGAAGTCGTAGACCTCGTTGTTCTCGCGCATGGCGACATCGAGATCGGCATCGGCGCCCGAATAGGCGCGAATGAGGTGGTCACAGTGGATGGTGCTGGGAACCGCAACCTGGTCGCGACCGGCCAGCATGAACTGCAGGAGCGCCATCTGGGCGGTCGCATCTTGCAGGGCAACGCGATCGAGGTTGAGCTGCAGGTAGCTCTTTCCACGCTCGAACTCTTGTCCCTCGGGGTCGACAAGGTGAGCGAAGAGGATCTTCTCGGCCAGGGTCACCGGGCGTCCCAAGCGCCGACGCGCGATGGCGTGCCGGTCGTCAAAGGTTGCGTAGAGCTTCTTGAGGGAGTCGATGTAGGCCATGGAGGACATCCTGGGAAAAGAGAAAGAGGGCTCAATATCCGCGTATCGGCCACGACAAGTCGTGCCCGGCCGCTGAATTGACCGGAAAGACGCGAATCCTACACCTTTCTTGCCCGCTGAGCCTCATTCGCCCAATCGATAGTTTTTTAGGTCATCATAAATGTCATCTATTGCTCGTCGAGGGACTCGATGCGGAGGACGCGAACAGCCGGGGCAGCATAATTGTCATGCCCTTCTTATAGAGAGGGGACTCAAAAGTGTCCCCGCCGTTGTGTGCAGGTAGTCTTGGGTTGTGACTCGTCCCCTATCCATTGTGCTGCTGTCGATTCCCCTCTCTATGGAGGGCGTTGAGGGAGCCAGCTTGGCGCTGTACTCGCTGCGGCTGTATTGCCAGGGCGACGCCGAGCTCGCTGAGGGCGTCACCATCCACATTGTCGACCCTAGCCAGGACGACAGCGACCTGGCCATCCTCGACCAGATCGCCGCCCATAGGCCCGACCTGCTGGGCATCTCCTGCTTTCTGTGGACCCGCGAGCGACTGATGCAGCTGGTTCGGGCTCACAAGTCCCGGTACCCGGACACGATCACCATCGCCGGCGGACCCGATGTGGGGTCAGTGGCCAGCCGATGTCTGGACGCCCACCCGTTCCTCGACGCCGTGTGTCAGTGGGAAGGAGAGGAGGCGCTGCGGCTGCTGCTGCGCCGCATGGCGAACATCGACTCAGGGGAGTGGCAGGCAACGCCGGGATTCACCGTGCGGACAGACGGTGCCCACAGCGTCAATCCGCCAGCGGCCATCGTCGACATGGCGGCGATTCCATCTCTGCAAGAGGACCCAGACTACCTGGTTCGGTACCCGACTCTGTTCGTGCAGACCAGCCGTGGCTGCCACTACGGGTGCACGTTCTGTCTGTACAACAAGACCACTCGCCAAGTCCGCTCACTCGACCTCATCGAACAGGAGCTGACCGACTGGGTGGCACGGGGACGCCGCCAGGTCGAGTTCATCGATGCCGGTCTCAACCAGTTCCCGGACCGCTTCCGCGCCATCCTGGGCTACGTCGCGGACCATCCGACCCTGTACCAACCGTTTGTCGAGATGAACGTCGAGATGCTGCGCGAGGACGATGTGCAGCTGGTCGCCAAGACCGCCAGTCGGGTCGCCATCGGCCTGCAGAGTGCCAGCCGGCAGATCAACAAGAACGTGATGCGCCCCTACCGGCAGCACCGGTTCCGCAGCAAGGTCAAGATGCTCGAGGACGCGGGCGTCGAGTACTCCTTCGACCTGATCTATGGCCTGCCCGGAGACACCTTCGAGCAGTTCGAGCTGACGATGGACGAGGCCTATGAGATGTCGCCGGTCCTGGTGGCGCCGTTCTGTCTGCAGATTCTGCCGGGCAGCACCCTCGAGGGTCAGGCCACCGACAAGTGGGGCATGGAGTGGCTGCCAGACCCTTGGTACTGGCTGCAGCACAGCGAGACCTTTCCTCGCGCAGATCTCGAACGGGCGGCCCGCATGAGCCAAGCCAACGACATCCTGCACACCTTCACCTTCCGCAGCACGGCCTTTCAGGTGACCGTCCATTCCCTGCAGGTGGGAGCGAGCAAACTGTTGGCTCACTTCATCGACGGCGACTGGCGAGACAAGCCCATCTCAGACGATGAGATCTCACGGTGGGCCCATCCGGACGGACTGCCCGAACTGAGTGCTGCCCTGCGCCTGTGGGTGGACGCTG
>Ga0114932_10005948_pt1 | contig 10598 bp, 9 predicted proteins | sample 2SBtaG_2_FD_87286 | JGI IMG/M metagenome (GOLD analysis project Ga0114932, IMG submission 87286) | Deep subsurface microbial communities from Kolumbo volcano to uncover new lineages of life (NeLLi) - 2SBTROV12_ACTIVE470 metaG | ecosystem: Environmental > Aquatic > Marine > Volcanic ... | reverse complement strand
AGGACTGTCAGGGAGGAGTCCTATTTCTTCAAATCCAAAGTCTTCAGGCGTGAAGTCTTCGTCAAGGTTTACTTTTTCTTCTACGTTAATATCTTCTTCGGCCTCTTGAGCTGCTGCTATGGCGAGTGCCGCCATGTAGTTAGGGTCAAGCTCATCAAACTGGAATACAGAGCGAGCCTGTACTTGCATCGTGATGAATGAAAACAAAAGCATTGAAGCCGTCACCATCAGAAAAGCATGAAAAACTAAAGATTGTTTTTTTAGTGTCATGATAAAAAATTATTATATTAACTAATAACTAACTAATAAAAGATTAATAAAAGCACTTTTTATTTTTTATAGAAAGAGCCCATGATATTAAGTATACTTCCATATTGTACGAATAGGTAAGAGGGGGTTGTGTATAGGCAGTCAAATTCCAACTATTATGGGTCCGTCCCTAATAGTTGAAAAATTGTCCAACATCCGATGCCGGACATCTTCAACTGTGCAACGCCGAGCGTTGCACACTGACGTAAGGTGTTTTGACACCTTACTCTCCACGCAAACTAAGCATCAATAAAACCCTCACAAGAGGGCTTTATTGGTTGCTTGTTGCGGGGGCAGGAATTGCACCTGCGCCTGGAGGTTATGAGCCTCCCGACCTACTACTGGTCCACCCCGCTATTTACATAGTATTACACATATCAAAAGAAATTCAAGTGTAGATCCTCGCTATTTATTTGTTGTGCATAAACAATATATATAGAAAATCTAAATAATAGTACACTTAAAATAAGGGTCTCTAATCCCTAAAGGTTAACACCTAATATCTAAACAAATGACTGCAATACAAATTATTTTAGTAGCTATCGTGGTATTTATCATTTTTGATATCTATCGGCGATTATACGATATAAAGAGAAGCATGCGTGTCATGCATTTTTTTACTGATACTATAAACAAGACATTCGTTACAAAGGGTCAAGTATCGCGAGACGAATTGCGTGAAATTGGTAAAAAAGTATTGTACGGAAGACCTGAAAAGGAACATAATCAACTCAAAAAAGACTTACGTGAGAGCGGTATTGACTTACAAAGTTAAGAACATATATGAGTTTCTTTCTAAAAAATAACAGCAATAATCTCTTTGTTATTTTTATTGTTGGCGTCATAGTGAGCTATGGTATTTTCACTTTTGTTCAACAATCTGACAGGAAGGTTATCGTGGATTCCCAACTTGATGCTGTTGAGGAGCAGATCGCTCGTGCTGAAAATATTTATACGAATTGTCAGTCGTTGTATCAGTCTGGAGAAAAAACACCACAAAGTGTCAGAGAGACATGTGTAACGTCACAGGAGTTTGTTGCGTGGATACGAGGTTTTTCATATGACACGAAGCTTAAACGTGTTAAGGCGAGTTTGTTACCACTCGCAGAGACGATAGAAGACATGTCATGGACATTTTCACAATATTCTAACGCGATAGAAGGAAAGAGATTACTTGAGAGTACTCCCACTCTTATTGATACTGTTAAGAATGAGGTATCCAAAGTTCGTCGTAAAATGTGGTTTTAAAATAGAAGATACCAATATACGAATGGTACGAATGGTACGAATGGTACAAATGATACTAATGAATACGAATTCACCCGCCTTATGTTTTCGGTGTCGTTGAAGAGAAAGACAAAAAATGTTATTTTGTTACTTGTCGGACTAGGAAGTTCCAACATATTTGTCGGGGTAGCTCAGTTGGTTAGAGCGCAACACTCATAAAGTTGAGGTCGTGAGTTCAATCCTCACCCCCGACACCAAAACTTGACTTTTACACTATTTAGATATATCATTCTTTTCAGAATATATCCTCAAACTCACCCTTGAAAGGAGTGAAATTATGCACACAAGTCTTAAGGTTACTCTCGCATGCATGTCGGGCGCTTTTATTGGCGCGCTTACTGCACTACAGCTCTCTAATTCGTTTTGGTGGCTCGGGCTTTTTGTCGGAGCGCTCGTCGGATATTTTGCGTATCAACCCATGGAAGTCGTTCGTGCAGTACCACACGCGTGGCAGGCTGCGTACGGTGGGACAAAAACAGCTTTCAAGACGGCCCTTCCTGGTCTTTGGTTGTTTTTGAATATGTGTTTGGTATTTGCACCGCTCTCATTTTTGCTCACAATCTTGACGACATCGCCTGAGTTAATGGAACAACCGTTTGCAATGCGGTGGCTTGTTGTTGCGACCGCTTTTTGTAGTTGCTTCCTTTCTGTAAGCAATCTTATGTGTGCAAGTGTACATCTTCCAAAAGGTCGTGTGAAGGAGAACTTACAAAAATGGAATGTCGTCAATGTGTACTTCCGTGTGTTACCCCGAGCTGTCGTATGGACCGCGCGTCACACACCAGTAGCGTTGCGCGCACTCTTTATTGAGTTGCCACGCATCCTGTGGAAGTTTTCCAAATACCTTTTCGTCGCGATTCATTCGGACGTCAGGGTACTTTGCGCAGTGGATGCATCGTTCGGCGCGGCAATGGGCTGGTATTTTGGAAACGCAATCATCGGCGCACTTCTCGGTGGCGCGCTCGGATTCTTGAATTACGCCATTGTTACGAAGAGGATATTACAGATCGTTCCTCGTTCGTGACTATTTTCAAGAAAATTAAGGCCCTCAGCATAAAAGCTGGGGGCTTTTCACGCACTGTTGACTTTTATATAAAGTTGTGATAATCGGTATATAGACTTGACCCCGTAAACGAACAACAAACAAAGGAAACGAAATGGCAGAAACTGATCAAATGAGGCAAATGGGGAAGGACTTGGACAATCTACAGAAAAACGCCACAGCCCTGGCGTCACTTCTTGAAGACCGACAAGTTGGATTGTCGTCATGGCATATGATGCTTCGCACCCGTATCGAAAACATGCACGAAACAACATCGCGCGTTTTGGGCAAATAACATAAACACACCCCCGTTTCATTTATGAAGCGGGGGATTTTTCTTGACAAAAACACGCTAGGGGACTCCTAGCATGTATCTAGCATGTATTGAGATACTTTATTTTTTTAAGTCTTGCATTATCTTATCTGATATATGATAATGCACTCTATGCGGTCGTAGCTCAATTTGGTTAGAGCGCTGCCCTGTCACGGCAGAGGTTGCGAGTTCAAGTCTCGTCGATCGCGCAAAATCAAAATTGTCCAGATTGTTTTCTGGGTAATTTTGATTTGTGGGTGAGAAGAAGCAAGCAAACTGCTTTGCTTGTGTCGAGACTTGAAAGCCGGAATATGTCGCTTTGCGACTATGAGGCGGGGTTGAGAGTGCTTAGTATATTTCGAGCGCAGCGAAGAAATATACTTAGCAACGCGTGACCAAGTCTCGTCGATCGCGCAAAATCAAAATTGTCTAAGAAGATACGAGAAAAATTTTATAAAAGATTAGTATCTTTTATAAAAGACCAAAATAATTCTCAGTTAAGTATCCATAAATTGTCTGGTAAATATGACGGACTGTGGAGTATAAATGTCACGGGTAATATACGAGCTATTGTTGACAGACAATACCAAAGCGTTTTCATTTTTGAAGCAATTGGCTCCCACAGCGAGCTGTATTCGTAGTCTCCTCCTCCTTTTTGCAAAAACCTACTAAATACACTACTATATTTGTATTGCCGTTGTAGCTCAGTTGGTAGAGCATTCCCATGGTAAGGGAAAGGTCTGCGGTTCAATCCCGCACAACGGCTCCAGAAGATGCCACCTTAGCTCAGTTGGTAGAGCATTACATTCGTAACGTAAAGGTCCGCGGTTCAATCCCGCGAGGTGGCTCAATGAAAAAAAATATCAAAGAAACAAAAGAACAAATAAAAAAACTTGAAGAGGAGATGTCCGCTCCGGACTTTTGGAGTGATAAAGACAGCGCGCAACAGACAATACAAAAATTGAACGAACTAAAGGCAGAGGCGGAGGGTGGAAGAAAGTATGACGGAGGGAATGCAGTCGTTACTATTTTTTCAGGAGCAGGTGGCGACGACGCTGAAGATTTTTCTCGTATGCTTTATGATATGTATCAAAAGTATGTCAATGACAAGGGGTGGTCGTCGTACATATTACATGAGCACAAAACAGAACATGGCGGTTTAAGAAACATTACTTTTGAAGTTGAAGGAAAGAGAGTGTATGGAACATTAAAAAACGAATCTGGCGTACACCGCCTCGTACGCATTTCACCATTTAATGCAAAAAAGATGCGACACACATCGTTTTCTATGGTTGAGGTAGTACCTAAGTTACCGTCACTTAAAGATATAGATATTGATTCGGACGACCTTGATGTGCAGTTTGCTCGCTCAAGTGGTCCAGGGGGGCAAAATGTAAATAAACGAGAGACAGCAGTGAGAATAGTCCATAAACCGACCAGTCTTTCAGTTCACGTTGAATCAGAACGTAATCAGGCACAAAATAGAGAGAAAGCGCTTGCATACCTTGCAGGTAAGTTACACAAAAAACAAGAAGAAGATAGAAAAAAAGAAGAACGAGGGTTGTCTGTTTCTAAAACAACAAGCATAGAATGGGGAAGTCAGATTCGTTCGTATGTTCTTCATCCGTATAAAATGGTTAAAGACCATCGTACTAACGTGGAGGTACGGGATGTGGAAGATGTGCTGGGCGGAGGCATACAAGTGTTTATAGACGCAGAGAAAAATTTGGAGTAAAATTAGTTTATAATATAAGTAATTCAGTATTTATTTTTTTTGGTATGATTTATTTTGACAATATTTCAAAAATTTATAGTGAGGGACGATTTGCATTGGAGAATGTGAGTTTTTCTATCGCCCCTGGTGAGTTTGTTTCTATTGTTGGACACTCTGGGGCTGGAAAAACAACATTACTAAGAATGCTTCTTGCAGAAGAAAGACCGTCCGAGGGATCGGTGTTTTTTGAATCTACCGACATAAATTCTCTTGATAAACGTTTGTTAAATAATTATCGCCGACGTATTGGTTCCATTTTTCAAGACCTCCGGTTACTTCCGTATAAAACAGCATATGAAAATATTGCATTTGCTATGGAAGTTGCAGGGAAGTCTGACGATGAAATTGAGTCTGACGTGCCGTATGTTCTTGACCTCGTAAACTTAGAAGACAAAATGTGTCGCTTCCCACATGAACTTTCAGGAGGAGAGCGTCAGCGTGTAGCGATTGCTCGCGCAATTGTAAATCAACCGGACATTATTCTTGCTGACGAACCAACAGGCAATCTTGATCCGATTAATACATATGAGATTGTTCAAATTTTTAAAAAAATAAATGAGCTAGGTACAGTGGTAATACTCACAACACACAATAAGGGTGTTGTTGACTCTGTGGAAGGACGTGTGATTACTATGGACAAAGGACGTGTTGTTCGTGATGACCCGTCAGGTCAGTACGTTCTTTAAATTAAAAAAATTTATTATGTGGACAGATATAAAAAGAATAATTAAATCAGGTTTTGTAAATTTTTGGCGCAACAGCTTTGTTTCGCTCGCGTCTATTTTAGTGATGACCGTAACGTTGTTCGTACTCGGTTCGCTTCTTTTTGTTGGTGTAATGCTGGAGTCGTCATTGGCTCAAATTAAAGACAAGGTTGATATTAACGTATATTTTGTAACTGAGGCGCCTGAAGAAGAGATTCTTACACTTAAAACATCCCTTGAGACATTGCCGGAGGTAAGATCAGTAGAATATGTTTCGCGCACAGACGCATTAGAACGGTTTAAGACACGACATGAGAATGACCAGCTTACACTCCAAGCACTTGAAGAGCTTGGAGAGAACCCTCTCGGTGCTAATTTAAACATAAAAGCTGTTGAGACTTCACAATATAAAGGTATTGCAGCATTTCTTCAGAGTGACAGTGCGCTTGCACAAGATAAGACAAACATTATTGATAAGGTAAATTATTTTCAAAACAAAGCTGCGATTGATAATTTGACCAAAATTATAGAATCATCGGAGACATTTGGATTTCTAGTGACTATTATTTTAGTTATTGCCACAGTAATCATTACATTTAACACAGTGCGGCTTGCAATATATACTTCAAAAGATGAAATTGCGGTAATGCAACTTGTTGGTGCAAATAATTCATATATTAGAGGCCCTTTTGTTTTTGAGGGTATTTTGTATGGCGCAGCTGCAGGATTTCTCACACTCATATTTTTGTATCCATTGACAATATGGCTAGGACCAGTGACAGAACGGTTTTTTGGTAACATCAACATCTTCACTTATTTTGTTGGTAACTTTGGACGTATTTTTGTTATTATTGTTGGATCTGGCATTATACTTGGCGCGATATCTAGTTTCTTGGCAGTAAGAAAATATTTGAAAGTTTAGGAAATCTTATGAATAAAGTGAATTAAATTTACTTAAAACCCCTCTTTTGCTTGCATGCAGAAAAAATAAAGGGTAATTCCTATCTTTTCTCACCTACGGTGAGTAAAAGACGGGGATGATGACTTCGTAACACATTTTCATCGCTTCGTTCAAAAAAACTAACAAAATCTATCATGAAAAAACATAAATACATATTCGTCATCGGAGGTGTTATGTCCGGCGTCGGTAAGGGTATAGCAACGTCGTCAATAGGGCAGATTTTGCATGCAAAAGGTTTCAAAACTCACCTTGTTAAGGTTGACCCGTATTTGAATGTTGATGCAGGAACAATGAACCCCACCGAACATGGCGAAACCTTTGTACTAAAGAGTGGACTTGAGTGCGACCAAGACATGGGTACATACGAACGTTTTCTCAATCAGTCTTTAAAAGAAGAAGAGTATATTACCAGTGGGATGGTGTATCGACATGTTATCAATAAGGAGCGCAACCTTGGTTATAAGGGCAAATGCGTTGAAGCAATTCCTCATATTCGTGATGAGATTACCGAGCGGTTCAAGAACGCAGCACGTGTGAGTGGTTCGGATATATCAGTTATTGAAGTTGGTGGAACCATTGGAGACTATCAAAACATAATGTTTATAGAAGCCGCACGTGTATTAAAGGTGAAAAACCCAGACGATGTAATGTTTATTATGGTCAGCTTCCTACCTATTCCGGGTAAGCTTGGTGAGATGAAAACACGCCCAACACAAAACGCGGTGCGTATGTTGAACTCATATGGGGTACAGCCAGATATGATTATTGCACGAAGTGAAGTATCACTGGACAAAAGACGAAAAGACAAGTTGTCTATTTCTTGTAATGTGCACCCAGAGCATGTTGTGTCAGCGCCCGATATTGAAAGCGTGTATGACGTACCGCTTAATTTTGAAAAAGACAAACTCGGAGATATGGTTTTGTCACTTTTAAAACTACCACACAAAAACAGAAAGAGTGATATGGAGAAATGGAGTCGCTTTGTCGCAACCACGCGTTCGTCAAAGAAAAAAGTACCGATAGCGGTTGTTGGAAAATATTTTGACACGGGAGACTTCACACTTTCGGATTCATATCTCTCGGTGATTGAAGCAATTAAGTTTTCTGCTTATGCGCTTGGCGTGAAGCCCGACATTCATTGGATTAATGCAAAAGACTTTGAGAAAAATACAAAAAAGTTAGCGTCGCTTAAAAAATATAAAGGCATTATTGTTCCAGGCGGTTTTGGCGAATCTGGTATTGAAGGAAAGCTGAACGTTATTAAATATGCTCGCGAACATAACATTCCGTATTTCGGATTGTGCTATGGTATGCAACTTGCAGTTGTTGAATACGCACGAAACGTACTAGGACTTAAGGGTGCACATACCGTGGAAGTTAATGATACTACGAAATATCCGGTGATTGATGTTATGCATGAACAGAAAAAGAAGCTTGCCGAGAGCGACTACGGTGGTACGATGCGGCTTGGTGTGTATCCCGCAAAGATTAAGAAAGGAACAGTTGCACAAAAAATATATGGAAAGAGTACAGTAGAAGAGCGACACCGACATAGATATGAAGTGAATCCAGACTACATAGAGGCGCTTGAAAAAGGAGGTATGGTTTTTTCTGGAACCTCACCTGACGGAGTATTGATGGAAATTGTCGAACTCCCCACAAAGAAGCATCCGTTTTTTGTTGCAACACAATTCCACCCCGAATTTGAAGCTCGTCCACTACGACCACATCCTCTTTTCACTGCATTTATTAAGGCAGTACTTAGTAAGAAGTAGGTTACCTATGCGTCCAAATATATGTTATCTATAACGAAGGTTCAGAAGACCTCTTTTTGTATACTATATAGATTATGTCCAAAATAAAAACAATTTTAGTAACAGGTGGTGCCGGTTTTGTTGGCTCGCATCTTGTTGAGAGGTTAGTAAAAGATACTTCTAATCGTGTTATCTCCCTTGATAACTATTTTACCGGTTCACGCGATAATCATATTGATGGAGCCGAGTACATTGAGGGGCATACCAAAGATATCACGCAGCATATCACAGAGAAAGTTGATATTGTTTATCATCTTGGTGAATACGCGCGCGTGGAAAAAAGTTTTGATGATATGGAAACTGTATGGGACTTTAATAAAGCAGGAACATTTGCAGTTCTTGAATTTTGTAGAAAAAACAACGTAAAAATCGTGTATGCAGGTTCTAGTACGAAATTTGGTGATGGTGGTATGGGACGTGACCAGAGTCCGTATGCGTGGACGAAGGCGAGTAATACCGAGTTAGTGAATAATTACAGTGAGTGGTTTGGAGTGCCGTATGCCATCACTTATTTTTATAATGTTTACGGACCACGGGAAATTGCCAAAGGAAGCTATGCGACCGTCATCGGTATTTTTAAGGAACAGTTTAAAAACAAACAACCGATAACGGTTGTTTCTCCTGGTACGCAAAAAAGGAATTTTACACACGTTGATGACATTATTGAGGGACTTCTTGTGATTGGTGAGAAAGGAGAGGGAGACGGATACGGACTTGGAGCAGAAACTGTATACTCAATTTTAGACATTGCAAAATTATTTAGTGACGATATTAGAACACTTCCTGAACGTAAGGGTAACAGAATGGACTCAAGTATAGATATATCAAAATCAAAATCACTCGGGTGGTCCCCTAAAAAAAGTATTGAAACGTATATTGCGAGCATTGTTAAATAGAGGCGGTATAAAATATGTCTAAAAAAGTACTTATTTTTTCACTCGCATACCACCCTTTTGTCGGGGGGGCTGAAGTTGCAATGAAAGAAATCACCGATCGTATTGATTCAGATGACATTTCGTTTGATATGGTCACTCTTCGTTTTGACCGCGCACTTCCTAAGGTTGAGATGCTCGGAAACATTACCGTGCATCGCATTGGATTTACGACAAGAAAAACAGACGTTAGTGACTTGTCTAAACCAATTCACAAACTTAACAAACTCCTCTTTCCAATTTGGTCTACAGTCGTTGCATCGCGACTTCATAGAAAAAATAAGTACAACGGCATCTGGGCAATGATGGCAAATTATGCTGGTTTCGGTGCACTCTTTTTTAAAGTGATGCATCCGCGTGTTCCATATCTTCTCACACTTCAAGAGGGCGATCCAATCGAATACATTAAAAAGAAAGTACGTTTTGCGCGCCCGCTTTTTAGGAGAATTTTTACCCGTGCTGACGTTATTCAAGTTATTTCTTCACACCTTGGACGTTTTGCGCGAGATATGGGGTATAAAGGCTCTATAGAGATTGTCCCCAATGCGGTGAACGTGAGGTTATTTTCACAAAAACAGTCTGGAGAAAAAATACTTCACAAAAAAGAAGGTGATGTGTATCTTGTCACCACATCACGATTGGTAACTAAGAATGCTCTTGATGATGTTATCAACGCACTCGCACTGCTTTCTGAAAATATACATTTTGTCATACTTGGTATTGGACCAGATGAAGAAAAACTAAAAAAACTTGCTCGTATAAAAAAGGTAGAAGGGAGAGTGCACTTTGTGGGACAAGTGTCGTATGAAGATATACCGAAGTACCTACACGAATCCGATATTTTTATACGCCCGTCGCTTTCTGAGGGATTCGGCAATTCATTCGTTGAGGCAATGGCAGCAGGTGTTCCGGTTATTGCGACACAGAAGGGAGGTATTGCAGACTTTCTTTTTGACCCCGATTGTAACCCTGATAAACCACCAACGGGACGCGCAGTACAGACACGAGACCCTGAAGGTATCGCACATCAAATAGAGCGTTATTTGAATGATACAAATGTTATGGAAGAGATAGTGAGTAATGCACAAAAAATGGTTGCAGAAAAATATGACTGGGGTATTATTGCACAGGATATGAAAGAAAGAGTATTTAAGTCACTTCTTTCTTGAAATACGCCTCACAGAGTTGTGGTGTATTGACAAGTATTCAATACTATGATAGTATTGAATTAGTTTAAACTGGTGAAAAAGGAGGGCAAAATGGTTGAAAAAATCGCGTCACACGGTTTTGGGCCGTGGTTGGACGCATAATTCCCACCAAGCGTCTGGGGAGCCCGCAGGGAAGAGAGTTGCAGCAGCGTCCAGCGTTCGGCACTGTGTTTCTAGGACATACAGCCTTGAATGCACCGGAACAGCAGCTGGCTCTCTCCCTGATGGGTATTTCTGTTTCTACCCTAACCTTT
>Ga0114932_10005947_pt1 | contig 10600 bp, 8 predicted proteins | sample 2SBtaG_2_FD_87286 | JGI IMG/M metagenome (GOLD analysis project Ga0114932, IMG submission 87286) | Deep subsurface microbial communities from Kolumbo volcano to uncover new lineages of life (NeLLi) - 2SBTROV12_ACTIVE470 metaG | ecosystem: Environmental > Aquatic > Marine > Volcanic ... | reverse complement strand
TTTGTTGTGCATACATTTGACCTCTTTTAATATCTTCATCAGTTCTTTGTAAAACATTGAAATCATTAAGATTCTTTAAAATTAATGAAAATTGTGAGGGATCATCTGGTGCTTCAATTGTCAATACTTCAGGAAATTCCTGCCTTATTCTTTCTCTATTAATTTTATCATCATCAAAAAATGCAATACTGTTTAATCCAATATTTAATTCCTCAGCAATTTGTTTTAAATTTTGAGCTTTATCATTCCAATTAATTTGAATATTTGCAAAGTTTTTTTTTCTTAGGATCATATTTGGATGTTCATTAATTACTTTCATGGCATCATCAAAATTATTTTTACTATTTATTGCAAGAATTATTCCATGATTCCATAAAGATAATAATTCTTTTTGAAAGTCAACAAATGCTTTTCCATTAGATGAATGACCCAATTCAATTCCATCAAAACCATCTTCTCCAACGATACCACCCCATAACGTATTATCTAAATCTAAAACAATACATTTCTTATTTGTTCCAGTAATTGGCTTTATGTAACTCATTAGATCATATGCAAAAGATGGAATAAAATTTAGAGCGATTTGTATATCCCCAACATGGAATTGTCTATAATCAAAAATATTTTTTTCACCATATTTGGAAACAAAGTGATTAAAATCATAAATATATACAGAACTATGAGTTTTTGAAATATTACGAAGTGATCTATTTAATTCCTCAATCATTTCATGAAATCCAAAATCAGATTTAGTCTCAGTAATACCATTTGGCGAGTATGATGGTATGTTGAAATTTGTAATTATTAATTTAGAATTTAGATTTTTTTCAAAACATTTTATGATGTTTTCAATTTGATTGATTTTTTCATTAACTAATAATTTCCTTTCATTGTCAGATATATTATATGGAAAATGAAAATTTTCTCCAAGAAAATTTCTAATGTCTAAAATCAAAAATGTTACATCCGGCGAGAATTTGTAATATTCGCTTTGAGAATCAAGTAGTTCTTGATTATATTGATTATAACCTCCCAAATACGATTGGTATCTAATTCCAAGTTCTGAACTCTTTACATGCAATATTTCACTCAGTCCATTTATAGTAAAACTGGATAATATTGCTACTTTGAGTTTTTTATCAAATTTGAGATCATCTATATTTTTTGAGAGTGATATGTACTCTGAAAGTGATTTTTCCAATTTTCTATACTAAAAATGATTGTTTCAACAATAAATATTATGTATGAATTCTACTATTTTTTATCAGTAAGCTTTAGATTTTAAAAAATTGCGTAAATCATGACTAGAATGAATAATGATGAGAAGGATACCTTTCCAATTAATGAAAAAGAAGTGATGGATTTTTACGGATATTCAGGTAATTTTGGGAGATTAAAAATGAAAATAAAATTTTTGAGAAGCTGGATTTTACATTCATTAGCATATTCGTCACCATTATCAAATTTTTCAGTTTCGATGCAAAGAGCCAGAGGAGTAAAAGTTGGGGAAAACTGTCATGTTAATCCTTATGTTTTAATCGATTTAATTTATCCAAAAATGGTAGAAATAGGTAATAATGTTACGCTCGGTTCACATTCAATGATTTTTGCACATAGTAATCCATCAGCAAATTTATTTTTAAAACAAGGTGATTTTCCAAGAAAGGTATCTAAAGTTGTCATAAAATCAGGTGCAGTCATAAATCCTGGCGCAATAATTATAGCTGGAGTAACAATTGGTGAAAATTCAATTATTTCACCAAGAAGTGTTGTGACACAAGATATACCTGATTATTGTATTGCAGTGGGCAATCCTGCAAGAGTCATTAAAAAAATAGATCACTAAGGATAAAAAATGAATATTTTAGGTATTGATTTTGAAGATTGGTTTCATCCGGAATTAATTCAGAAATCAGAATTCAAAATTGAAAAAGAACCAAAAGTTATTGAAGGAATTCATAAAATTTTAGAATTACTACGAAAAAAAGAAACGAAAGCAACATTCTTTGTTGTTGGAGAATTATTAGAATATAAGCCAGAACTATTAGATTTAATTTTAGAAAATGATCATGAGATAGGATTTCATACCATGAAACATGACAGAATAGATTCATCAATTTCTAAGGAAGGATTTGATGAGGAAGTAAAGAAATTTGCAAAATTAACTAATGGTAAATCAAAAGGATTTCGTGCGCCAAGTTTTTCTCTTAATATGAATAGTTCATGGGCAATTGATGTATTGAAAGAAAATGGATACATCTATGATAGTAGCGTAGTTCCAGCAAAAACAAGCTTGTATGGAATTCCCGATGCAGAAACTAAACCATACAAAATTTCAAGTCAAAATCTGAAAAACAATTCGGATAATGGAAAAATTTTAGAATTTCCATTACTAGTTACAAGATTTTTGGGTAAAAAAATACCAGCTGCTGGAGGATTTTACTTAAGGACTCTCCCAACAAGAGTAATTGAAAATGCCATAAAATCCTATGAAAAAAATCAAGTTCCAGGGGTATTTTACATTCACTCTTGGGAATTAACTCCAGAATTTATGCCTAAAATCAAACTACCCAAAAAGGATCATTTCATCACATTCCATAATATCAATAAAGCATACCCTAGAATGGAGAATTTATTGGAGAAATTCAAGTTTACATCATTTAGTAAGTTTATTCAAGAAAATAAGGAGAAATTGTACTAAACCTTTTTTTTATCATAATGAATTTTTGGATTAACGTGATAATATGAGAATAGTTTTTGACTTAGATGGAGTTATTTGTGAACTGAAAAAACCTTCAGAATCATACTCAGAAGTAATCCCAAAAAAGAAAGTTATACAAAAAATGAGAGATTTGAAGGAAGAAGGTCATTATTTAATCATCCATACTGGAAGACATATGAGAACTTGTGAGGGAGATGTTGGAAAAGTTATCAAAAAAGTTGGAAAAGTTACAGAAGATTGGTTAGAAAAATGGAAAGTTCCATATGATGAACTAGTGTTCGGCAAACCATATGCAGACATGTACATTGATGATCTTGGAATTGAATTTTCATCTAGTGAAAAATTGGGTAAAAAGATTGAATCAATACAACCAGTTGTTATAATTCCAATGGCAGGAGAAGGAAAAAGATTCAAAAATGATGGTATAGAAAAACCAAAATTTATGATTGAAGTTAAAAATAAAACATTGTTTGAATGGTCAATAGACAGTTTACCAATAAATATTTCTAAAAAAATAATTTTTATTTGTTTAGAAGAACATGAAAAAAAATTCAAAGTCAGTGAATTTATCAAAAAAATAATGAATAAGAATTTTTTAAATTCAAAATATGAACTTGTTTTCATTAAAAATATTACTGGAGGACAGGTTGAAACAGTGTTACATGCCAAACATTTGATAAGACCAGAAAATTCAATAATAATTTATAATATCGATACACATTTTATCTCAACTAGATTAAAATCAAAAATTTTAACAATGAAAAATAGAGATATTGATGGATTACTTGGATGCTATCAATCAAACGATGAAAATTTGAGTTTTGTCAAATTAAATGAAAAAGGTTTTGTTGAGCAAGTTAAAGAAAAAGAAAAAATTTCAGACTATGCATCAACAGGTTTGTATGTTTTTACTAAAGCAGAACAGTTTTTTAAAGTAGGACAAGAAATGATTAAAAATAGAAAAAAGGTAAAAAATGAATATTATGTATCAGAAATTTATAATATGCTCCTGAAATCAAATACAAGATTTGAAATAGACATAGCAGAAGAATTTACTCCTCTAGGTACTCCAAATGATCTAAAAAAATTTAAGGATTGATAATGGATAACAAGGATCTTAGAACGCTTATTCTTAGTGCAGGGCAAATTAACAATGAATTAACAAAAATTTTTGGCAAGATTCCTTCGGGACTTATTCCAATTAATGGAAAACCAGTAATTTTTAGAATTATTGATAAATTATTAGAAGAAGGAATTGAAAATATTTCAATTACAGTTGGATATAAAAAAGAGGTATTGCAGGAAATTGTTTCGGAACAATACAAAAATCAATGTGAATTGAATTTTATTCCAACAGATTATAATAAACCACCTGGAAATTCGATTAAAACTTCTATAAAAAATCTTAAAGAAAAAAAATTATTAATTATATTAGGTGATACCTTAATCAACAATAATTTAATAGATTTGATAAATAAAGGAAAAAATTTTGTTTTAACATCAGAAAAATTTTCAGATACAAAAAATTGGTGTGTAATTACAAAAAATGGGGAAATAATTGATGAGATTTTTGATAAAAAACAACTTGGAAATGATAATAAATATCACGCACTAGTAGGATGTTATTTTTTCAATAACGTAAATTTGTTAAAAACTAGTGTGAATAATTTTTCTGATGATGATAGACTTGAAATTAGTTCATTAATTGGAAAAGTAAAGGAAAAAGAAGATTTTGAATCGGTTAATGCACAAAAATGGCTTGATGTAGGTCATTTGGAAAATTATTTTTTAACAAAACAATTTGTTCTAAGAACACGATATTTCAATAAGTTACAATTCGATGAACTCGGAGAAAATGTTGTAAAAACTAGTACAAATAATGAAAAATTGATTGATGAGATTAATTGGTATAAATCTATTCCAAAAGAAATTTCAAACTTGGTTCCAAAAATATTAGAAACTTCAATAGAAAAAAATCCATTCATTAAACTCGAATATATTAAACATCCTACATTATCAGAACTTTGGTTGTATGGTGAATTTTCATTAGAATTTTGGAAACAAGTCATAGAGGATTTATTCAAAATGATTCAAAAATTTAGAAACTATAACAAACCAGTATCAAAACAAGAATATGATGCAATATATTTAGAAAAAACATCTAATCGTATTGATGAATTAATTCAAACAAATAATTTTTTCAAAAAAATTTTTGAAGAAGATTTTATTATTATTAATGGCAAAAAACTCAAAAATTGGAAATTGATGAAAGGCGAAATTGAAGATAAAATTAATACGATGTTCAATAAAGAAGATAATTGTTTGATTCATGGGGATCTATATTTTTCAAACATACTTTATGATTCCGAGAATAAAATTTACAAATTGATTGACCCGAGAGGAAAATGGGGAGAAAGTACATCAGGAGATATAAAATACGATATTGCAAAGATAAGACATTCAATAGTTGGAGGATTTGATACAATCACTAATGGGTTATACTCGGCAGAATATGTAAATAATAATGAAATTGAATACAAAGTTTTCAAATCAAAAAATAACCAAATAATTAGTACAGAATTAGATTGTAATATTGAAAAAAATTGGAAATTAGATGAAATTAAAATGATTGAAGGTTTGTTATTCATTTCTATGCTGCCACTTCATAGTGATAATGTTGAAAGACAATTAGCATTTTTTTGTGTGGGAATAGAAAGATTAAATGAAATATTTGGGATCTAAATTATGTTGAAACTAACAATTGCAATTCCAACTTTTAATGGAGGAAAGAATTTAGAAAGAGCAATAAATTCATGTAAAAATATACAACTTGCACCAGATGAATATGAAATACTTGTAGTGGACAATTGTTCAACAGATGAATCAATATCAAATGTTAATGAATTGAGAAAACAAATTAGTAATTTGGTTTTAATAGAGAATCAAGAAAATGTAGGAAGAATTCAAAATTGGAATGTATGTATAGAAAAGTCTACAGGAAAATTTTTAATTTTTCTTTTTTCAAATGATACAATTAATGAAAAAAATAATATCCATGAATGTTTAAAAAAAATAGACAGTGATGAATCAATATCAATTGGATTTGCATCACTATTCAAAAAAGAAATTGAAAATTCATACTTAAAAAAATCATTCTCATCAGACATAATTGAATGTAAATCTGAATGTTTTACTAAAGAATGTCTTAACAGAGGACTTTTGCCATTTGGACCAATTCAATCCATTATCTACAGAACAGGTGATATCAAAAAAGACAATAACAAATTCCTTGTGGATATGCCAATCAATGCAGATGAAATTTTTACGTATAAAGAAGCCTTGAAGCGTGAAAAAATATTGTTTACACCTAACCCACAAATTACATGGGATTTAACTCAAGGTAGATTTCATGGTCAAATGAAAATAGAAGATGAATTCAAAGAACACTCTGAAACATTAAGAATTATTTCAGAGTTTACAGATATGAAAATAGATTATGGACTGGTGTCAACTTATAGAGCCATAAATTTATTGAAATTTTCTACAAGTAATTTGAAAAGTGATGGAAAAAAAATTGCAACGAAACATCTTTTATCAAAAATGAAACAGAGTAAATCATTTTTTAGTACTGATAAAATTTTAATTAAAACATTCTTGAGTAAAGTAAAAAATTCAGGAAAAGATGCAGATGATATTCTTTATTCAGAGATAATAGGAAAATGTATTAAAAATATCTAGGTTGAAATTTTATAGATTTTTCCCTCCATTAGAGAGATTACGTATAAGGCACCATCAGGCCCAAATTTCATATCACTGATTAGACCTAGATTTTTTGCAAAAATAATTTCATCCATTGGTTCATTTCCAGAAGAATCAGGTAGCATGTTTAATACAAGATCTTGTAAATGTGGAGATTCAAAAATAAATTTAGTTCTTGTTTCATCAAGTTTGAATTTGTAAATAATTCCTTTATTTGTATCAGCAACAAATAGGAAATCATCATATTTTCTAAAATCATTAGAATTAGGAAATTCAATAGCTGTAACACCCACTGGTATTTCCCAGCTGAATTCAGGTTCACTGTAAATATATTCAGAGTATTCAGGTATTGTTGGTAAGGATTTTCCATTAGATGGTCCTTGAATTTTTGCCCAGCCACTATTGAATTTTTCATCAATTAGATTTATTTCATCAAAAACATCAGGTCCATTTTCAGTGTCCCACATAAAACCTGTTTGAGGATCAACTGCGAGACCAAAACTATTACGAATTCCAATTGCAAGATACTCACCTTCAGGTTGAATTTGTATTATTGTACTAGTATCTTCCCAATTCCCATTAGAAAAATTTTCATAATAAAATTGTCTCAAACAGGAATTTAAATTTCCTAAAATATTAAATAAATTAGTTTCAGGAGGATTTTCTGATAAATCAGGTTGTTCAGACTGCCAACCAAAGGGATTGGTTGTATATTGTTGAAAGGAAACTTTTGAGCAAGAAAGTAAATGTTCAAAACTATGGGAAATCGTACGCTTACTCTTTTCTTCTGTCGAAGCAACAGAACTAAAATGTCTGTAACTTTCATTTTGAGGAGTGTTTTGTAACAAACCAATTTTATAATTTTCACCAGTTACAGCAAAAACATTTCCAGATAAATCACTAACCATTTCTCCACCAACATATTCTCTTTCAAAGCCAGGTATTGTCTTTAACAAAACAGGATTAACAAGATTTGTACCATCCCATGAATATTGATAAATCCTATTTTCTAGAGCTCGTCCACCATCATGATATGCTTCTGTAAAAAATAAAAAGACATTATTTTCAACTGATGTAATTCCTAGTAAACCGTGTTCACCATAATTACTCACTTCAACATCCAAGACAGCGGAATCTAAAAGTACATTGTCTTTAATATGACGTACAGTTCCTGAGTTTTTTTCTAAAATCAATAGATCATCACCTACAAATTCCATATTTACAGGGACAAACAAGCCTGAAACAAATTCTTCAATTTTAAAATCAGAGTCTAAAACTATTGGAAGTGTTTTAAAATCAGCTTCCATCGATGGTTCAATAAATTCAACATCACCAACAGTAACAAAACCATTCATCCAAGGATGAAGAGTACAAAAATAGCCAAATACACCTTCTTCAAGAAATTTATGAGAAAATGTTTCATTAGATTTCAAAAAACCACTATCAAAGATTTCTCCATCTTCAAAATCTTTGAAAGATTCATTATTTGGAGCACCGCTAACAACCACATGTATTGCATCATCGTTATTAGTCCATGTCACAGTATCACCTACCAAGATATTCACAATATATGGTTCAAAACAAGAATTATCTAATTCACAACCTAGATTATAGGAACCTTTTGTGTTAAAAACAAGAAATTCTGAACTTGCAGAAATATCTGAAATATAATAAACAGAAGAAAATATGAATCCAAGAAAAATTAATAGCATAAAATGCCTCATATTGTAAAAAACCATATTTTACTTTAATAAATAATTCAAATAAATTGAAGATAAGGTTCGAAAATATCGTTGAAATGTCGTAAAAATTTCGAATAAATGGAAAAACTTTGAGTAGTATATTTTATAGGCTAAAATCCTAAAATCAATCAAAAGGTTGAAAATTGAAAATAATTATAGGAATTCCAGCATTTAATGAAGAAAAGAATATTGCATCAATAATAACAAAATTAGTAGATGTTGCAGATTCAGTGATTGTATGTAATGATGGATCAACTGATTTGACATCAAAAATTGCTGAGAAGATGGGAGTGAATGTAATAAATCATGAAAAAAATTTAGGATATGGAGGTGCAATACGAAGTATTTTTTTAAAAGCAAAAGAGATGGATGGAGATGTTTTAGTAACATTTGATGCAGACGGACAACATAGAGTTGAAGATATCAATAATGTGATAAAACCAATAATTGATCAAGAAGCTGATCTAGTGATAGGTTCAAGATTTTTAGATGATAGTGAAAAAGAAATTCCACAGTATAGAAAAGTTGGAATTAAAGTAATTACTAAAATTACAAATGCAAGTTTAAAAGAAAAATTAACCGATTCACAAAGTGGTTTTAGAGCATATTCAAAAAAAGTTGTAAATGAACTAAATCCATCAGAGTTAGGAATGGGGATATCAACTGAAATTTTAATAAAAGCAAGTAATAAAAATTTTAAAATTATAGAAGTACCAATAAAAATTACATATTCTGGTAATACATCAACGCATAATCCGGTTTCTCATGGTTCATCAGTAATTCTTAGTACAATAAAGTATACATCAATTGAACATCCTTTGAAGTTTTATGGTATACCTTCAATGATATTTTTTGTAATAGGTTTATCTTTTACGTATGCGGCTACACAATATTATGCAGAGATTGGAAGATTAAATACTAATTTGACTATTGTAGCTGCAGGCACTGTTTTAATTGCAGTTGTATTATTAATTACAAGTATTTTATTATATAGTCTAGTGAGCGTAGTAAGAGAAAATAATTCTAATTAAATTTTGAAGAATCTTGAAAAATATTTGGAAAAATTTATTCAAAAAGATTGAAACTCAGAAGGGTTTAATGTCAATAGGAATTGGAGATGTTTTAGGAACAGGTATATCAGCATTTTTTTGGTTTTACATAGCAGCAATTTTAACACCAGAGTCTTACGGAGAAATTCATTATCTCATCAGTATTGCAGGAATTGCACAATTATTTTCACTCATAGGAAGTTCATCTGTCCTAACAGTCTACTCAGCAAAAAATGTCAATATACAGTCCACATTGTATGTTGTATCAATAATTCCAACAATTATTTCCTCAATAATCATCTATATTTTACTTCAAAGGTTAGACGTAAGCGCATTACTTTTTGGATATATAATATTTGAATCGGTGAATTCTGTATTATTAGGCAGAAGATTATTTGATAAATATTCAAAACTTGTAGTGTTACAAAAAGTCTTAACATTATCATTAGGAGTTGGATTTTATTTTATGTTTGGTCCAGAAGGAATATTATTTGGATTAGCCAGTAGTTTTATTCCATACATTTACTTTTTTGTGAAAGAACTTAGAACAAATAAAATAAATTTTTCACTACTTAAAACAAGAGGTGGATTCATAGCAAATAATTATTTTAATACAGTGGCTGGAGGATTTGGCGGGCAAATTGATAAATTAATCATAGCACCCATCCTAGGATTTGCATTATTGGGAAATTATTCTCTAGCGTTACAATTTATTTCTGTAATGTTGATATTTTCATCAATTGTGTTTAAGTTTATTTTACCTCTAGATTCTGCAGGAAAAGATACAAAAAAAATAAAAAAATATACAATAATACTTTCAGTAGTTATAACAATTTTGGGAATAGTTTTAGCACCAATTGTAATTCCTAATTTCTTTCCAGAATACATTGAAACTATAATATCAGTGCAAATTCTAAGTGTAAGTGTATTTTTTGGAAATTTAATAATAATTTTTTCATCCAAATTATTATCTGAAGAAAAAAGTAAATCAATATTAATTGCAAATATAATTTCAGTAGGAATAATTATTATAGGATTCATTTTATTAGGACAAATTTTAGGAATTGTTGGAATTGCAATAATACACGTAGTTGCAAGTGCAATACAATCAATAATTTTGATGTTAAGTACAAAAAAAAGGAGTAACAATGAGTAAAAATAATTTAAAAAAATATAATAAAATAATTGAAAATGGAAAAAATCCAATTTTATTTTTAATATTAATAGGCACAATAGGTTTGATAGTTAGATTATATCTATTGCCATTTGATTTAGTTTTAACAAATGATGCAACAACCTATTTTTGGTATGCTAGTGATGTTTCAATT
>Ga0114932_10005946_pt1 | contig 10601 bp, 16 predicted proteins | sample 2SBtaG_2_FD_87286 | JGI IMG/M metagenome (GOLD analysis project Ga0114932, IMG submission 87286) | Deep subsurface microbial communities from Kolumbo volcano to uncover new lineages of life (NeLLi) - 2SBTROV12_ACTIVE470 metaG | ecosystem: Environmental > Aquatic > Marine > Volcanic ... | reverse complement strand
TAAACACGGGAAGCCACTCGGCATTTATCAACGGAAAGCTGACTTGCACCCGGTGCAAGGCGCGATCGTCATGGGATAGTTGGGACGCGCGCGACGTTGACGCGGAATTTTTCAAGTTGACCCCGCCGACGATCGCCACGTCTCAGCACTCCGACGAATGGTACACCCCGCGTTGGTTCCTTGACGCCATTTCGCCGCTATGCCTGGACTTGGACCCGTGTTCCGATCCATCGCGCGGCACCCCTTGCACCCGCCATATCGTTGGTCGTGAAGGCGCCGACGGCCTATCGGTGCACTGGCACACCGAAATGGGACCGGCCCGCGTTTTCATGAATCCGCCCTATTCCGATCTGTCCACCTGGTGTGGCCGCGCCTGGACAGCTGTGCACACCACCAAGGACGCTGAATTGGTGATCGGCCTGATCCCGTTCCGTCCCGAGGGATTTTGGCATTCCTACCTGTGGCGTGACGACACCTTGATCGGCCACCCGGCGCGCCGGATCACCTTCGAATCGCCGCGCGGCTCACCCGCGCCACAATCGGGCCGTTTCCCGTCCGCCGTCGTCATTTGGACGCGAGATTCTGCGTTGCGCGACTTTGCGCGCCGGATCATCAACGCCGGATTTGGGCGCGCAAATCGCCGGATCGCTTGGCAGTTGACCGTTGATCGGGTGACTGTCGACGCGCTCAAAACAAGGGGGCCCCATGGCAAAGCGTAAATCCCTGTTCTCGCGACTGCGGGAAGCGGTCGACCGTGGGCGATCCGCCGCCCGATCCGCCATCGATACCGCCCGCGAAATACGCGACGCGGCACGAACGGCAGCGGAAAAGCGCCGCGCCGAAAGGACCGCCCGCGAATTGGAAAAGGCGCGCGAGGAATTGGAAGCCGCGCGCCGTGCAGCTGCCGACCTTCGCGCCGAAACGGAGCGGGCCCGAAAGAAGGAAGCCAAGCGCGCCAAGAAAGCCAAGAGGAAGCGCAAGAAAGCGGCCAAGAAAGCCAAGAGGACCGCACGCAAGGCGCCGAAACCACGCGAGCGGGTGGCACCACCAAAACCGGCACCGCGCGCACCTGCGAAGGATACAGAGCGCAAATTCGACATGCTGTCTCCCGATGTTGTCGGGACCGTGGGCGATTTCCTTCACAAGCACTACGAAATAGTCGACCCCGACAACGTATCCGAAGGCGAAATCAGGTGGTTTGGCTTTGCCCTGGCGCCCGTGGGCGATGGCGAATTCAAGATCGTGGGGGAAACCGCTCGCCAGCTGTCGCGGGAAGCCGCCGAAATAGAAGTGCGGAACATGGCGCAGCATTATGGCGAAGCGACAGCGATCACGATGGTTCCGACCGTTTATGTGGGCCCCCGATAGTGGCGCGCCCGATTTGGTACGCGGATCGCGTCGACAGCGGCGCCAGCGCTGGATCCGTTATCGTCTGCACCGAAACGGGCGAAATCACTACCCATCCCGACGCGCGCGCCTTCGCTGAATCGTGCAAGGCAGACAGGCCGCTGATTTGGACCGATGGAACCGCGTTGCAGGCAGAAATCGCGGAAATCGCGATCATCGATGGCGCCGATCTTGACGTTCTTCTGGGGCGCGGCACCGGGATCGCGATGACGTTGCGCGCGGTCATTTGGGACAAATGCACCCTGGCCGATCGCTCGCTCCTGATACCCGACGGCGCCTTGCCAGCGATCGCCACCGACATCGGCGCGCCACCGATGCCGGGAACAAGCGGATCGCTTTTCGAGTCGGAAGCACGGATCGCGATCCTTTCCGGTTCGATGCTCCATTGGCGTGAACGGATCCACCTGTGCGGCTTGGATGCAAAGCTATCGATCGGCGCGACGGCGGCGGGTGTCGTGCCGCGCACGTGGCGCCGCGCGGCTTGGAAGCTGCAACGGGGTGATCCGTGGTCGTGGATACGCGGCGCATACTACGGGGGCCGGGTGGAGTGCTACCGCCCCGGGTGGCGGGGCGACGCTATCGAGTACGACTTGAAAAGCGCCTACGGGTGGTCACTGTCCCGCCCGATCCCTGACTGGAAAGCCTACGATCGCGGGTGGCGTACCGTCCAGGACCCCGAGTGGCTAGAAGCAACCGTGGAAGTGCACGGATCACCCGGCCCATTGCCGGTGCGCGACCCGGCAACGTGGCGTCTGTCCTGGCCGACGGATGGCATTTTGCGCGGCACCTGGACGCGGCTTGAACTCGAACAAGACGACGTGACGATCCGGCGCGTCCACCGACGGATCGCGGGACGGTGGAGTGGCGATCTGCAACCCGCTGTCAACGGGTGGCTTGAACGTCGCGAAACAACCGACAGTGTGGCCGATCGGCGCCTGATGCGGCTTCTATGCTGCTCGCTTGCCGGGAAGCTTTGCCAACATCCGGTCACCTGGACGCTATGGCGAGCACACACCGAACCGCCCGCGAATGCCGTTCCGCTGGCCTTGGATCGCGCTGTCTTTGCCGTTCCCAGCGTCCCGCTCCGTTTGCCGTTCTCCTGTCCACAAGCGGGATCGTGGATCACGGCCCGCGTCCGCCATCGCGTCCGGCCCGCGTTGAAGCACCCCGCCGTAATCTACACCGACACCGACAGCTGCCACCTTCCCGCCGATGCCGTCCCGCATTTTTCGACCGGCAACCGTCCCGGCGATTGGTCCGCGAAGGTACGCGGGCGCGGCGCCTACCGTGGGATCCGCCAGTACCAGATCGGCGCGAAGGTAGTAGGCTCGCAAAGACCTTGAACGCTAGTCGACAGTCTAGTAAACCACTAGGACGGCATCCCGCCGCACTAGAACCGCGTCCAAACCACTAGAGACGCAAGAGGCCACACCATGAGTTTCCGAAAATCGATGAAAGCCAACCCCGCTGCGAGCCGCGCCCCGCGCCTGAAATTCGCGGACGGGCAGACGCGCCGGATCATGATCGATCTGTCCAAGACGCCCAAAACCGCGTTTTGGTGCCGTACGCGCCGCAACACCAAGTGTGTGATCGGCGGCTGTGGCATGTGCGCCACCGAATTGAACGGTCAAGCGTCGCACACCGCTATCGCGAGCGTTTACGACCCCGTGACCGCTGCATGGATCGACATGCAATGGAACATGAGCACGACAACGCTTCACACCGTCGGATCGGTGGGCGACGAAGACACCCGCATGGTTGAGCTAGACGTGACCCGCAAGGGCACCGGATTTGACACTGAATACACCGTCAAGGTCATCGCGATCGATGAAGTCGAAGACGCGCCCGACCCGGACGAAATGGACGCACCGGAGACGGATGAAAACGGACCCGAAATCTACCCCGTCGACACCCGACGATAGCCAGGACGCCACCGGAGGCGAGGGCGCGCCGCTTAGTGGTTTCGCGTCGCCGTCTGACACGGGGGCCGGTGCTGCCGATGAATCCGCACGCGTTGCGGACACGGTGGCCCCGGCCCCCGTCGTTTTGGCCCCCGCGCCCAAAAAGAAGCGGAAGCCGCGCAAGAAATCGCCACCGGGCCCCAAACAATGCCCTTGGTGCCCACGCACCTTCGCGAGCGGGCCCGCACTCGGTGGACACAAGAAGCACTGCAAGGGCAATCCCAAACGTGCAGCGGCGGGTGTCAGTAATGACGGCGCTGTGAGGGCATCGGCGGAAATTCCGCCACCCGCGGCTGCACCACCCAAAGCGATCCCGCTCGCGTCCGCCTACCAGGCACCTGCACCCGCGCCCAAACGCGACGCGCGGCAAGCTTCGCAAGACGCAAAACGGGCGCTTGTGGAGGGTATGCAGAACGCGGAAGCAGCGGGCGGCGGACCCGTTGGCATGGCGGCGCTTTTGGTCCGCCTGCAACGCGGTCAAATCGGCATTCCCGAACTGAGCGCCGTGGCGTGCGAGCACATGATCCCGCCGCCCTTGAAGGATAGCGAGTATCAATCGCTCGTTGCGGTTTGGGGTGATGAGGCCCTGGACTTGCCGCCGAATCTCGTAAAGGGGCTCGTGACCGCTGCAATCCTTGGACCGCGTATCTGGGACCATGAGACGATGGGGCCACCGCTGCGCCATTTCGTGGCGCGCTTGTCGGGCGGCATGTTTGGCCAGCTGGCCGAGGAGCCCGAACCCGAAAACCTTGCGCGCCCCGCCCAACCACCCGCGCCCAAACCGGAGCCGGAACCGACACCACCAACAAACGGCGCCGCGCCACCGGAACCACCGGATGCGCCCGCTGCACCCGATAGCGCGTGGCAAGTATGACCGACAAAAAACGATCCCTGACGATGCACGAATCGCACCCGTGGTTGCGGATAATCGTGGGCCGGTGCGGCAGCGGCAAGACGACGATCGGGCGCCAGATCCTTGCAGAATGGCGCGGAGGGACGGATCGCGGTCTTGTGTATGCGGTCGACCCGGTGGCCACAAACCCGCCCGGTGAATTCCACCTGGCATCGGACGCGGATCTGTACTTTCCCGAACCGCCCGATGACTTTCCGCCCGGGGTGGACTTGATCGCTGTGGATGAAGCCGATCTATCCCTGCACCAAGCGGACGCGCGGCGAAAGAATCCGCCGCCCCTTCACGGGCTTGTTCGCCGTCGGCGCCATGCCGGGGTGTCGGTTTTGCTGCTTACGCAACGGCCCGCCTTGATCGCTCGCGACGCGTGGGCCCTGGCCGACGAAATCATCATTTGCAGCGTCACCGATCCCGTTGATCTTGCGCGCATCGGTCGCCTGTCCGGGGTCACACAAGAACACGTCGATCGGGTGGCATCGATGGCGGAACCAGGCGCCGCGATCATTTGGCGCGCACCCAACGAGGTCATCACGGGATGAAAACCGACCGCATGCGTGCCTTGAAATGGGCCACCCGCGCCACCGGATTTTCGCGGTCGACCCTTGCGAATCTGTGGCTTGAACTTGCCGGTTATCAGGATCGGGCCCGCGTTTTCCGCCGAATCGTCCGCCACGAATGGCGCGATCGATGCCTTACCCTGTCCGATGAAATCGAAAAGCGGGACGCGATGCGCGCGGAATTTCGGCGCGCCTTCCCGGCCCTGGCCGTCCTTATCGCCACCGTTTCAAGGGATCGGGGTGGTATCGATGCAGATTGACCGGGCGCGCGCGCAGCTGGCCACCGATTTGCGCTTGGCGCGCCTTCGCGCCGGGTATTCACAGGACGGACTTGCGTACCTGGCCGGGGTGTCTGTGCGGACTGTGATCCGTGCAGAACAGGGGTGTGGGATCTCGTTGCGCTCCGCTTTCCTTATCCTTTCGGCCCTTTTCGGGCCGGATGAACCACTGACACTTTTGGCACACTACGCGGAGCGGAGGGACTAGGATACCGGGCGATCTGAAACCCATCCGGAGTCCCGAACCATGGCAAACCGCCTTAAATTCATCGGCCAGGCATCGGCCACCGTCCTCGGCCAAACGTTGGTCATCAACACCAACGGGATCAAGGATCCGAAATTCGTCTGCCGAAACCTGCACGTTCGCCACGAAGTCACCATTTCGGCGGTTACATCGGGCGACATGAGCGCCTTGAACGTCGGCCAGGCCACCCATGAGTGGATCTGGCGCAAGACAAACCGCCCGTTCCTGAACAACATCCGGGGCGCGGCCCTGGACTTGTGGGCGCAGTCACAGCGCCGACCGGGGGCGATCTCGTACTACGCGTTTGCTGATCAGGTGGCAGCGATCACGAATCCGCACATCTTCGATATTCAGGTACCACTGGAACGACCGCTCGCCGCGCGTCCCAAGGATTACCGGGTTTCGCTCGACGAAATCGGCGCGCTCACCGTGCAGCTGCCGTCTGTCCTGACCGGGGGCAACCTGCTCGGTGCCACCCTGTCCGATTGGACCGTGAAGGTCTACGCGGAAGGCGAGGACGCGCAACCGGGCGTGTACCATGCGGGCGTCCTGGCGCGGATCGATGAACTCACAAGCGACAGCGGCAACGATGTCAGCTTCAAGGCGTACGGCAACAAGGTGCGTTCGCTGCTCGAATACACTACCGATACCAGCGGCTCACCGATCACGGGCGAAGATCAGCCGCGCATCGAATTCGACGGCGTGCAGAAGTACGACTATCGCGGGCTCAACGGTGGCGACGCTGCCTACTACGCGGGATTTGGTTGGGGTGAAGGGTCCGCCGGTTACCCGACCTTCTACGATGCCGGCGCCACGCCCCAGCAAGACACCCTGACCGCGCCGTGGATCTACCCCGATCGTCAACAGAAGATCACTTGCATGGACGCGGTGGACACCATCGAAATGCGATTTTCGTCGCGTCTGTCGGACACTACAGAGGCGCGGTTCATCCTCGAAACCCTGTGGCCTGACCAGTCCGGCACCGTCCTGCGTGACCGGATCCCCGGTGGCGAATCGATGGCGAACCCCAACGACGTGGCGTTCCGCCCTGGCGTTGCCGGTTCTGCCGAGGGCGCGCCGATGGCGGACAAAGCGTTCCTGCCCGTCAACGTCGCGATCTAGTCGTCGCGCACCTGCGCGCGCATCGCTCCATTCTCTGAGGCTCTGATCGTGTCGTACTGGGTTGTCATCGCTGAAGTCGCGAAGGAAGTGGGCAAGGAATTCGCCGCTTCCCTGATCGACGCGTGGGCGCCCAAAGCCGCCAAGATGGTCACCAAGGAGCAGTACAAAGCCTTTTGGTCGAACGTGGACGGCAACAAGCTTGCTGTCCGCATCACCTGGGACTTGAAGCGGTCCCGAAAGTACGGCGGCAAGAAGATCGGGCTCTGCAAGGGATCGGACAACACCTTGATCAAGCTTGTTGAAGGCGCCACAGGGGCCTGCAAGCCGGACGGGTGGGCCGGTGGGCATACCTTGGGTTTGTTTGGCGATGCCGCCGAAAAGGCGAAGTGGCCACCGGAAGCGATCCTGTGGATGAAACGCGAGGTCGCCAAGACGTTTGACGGGTGGGAAGCGGTCAAATTCTACACTGACAAGCTTGCAAAGCTTGGTAGCAAGAAGACGACAAGCGGCACCAACAAGAAAACGTCGACACCGACCACCAACCTGGCCCCGCTGATTCTGTTTGGCGTTCTCCTGATGATGGCGAGTTGATCCCATGGTGATGATCAAAAACGCCGACAAATTCACCAAGGCGGGAAAAGGGATCACGGTCAAACCGTGCAAGCCAACGACCATTGCAAGCTGGCAATCGGTGGTCGGTCCCTTTGCAAAGAGCGGCCCCCGCAACGCTGGCCAGTTGCTCGCCATGAAATCGTGGTTGAAGCAGCATGCGCAGCTGCCCGAACCCATGGCGAACGTCCTGGCGTTGTACGCGGAACGTGGAAGCGCACCCGCCGCTGAGGAATTGGCATTTGGCGAGGGCAAGCCCGAATCGGTGTCTGGATCCTTGATCCAGCTTGAAAAGAACACGTGCGCCAAGATGCCCAACGACATTCGCGGGATGGCAAAAGCCCGCGCGAAGGACATCGCGAACCAGCACACCAAACAAGATAAGCAGATCGTGCTTAAGGCGGTTGACGACGTTGGCGACGCGCTCGATAAAGGCGCGGAGTTGATCGAAGAAGCCGCCGAAAATGCCGCCGATGCCGCTGGGATTGGGATCTTGATCCTTGCCATCGGTCTGCTTTTCATCATCAACCAACGGACCAAATAGGGGGCCCATCATGGCGACTGACAAGAAGAAGCCGATCGAACTCAACACCAAGCTTGGCGACGTTGCCGCTGGCGCCGCTACCGGCGCGCTCGCGGGCCATTTCGCGCTCGGTGGTGACAACAAGTACAAGAACGGCGCCATCGTCGGCGCCGCTGTCGTGGTGCTCTTGCCCGCGATCAAGTCGTTCACAGACGGACTCATGGCGGACGACAAGAAGACCGCCTGATAAGCGGTCGACTGTCGCCCGTAGGCCGTTTTCCACCCGTCTCCCGGGATCGTCATGTGTTGCGGAAACGAAAAGGGGCCCGCGTCCCGCCTGTCTCAGCAAATCTTGTCGGCCAATGCCGACGGGGTGGGCGAGACGTTTTCGATCCCGCCCGATCACAATCGCGCGGAGATGATCGTTGGGGTGCCTGGCACCCTGACAGCGGGTGACGTGCATTTGCTGCGCGTCGCTGGCAATCCTTCCCGCGAAACAGCCGCAAAGGGCCTTGCTGGTACAGCTGCGTTCAACACCAGGGGTGGCCGTGTGTTCGTTCACGTCGCGCCGGGTGCTCGCGTTCAAGCTGAACTATCTGGCTATGCGGTATCGGGGGGATCGGCGCCCGTTGTCGCCGTTTTGGAGTCGTGGCGCGACTGAGGGGCCCACCATGGCGCGCGTAAAGTCGCTGGCATCGCTACAACCGGAATTCCGCGCCCCCCTTGAACGGGTGATGGCGCGTCTTGCCGGGTCAAAACACAGCTGGCAGATCTACGAGACGCACCGGCCTACCTCGTCCAAGTGCGGGATCGCGGGACCAACGTCCAAGGCTGATCCGTGCGTCAACCCCACCAAACACGCCTACGGTGCCGCTGCCGATATTGTCCCCCATGGGACATGGGGCCCACCGTCGGCGCCGTGGCGCAAGGCGTCCTGGCCGGGGTGGACGGAGTTGCGGAACGCCGCGCACGCGGAAGGTCTCGACAACGATATTAAGTGGGATCGCCCGCACGTTGAAGTGTCGCGCGCGACCATGATCAAATGGTTGCAGTCCGATCTGGGTGTCGACGTTGACGGCAAATGGGGACCGTTGACGGATGCCGCCGCGCGGAAAGCCGCACAAGATCACGGGGTGCAATGGCACACCCCGGAAGCGAAAGTGGGCCCCCGGATGCATTGGCGGACCTATCGCCAGCTGCGCGAGGAATTGGCCGACGGACGGATCGCGGGTGGTTCGATTGTCGGTGGCGCCGTCGTCGCGGTCGTGTTGGTCGCCCTGGTACTTGTGAGGAAGGGATGAAAGGTTTGATTTTGAAGCTGGCAGCTGTGGCGATGACGGCGATCCAAGCCTGCGACGCCACAAACGAAAAGGTGGCCGAACTCGACAAGCGGATCGGTGCTCTCGAAAATGCTACAGAGGGCGCCGCAAAATCGACTGGCGCCACGGTTCGCAAATCCAAGCGGAAGGCGCCCAAATGACGTGCAACGCGGTCCATTCTAACCCTGAACCGGGCCTATGGTTCCCGGGTGTGGCCGGTGGCGTGTGGGGTGCCGAAATCAACGCGGGGCGCGCGTTTTTCGATGCTCACATGGCGGATCGCTATCCGAAACGGGTGTGCGCCTGGAAGCCTGTGATCAAGCTTGTGTGGCTCGAAACGGGTTTGGCGAGCGAGCCGGGAATGGAGTCGCTCGTTGGCCAATGGAAGGCAGCAAAAGCGAAGGCGCGCGCGTCCATCGATGCGGACGGGTGCACGTTTCATGATGGCGCGGCGGGATTCGGTGGCGTTGTTTGCAAGGACACCAAGGCGCCCACGCTCAACAAGGAAGTGAGCACGATCCCGCCGAAAACACCGCAAGAAATCAGCGATGCGGCTTGGTATTGGGATCAATTCGTGCGTCCGCATTTCGCCGCACGCATCAAGGCACGATGGAAGCATGCGGACCCCATCACCCCGTTTTTTATGTGGCGATTGCTCCGGGGTGGTCGCGCCCGTTTCACCTCTCTCGCTGAATTGATCGGGGTGAACAAGGAGTCGTGCAAAACGGTCAAAAAGACGATCCAAGTTGTTGATGACGTTGTTGTGCAGACCGATCCGCTTGGTTGGCTTGTGGATGAAATCGGAAACCGGATCGACCCGTCGTCTAAGGTTGTCGAAAAGGTGATCGATGTTGTCGAGTGCGCGATCGACAGAACCAAATGGTTCGTAAAGTACGACTATCCCAAAAATTACGCGGCTTGGTTGGCGGCGGGATCGCCCCGATCGGGTTGGGGTTTGGACGGGTGGACCGACGGCGCGGCGCCACAGGGTCCGCCGCCCGGTTCCGGTGGTCCGCCCGCGTCCGATCTGCACGACGTTGGCGACGTGCAACCCGAGGAAGGCGCCGACATGGCGTGGGCCGTCCTTGCTGCCCTGGCGATACTTGGATCGAAGTAATGGACGTTGCGACCCTTGCACTTGAACTCGCGAAGATCATGGGGCCCACGGGCGCCGTTTTGGGCGTTTGGGCGTGGTTGCACATGAAGGCAAAGAAGCCACCTGTTCCCGAATCGGTGACGATTGCGGGCGACGTGGTTGTCCAGCTGCTCACCGAAATACGCGACGGGATCCGCGAAGAACACCACCAACACAAATCGATGATGGGCGCGCTTGATCGGATCGAACGTCGACAAAGCCGCACGCATACGTGACCGACAAGGGGTGTCGCAATGGGACATGCACGCAAGAAAACCGTCCGCGTCAAGGCGCATTCCTGCGATGGTGATCGTTCCGGTGCGATGGGTGCCAGCATGACACGCCTTGAAAACGCGGCGATTGTGGCACGCAAGCACCCGCAGGCGAAACCGTGCCCTGAGTGCGCCAACCGCAGAAGGGATGCCCGCGCTGGCGAGGCCGTGCGCCTTATCTGCGGCGCCTGCGGGCAAGGGTGGCTCCAGCCCGACGGAACCGTCCCCGTCACCGCCGAAGACCTCGCAAGCGACCCGTGGGGC
>Ga0114932_10005943_pt1 | contig 10603 bp, 10 predicted proteins | sample 2SBtaG_2_FD_87286 | JGI IMG/M metagenome (GOLD analysis project Ga0114932, IMG submission 87286) | Deep subsurface microbial communities from Kolumbo volcano to uncover new lineages of life (NeLLi) - 2SBTROV12_ACTIVE470 metaG | ecosystem: Environmental > Aquatic > Marine > Volcanic ... | reverse complement strand
TATCTGGGAAAAAGGCCCAGCTAGGCACCATCGTGCATAAGGTGATGGAGTGTTTGGCCTCGTGCAAAAAAGAGTTACAGGAGGCGGATAAAAAAACAGGTCTCTCTATAACTGATGACGCCGTAGGCAAAATAACTTTTACAGAAAGAAAACTTGGAACTAAAAAATTTGTTAAATACTTGTTAGATCTAAGCTATAAACATTATACCGAAAACTGTACGCATAACTACACTGGGGCTGATTTAAAATTCTGCACAAAGTCGGTTGACGACGCGCTGTCCTATAATGACGGACAGTTTGATCCAAGAAACAGGAATGTTGTGGCTTCTGAGCCTCAGTTTGACATACCTATTGAAGAAGATTGGGCAAAGTATAAATATAAGATGCCGAATGGTAAAGTTGTCGAGGGACAACTGGCAATCAAGGGTACGATAGACTTAGTTACACAAGTCGATGATGGTGTGATAGAGGTCATAGACTGGAAAACCGGTCGTAGACTTGACTGGGCTACCGGAGAGGAAAAAACTTACGAGAAATTACTTGCAGATCCGCAACTCTTACTGTATAATTATGCTATATCGAAACTTTTCCCTGAGTATAAGCAGGCTATAATGTCTATATTTTATATTAGGGACGGGGGACCGTTTAGTATGTGTTTCGACAAATCAGACCAAGAAAGTTTTTTGGGGATGTTGGAGCAGAGGTTCAAGCAGATAAAACACAATGAGTTTCCCAAGCCTATATCACAACGAAGATCGCATTTCAAGTGTACAAAACTGTGTCACTTTTACAAGAACAACTGGCCCGGAACCAACATTTCAATATGCGAACATGTCGAGGAGCATCTCAAGGCGTTCGGCCATGATGACACAGTTGAGAGATGTAGTAGGGACGGTTTTGAAATAGGATATTATGAGGCACCGGGATGATTGAAATAGAAATAACACAAGAGATGAAAAAACGAGCTTGGAGAAAAGCTCGCCAGATGGGTGAGATCAACAACTCGATTACAAAAGGCGACGGCAACATTGCCGGTTTTTTAGGTGAGGAAGTAGCTAATAATATAATTAAAGGTGACATTAACAACACCTACGATTATGACATCGTGAAAAATGGTGTAACCTGTGATGTTAAAACCAAAAGATGTACTAGCGAACCAAGACCCTATTACGAATGTTCCGTCGCCGCTTTTAACACTAAGCAGAAATGTGACTATTATGTATTCGTTAGGATTGAAAACGTTAAGGGAAGATGGACAAGAGCTTGGATTCTAGGATGTTGTAAAAAAGACACCTATTTTAAAAGTGCTAGATTTTTAACAAAAGGACAAAAAGACGGCGATAATAACTTTAGAGTAAAGGCCGACTGTTATAATATGGAAATATGTAACCTTGACTCCATGGAGAAAATATGCCAGCTCAGTTAATAGATCTAGACCAAGAATTTAACAGTGGTAATATATTTACTCTAGAGGTAGCAGAAAATCTGGCCAACCTCTTAAGCGATGAATTTAGAGTTGTCGTTAAATACGATAGGCCGAAACAGCTCCCTAGCTATAATGACAATAAACTCAATGTTGTAATTGCAACTTCTAGAGAAACACACGATGTGCCGAACGAGTTTTTCAGAGACGATGTATTTGCTATTTTTCAACACTATTTTATGCTAGACAAATGGGGAGATCCATTATACAACCCCCTTGTGTATCCGATGCCCCTTGGACCCTTTAAAGACTCTAAGGACAAGATTATTAAACCCTTACTAGAAAGGAAGTATGATTTTTCTTTTGTGGGACAAATTCCCGACACGGGTGCGCGAGACTGTTTTAAAAGACATTTAGATAAAATGATGTACGAAACTGGAGACAAATTTAGTTATTTTGTAAAATACACTGATGGATTTGGATGCGGTCTAGACACAGAAGAATATTTAGACATTTTATCGGAATCTAGAGTGGCGCTGTGTCCACAAGGGTCACATAGTTATGAAACGTTTAGATTCTTTGAGTCTATATTGATGGGAGCTTTACCCTTAGTAGAGCAACTACCACGACTTTGGCATTACGAAACCGCCCCCCATTTTAAAACCCCTTGGCGAGACTTAGATAGTACGATCTCGAAAATTTTAAACTTTATACAGGGTGTTAAGAGTCGGAAATTTCTGTATCAAATAGCAGACTATTGTAGAGGAACCATGATGCCGGAAAATCTAGCCGCTCATCTGTATGAAAAACTAAAGATGAGAAGAGAAAATATTGAGCTACACCGCAAACCGCTTGATGAATTTAGGAAAAAATTGAATGAACTGGATACCTTTTAATTGTAAAACGCACTTTAGTTTGCTAAAAGCGTTTTCAAAATGTGACAAATTGGCACAAAAATGCAAAGAGTATGGCTACTCAGCTTGTGTCATCTCAGACATAAAGTCATTGTCTGGGGCAATGGAGTTTCATAATGCGTGCCGCCAACACGAGATCAAGCCTATTCTGGGGTGCGATTTTGGTCAGTATATGCTCATAGCTAAAAATAAAGATGGTTGGTTTGACCTTATTAAAATTGTTTCTCATGGAGGACTTGACCTTTTTAAAGAATGCGCCAAAAGGGGTAATCTTATTTGTATAACAAATGAGCCACAAAATGGGTATCAAAAACTATTTGGTAATAATTATTTTTCCTATAAGTATTCGGATCGTGGCGTTTACTACGTAACCAAAGACGAAGCGGAGGCGCACCGTATTCTTCTGTGTTCCGGGATGAAAACAACACTACCTAAAATTCAAACATTACTTACCTCGGAAGAGATTATAGATAACCAGAGATTCTTCGAGAGTGATAATTTTTATCTCCCCGAACCTCATGAGGTTCTAGACGACGAAGACACTATCAAACTCCTTAACGCGATTTGTGACATGTGTGAAGATTATGAGATCGCGTCAAAACCGATGTTGCCAAAGTTTGTCTGTCCAGAGGACATGGATGAAGACGGATACTTGACCGAGTTATGTCGGCGTGGATGGCGAGAGAGACTGATTCCTAGCGACAAAATCTCAACCGAAGAAAGTAAAGATCTATATTTGCAGAGAATTAAAAAAGAGCTAGATGTTATATTTAAGGCGCAGCTTTCAGGATATTTCTTGATCGTGCAAGATATAGTCAATAACGTCAAGAAAAAGGGATGGTTGGCGGGGCCGGGTCGAGGATCGGCGGCAGGATGTTTAGTATCTTATTTAATAGGAGTGACGGAGGTAGATCCAATCGAATATGATTTAATCTTTGAAAGATTTTACAACGAGGGTAGAAATACAGAAGAATATATTTCGCTTCCGGATATTGATATGGACGTTCCAGCCGAACATAGAGATGAAGTAATTGACTACATTAAAGAGAGATATGGCGCGGATAAGGTTGGTCAAATGATAACCTTTGGAAGGCTTCAAGGAAGAGCCGCCCTAAAAGAAGTGCTTAGAATCAACGATGCTGTGTCTTTTATGGAAATGAATAGGATAACAGAGAGTATACCAGACGAAGCAAAGATTTCTGATCAGCTAGAAATGATGGAAGACAAATCCATTATTAGATGGACATTAGAAAATGAGCCGGACGATCTTAAGAACTGGTGTTTTATGGATGAGGATGGAAATCTTAATGGGTCACTAGCACACCTGTTTGAACAAGCGATCAGAATAGAAGGAACAAATAAGTCACAAGGAAAACATCCTGCCGGAGTTATCATATCAAAACATAGACTCGCAGACGCTTGTCCTATGACTGTTGATAAATCTGGAGATCCTATTGTGGCTTTTGAAATGACCGCACTTGAGGCTCAGGGGCATGTAAAGTTTGATGTTCTTGGAATTGATTTACTTAGTAAGATAATGGATATTGCAAATGACAACTAACAGAATCACCGCTAATAGACAAGAATATAAATCCATCATTTTTTCTGGTTGCGCCATAGAATCAAACGGTGTTTCCATATGTAACTTAAACGATTACCTAAACCGGTTCTCTGGACGTGGGGCGAGTTATCAGGTTTGGTCAGACAGACATAGGGTTTACGAGCTATACCATAATGTAGATGATGCTGTAGATAAGTTTTTAGAGCTAAAAAATAGGAACCACTAGTATGAATTATAGAGACATTATCGTGTTTGACTTTGAAACCGGTGGAGCTAATCCTCATACGTGTCAACCGACCCAGATTGCGGCTGTAGCTATTCATGCAAGGAAACTGGAGCTACAGCCCGGTGGTATCTTTGACAGCGAAATAAGGCCCATTATAGACGATGAGAAGGCTATTGAGGCCGGGGTAGCCCCACTAGAAGAAAAGGCTCTTGAGATAACCCGAAAGACTAGGGCGGGACTCGCCAAAGCTCCGCTGCCCAAGGGAGTATGGAAAAAATTTGCACAATTCTGTGACAAATATAATTTTAGAAAGACTTCTTTTTCAGCCCCGATTGCGGCTGGATATAATATTAATGGATACGACATGCCAATCGTCGAGAGAATGTGTCAGCAGTACGGACCTCTTGATGAGAAGAAGGGGTGTCAAAAAATCTTTAACCCCATTTTTACTATCGATGTCATGCAACATATTTATTGCTGGTTCGAGAACAATCAAGATGTTAAAGGTTACAGCATGGATTACATGCGAGACTACTTTGGTATGAGTCAGGAGAGCAAAGAGAATGCTCACGATGCATTACAGGACGTAAAGGATACTGCTAATCTTATGATTAAATTTTTGAAGCTACAGAGGAACTTATTGAAAAAGGTCAAATTTGAGAAGTCCTTTGCTAAGGGCGGGATTTATGTCTAATGAATAGTTTTGATATTAATAATTTTGAAGATGATAATGTTTGGGATTTGATCTGCGATGGCCAAACTAAGGGAGTTTTTCAATTAGAGTCCAGTTTGGGTAAACATTGGTCTAAACAGGTTAAACCTAGAAACATTAAAGAATTGGCGGCTCTCATTAGCCTAATTCGGCCCGGATGCCTCAAGGCAAAGGATGCTAGTGGTAAAAGTATGACGCAGGTCTATGTCGATAGAAAAGCTAATAAGGAGCCAGTTAGTTATCCAGACAACGCCCTAGAAGAAATTCTGTCCGAAACGTATGGCGTTCTTGTATATCAGGAACAGTCCATGAGAATAGCTCAAAAGCTGGCTGGTTTCGATCTGAAGGACGCTGACGCCCTACGTAAGGCTATTGGAAAGAAAAAGGCCGATCTTATGGAAAAGGTAAAGAAAACCTTTCTAAGGGGCACAGAGAAAGAGGGAATCGTTACACAGGAAGTGGCCGAGGAAATCTTTTCTTGGATTGAGAAGTCAAATAGATACGCTTTCAACAAGTCCCACGCTGTATCCTATGCTATAAATGCATACTGGAGTGCCTACTGTAAGTTCTATCGAAAGATGCCTTTCTATGTGTCGTATTTAAATCATTCCGACAGGAAACCTGATTCCCAGAGAGAAATGAAAGAGCTAATCGTCGATGCTAAGTTTTCAGATATTGAGGTATATCCCCCTCGCCTTAGCCATCTTCACACAGACTTTTACTCAGAGAGCAACACAATATATTTCGGCCTTAACCATATAAAGCATGTGGGTAAAAATGAATGCGAAAAAATAGAGAATATATGCACAGAGGCGGATGTGAGCCTATATTCGTGGATGGATGTTATTACTAAAATTATTTACAAAGGAAGACTTAATAAAAGATCCACTATTGCCCTCATATCTGTTGGGGCATTTAATGGTGTCAATAACACCAAAGATAGGCAAGCTATGCTTTATGAGTATGATAGCTGGCGAGATTTGACGGCTAGAGAGCAGGAGTACATATATAATAATAGATATGAATTTGATGAAAATTCATCCTTAAATGACGCTATAGCGAGCCTTATAAGCCACTGCAAAATAAACAGCAGGAGAATGTCTTCTGTGCTGAATATCAAGCAGATGTTGGATAGTCCCCCTCACGATCTAAAGGATAGTATACCTATGATAGCACAGAGCGAGGCAGAATACCTTAGTTGTGCGCTAACATGTAGTAATGCTGACGCTTTTGATATAAATTTTTCAAGTTCTATGTGCAAAGATATAGCCAAGGGTACTATAACAGGTAAGACAAGACTGGCAGCACAAATTAGTACAATAAGACTGTATAAAACTAAGCGAGGCAAAAATCCGGGGCAGCAAATGGCATTCGTTTCAGCCGAAGATGGAAGCGGAGAACTTGATTCTATAACTGTTTTTCCAGAATGTTACAGCAAACACAAAGATCTTTTGGTAGAAGGTAATACAGTTTTAATGACTGGGGAAATATCGAAAAGAGAAAATACGTCATTGATTGTGAACAAAGTTTCACAAATTTGAAAGGGTTAAGATGAATAGATGTCACTTCTTGGGCAAGCTCACGGATGACTTAGAACTAACTGAGCAATATAATAGCGATTTACTCAGCTTTAAGTTAGAGGTGGAAGAATATAGAAAAGATAAGGACGGTATTAAGAAACGAAGAACGGACATGTTAAAGTTTGAAGTGTGGGATAGCGCCGCTAGAACTATTCAAAAATACGCCCAGCCTAGCGACCTTTTAGTGGTCGAAGCTGTTGCTCGAAATGGGACAGGTAAAAACCCGAACGAGGTAGTTTTTCGGGTTACAAACTTTAAAATTATCGCTAGAAAGTCATAAATGGAAAGAAACAAAAGGGTATTATTCTGCTCGGAGGCGTCATGGCTTAGTACAGGATATGCCGTCTATACCAAAGAAGTACTTAGCAGATTGAATCAAGTTAAAGGTTTAGAGGTCGCGGAGCTGGCGTGCTATGCCGATGCGCATAACCCCAATATATCCTCTGTCCCTTGGAAAGTTTATCCCAATAAGCCACTTTCCGACGACCCTCTCTTTCAGTCCTACAATGGAAATACTAGTGCTCAATTTGGGGACCACTCATTCAATAATGTCTTGCTAGATTTTCAGCCGGATATCGTGATAGATATTCGTGACTGGTGGATGATAGAATATCAACAAAGATCCCCCTTTCGTGATTTTTTTCATTGGGCAATTATGCCCACTGTTGACGCAGAACCACAAGAAACGCAGTGGATTAATACTTACGCCTCGGCTGATGCTGTATTTACCTACTCAGAATTTGGCCGAGATACCTTACTAAAACAGTGTGATGACATTAAGCATGTAGACATAGCGTCTCCAGCAGCAAGCAAAAGTTTTTTTCCAGTCCCCAACAAAGGGGAGCATAAAGCTAAAATGGGAGTTTCCCCAGATGCCATGATCATCGGAACAGTGATGCGTAATCAGAAAAGAAAGCTTTATCCAGATCTTTTTGCATCGTTCAGACAATTTTTAGACAAGATTGATGACAACAATGTTTTTTTATTCTGCCACACAGGGTGGCCCGATGTGGGATGGGATATTCCTGCAATGCTTGACAAACATGGCTTGTCAAGTAGAACCTTATTTACGTATAAATGTAGAACATGTAAAAATTTATCGGTAAACTTTTTTCAAGATGCGGTTCAGGGTTGTCGTAGTTGTGGAAACTTCGCTAATGCTTTGTCCGGAGTAAACAATAGCGTAACCGAAGAAGAGCTTTCCCAAATATACAATCTTTTTGACATATATGTACAATATGCTAATAGTGAAGGTTTCGGAATGCCGCAGTTGGAAGCGGCTCACTGTGGTATTCCAGTAATATCTACTTACTATTCCGCTATGCAGTCTATAGTTGACAACATCGGAGCGGTGGGAGTGACTCCGCTTTCGTACTATATAGAATGCGAAACTGGTTGCAAAAGAGCGGTGCCCGACAACGAAAAGTTTGTATTAGAATTATTAAAGTTGCATAAACAGAAAGGCTCACTACAAGATAAGGGGATGAAGTTATGTAAAAAATCAAAAGAACACTACAGTTGGGATAAAACTGCAAACACTTGGTTGAAACATATACAAAGTGTACCCATTAGAAATCCACAACAAACTTGGCTGTCTCCCCCAAAGATATTTCAACCCGCCACTAGCATTCCTGTAGAAATAGAGTCTAACATAGATAAAACGAATTTTCTTTTTAATTATGTTTTACATAAGCCGGAGTGGATTGGAAATTATTTATGGAAAAAGATTTTGAAGGATTGTACTTTTGGTCAAAGATGTGAAAATGTTAATAAAGATTTTTACTTCAATGAATCACATATACAATCCATACAAGGAAACCAACCGTTTTCGTGGGATGATGCCGTTGAAGAATTGTCAAAATTCAGGGATCAAATTAACCAGTGGGAACAGGCAAGAATAAATATTACACCAAGGGGTGGATAAAAGGCGCTGGAGATATGATGACTATTGACACGAGAACAAAAAACGAAGACGATCTAAACAATAAAGGAGATATCAATGGGTGATCCCCTCAAAAAAATTATCGTGGATTGTGATGGAGTAATTGCCGGAAAAGATGAAGGGGGAGATTATGCAAAAGCTCCACCGTTAGAACACGGTATTACTCAAATTAATAAACTGTACGACATGGGATACGAGATTGTGCTTTATACTGCCAGATACGGCGAAAGAAAAGCGGGAAATCTGAATGAAATGTACGAGGCTGGATACCGAGAATGGATAGACTGGTTAACGAAGTACGGAGTTAAATATCACCACGCCTTTATGGGTAAACCCGCAGGAGTTTTATACATAGATGACAAGGCTGCTAGAGTTCGAGACGACAACGAAATGGGGTGGTCAGAAGTATGGAAAGAGGTTTCTGATCTAAAAGGAAAAGATAGATATGGAAACCGTCTTACAAATGATGAGCAGGAAACCTACTGGGATAGTTTTGTTAGATAGGGCTTGACAAATAATGAAAATACTTTATATAGGAAATTACAGGGATGGTACGGGATGGGCTAATGCATGTATCAATAATATCCTCGCCTTAGATAGTGCCGATATTGATGTTGTGCCACGAGCAATAACGTTCGAGACTCAGCAGCAAGATTATCCCGACAGGATCAAAGAATTAGAATCTGCTACCACCCACGGATGCGATGTATGCATACAGCATACGCTTCCACATCTGTATTCATACGATAGTAATTACAAAAATATAGGTTTTGTCGCTACGGAAAGTAGTAATTTTAAGGATTCCAGTTGGCAATACTATATGAATTTAATGGATGAAATATGGGTGCCAAGCAATGCCTCTAAGGCTTCCTGTGAGAACAGTGGTGTAAAAGTGCCTATCCATGTTGTGCCACACTCTTTAGATATATCTAAATATAAAAAAAATAATGGCGGTAACCAAATACAACAACTGCTATCGACTTTTAATTTTGCATTTGTGGGAGAGTTTATAGAGCGTAAAAATATAAAGGCTCTTATTCAAGCTTTCCATATAGAATTTGGAACCCACGAACCGGTGAATCTTTTAATAAAAACGTCACAAGCATCACTTCCCACAATTCAGGGATATCTGAGGCAAATAAAGAACGGTATAAAAATCAGACAAACGTACAAAGAAGAGATAATCATAACAGGACGTTTAGAGGCGGTTGATTATATATCCGTTCTTGGCCAGTGTCATTCTTTTGTTATGCCTAGTCGAGGAGAAGGGTTTTGTATTCCAGCCCTTGAGGCTATGGCTTTAGGAATACCAGTGATCCACACAGCGGAAACGGGAATGGACGATTTTTGCGTAGGAACACCGGTAGCGTCTTACACTCAGCCGTGCTTAGGAACACTGAGCACTATAGACAATCTGGATACAGCAAGAAGCGACTGGAGAGAAATAGATATCAGAAAACTATGTTCCGCTATGAGGAAGGAGTTCCAAAAATGGAACTCAGAAGAAGCCGAAAAAGATAGCCAAAAGGCCAAGAGCTGGGCGTCTCAGTATGACCATGCTAAAATAGGCAAACAACTCATGGAACGGTTTAGTAGTCAAGTTTGTACAAAACTGAAGGGGTTACTAGATGACGAGTAAAGCGACACCAGAAGCTATTAGATCTATAATGCGTAGACCCCACATAGGTCCACACAAAAGTCCGGAAAAAGAATTAAACATATTAACATTTTGCGCACACGAAAGATATGAGCAAAGTCTTTGTAACACTGGGCATCAATTTTATTCGTTTGATTTTACTGGGAAGTTATGGGACGAAGATTATGGAAAAATTCCAGACAATTACCATCCCGTACAGGATATACCGTCCTATGTAGACTTTGATTTAATATTTTGGCACCTCGCTGGCGATATCAATGTAGCCAAAAGAATAAAGAATGATCTTAATATACCTATAGTCTTGATAGTTCACACATTGCCAGATATAAATATAGATGTGCCCCAGCAGATTAAGTGGTTCGGTGAATTATCACACGATATTGATAAAGTGGTTTTTATTTCTGATTTTAATCGTACAGCGTGGGGATGTAGTGAATCTAATGCTACATATGTTGAACATGGAATAGATCGCGATTTTTGGTGTGACTACGAAGAGCAGCCGAGAGATAATGTGTGCCTTTCTGTTGTTAATGACTGGCCAAACAGAGACTGGTGTTGTGGATGGGAACTATGGAAAGACACAATAGG
>Ga0114932_10005941_pt1 | contig 10605 bp, 5 predicted proteins | sample 2SBtaG_2_FD_87286 | JGI IMG/M metagenome (GOLD analysis project Ga0114932, IMG submission 87286) | Deep subsurface microbial communities from Kolumbo volcano to uncover new lineages of life (NeLLi) - 2SBTROV12_ACTIVE470 metaG | ecosystem: Environmental > Aquatic > Marine > Volcanic ... | reverse complement strand
CTTGTCAGAGGGTTGAGTCTGAAGTCGGCGAATGAACCATGACAAGGAGCGGCGAGCTTCGTCTCGCCGGTTCCCCCGGCCGAGCGGATCGAGGGCGAGACGAAGCTCGCCCCTCCTTGTCAGGAGTCCGTGCGCAAGGTCATCAAGCCCAGTCGCCGCGACGGCTAGGGCATCCGTACTGAAGCGACCGTGAAGGCATCGCCGCCTTGATCCGCATTCGCCGGGGCCGACTTGCCGACAAAGTTGGACTCTCGCAGGTGCCGGCGCACGGCCTGTTTCATCGCACCAGTCCCGTGACCGTGCAGCACGAACACCACGTTGATGTGGTGCGACAGCGCCTCGTCCAGGAACGCATCGACCGCGTCGAGGCCCTCATCGACACGCATTCCGCGGAGGTCGACGGTGTTCGTTGCGAGCTTCAAGGCGTCGGCCAGCACCGCCGCCTTGGCCGGCTTGGCCTTGGGGATCGGAGCGCCCTTCCTCTTGGACCGCGGCATCGGAGCGCTGCGAACCGGCTCGAGCTGGTCGGCAGCCACCCGCATGCGCATGGCGCCAATGCGTACCTCGATGTCGTCCCCCAACGCCGTGACCTCGCCCAGAGAACCCATGCGCCGGTGCCGAACCCGGTCTCCGACCTCAAAGGCATGGACCGGTGCTGGTGCCGGTTCGGCCTGTGTGGGCACCAAGCCCTTGAGTGCTCCGAGGGTCTGTCGAGCGCTGTCGACGCCACCATGGGAGGGACTGCGCTGCAGCTCAGCCACCACGGCACTGATGGCCTTCTCAGCACGCTTCAGCCGGTCGATGAACGCAGCCGCGGCACTGTTCTCGAGCTGTTTGGCCCGTGCCGCGATGCGCTCCTCTTTGACCGACAGCTGGGCCTCGCGGCGGGTCAGTTCGTCGCGCAGCGCGGTGGCCTCGCGGGCCTTGGCATCGGCGCTAGCCCGCTGATCATCGAGTGATCCCAGCGCCTCGGAAAGCGCGCGCTCGGCATCATCCATCAGCTCGCGGCCACGGGTGACGATGTGATCATCGAGCCCCATGCGAATGGCCGTATCAAAGGCGTGGCTCTCGCCCGTCGCATCGGCCACGACCCTGTATGTAGGCTTGCCATCGGCGTACTCAACGGCGGCCATCGCGACGCGCACGTCCGACATCGCCAGGGCCTTGAGCTGGGCGAAGTGAGTGGTCGCGACCACCGCCGGTCCCTTGTCGAGCAGCGCTTCGATGACCGAACGGCCCAGGGCCGCACCTTGGGCGGGATCGGTGCCGGTGCATAGCTCGTCGAGCAACAACAGCCGACCTGGAGCGGCCGCATCGAGCATGGCGCGCAGAGCGACGAGGTGAGCCGAGAAGCTCGATAGGTCGCCGCGAATCGTCTGGGCATCGCCGATGTCAGCGAGCACGGCTTCGTAGCGGTCGACCCGACTACCAGGATCAGCCGGAACGAAGCAGCCGATTCGCACCAGCAGCGCACACAGGCCGATGGTCTTGAGCGCAACGGTCTTGCCGCCGGTGTTCGGGCCGGTCAGCACCAGAGCCGGGCAGTCACCGCCCACCTCGAGGTCGTTGGCGATGACATCGATGCCGCGCAACACAAGCACCGGGTGCCGGGCGGCCGTCACACGAACCACCCCCTCGGAGCGAACGGTCGGACGACTGGCGGCCAGCCGGCGAGCCAGACCGCGGCGGGCAACGGAGAGATCAATGGCTGTGGCGGCCGTGAGCGCGTCGCCAATCGCTGAGGCGTCCATGCCCACCCAGCGAGACAGCTCGGCCAGAATGCGCTGTTCTGCGGCTCGAAGGCGACCCTCGGCGATGCGCAGGCGATTGCTGATCTCGACGACCTGGTGGGGCTCGACAAACACAGTCTGTCCGCTGCCAGATGTTCCGTGCACCACGCCGATGTCCCAGCGCTTGGCGTGCTGCTTGATGGGCAAGACGTAGCGATCGCCACGCATGGCCACGAACTTGTCCTGCAGGATGTCCGAGAACTGGTCGCCCTTGAGCAGGTCTTCGAGGGTGCGGCGCACACTGGTCTGCAGCTCGATGATGCTGACGCGCAGCTCGGCGAGCTCGGGGTAGGTCTCGCCGGACAGCCGGCCCTGGGGGTCAAATGCGACCATCAGCGACGCGGTCAGGTCCAGGTCGTGAGCAATGCCGTGGGACGTGGCTGACAGGGTCGGAGCCAGCTCGTCGCGCTCTTGAAGCCCGTCGCGCAGGGCCGACAGTGCCTCGAGGGTTCCGCCCACTTGGCGCAGCTGCGGCGCGTCCAGGGACTCACCGCGGGTGGTTCTGCGTACCAAAGCGCTGATGTCGCCCACCGCACCGATGGGAAGGGGCCACACTTCTTCGAGGGCGATGACCTCTTCGATGGCGTCGTACGAGGCATCGACAGCCGCAATACTGCCCAGGTCGGTCAGCGATTCAGCCGCGCGCGCACCGGCAGCGGTCCGCGCCTCGGCGGCCAACGCATCGACGACAAAGCGCCAGTCCAGCGCTTCGATGGTTCGTTCCAACAGGTCCATGGACCCGGCTTAGCGCACCGGTCAGGGTCCGCCCAAGTCCTCGCTATAGAAGATGTGCACCGCACCGGCATTGTTGCCGTTGGTGTTGTCGCTGCGAGCGCCAATGGCAATGTCGTCTGTGGTGCCCATGTTGGCGTTGCCAATCGTCGAGATGTCCCACCCGGCGTCGTCGCCACCGGCGGTTCCGAAGATACGGGCGTCGGACTGGGTGTCGAGGTCGTAGGTGCCGCCCGTGCGGATGTTCTGGGTGACCAGGTAGGCAACTCCGGTGTTGAGGACCAATGGGTCGGGTCGATCCCAACGCCGGGCTCCCACGCCTAGGCCTTCGCCACCTGAGTCGGCGTCGACGTAGCCGAGATTCGCCACGCGGAATCCGGCTTCATCTCCAGCATTGCTGCCATTGAGGATGACATCGGACGTCGACAGAGAGCGAGTGCTGTTGCACGGGCAGTACATGATGTAGGCACGACCCGCGTCAGAGCCGACGCCCGCGACCTTGACACGCGGAGCACCCACGACAATGTCCACATTGCCGTCCATATCTGCGTCCAAGATCGCGATATCACGACCGGCGTCGTCACCACCGCTCTCTCCGTTGTACGAGGCCGAAGCGATGCTGTTGATGTTCATTTGGCCGGTGGGCTCGGCCCCCGACGACGCACCCGGAATGACATAGGTCATGCCCTGACCACCAGAACCCTTGGGAGCTGACACGAGCAGGTCTGGAATGAAGTCGCCGTCGAGGTCGTATTGGGAGTCGATCAGCACCTCACCAAGTTCGTCCTGGGTGTTGTTGCCATCGACGCGCAGCTCCACGAAGCGCGCTTCGTCAGGGGTCCCGTAGTCGATGTAGACCCGTCCCATCCTGGACCCGGCAGGTCCAAACTTGGGTGCCGAGAAGATGATGTCCTCGATGTAGTCTCCGTCCATATCCATCGCCGCAGAAGCGCTTCCTAGACGGTCTTGCGGTCCTTCACCGACATAGGCATGGTCGTTGTTGCCGAACGATGTGGTGCCTAGCGGATCGGTGAAGATGTAGGCAGCACCGCGACCAAGGTCATGCTGCGGCGCGCCGGCCACCATGAAGCCATCATTGGGACCATAGGCAATCGACGCGCCGGCGGCAGCGCCAGTCTCGTTGCCGACAATGGCATGGTAGTTACCGAGCTCGCCGCCAATGCTGAAGTCGCTGGTGACGATGTACACGATGCCCACGTTCGAAGCGCCAGGCGCTCCCACGGCGAACTCGTCAATGCCGTCCGAGAACGAATCGATGTCACCGAGCGGGATGATGACCGAGCCCGCGTGTGCGTTGGGTCCGCCGCCCCAGAAGGTGATGTTCGAGTCGCCGATCTCGACGTCACCGCCACCGCCGCAGTTGTCGGCCTCTCCATCGCAGTCGTCGTCGATGCCATTCTGGCAGTCTTCTTGGGCATCTGGGTTGACGTCGACCAGGGTGTCATCGCAGTCCCGGTCATCCATCACCCAGCCCCAGGGCAAGTCGCCGGTGTCACAGAAGCGTTGAGTGCTGGTCCAGTCCCCGAACCAGTCGCCGTCCACGTCTGCGTTGTACTCTGTTCCGTCGATGGGGTCGTTGTCGGCGATGTAGTCGCAGTCGTTGTCGATGCCATCGCAGACTTCGTCGGCGCCGGGGTTGATGCTCCAGTCGTCCTCGTCGCAGTCGCCGCTGGCCAGGACGAAGCCCGGGGGTTGTGGACACTGGAACAGGGTGCTGATGCTCGAGCCGTAGCCGTCGCCGTCTTTGTCCTGGTACCACCACTGATCGACGGTGCCTTCGTCCACATCGCCATCGCAGTCGTTGTCCTTGCTATCGCAGATCTCAGCGGCGCCTGGGTAGGTCTGGTTGTCGCTGTCGTCGCAGTCTTCGGGATCGGTGATTTCGTTGGTGCCCGACGGCTGCACGCACGACTTGGTCGTGGGAGAGGTCGAGTAGTTGGCAAATCCATCGTTATCGGTGTCGATGTACCAGTCGGGGGCATCGGGCGCGTCGTCCTCGTTGGCCATGCCATCGCAGTCGTCGTCGTATGCGGTGCTGCAGGTCTCGGGGGCGCCCGGGTTTACCGCTGCCTTGGTGTCGTCGCAGTCGGTGCTATTCGCCTCGTGGGTCGAGGGCATGTCGCACTTCTTGGTGGTGCTGTTCAGGTCGCCGTAGCCGTCGTTGTCCGTGTCGGCGTACCAAGTGGGCTCGCCCGTTGTCGAGGGGTCCAGATCGTCGGCCACGCCGTCGCAGTCGTTGTCTACATCGAGGTCGCAGACCTCGTTGGCGGCCGGGTTGATGGCGCCATCGGTGTCATCGCAGTCGGTGGCGTCCAAGACGTAGCCGCCAGGCGTTGGATCTGGGCACGCTGAGATGGTCGAGCTGGCATTTCCATAGCCATCGGCATCGTTATCTTCGTACCAAGTGACCACGCCCACGGCGTTGCTCTCGTTGATGGCCCCGTCACAGTCGTCGTCGTAGGCGGTGCTGCACAGCTCTGATGCCGACGGGTTGACCGCCGCATCGGTGTCGTCACAGTCGTCGTTGGTGGCCACATAGCCTGTGGGTTGCGCACAGTTCGTCTGGGTCGCCGCGCCCACGGGGGCATGACCGTCTCCGTCGCCATCGAGGTACCAGAGCGTCGAGGTGACATCTTCGTCCGTCATGCCATCGCAGTCTTCGTCGACACCGTCGCAGGTCTCGAGCGCACCTGGATGGATGCTGGCGTCTGCATCATCGCAGTCGGCGCTGTCCTCGACGAACGCAGTGGGCGACGTCGGGGCGATGCACGCCATGTCGCTCGTGTTCACGTCGCCGTAGCCGTCGTCGTCGGCGTCTGCATAGAAGGTGGTCTTGTTCACCGCAGTGGGGTCATACTCTTCGGCAAAGCCGTTGCAGTTGTCATCGACTCCGACCGTGTCGCAGTCCTCGAATGTGGTGGGGTCCGGATTGACGGCAATGTTCGTGTCGTCACAGTCGGTGGAGTCAGCGACAAAGCCGGGCAGCTGATCACAGGCCCAGCCTGGCGTGCTCAGATCTCCGTAGGTGTCGGTGTCGAAGTCCCGGTACCAGGTAGCGGGATCGCTGACGTCGTCATCATCGTCATCGACCAGACCATCGCAGTCGTTGTCGAGGTCATCGCATTCCTCGGCGGCTCCGGGGAACAGGGCGATATTACCGTCGTTGCAGTCCTCGTCGTTGGACACAAAACCGTCTGGCTTGGAGCAGGCGACCTGAGAGTTCGACGCGTCGCCGTAGGTGTCCGTATCGACGTCCGCAAACCAGCTTACAGCCGACAGACTGCTGTCATCGTCGTCGATCTCGGTGTCGCAATCGTCATCGACGCCGTTGCAGACCTCGGTGCCGTCGGGGTTGATGAGCACACTGGTGTCGTCACAATCGTCGGCGACCTGGATGAAGCCGGGGGGCTGAGCGCAGGACTCTTGGCTGTCTAGCGGGTTGCCGAAGCCGTCCCCATCGGTGTCTGCGTACCAGAAGACGTCCGACGTGTCGTTGTCGACGACGGTGTCGCAGTCGTTGTCGAGGCCGTCGCAGATCTCATTGGCCAGTGGATAGGTGTTTCCATCGGCATCGTCACAGTCGTCATCAACCAGCGCAAAGCCAGTCGGCAGGTCACAGGCGGTCTGGGGATCGGCACTCACGCCGTGCGCGTCACCATCGGCATCGACGTAGAACTCTCTGGCGCCAACCGCGTCCGCGTCGTCTGCCGCCCCATTGCAGTCCTCGTCCGTGTCATCGGCATCACAGACTTCCACTGCACCGGGATTGACGAGCGCATCACCGTCGTCGCAGTCGCCAACCAGCTCCGCAAATTTCGGCGGCGCCACGCACTTGGACACGGTGCGAGACGCCTCGCCGTAGCCATCCTCGTCGTCGTCGCCGAACCACGTCGTCTGTCCAGTCACCGCATCGGCATCGTCGATCAAGCTGTCGCAGTCGTTGTCGACGCCGTTGTCGCAGATCTCTTCGCTGCCAGGGTTGATCGCATCGTTTTTATCGTCACAGTCGAGTGCCGTACCCACGTGGTCGGTCGGCGCTACGCAGGCATCTGCCGTGACCGCGGGGTCGCCAAAACCGTCGCCGTCAGAGTCGAGATAGAAGGTTGCTGTGCCATCGACTTCGTCGTCCGCATCGTCGGTCAGGCCATCGCAGTCGTCATCTGACCCATTGCAGGACTCGACGGCCTCGGTGTTGATGGTGGCATCGGCGTCGTTGCAGTCGCCCGAGACCTGGATGTAGCCAGGAGGCACGCCGTCGCAGGTCGCGAATGCAAACTCGGTGGCCGGATCGCCCTCGCCATCGCCGTCCGAGTCCAGGTACCAAAAGGCACCCGGGAAGTTCGCCGCGTCGTCGTCATCGCAGTCGCCATCGGCCTGCACGTAGTTGGGCGGCACGCTGCAAGTCTCGACCACAAACGAGATGTCAGAGTCGCCGAATCCGTCGCCGTCGGCATCGGAGTAGTACGTCGCGCCCGGATAGGAGAGCGGGTCATCGTCGTCGCAGTCGCCCTGCTGCGCTGCGGTATCAGGAGGGGCCTCACAGGCCGAAATTTCGTCGGCATCGTCGTCGCCAAATCCGTCGCCATCGACATCGGCATACCAGAGTGAGTCCGGATTGAAGTCGGCATTGGTGTCGTCGCAATCGCCCGCGACTTGCACCATGCCCTCTTCAGGCGCTGTACATGCAACGACGCCGCCAACTTCATCGCCGTAGCCGTCGCCGTCGAGGTCGGGGTACCACGTGATCTCACCCACACTGCCGTCGGTCAGATCGCAGTCGTCGGGCATGAGCACACCGTCGCCGTCGGTGTCGAGGCGCTCTTGATGAGCCTCGTCACTGACATAGCGACAACCGGTGATTGATAGCAAGCAAATCAGCAGGGTGAGCAGGCGCACTGGCTCTCCGTCCGCGTAGTTATCGGCATGGTCCGGCCGCAGTGTAGCTGTTCGTCATTGGGATCGTCAGGATTGTGGGCCTTGCAGCACCAAGGTCGCCCGGCCGATGCCCTCGCCAAAACGCACCGATTGGCCTGCCGCAATGGTCCACGTCCAGGCACCCGGTGGAGCGACCAGCACCACCGTCGAGCCCAGGTGAAACACCCCGAGGTCGGCACCGCGAGCGAGCTCAATCGGCTCGGCGGGTTGGTCCTGGATGCGGGTCCGCGTATTGCCCACGTTGGTGATCAGATCGCACACTACTGTCGAGATGCGACCGACGCCAAAGGCCCCCACCAACACAACCGCCAGCGGGCCGCGGCTGGTGTTCATGTGCACCGCAAAGCGCTCGTTTTTGCTGAACAGGTCATCGACCCGGCGCACGGCCGCGGGAAAGACCGGCCACAGCGTGCCCGGCAGGTAGGTCCAGCGCACGGCTGAGCCCTCACGGGGAACGTGAACGCGGTGGTAGTCCTTTGGGGAGAGGTACAGCACTGCGACGTCCTGTTCTCCGTCCACAGGCTCATCGAGCAAGCTGGCGATGGACAGAAAGCGCCCTGGAGCCAGCTCGATTCGCTGATCGACAGTGCGTCCAACCGCTGCCACTCGGCCGTCGACCGGACTCACAATGGCGTCCTCGGCGCTGTCGATGGGCCTCATGCCGTCTTTGAGACGTCGGGTGAACAGCGACTCGAGCGTGCTGAAGTCCGACAGGTCGCCCTCGGCCTCGTCGAGATCGACGCCATAGGCCCGCACAAACAAGCGCGTCATGAGCCGAGAAGCACGGGAACGGGCGAGCCATCCCATGCCGCGGGCTCCTCGATTGCGTGGCATCAGCGACAAGACACTGACGATGAGCGCGTCCTTCATGACTTCGCTGCTATCCCAAACCACTCGGCCTGGTGGTCGCGAAGCGCTTCGAGCAACAAGCTCTCTACGGCCAGCACCTGAAAGTCGTACTCCCTGGCCAGCTCAAGGGTGAAGTGACTGGCGTGGAAGATGCGCACGTGAATGCGCGCCTCCTTGTCGCGTCGCCGAATGGCCATGGCGGCCCGCAGGTTGATGTTGTCGCTGTCGGCACACAGCACGTAGACCGGCGGCGGGCCCGTGCCCTCGAGCATGTCCATCACATTGGGCCAGGTGCGGGGGTCGGCCAAGTCGGACTCGCGCACATGCACATCGAGCTCGGTTCGAAAGCCCACCTGCTCGGCGAACTGCTGCTTGCGCACACCCGCTTCCTTGTCCACGACGATGACCGTGCCGATCTCGACCCCCGCCTCGCGCTGCAAGTACTCCAAGATGGTCTGGCCAAAGCGCCCAAACCCGGCAATCACCACGATGTCTCGGCCCGCCGTGGCCTCGAAGAAGGCCTCGAGGTGGCCCGAGTACAGGTGCGATGCAGCCACGCGGTGGGCATTGAAGACAATCGGGGCAGGACCCTCTCGGTGTGCGAGAAGCTGTCCCACGCTTCGCCGCATTGCGATGTCTGACACGTGAACTGCGACCTTGGCGCCCGGGTGATTATCCAGGATGTTCCAAGCGACTTCGAGGTTGACCAGGTCGTTGTCGGTCATCAACACGACGCCGCGCGCGCGGTCCAGGTTGAGCAACCGTCGGGTGGCACGCCGGGTGATGTCCCCCCTCAAAAACTGGGCACCCAGGCGACTCTGGGCTTCCTGGGCATTCAGATTCTCGCTCTTGTCCACGACCACCACATGGGCGTCGGTGGCCTCGCGCAGCGCACTTAGGCACAACATGCCGAATCGTCCGACACCCACGATGACGATGTGGTCGCGCATGCGCTGCTGAATCAGCCACTTCGGCTGCAGCATACGAATGAGCCCCTCGGCCACCGCCGTCGTGGTGATGGCAGGCGCCAAGAAGTAGGCCACCCACATGGCGAAGCGGCTGACCTCGGTGCCCCCCATCGGCACGCCTAGATCCATGCCACCTAGCACAAACAGGCCGGACACGTAGTAGACCCGCGTCGCTAGATCGGCCGTGGCAGCCCCGGGACGCTCGGTAAAGTCCACACCGGTCGAAAAGGCCCAGAAGGCACAGGCGAACACCATCATCACCGGCAAGACGCGCACGGTCAGGGAGTTCATTTGCCCTACTCGTCTGCCCAATGAGGAGTCGCCGTCAGGGTTCGGCTGTCGCGGACCTCGATGCCATCGGCGTCGACGACCGACACCGAGAGCGTGATCTCGACGCCATCGAGCACATCGTCATTGTCGATGTCCAGAATCGCGAACCGACCGACCATCTCGTGGGTCCAGGGATCGGCGTCTTCAGGGGCTTGCGCGATGCCCTGCAGGTACTGGCCCGTCAAGATGAGATCGACCCCGGCACTGACCACCGAGAAGTTCGTCTCGGGATTGCTGGGGTCTAGCAGGTCGTCTGGATTTCCGGCCTCGATGCCCTTGGTGCGCACCGATGCCAGAATGTGGAAGCCTCCCTGCGGACCTTGGATGACGAACACCTCATCGGCGTCAGACAGGTCCTCCCACTCGTACTCTCCCTGACCTAGCAAGGCATCTGGATCTGGTGGTGGCGCCGATGTGCAGGCTGTCAGTGCGACCGCAAGCCAGAGGGCCAGCACCCTCATAAGCACAAGCACTCACAGTCATCGCCGCGGCGGGCGCAGCTCTCTCCGGTTCGCGCTTCGATCAGCTCATGCCAGGTCTCGGTCTCGAGGTCGAAGGACCAGGTGTCATCGAGGTGATCGCTGCAGTCCGACACGCCACCGAACAGCCAGACGCGATCGTGCAGCACGGTCATGGCCGCGGTCGACCGACGCTCGGGGCCATCGGTGTCCTGTTCGACATAGGTGGCGGGAATCTCCTGTGGATTGCCATTGCAGCCCAGTGCGCCGCCGGTGAACTCGTCGCCGTCGTAAAGCTCGTCCCAGTCGTCGTCGTCGTTGTCCCAAGCCCACAGGTCGTTCTCGACTCCGCCATCGACGTGCCCGCCAAACAGCAGGTAGCGGTCCCGTACGCCGTCATATGCGCCGTCTGCGTTGAACCGGCCGGTCCACGGCGGGCTTGTGTCGACCTCGTCCCAGTCCCCATCATCGATATCGAGGGTATAGGCGTCGGCGATCGCTGGGGAAACGAAGTCTCCGAGT
>Ga0114932_10005940_pt1 | contig 10608 bp, 9 predicted proteins | sample 2SBtaG_2_FD_87286 | JGI IMG/M metagenome (GOLD analysis project Ga0114932, IMG submission 87286) | Deep subsurface microbial communities from Kolumbo volcano to uncover new lineages of life (NeLLi) - 2SBTROV12_ACTIVE470 metaG | ecosystem: Environmental > Aquatic > Marine > Volcanic ... | reverse complement strand
GTAATAATCAACAAAATGTTAGACCAGGAAACAAAGCAGACCATAACTACAGAATACCAAAACCACGAAAACGATACAGGTTCCGCAGAAGTACAAATTGCCGTTCTCACAGAACGTATCAAACAAGTCACCGATCATCTCAGGACACACCGCAAAGACGTGCACTCACGTCGGGGGTTAGTTGGGCTCGTCTCCCAAAGACGTAGACTCTTAAAATACCTCAGTAATGAAGATGTTAATCGGTATCAGACTCTCATAAGTCGACTAGGACTCAGAAGATAAGCTATATCGACTATTACCCTATAGGTGATAGATCAATCATACCCACTAGTCCTAGGCCCTATTATTATTTAAGAGGTACATTCCAACTATGTCTACAATGTCAATTCCCACAATTGTGGAACGCTCAATCGGAGATCATTCTATACGTTTAGAAACCGGACGACTCGCGTTTCAAGCCCACGGTTCAGTAACTATACAAAGTGGAGACACGATAGTCCTGGCAACCGTTGTTATGTCAGGCAAACCTAGAGGAGACGTAGATTTCCTACCGCTGACAGTAGAATTTGAAGAGCGACTCTACGCAGCAGGAAAAATACCTGGAAGTTTCTTCCGAAGAGAAGGGAGACCCGGCGAATCTGCCATATTATCATGTAGATTAACAGACAGGTCTATTAGACCGCTTTTCCCTAAATCACTCCATAATGACATCCAAGTTATTCTTACAGTTCTATCATCAGACCAGGAAAACCCTCCTGAAGTACTGGGAATGGTTGCAGCGTCTGCAGCCTTATCCATATCTCACATACCATTCGATGGACCCGTAGGGTCTTGCAGAGTTGCTTATTTCAAAGAAAATAACGAATACATCGTGCACCCTACATATGAGCAAATAAAAACCAGTCAACTAAATATGGTCATAAGCAGTACTAAAGACGCAATCCTAATGGTAGAAGCTGGCTCAGATGAAGTCTCAGAAGAAGTCATCCTTGAAGGTATCCGTATAGCTCAAGAAGCTAACAACGAAACCATTGGATTAATAGACCAATTAGTCTCTCAAATTGGTTCCCCGAAGGTGGAAGCTGAGCCAATCAGTGACGAAGCTAAGACGATTGAAGCAACAATAAAGAGTAATCTTAATGGGCGTCTAACTGCAATTCTAGAGCAGAATGCACTCAAAGCAGAGCGAGTAGAAGCCCTAGAAGATCTCGAGGACTCTATAGCTTCGGAAATGGCAGAGGAATATTCTAGCGACCAAATAGCGGCCGGATTCAAGAATGTTCTGAAAGCTGAAGTCCGACAAAGGATACTTAACGAGGGCATCCGTCCGGACGGACGTTCCACTGACGAAATCAGACCCATATTTGTAGAAGCGGGGGTACTCCCAAGAACTCATGGGTCAGGATTGTTTACTCGTGGGCAGACGCAAGTCTTATCCATTGCGACTCTTGGTCCTCTAACTATGAAACAAATACTGGATACAGTAGGTCCTAACGATAGCAACAGCAAACAATATATGCATCATTATAATTTCGCTCCCTATTCGACTGGTGAAGCCCGCAGAGTAGGATCCCCTGGTAGGCGGGAAATCGGTCACGGAGCTCTTGCCGAACGAGCATTGCAATCAGTGCTACCAGCAGAGGCAGACTTTCCATACACCATCAGAGTAGTATCAGAAGTCCTGAGCTCTAATGGAAGTACGTCCATGGGTAGCGTCTGTGGCTCTACTCTCGCATTAATGGATGCAGGAGTACCAATAAAGGCTCCAGTGTCCGGCATCGCCATGGGTTTAATTACAGACCCCGATGGGAAATATGCTGTACTGAGTGATATCCAAGGCATAGAAGATTTTCTCGGAGATATGGACTTCAAAGTAGCGGGTACTACCGAGGGCATCAATGCTCTCCAGATGGATGTAAAAATACAAGGCCTTACAGCCAGTATTTTGAGCGAAGCTTTGGAACAAGCCCGACAGGGGCGACTATTCATATTGGATAAAATGAGTTCCGCACTGTCCTCACCGAGAGATCAACTTAGCCAATATGCACCCAAGATGGTACGCATGCAAATAGCTGTAGAGAAGATAGGTGCCGTAATAGGACCACGAGGCGCCGTAATAAAATCTATAATCGAAGAGACCGGATGCTCAGTAGACGTCAGCGATGATGGTAAAGTAACCATAGGCTCTTCCGATCAAGAAATGATCAGCCTAGCACAAAGTAAAATAGAAGGTCTCACTAGAGAATTAGTTGTAGGCGACATCATAACCGGAAAGGTAGGCAGAACTACTGATTTTGGAGCATTCATAGAACTCTTACCTGGTAAAGATGGTCTTCTAAGAAATGAATCAATGCTCGAAGGAGAAACTGAACTTGATATCGGGCAAGAAATAACGGTAATGGTACGAGAGATTGATCATCTTGGAAGAGTCAATCTGTCAAGAAAAGCTTTATTCGGAGAAGAAGAACCTCCTACACAGCGACCCCAACGGTCATCATTCGGGGACAGAGGTCGACCCAGAAATGGAGGTGGCCGAGGCGGCTTCGGAGGTCGTGACAGATCCGGTGGAAATAGAAATAGTGGATCTGATCGCCGATTCCAAGGCGGCGGATCTCGCGATCAGTAAAGAGACATTTAAACTAATTATATAAAAAGCGGGATAAAATCCCGCTTTTTATATAATTAAATCACATCACAAATCCTCATTATAAAAAAGGAGCGATAATTACTTATGGCTACCATAAAGGTATTAATTAATGGGGCAACTGGAAAAATGGGTCAAGAAACAGTTCGAGCTATATCCGACGAGGAAGACATTACGCTAGTAGGAGCTACTTGTAGCGCTGATAGAGGCAATATTCTGAAAATGCCATCCGGAGAGGAAATTCCTTTATCAACAAACCTGAAAGATTTAATTGAACACACCTCCCCCGACGTAATTGTAGATTTCACTAATGCTACAACTTGCATGGAAGCGGTCAAAACAGCTAGTGCATATTCTGTTGACATGGTCCTAGGGGCTAGCGGATTAACCAACGAGGATATAAGTTCTATCAGGACTCTTACAAATCAAAAATCATTCGGAGCCATAATCGCACCAAATTTTGCTTTAGGAGCAGTAATTCTAAAGAAACTCGCCGAGCAGGCTGCTCCTTACTTTGAATATTTGGATATAGTGGAATCCCATCATGAAGCAAAAATAGATGCTCCATCTGGCTTTGCAATGAACTTAGCAAATGACCTAGGTTCTAAAAAAGACTTTACCCGCAACATTACTGAAAAGGAAAATCTCTCTAACACCCGGGGAGGAGAATATCACGGCATATCCGTTCATAGTATAAGAATGCCAGGGCGTGTTGCACAGCACGAAGTCATAATGGGCACCTCAGGACAAACCCTTTCTATTAGGCACGACACTCTAGGGAGAGACTGTTATATGCCAGGCGTGATTTTATGTATAAGGAAAGTTGTTATGCAGACAGGCCTTGTGGTAGGCTTGGAAAACGTGCTTGAAATCTGATTAGTTAAGCGTAACAGCTTACTAAAACAGCGGAATATAGTGCAACTTATAAATTTTGACTAACTAAAAGTTAAAACTTCAAAGGACCATACAAATAAATGGAAGATCTCAGTATAGCTGTTGTAGGGGCAACTGGAGCAGTTGGACAAGAATTCATTAATATAGTTGAGACTAGGTACCCCAAAGCTAATAATCTTCGGCTGCTAGCCTCCGAACGCTCCGCAGGAAAGACTATATCTATAAATGGAAAAGACTTGAAAGTAGAAGAAACTACTGAAAGCTCTTTTAATGGTATTGATATAGCGTTCATATCAGTAAGTAGCGAAATCAGCCAGAAATTCGCACCTGTTGCTGTCTCATCAGGAGCGGTTGTTATTGATGATGGATCCGCGTTTCGCATGGAATCTACAGTACCCTTAGTAGTCCCTGAGGTTAACGGATCAGATGTAGATTGGCATCAGGGCATTATATCTATACCGAACTGTTCAACAACTCCATTAGTTATGATTGCGCATCCATTGAGACAACTCAGTCCTTTGGTACGTATAGTGGCTGATACTTACCAATCCGTGTCCGGAGCTGGCGCATCGGCAATGACTGAACTAACTGAACAGACCAAAAGTTTACTAGCAAAAGAGCCCATAAAATCAGAATCTTTACCCAATCAAATCGGATTTAACGTATTCCCCCACATAGATAGTTTTCTAGATACAGGATACACTCGCGAAGAACAAAAAATGATAGATGAATCTCGAAAGATCCTACACTCGGAACATCTTCGAGTGTCGGCTACATGCGTTAGGGTTCCAGTTTATATCTCCCATTGCGTAGGAGTGCACATTGAGTTCGAAGAGCCGGTATCCGTGTCGGACGCTCGTGACGCACTATCCGCTATGCCAGGTGTAACAGTAGTTGACGATCCTTCAACGCAATCCTATCCCACACCTGCAGATGCTGCCGGTAAAGACGACGTAATGGTAGGAAGGATACGAAAAGATTTATCTAACCCAAATGGTTTGGTTCTGTGGATCGTCTCGGATAACTTGCGAAAGGGAGCTGCTCTGAACTCCATCCAAATAGCCGAAGAATTAGTCAGTAGGGATCGCCTAAATTGATACACACAACTTAATGCCAACCGTTTGTGGCTTTAAGACTATAGTCGTGTATAATACCCGGATTAAAAGTCTCGGAGGTTCGGAATGATAGAGGTAGGAAGACTTGTGACCGCAATGGTGACCCCTTTCGATGAAAGCGGTGCCGTAGATTATAAACAAGCCAAGAGTCTTGCAAATGCTCTAATAAATTCCGGTAGTGATGGCCTGGTCGTTTCTGGTACCACCGGAGAATCACCGACACTTACGTCAGAAGAAAAACTCAGACTTTTTGCCGAAATCAAAGAAAGTATCGGAGATCGCGGATCAGTTGTAGCCGGTACTGGAAATTACAATACTGCTGAAAGTATCGAAATGAGCCAAGAAGCAGAAAGCGCGGGAGCAGATTGTCTACTACTCACCGTGCCATACTACAACAAACCCCCTCAGGAGGGTTTGTATCAGCATTTTAAAGCCATCGCTGAAAGCGTAACAATCCCATGTATGCTCTACAACGTCCCCGGTAGGACTAGTTTGAACATGACTGCTGAAACCACTATTAGACTCAGCCATGTCGATAACATTATTGGTGTGAAAGAGGCCAGCGGAGATATGGATCAGATAGCTAGTATAATATCTGGCGCTCCTGATGGTTTCAAAGTGTGGAGTGGTAATGACAATGAAACTTTCTACATTATGTCAATGGGCGGGTACGGAGTAGTAAGCGTATTATCACATCTGGTTGGTAATCAAATAAAACAAATGATGGGTCTCATCTTAGAGGGTGACATAGAGCAAGCTGCTGCTGAACACCATCGTATGCTGCCCATATTTAAAATAATGTTCACAATAACTAGTCCCATACCAGTCAAATATTCTCTAAATCAAGCAGGATTTCAGGCTGGAAAACCGCGCCTACCGTTGGTAGAACCCGATCAGGTAGTTGCTAGCAACATTGATAGAGTAGTAGCAAATTACACCATTGATTTACCTATATAACTCTATCCTTTGCCGATACAGTCTTGAAAGGTGCTGATTTATACTCATCTGGGAGCAAATCAGCAATTCTCCCCATTATTATATCTGAGGCTCCATTTATCACACCTTTAGTATAATTTCCTTCTATCACAGGTAGAGTAAATGGACTCCCAATATTCACGTGTAACTTCCTAAATGGGAACAGCATACGCCAAGGAGGATACTTTTCTGTACCGTAAACAGCTATGGGAAGAATCGGAGCTTGAGACTTTAACGCTAGATATGCTGCCCCAGGTTTGGCTTTCTGCAATGTAAATGCAGGACTTCGCTGTCCCTCCGGAAATATTGCCAACGCATGATCATTTCCCAATAAATTCATAGCTATATTCATTGCCTCCGCGCCACCGGAACGATCTATTGGATAAACCCTAAATCTCCTCATGAAATAGCCCACGAACGTATTATTAAAGAGTTCTTTTTTACCCAAAAAGTCCAATGGTCTTGTTACAACAGATGCTATCAATGGAGGGTCATTGTACGAGAGATGATTAGCTACTACTATAAGCGGGCCATAGGGAGGTATATATTCTTGCCCAGTAACGTGTAACCTTCCAAAGCTTCTAAGACACAGGCGCACGACACTATATGCTATCCTGTAAAATATCGTCGTCTCATAACCCAATCGTGTCATATACGATAGCGCTCCAATATAACATCAACTGTTTCTTCTATAGTCATTTCACTATTGTCAATTGATATTGCATCCGAAGCAATGACTAATGGTGAGTCGAGTCTAGATGAGTCACGTTCATCTCTTGAAATAGTCTCATGTAGTACCTGGTCAAACGAAACCGCCAGACCTTGGCCTCTAAGATCTTCAACTCTTCTTTTGGCTCGACTTTCAACAGACGCGGTAAGATATATCTTCAATTCGGCATTCGGAGCAATAACTGTACCGATGTCCCTCCCAACCATCACAACTTTCCCTCTCTGAATAATGCCTCTTTGAAGACTAACCATAGCACTTCTGACACCCGGTAGTGCCGCAACTATTGAAGAGAGTCTGGTCACTTCCTGAGTCTTCAGTTCATCCGAAATACTAACACCATTAACAACAACCGCATTAGCATTTTCTGTATCCAAATCTAACTGCATCTGAGAGGCAGCTAGTTCTATGCGTGATTTATCTATTTCGTCTATCTTATGACTATGAACTATCCAAGCAACAGCTCTATATATCACACCAGTATCAAAATATCTAAAGCCTAATCTAGTCGCAACACATTTACCTATTACACTCTTGCCCGCGGCGACTGGACCATCTATAGCTATAACACTTTTATCAATCACTTAATGTTCCCTCATTGCCCGCACTAGTATAGCATTCGAGTAATGACGAGAAATATGGTATACCGTCCCATTAAGTAAAATACACAAATCATGAGTTATCATCATTGATATATATAGTTTTGCAATTTGTTAATCGCTATAATTGGGATGAGTCCCAATACTAGAAAAAAAGAGGACGTTATTATGAACTGGATTGACATCGCGGTATTAATTTGCTGGGGAGTATTAGCTTTCTGGGGTTTCAGAACAGGAATCATAAAAATGATCGTCCCGCTGGTTGTAGTAGTTGTTGGCCTAGCACTATCCAGCCGAATAGCCGAGCCAATCGGCAATATTTTATCGTTCCTTTCTGAAAATGAAAATATACAGTCAATAGGCGCCTTTATAGTTATATTTGTCGGTTTGCTCATTCTTGGTACTTTTGTCAGTAAATTCGTAAAAATTGCCATAAGTATTATTCCATTGGCAGGGCTCGCTAACAGTGCATCTGGTGCAATCGTAGGCCTCATCATAGGATTCATACTTCTATCTGGAATATTGACTGGTCTACAAAAATTCCCAGTCGGTTCAATACAGGAGACAATCGATGATTCTACACTGGGAAGTTTCCTAGCCGACAACTTTGACGTAGTTACCAGAGGATTAAAGATAATACCTAGCGATTGGAATCAGAAAGCCGGGGACATAGCAGGTAGCATGCAAAATAATATGCGTGACAGCTTAAAGTAACTTTCTCCGAGAATTGCAGAGATTTCATGCGACATTAAAGACATTAGTATATAATCCAGCGGTGACATATATATTAAATTACTAAGGTACGTATCAGGTGGTTAGAACACTTCCAACTGATAAAGATATGGTTAGTAGTGACGGCAAACAGGACTTAGTCAGTCCCACAAATGACTCACTAAGCTTTCCTGCGCTAGTACTAAACTTAAACTACGTCCCAATTAATATCTGCACCGGTCGTAGAGCGATTGTTCTGGTGGAAAAGGAAAAAGCAGAAACTCTAGATAATTACCAAGCGACAATCCACACCATCACACGACTTCTGAATATTCCGTCAGTTATTCGGCTTGCATATATGGTCAAACGCCCATATGCACCACGTAAAATCTCCAAGAAAGAAATATTCTTGAGAGATCAATATACGTGTCAATACTGCACAATAAAAACGTCTGAACTAACTTTGGACCATGTGATACCTCGTATTCAAAAAGGCCCACACACATGGGAGAACGTAGTAGCAGCGTGTTCTACTTGTAACCTAAGAAAAGCAGGAAGAACACCATTAGAAGCAAACATGCGACTCCTAAAAGAGCCTAGAATCCCACAACCAAATCCATACCGAATCCTTCAAAACTACTCTATGATAGACCCTTGGCTACCATACGTACCCTGGAGCATGCAGAATCAAGAAAGAGTCAGCTGACTTGGCCTAATTATTTGACTCTAGGCATACTTAGAACCATGTTTTCAAGAGCCAGGCGCGGGTTTACATTGTGGTCGAGAGCATAAATGGTCCGGTCGACAACACTTACAAAACTCGATATCTCGCTAAAACTCATATTATTCGATTGATCTTTAAGCATATTTATCTTATCGCTATTCAGTATGTGCTCTTCATTGGACATATTCAGAATGATCAGGTCTCGGCACCACGTTCTCCATAAGTAGAGAACCTCCTTGACTGAAGCCCTATTCCTGCCAAACTCAGAAGCCAATTCGCTGACATAATCAAATTTTTCTACTAGTCCCGCTTTCATAGTTTCTTGCAAATGATTAAGATCTGCGTCACGTTGTTTAAGAACATCGGGATTAGTAGCAGCAGTTATCGCCCATCCAATACTACCTCTTGAAATCCTAGCCAATAATTCCGCAAGATCCAATTCACAAGAATACTCTTCAATCAAAATCTTCGTTATCAGTTCTTTTGGTAAAATGTTGAATGTATAACTACGACACCTTGAGCGAATTGTGCTAAGAATACTAGCTTCGTTATCAGTCAAGAGTATGATTAATACTTGCGGGGACGGTTCTTCAAGTGTTTTTAATAGGGCGTTAGCAGCTTCGGTACTAAAATTTTCGGCTCCATCAAAAACGATTACTATACATTTCCCTTCAAATGGTTTTAGGTTGGTCTTGTGTAGAACTTCCTTTACGTCGTCAATACCAATCACAGTACGAGAACGAGAGTCAATATCACCATCTGGAACTCCCAATACCCTGACATCTGAATGATTTCCAGATAATATTCTCACACATTGGTCACAAACACCGCAGGGCTCATCCCCTGATGAAACACAGTTGACAGCTCTAGCCAAGTCCATAGCCAAGCGCATTTTTCCAACCCTAGGGGGACCAGAGAAAAGATAAGCATGTGCTAGCCTATTAGCGGATAGGCTAGCTCTAATATGAGTTAATATATGATCTTGGCCACGAATTAACCACAAATCGCCCTCTCTAGTAAAATTAACGATTAGCCTTAGAGCACGTCACAATACATCAGATCTTCATAGCTCTCTCGACGCCGAATCAAACGTGAAGCTCCATCTTTGACCAAAATTATAGGGGGGCGTGGGTTCAAATTATAATTACTAGCCATTGAAGGGCAATAAGCTCCTGATGCAGGTATCGCAATCACATCTCCAGATGACAGTTTCGGTAAAAGTATATCTGTTGCCAGAACATCTCCCGACTCACAATATTTCCCTGCAATAGTAACTTTATCGTCTCCAGGCTCGTTTGCTTGGCCCGCAGAGATTACTTCATACGCAGCTTGATAGAGTGCTGGACGAATGTTATCTCCCATACCTCCGTCTACACTAACGTATTTCCTAACGCCTGGTATATCTTTGATAGCACCCACTTTATACAGGGCTACTCCAGCCGGACCAATAATAGATCTACCAGGCTCTATCAGGAGCCTAGGATAATCCATGCCTAGCTCGTCACACGTAGCCGTCATGGTAGATACTATGGAACTTGCGTAATCAGAAATTTCAGGGGGAATTTGATCGCGTGTATACGCTATTGCAAATCCTCCGCCTGGACTGAATTCTCTCAAGTTCAGGCCACTTTCTCTAAACTGCGCCGCAAATCTTAATACCAGATCAGTAGCTGCAGTATAAGGTTCAAGCTCAAATATGGGAGACCCTAGGTGAAAATGAAGCCCAATCAACTCAAGATGCTCAGCATTTAAAGCCCATTTAATAGCCTTCTCAGCATCGCCAGTCTGAATAGAAAATCCAAATTTAGAGTCAATAATTCCAGTAGTAGTATATGCATGTGTATGAGGATCTATACCGGGAGATACTCGGATTAATATATCCTGTATTTTGCCATTGTTTGACGCTATCTCATTCAGGATCTCTAATTCATGAAAACTGTCAACCACTACACGGCCTATACCACCCTGTAACGACTGCGTAAGTTCATCTGGAGTTTTGTTATTCCCATGAAAATAAACTTCCTCTAATGGAAAACCAGCAGCTTTAGCCACTGCAAATTCTCCACCAGAAACTACATCAAGTCCTAATCCTTCCTCTTGAAAAATTTTCGCTAAAGCAGGATTTATATATGCTTTGGAGGCATACAAGACTTTACTGTTCGGATAAACCGCCGAAAACTGTTTTACAAATTCTCGACACCTATTTCTCAATGTTATTT
>Ga0114932_10005937_pt1 | contig 10616 bp, 11 predicted proteins | sample 2SBtaG_2_FD_87286 | JGI IMG/M metagenome (GOLD analysis project Ga0114932, IMG submission 87286) | Deep subsurface microbial communities from Kolumbo volcano to uncover new lineages of life (NeLLi) - 2SBTROV12_ACTIVE470 metaG | ecosystem: Environmental > Aquatic > Marine > Volcanic ... | reverse complement strand
TTTGCCTTTCCGGGTTTTGTGCCCGCCTATATCCGCCCGCTTTTCTGCACGGGGATCGGCCCGTTGCGCTGGGTCGCGGTAAGCGGTGATCCGGAAGACATCTACAAGACCGACGCCAAGATGAAGGAATTGTTCCCCGAAAACACCCACCTTCACCAGTGGCTCGACATGGCCCGCGAACGGATTGCGTTTCAGGGCCTGCCCGCACGGATATGCTGGATCGGACTGGGCGATCGTCACAAAGCCGGGCTGGCGTTCAACGAGATGGTGGCAAACGGTGAATTGTCGGCCCCTGTTGTGATCGGCCGCGACCACCTCGACAGCGGCTCGGTCGCCTCACCCAACCGCGAAACCGAGGCGATGAAGGATGGCTCGGACGCGGTATCCGACTGGCCGCTTTTGAACGCCCTGATCAACACCGCATCCGGCGCGACATGGGTGTCGTTGCACCACGGCGGCGGCGTCGGCATGGGGTTTTCGCAGCATGCCGGCCTGGTGATCTGCGCCGACGGCACCGACGCGGCTGCCAAACGGATCGAGCGGGTTCTGTGGAACGACCCCGCCAGCGGCGTCTGGCGGCACGCGGATGCCGGGTATCAAGAGGCAATCGACTGCGCGAACGACCACGGCCTGCGTCTGCCGGGGATATTGGGGAACTGAACGCGACGCATTGGCTGGTTGTAAGGGGTTCATGAAGTCCGACACACATTTTTTCACAGTGGCACGAGCGGCAAATCGGATGGCAAACTGACGGATAAGGAGCTGCAGGAATACGGTGTTATGATGAACGCACATCCGACATCGAAAGAACGGGCATGGCTGGATTATGGGTCAGACGCACGAAACAAACCGGTCGCTGCCTTGTTGGATTGCCGGGTCTTGCGGCGGACGTTCTTGACCGGATTGTCAGCCGAGGTTTTGCTGGTTTCCGCCCATTGTTGCGCTCTTGTTCCGTCATTGCAGCTAACGGCGGTTAGGAGTCCAGGCTGACCAGACATCCAGCTTGAATTTTTGATGACAATTATTGAATGTCAAGATTACCTTTAGGATTCATGTGAGATGAGAGCGGAGACTGGTTTGACCGATAGAGACCTCGTACTGGCGACGCTGGAAGAATATGCCGAGGCTTACTGTGCCAAGGACACCAAGCGGCTCATGGGCATTTTTGCAGATAGTGACGCGATCTCGCTGATCGGCACTGGCTCCGACGAACTCTGCTCGGGCAGAAAAGAAATTGCGGCCGTCTTTGATCGCAATTTCAGAGATGCAAGTGCCACGAGATTTGAATGGGGGTGGAAAGATATCGCCATTCACGGTGAATCTGGAACCGTTGCCATCGCGCTGAATATCCACCTGGAGATTGACGGCGAAAGCGTCTTGGTACCGCTTCGGTGGACAGTGTCGCTGATACTGACGCCTGCGGGTTGGAGATGGGTTCACCGGCACGCGTCCTCGGCCGCTGCCTCGCAGGATGAGGGCGCTGCATACCCTGGTGGACGCGACTGAAGCCGAGTATCGACAGGCCACGGTGCAGTGGACCGCCGCAGTCGACGGCGACTGTTACCGGAAAAAGGCGTGCGACCCCAACAGGTTGCACCTTCCCCGGCCATCCTCGCATGTATTACTGGGGCAACGGCATCGCTTCGTAGGCGGCCATGCGTTGAATTGATCCTGAATCTCGCAAGGGCTTCAGCGCTTTGTATTCATCCGAGTTATGCCACGTGTTGAGCTGTTCCATGGATTCAAATTCGGCGACAACAACAATCTGATGGCCGTCGCTTTCGCCGTTGAGCATCTTGGGCTGATTGCCCATAGCGACCGGTTTCGCACCGTATTTGGCGCCCACGGCGCGGGTTTCTGCAAGATAGTTTTGGAAGTTCTCTTGGTTGGTCACGGTCACATGGGAAATCATATAGGCAGGCATTGGTCGTTCCTTTCTTGTGGGTCCCGGGTCTTGCGGACAGTTGGGTTATTCCGTATACGGTAACTTGAGGTACTAAAGCGAAGACTTTAGAAAATGAAGTAACAAATTCGTGATCCAATGAAACAAATCACTCGAAGCTATCACCTGCTGTGCCCGATTTCCCGCGCGCTGGATCACGTTGGCGACCGCTGGACACTCCTGATTCTACGTGACCTCCACGCGGGTCCGGCGCGATTCAAAGACCTTCAGACCGGACTTACAGGGATTGCGTCGAACCTTTTGTCCCATCGACTGCACGCACTCGAAAACAGCGGGATCATCCGAAAAATCGAAGGGGAATTTGGTGTCTCGCTCTATTCATTGACCGAATTGGGTGAACGAACCAGAGAACTGATTTTCGAACTGGCGCGGTTCGGCAGTCGGATGCCGCGGCCTGAAAAGATCCGAAAGCCGGGCAATCTCAGAACCATTGCCGTGTCGCTTGGAACGGCGGCCAAACGGGCGGCGACAAACAAACATGAATTCGTGGCCAAGTTGCTGATCGACGGCGAGGCCTTCGAGATGACGGCAAAAGACGGCCAGGCCGGCATCCGCGCCGGCGCGCCCGAAAACCCCGATGTCGTCATGACCACGTCGTACGAACCGATAATGGCGCTCGCGGACGGCGAGATCGAACAAAGCCGGTTTGTTTCAGACCATGTGGCCTTGCAGGTGCTCACCCCCGGCAAGCAAGTGGCGTTCCTTGATCTGTTGACGCGCAGCATTCGCGAGTTTGACTGAAACGGATCGGTGCCCGTTTATGTCGGATTGCGCAACATTTTCAAAACCCGACTGACTGCAACGGGGGACAAAGCCACCGTTCAACCAGAGGCGCAGATTGAAGGCTTGATGCGCAACAGATTCATCAATTCACGAGCCGAGATTGACTGCTGCCATCGCAGTTTCAAGGTGAGCATCCGCGTGGGTGCGCGCCGACAGTGACAGGAGGTGACGCGCCCTTTCTTCTGCCGCACCCCTATTGCCCATTTTCTGCTGCAGTCGCATCTGGTCGGCCACGATCTCGACCAGCAGACCCGCGTAGAGATCTGTGGTGCCAGCGGCAAACTTCCGCTTTCCTCCCATTACTGCGCGATCAGTCCGTGATCCAAAACATCAGGAAGTATCCGATCTTCAAGCAACCTCCAAACGGATCGATCGGGCCCACAGGAACGATCCGGCCTGCGGCGTCTGACGGTATCGGAATGCGGGCGATCACCCAACGATTGACCGCGCCCGCGACCACGGTCTGCACCCGCCTCGGATATTGGGACCCGGATACCGAAATCGATGGCAACTGGTACTCGGTTGCGGTACCCAGCCTGACACTCCCTCCTGCACAAAAGGGCGGCCTGAAATGCACAAACTTGTCACCCAGGACCAGATCGACACCTATCAGCGCGACGGTGTCGTGCTGATCCGGGGGTTGTTTGCGGATCACGTCGACGAAATCCGCGCCGGAATCGACACCAACATGCGCGAACCCGGGGAATATGCCGCCGAAAACCTGAAGGCGGGCGAACAGGGGCGGTTCTTTGATGATTACTGCAACTGGACACGCATTCCCGAATTTGAAAATGCCATCCGCCGGTCTCCGGCGGGCGAAGTCGCAGCCGATCTGATGGGTTCACGCTCGGTTCAGGTGTTTCACGATCACGTGCTGGTCAAGGAACCCGGCACGTCCAGGCCGACACCCTGGCATCAGGACGCCCCCTACTATTTTGTCGATGGCATGCAAAATGTGTCGTTCTGGTCACCGATGGACCCGGTTAGGCAGGCATCATTGCGATGCGTTGCCGGGTCGCACAAATGGGAAAAACCGGTTTTGCCCACGCGCTGGCTGTCACAAGAGGATTTCTATCCCGACAAGGACACCTATATGCCGGTTCCGGACCCCGATGCCGAAGGCATGGCGGTCACCGAATGGGAAATGGCGCCCGGCGACGCGGTCGCCTTCAACTATGGCATTCTGCATGGCGCGCGTGGCAATACCAGCCCGGTCCGGCGCCGGGCCTTTTCCCTGCGTCTGGTCGGCGACGATGCCCGCTATGTCGAAAGACCCGGCCCGACCTCGCCGCCATTTCCCGGTCACGGGATGAAAGCCGGCCAAAAACTGCGCGAAGACTGGTTTCCGGTGATTTATACCGGCGCCGGGCAGGGGTAACGGTCGCGCGCGAACCTTGCACAGCCCATTTTGCGGCGCTGGCCGTTGCCAAACCACGAGGTCGCCATGGCCGCACGAATTCCCGATGATTTTGGTAGCGGAGGAGGGACTTGAACCCCCGACACGCGGATTATGATTCCGCTGCTCTAACCTGCTGAGCTACTCCGCCGGACCGACGCCGGATTTATGGGACTGGCCCAATCGCGTCAAGGGTGTTGTGCCGCCCTGTTCTGTCGCTGGCCCCGGCTGTCGGGCAACCATGCGGGACGTTGGTGCGGGCGGTGGGAGTCGAACCCACACGGGCACAAGGCCCAACAGATTTTAAGTCTGGTATGTCTACCATTCCATCACGCCCGCATGCGGCGGAAAAAGCCAGTGTCGGGCGCAAAAAGCAATGCTTTTCTGGGCTTTCGGGGCACAGAGCCGCCATCAAAGGCACCGCGCACAACCGGACCCTTGTCAGGGAAGCGTTTCTTTGATCAAGTTGCAAGTCAGGAAAGACCGAAATGCGGAACGATTGTGCAAAGAGAGGATGTCTTATGAAATCAGGATTGCAACGCGCCCTTGGTGCGGTATCGCTGGTGTTTATCGCGACCGGTGCACTGGCCGAGGACCACGTCGGCGGCGACCCGGAGAAGGGCGCCAAAGTCTTCAAGAAATGCAAAGCCTGCCATTCCGTGGGCGAAGGCGCCAAACACAAGATCGGCCCGTCGTTAAATAATGTCATCGGCCGCACTGCGGGTACGGCCGCGGAGTTCAAATACGGTCCCTCGATGATCGCAGCGGGCGAAATGGGCCTAGTCTGGGACGAAGAGACAATCGCGGCCTTTGTCGAGAACCCGAAAAAGTACCTTCAGGCGTATCTGGACGACAAGAAAGCCAAGACCAAGATGACGATAAAGGTGAAAAAGGAAGAGGATCGCGCCAATGTCGCGGCTTATCTGGCGACCTTCTCGTCAGAACCCGAGGCGGAAGGAGAGGGCGAGACTGCGAGCGAATAGCCTGCTTTTTGAATTTGTCGCCCTTCCCCTTGATCAGGGCGGCGTGTTCCGGCGGATGTGCGCCGCGCTCGTTTGCCCGTGGCACGACCGTTTGAGCAAAGTCCATGTCGCCGGGTCCGATCCGTGCCCCGGCGGCGCGCGCTGCAACCGTTGAAGTTGCGGCTATGTCTTGCCTGCGAACCTCGCCTGCATCGCTTCGCGGTTGTCGTCGGTGATTTTGGCGAACAGAACGTCTGGTACGCCAAACGCGTGGCCGACCGGCAAGCGTGCCAGCGCATCCGCGACGCCGTCTGGCCAGTCGCCCGGCGCGTTCATGGCCGCCAGCAGCGTCTCCGCGGCGTCGGGAACGAAGGGGCGTGACAGCACGGCGTATAGCGCGATCAGATTGAGCGACAGTCGTACCACTGCCGCAGCTGCATCGGGATCGGTCTTGAATTTCGCCCAGGGTTCGGCGGCTTGCAGGTATTCGTTGCCCAGGACCCAAATTGCCCGCAATTCATTGGCAGCCTTGCGGATTTCGATGGCCTCCATGTGACCCTCATAGGCGCGCAGACGTGTTTCCAGCGTTGCGATCAGCGCGATTTCGGCATCGCCATTTGCGCCGCCATCCGGCACCGCCTCGCCCCACTTGGCCCGGCAGAATTTGGTCACCCGACTGACGAAATTTCCCAGCACATCGGCCAGATCCTTGTTCACGGATGTCTGAAAATTTTCCCACGTGAATTCACTGTCCGAATTTTCGGGCACATGGCTCAGCAGCCACCAGCGCCAGTAATCCGATGGCAGGATTTCCAACGCCTGATCCATGAAAACACCACGCCCCTGCGACGTTGAAAACTGCCCGCCGTCATAATTCAGGTAGTTGAAGGACTTGATGTAATCGACCAGCTTCCAAGGCTCGCCGGAACCCATGATCGTGGCCGGGAAGCTCAGGGTATGAAACGGCACGTTGTCCTTGCCCATGAATTGCACGTACCGCACGTCGTCCGCACCCTCGTCCGTGCGCCACCAGCGCCGCCAGGCCGCTTCGTCCAGCCGGTTCGCATCGGCCCATTCGGCGGTGGCGGAGATGTATTCGATCGGCGCGTCAAACCAGACGTAAAAGACCTTGCCTTCCATCCCCGGCCAGGCCTGATCGCCGCGTTTCACCGGCACGCCCCAATCCAGATCGCGGGTGATGCCCCGGTCCCGCAAGCCCTCGCCGTCGTGCAACCATTTCCTGGCAATCGACGTGGTCAGGATCGGCCAGTCGGTCTTGGCGTCGATCCAGGCATCCAGCTTGTCGCGCATCGCGGACTGGCGCAGGTACAGATGTTTGGTTTCGCGAATTTCCAGATCGGTCGATCCCGATATCGCCGAACGCGCGTTCAGCAGATCGGTCGGATCAAGCTGCTTGGTACAATTCTCGCACTGATCGCCGCGGGCGCGGTCGTATCCGCAATTCGGGCAGGTGCCTTCGATATAACGGTCCGGCAGAAAACGCCCGTCGGTTTTGGAGTAGACCTGCTTTTCCGTCACTTCGCGGATCAGCCCCGCGTCGGCAAGTCGCCCGGCAAAATGCTGGGTCAGCGCGCGGTTTCGCATGCTTGACGAGCGTCCGTAGTGATCGAACGACAGTCGAAAACCCCTGGCCAGATCACTTTGGACCTGCCACATCGCCGCGCAATATTCGGCGACCGGCTGTCCCGCCTTGGCCGCGGCCAGTTCTGCCGGGGTTCCATGTTCGTCCGTTGCGCAGATGAACATCACTTCGTGGCCGCGCTGGCGCATGTACCGCGCATAAAGATCCGCCGGAAGCTGCGAACCCACGAGGTTTCCCAGATGCTTGATCCCGTTGATATACGGGATTGCCGAAGTGACGAGAATGCGTGCCATGATCTGCCTTGCAAGATGGATCGGCAATCCTTTAGCCGATGGGCCGGGACGGGACCAGAGCGTTGGCGAAAAATCCTGCAACACCCGCCGGCAATGCAAACCGGGCGGGCGGCTGCATATCCGGAAGGCGCCCCAGCACCGGTAATGGCCGCCTTGCCTCACGGTCGCAGAATGAGGTTCAGGCCGCACACGCGATTGCAAAAGCGCCAACCCGCCGATGCCGGCACGCGCGCCAACGGCGCCTTCGCCTTGAGATTTTCCCGTTAAAAGTGTACCTTTTCGCCATACACAGTTATTTTTTGGACAGGACGGATGATGCAACAAGAGGAATCCCAAAACCTATTGCCAGAAATGGACCACGGCGACCAACACGGCATGTCGGCACCTTCTTCCAGCCGGCATTTCCAGCATTCCGGCCATTCGGTCATCATCAGAACGAAATATTCACTGGAAGTGGACGGTGTCGAGCATCCGCTACATGCGACGATTGGCGAAGATGGCCGGGCGGTCACACATGCGCTGCCCTACAAGGCCTATGCCTCAATCGTGGATCTGGTCCGCGATCTGATCGACGGCTACGCGTCGGATTTTCCTGATCGCCCCAAAGGAAAATCCAATGCGTAGAGATGCGATATCCGATCCACAAGCGCTGGGGGATTACATCGATGGTGTTTGGGCCCTGAAACGATTGCCTGCATCTGATGATCGTTATTCGCGCTACGACTGGTTTGTGCTGTGGCACGCATCTGCGATGATGGCTTCCACGCCGCCAGGCAACAGCGCCAACCGCAACGCGGCCCATAGCGGTCCGGTATTTTTGCCGTGGCATCGTTATTATCTGTCGCGGATCGAAGCAGAGATTGCGGCCGTTCTGGGAAAACCGCAATTCAGGTTGCCTTATTGGAATTGGCTGACAGACGGCGCCATGCGACAGCAAGATCAGCCAAATGCGCCGATTTGGGATGACGACAAGATGGGAGGCACCGGTTATCCGGTGCGCACCGGACCTTTTCGCTTTGATCTCAACACGCCCGATGCCTCTACCAACTGGGTTGTCCGCATCGAGATGCGATCCCGGACGAGCATCGTTTTGACCCGCCGAGGGTTGAATCGCAACATCGCGGGTGGCGATATCCGGCGGCTGCCGGGCGGAACCGGGGTCAAATCAGCGCTTTCCCGCACCGCTTACGACAGGCCGGGGTGGGACAGAAACTCGGCTCGATCTTTTCGCAACGAATTGGAAGGATGGCGCGGCCCACCTGGTTCGGGCACACACAATCGCGTCCACAGATGGATAAGCGGCGACATGAGCCTTGGTCATTCCCCCAACGACCCGATCTTTTTTCTGCACCATTGCAACGTCGACCGGATTTGGGCGTTCTGGCAATCACGCAATGGCGCCAACACTTATGCACCGGACCAGAATGCGCCTGACGATCTGGCATCCCACCGGCTCGGCGACCGGTTGTTTCAACGAAATGACGACGATGCGCCGCCGGTACTGATCGACCGGATGCTCAGCGATATTCCAGTGTATGATTCATTCACCGACCTGATGGCCCTGGAGGACAGTATTCCGGTTGCGTAGGGATTGATGCCGATAAACACGCGCTGCTCCGATTCCACCCGGGTCACACATCGTGCTGGGGCGTCCCGCGCGAATGTCCTGAACGGTCAGGTTTGTTGATCGCCGGACGCCGCAGCAACCGCCCGAGCACGAACGTGGTGCGTGGGGTATAGGTGTAACTCGTACGCTCGGTCGCCGTGGGTCGGGCGCGCATTCGGATCAGGCCGAAGACGACCAGACAGACATGAGCAAGCGCGATGAACAGGAAAAGCGCCGGCGGCCCGAACGCGCCGATCAGCGCCGATGAAACCGCCGGGCTGGCAATCGCGCCAACGGCGAACAGGAACATGAAGCTGGCGTTCAGTTCGACCATCTGGTCGGTCCGGGCGAAATCGTTGCCATGCGCGGTTGCAACGGAAAAGATCGGAAACGTCGCCAGCCCGAACAGGATGGCACCGGCAAACACCAGGTCAATCCTCTCAGCGCCCAGCGTGATCGTTACCAGTGAAATCATGATGGCCCCGACGGACAGCCAGATCATCACCCAGCGCCGGTCAAATTTGTCGGCCAGCCAGCCAACCGGGTATTGCGCCAGCGCACCACCCAGAACGAAACTGGCCAGAAACAAGGCGATCTGGCGGGCGTTCAGGCCGACCTCCAGCCCGTAAACCGGACCAACCATCCGGAACGCCGCCGATGTCAGGCCCGCGGTGATGATCCCCGCCGCCGCCAGTGGCGAAAGCCGGATGGCCATCATCGGGCGCAATCGTGGCGCTTTGGTGGTCTGGGGCGGGCTGGCTTTCGTCAGCGCCAGCGGCAACAACGAGGCGCAGCACAGGATTGCCAGCAGGTTATACGAGACATAGGCGGCGGGCGTCAGCACCGAAATCATCATTTGCGCCGCCAGGGACCCGCCCATGTCGACAACCCGGTAGGCCCCCATCGCCTTGCCGCGGTTCTCGTTCGTAAGCTTGGCCTGCATCCAGCTTTCGATCACGGTATAGCAACCGGAAACGCAAAGTCCGGTCATCACCCGCATCACGGCCCATGCATTCGGATTGACCAGCATCATATGCGACAGGATGCCGATGGCCCCCATGGCGGTGAAAACGGCGAATGCGCGCGAATGCCCGATGGAGCCCATCAGCCGGGGCGCCCACCAGCAACCGATGAAGAACCCGACAAAATGCGAGGACCCCAACACCCCGACTTGCGTGGTGCTGAAACCCTGCTGAAGGCCCGACAATGCGTCCAGCGGCGCCACGCCGCCCGAACTTAACTGCAACAGGATTGCGGAAAGAAACAGGGCGGCAAAGGACAGGATCAGGCGCATGGGTCGGACGGTTTGAACTGTTTGTGGCAGATTGGGCGGAAAGACAGAAAATCCCTGTCTGAATCGCGACAAATATCCGTCATTTTTGCAATTTCCGGCCAGCGCCTATTTTTTCGCAGCAGCCTTGCGCCGCACGCTTTGCAGCAGAACCACCACGCAGCCAAGCAGCAGAAATGCGCCGCCACAGATGCCTGGCAAGGACAATACACGCATCAGGACGGCCGCTATGGCAACGGTTACCAAAATCGCAGCGGTCAGACGGGCATCCGCCACAAACATTCCGAACAATTCGGAAAGAACATCGCGAAGGACGCTCATCTTGCGACCTCGCGGGTGATCCGCCGCGCCATTCCGGCCGCCAGAAATCCGGCCCCGAGAAATATTGCGGCAAAGGCAAACAGCGCCAGATCGTGCCCCGGCCAGTCGACCCCCAGCCCCTCGCCGGTCCAGAACACACCGAAGGCGGAAAGCATCACGCCGACTCCGAATTTGAGGGTATTTTCCGGCACTCGCGCCAGCGGTCGATGCGCAATCGCGCCGATGCCCAGCACCAGCACACAGGCCGCAAGCGCCCCCAGGCTGGCCGGCCACAAAAGCCCGCGCCCCGCCCCTACGGCGATGACGATGAAGATGACTTCGAGCCCCTCAAGCAGCACCGCCTTGAACGCGGCGAGACCGGCAATCCAGTCCTGCGAGGTCCGTTGCCGTTCAACCTC
>Ga0114932_10005936_pt1 | contig 10616 bp, 15 predicted proteins | sample 2SBtaG_2_FD_87286 | JGI IMG/M metagenome (GOLD analysis project Ga0114932, IMG submission 87286) | Deep subsurface microbial communities from Kolumbo volcano to uncover new lineages of life (NeLLi) - 2SBTROV12_ACTIVE470 metaG | ecosystem: Environmental > Aquatic > Marine > Volcanic ... | reverse complement strand
GAGAAAGATGACTCTTTCGTAGCAGAGTTTGATTATCTAACGAGTAGGATTGTCTGAATACCACAGATAATCAGCATCTATCCTTTTTTTATCTCTATATTTTTTATCATGTATAATCTTAATGAATGGTACACAAGCCTTGTCTAATGGTAAATTACACTTATGTCTCATATACTCATAATATATATACATCTCATCTATTATTTCCTTTCCGTCTGGATCGTATAATGAACCATGACTGATATTTGTTTTCTGTTGAATATGTCTGTAATTGAATGGTGCTCTGAACAGTCTTGGTGCTGCAGTAAAATGTCCTAAATTATTTCCTTCTATTGGAAAACATCTTGATTTAGGGAACTGTTCTATCATCTTTAGTAGATAAGCTGAAAACATATATGGTTCATCTATTTCCATATACTCATCTGAATCAATAACTATTAACCATTCCATACCGTCTTTCTGAGCAAGTTCCCAATACTTGTTTCTCTTGTCTATCTGTTTTGCATCATTCATTTTTATATATGTTATATTACGCATTGAATGTACTATAGCCATAGTCATCTCGTCCTTATATCTAGGCTTTTCATATCTACCAGGATAAGCACCATCAATTATGTATATTCTGGTTATAATATTAGGTAATGATTGCAGTAATCTCATTAATCCTTCTGCGTCATCCCAATAGTTTATTCCTATTGAAATCTTCGCACCATAGGTCATAAGAACTGCCTGATATCAATTATGGATAAAGTGAATCTAGAATATCTCCACTTGTTCCAATACCAAAATGTAGTTTGAAATCTAATGTTTACCATGCTATGTACTCCATGTACAAACTCTGGTGTATTTATTAATCTAGCATGACATAACTCATGTTGTATTCGGTCGCTGTTTTCCCTTTCTTTGAAATCATTTGTACTGTCATGTAACCATAAATCCATTCTAAATAGACCTGTAACTCCTGCAGGCATTTCTTTATTAATCTTTTGTCCTGATGTTGTCTTTATATGATCAAAGAATCTTGTGTCCATATCACCCAAACCCCATACATGAATTTCCCAAATCTCTAAAAAGTCGTAAGGATATTCATCTATATTGATTAATGTGTTTTCTACTACTCTACGAACAAACCTCTTGTTAATATTATTGGTATGAAATATTAAACCCATGATAAACCCTCATGCCAATTACAATGACAAATTATATGTCTTAATTCATGATAAAAATTACTATATCCGAACATATCTTTCTTATTAACATAATCTTCTAATAAATAGATTAAATTATATTCTTCTGCACCGTCATATCCCCATACTGCACACCCAACACCATTACAAGGCATATCCATAACATCATCAACTATGAATAAGTATATATGTATATCGTTATAGTCAAATTCTGTTTCAAACGTTGATTCTGCATTAACATCAATTAATGACCCTATCAATAAAATTAATAATGCTGAAATTATAGTAAAAGCTATTGTTGAGTGTGATATCATAAAAAATAAAAGGGTATTAGAGTTTATAAACTCTATTTACCAATAGTACTTTTCAATAACTGTCTTCCACCTGCAAATGCAAGTAAAGCAAGAGATATTGTTTGTGATGCTGCTACATTGCCATTAGTAACAATGTCTGTTATACTGATAGCAGCTATAGCCCCTAGTGCGATATAAACTGAGACTTTTTGCTCATTAGACATACTGACTCATGATTAGTCTAGTATATAAACTTTAATCTATAATTAGGCACGAACTGAGAATGTTCTTAATCTCCTTCCAATAACATTTATGTTCTTCTTTTTGTTTCTCCAAAAGCTGCTGCCTCCTTTGATATTGCAAGTCCAGTTGTTAATAGTGAAGTGATTGCTGCTATTAGTAAGATTTGTTCAAATGTTATGTTTATATCAAATAAAGAATCTGCTGCTGTTCCTGACATGAGCGGTGAGAAGAAAGAAACACCCATATTTCCCATAATTCTAGCAAATGGTTTTAAGTTCATATTTTCATCACATTGACAAGATAAAGTAGAAGTAATCAAAATTGATCATCAACATTCATGTAAAGTATTAAAAAAATAAAGAAAAAGAAAGTATTTCTAGTCTGCTTTAGAGGCTGCAATCAAATAGGCGTTTGGTTCAATGACATCAACACCAATTCTGTGAGTCCAAACTATGTCGGTATACTGACCTGCAATTTGGTCTTGGAATTGAATATTCATGCTACGTCTACTTACTAGACCCCATGCTTCACCTTTAACAGCAAAGATGTTTCTAGTTGAGTTGTTTTGCTCTAATAGCTCGTTAGTAACAAGAAGGTCAATACCCCATAATCTCTCAAGTTCACCTAATCTGGTTACATTACTGTTACCAATTTGAGTGTATTCAGAGAGTCCAGTATCACTTGCAATTTTCTCAAAGGCTCGTGGTGAAATGAAACCAATGATACTTCCTGCAGGTAATGCAGATTTATGTACTTCCTGGAGTAGTTTCTTTACCTTAGTAAAACCAGTAAAATCTGCTTCTCCAGCAGCATCTTCGAGAGTAGTTGTAGTAATTGCAGTACCATCATTAAGGTTAATGTGGTATGGTGCTGTTGTAGTTCCACCAAAGTCGTGATCTGTTGCACCTAGATCTTGAACAATAAGTTTATGTTCATCTCTAATTGCTTCGACTCTTGCTGTTTCTCGAACTGCATTAAGGAATCCTGATGGATTATCTTCAAACTCAGAACGTTCTACGACTTGTCTCCAACCACGAACTGAAGTAGATACAGTAACAGATGTTAATGTATGTGTACTAGCAGTAATATCTGTAGTTGGTGATTCCGTAATAGCTCCTGCATCTGGTACAGATAATCTATAGAATCTATGTGAAGTTACATTTTGACCGATTGCTTTGAACTTTCCGAATTGTCTAACTGGTGTAATTGTCTTTCCAGCTAAGGAAACTACGACTTCACCATCTGCGTTAGTTGTTGGGATAGTTCCAGAGGTTGTAATTGCTTGTTCGATTTTCCCATTTTGACCAACTGGTGCTCTTTGAGCCACAGAATAGTTTTGGGCAATCATATCTTCCTTGTCAATGCTAATTCTTACGAATCCGTCATCATCAAGTTTTTGAAGAATTTTACCAGCTTCGTCATCTGTATATGCTTGTTCAATCTTGTCTTCAGTACCCTCAGATACTTCAGATGAAGGTTTCCAAGCTTGTTGTATCTTTTCAAAGGTTTTTTCTAATCCTTCAGAAAGAGCAGGTGTTACTTTATCAGCTGCTGCTTGTGCAATTTTATCCTCGTCAATCTCTGCTTTATTCTCAACAGATTGCTCTGTTTTTGATTCAGCAGGTTTAGTCTCAACGGTTGGCTCCACTTTTGCTTCTTGTTCTACTTTCTCAGTTTTTGAATCGACAACATTTTCACTAGTTTCAATAGTGATTTTTGTACCTTGTTCGATTTTATCTTCTGATGTAGAATCTTTTGTAGTCATGTGATTAATATTATCTTCTAGATTAGTGGTAATAGAAGTATTATACTGTAATTCTGAAATATTATAACTCTGTATTATTTTAGCTGTTGCTTGTGCTATACCTCCTTTTGGTACTAGGCTCAAATCATCTATCTGTCCTATCTTTGGAGCATCTAAACATCTACCTGTTTTATCACACATTCTAACCTCATCACCTTTTTGGGCGTAATGAGCACCAAATGATACTTGTACCTTATGTGTTTCTAAATAATTTTGAAAGAATGGATCTGTAATAATAGTTTGATGTATTACCTCTTGATCTTCCTCATTATGTGTAAATACAGCTTGACCTATAATCCTGTCTTTTATTTCTGGATCTCTCTTATGATCCCAATAAACAGGAACGGTTAATCCGTTAAATTTGGCTAATTCGTCAGGATGGAAAAATTCATGTTTCTGATTTCTAGATACTGTTGGTAATAGGACTAATCCTTCTAGATTCTTAACCATTGTCTTTTGAATCCTTTTCTTTATCTTTAGAAGTATCTTCTTTCTTATCATCTACTCCGTTCTTATTCTTATCATCTCCACCGAATCTACCATCTTTATTATCCCTTAACTGACCAGTATCAGTAACAGATGTGATAGGTACTTCATCATCCATATCATCAGGGTCAATTTCCATAGTAGTTTTCTTTAGAATGTTCTTTCTCAACTCAGAACGTCTAATACCATTGTCTCTGAATAATGTAATCATATTATCTATGGTTAATTGTACCTTGTCATCTGCTCCAAACATTAACTCATATCCATCTTCCTTTATTCCTGATTTGGTCAAATCAAGATAAGGTTGTACATAAAGATGTTTGAATTGATTTAGGAATCTCTTTCTAATTCTGTTAATCTTTCTTACAAACATTGTATCTGTACTTTCAGATGATGCCCTAGCAGTAAATCCTGCAGTAAAAAATTGTAGTGGAAATTGAGCACCTGTTTCAATTACATTTTGCTGAATATGATCAATCCATCCCTGAAATTTAGAATCACCACTTGACTCAAAGTTCTTTATATCAAATTTCTTATCTGTAAGTACTGTAGCTCCTTTCTTTGCTTTCTTTAGTTTCTCTCCTTGTGCTTTAAGGAAATTATCACCTGCATCTTCAAAATACACCATTCTTATCGGTGCTGCATTATGATCAGTAATCTTTACAATATTATCTTCAATCTTTTTTATAGCAAATATAGGAGCATCATAAACCTCTCCTGTTTCAGGATCAATAAACTTGTTTAGGATTGAATGAAATATTCCTCTACCCCAAACCTCTTGTCTTGTGTTTGAGAATTTGAAATGTACTATATTTTCAGGGTTTAATAGTTTAGTTCTGTTATTAACTTCAGTTACATAATGTTTAATTGTCCTATCGCGTAATCTTCTTACTTGCATTACAGAGTCTATTGGAACTTCAACTAGCATTTTACCAGTTGGGTCAGTCTCTATTATCCAATTACCAACACCGACAAAAGAATTAAGACCATCCTCTATTTTATCTTCAATAAATATATTATTAAACCATTCTTTAATCTTTTTCTCATCTTTTTTCTTCTCAGCCTTTACTTGTAGACCTGCACCAATAATCATCTGTACATAAGTATCTAATGCTAACTGTAAACGTGGTTCTTTGTCTATCATATCAAGCATTTCCTTGAATGGTCGGGCAGGTTTTAATGGATTGAAGAAATCTGATTCCTTAACTTCACTCTTAGCATCAAATTCAGGTTGGTTTAATACGTTAATATGCACTTGTTCTATCTTTTCCTCCTTTTTTACAGGTTCTGGAATAAAATATTCAGTTTAAATCGGTCTAGAATCGTTTTCCAACGTTTTTATAGGTTTTTATGAGGTTTTTGGAAGTATTAATTGTGTCCAATAAATAGGTAGTCAGAGCCACGAAATCCCTTTGCAGTTAGTTTGGAACCACTCTTTTCTAACTTTAATCTTACATTAAACCCTCCATGAGTGTATGGAGCACGTCCTTCTGTTATCTTTAATGTGAATGTACCATCACTAACCAGTGTTAAATCCTGGTTATTCTCATAATGTGATACACCCGTATCTTCATCTATTAGTCTAAATGAACCAGTGAATGTATCTAGTGATGTTTCGGCTGTACTAAAAGAGGAATCCCTATATACTGTACCTGATATATCATAAGTGGAACTATCTGTGAAATCTTCTGCTGCCCATTGATGTTGATCAAGTTTCAAATATAGAACCATAAACTTAAATACTATGAACCAATTAATAGAAGTGAATTGGCTAAGGGTTTTCGCTCTAAGATATTAAATGATTTTCAACGCAGAGGTATATATGAGGTAGGTAGATGGTCTGCTCACCTACCTGATGAGTTAATATCTGCAGACATTCTAACTGACAGACAGCAGATACATTATGCTAATTTACAGGGGGGTGTATGGTTGATTACTCATGCAGGTGTAAAATCAATGTTAATTGATTTGAGGAATTTAGGTAATGACAGACAGAACCTGTTAAAGTTTGGTCTTAAAAAACTCCAACATAACCAGAACCCATCTTATAGTACCATAGAGCCAGTAGAAACGCATCTCCTAGATCAAACGGATTACGATCAGTCTTGTCAGGAAGACCCTTCTTGTTCACCTTGATAGTCATTAGTTGTTTCTTTAGTTTTATAAATAATGGATGAACTCTTACGTTATCCTTTGCTACCTGGTCTGATGCGAAATGTAACATCTTTGCACCACTCTGATTAAAGTGTATTGCATTAGTATCAAAGCCTTTCTTGTCTCTTAAATCCTTTACAAGTTCTGGAGCAGATCCGTCTACAAATATCTTTCTTATATGGAATCTTTGTGCAATCTTTTCAACTGTATTAATTGCATCTATATATGATGACCTAGCAAGTGATTCTGTATGTATAACAGTGTACTTGTTCTTGTATTTCTGCATTGCTACAATTCCATACTCTGACGATCCATATCCAGGGTCTACCCCAATTATCCTATCATAGGTATCATTTGAAGGATCTATCTTATACTCCTCAGAACAGCAATAATCCAATTTCTCCTGTGAAAATATATCACCAGTATCAGCACCCCAAACACCACAATACTCTCTGTCAAATGATCTTAAATTCATGGCTTCTTCTATGAACTCTTTTACATACATTGATGTCTTTGTTTGAGGATGTTTTTCTAATCCTCTTTCGTAGTAGATCTCAATCTTCTTATATGCTGAAGCATTATCTTCGAGGATGTCATAAAAGAATCCTCCTGCCTCTTTACCTGCTGTTGAAACAAATACAATCCAACCACCGTCTGATCCAATATATCTTTCACAGGTTTCAATAATATCAGTATCATCTTTCTGTCCGAAGAAAGCTGCTTCATCACCAAATACCATTGCAACCTTAGGCTGCCCACGCATAGCAGCAATGTTATGAGATGGATAAGCCCTAATCCTAACACTATTGGCTGAAAGACCATAAGCACCGTGATCAGCGAAAGGTAGTCCTCTTTCACGTAATATCTGCTTTGCCCTGATTATTAAATCTTTTGCTAAATCCACATTAGGTCCAGTTACAATCATAACATCCTTTCCTGCAAAGAAATCATCTGTATAACACTTGTATAACATCCATAACAAAGTAAACTCTGTTACTCCTAGTTTTGATGCCTTGAATACTGCTACTTGTTTATGGTTTGTTAGTGCTTCGAGCATTTCTTCTTCATATTTGTACATTGGATGATATACACCATTCTTCTCTGGACCTCCGTAAGGATAAAATATAAAATGCCAGTAACAACACTCATCTGATTTTGATTTGGTGTCTTTACACCAGAAACACTTTGGTACTCTTAACGTGTTTTGTTTAGGTGTATTTGATAACAGTAACTTTCTAGTATCTTGGCTAATCAGTCCTTTGGGCATCTTCTAACTCCTTAGGGTCTGGATTTAAGTTAAGTATCTTATTCTTATTTGCAAGTCTTTCCTTCTTCATCTTTTTAACTGCAAGTGGCAACTCATGGTCTGCAAGTGCCTTCATTCTTGAATCTAACAAGTCCTTCTTGAATCTCTTTAATGACAGCCACATCTGAGGTTCCTTTTCCTTATCAATAAGCTTGATAATCTCCTCAGTCTCTCCTATTTCATTATCCAATGACTGTTGATATCTTAGGTATTCTCCGACAAATTTATCCATAGCATCATAGTCTACTGATTCCTCCAATTCCTCATTGATTGCCTTTACATGGTATGACAGAGTAGCTGGTGATACATCTCCGAATTTCTGAGATAGTTTAGGATCATTTTCAATCTGTCTAACAATGGTTGAAGCTCCCTTACCCATCCAGATATATTGTGCAAAAATGTACTTGCGAAGTTCCTCTGTCATCTCTCTTGTTCTTGCTATTTTAACCACTCCGAGTAAACTGGTGTTCTTCCTATATGTTCATTATTTGGACCTCCAAAATTACATTTAATTATCTGATGTAAAATATTATTACCTTCACCAATTACAAAATTATCTTCATACCAATATTCATTCAATATATTTCAAAAACTCCTTTGCAACTCTCTTACTATCATGTGTCTTAACAAGTGATTTTGGGAGTTTCTTTTTCTTACCGTTATACACGTCACATCCACAAGCCAAAGCCTGAACTGCAGTTGTACTATAAACATCCAATAGTTTAGGTTCTGGATTGGAATAATCATATTTCATATCAACATAAGATTTCCACTTGTTTAGTACTTCAGGCATAATACCGTAATTCATTGGTTTTCCCATACTTCGTTCATAATAAACACATTCAGGGTAAACCTTTTTAATCTCATTTTCTATATACTCTCTTTGATACTTTCGATTAATTGTTAATTGATTCCATGACCTTGATTCCCCTCTGTCTTTAAACAGGTCCAAGTCTACTGGAGCAGGTAAATGATGTCCGTAACGTACTTGTTCTAACAAGTCTGGTGTAGATACAAATATACCTTTGGCAAACCTTGATACATTCTCTACTTGTTTGTAAGGCATTGACCTCAATTTGGAACCATGAAAGAATATGAATATATTGTCACATTCTATCTCCTCAATAAACTCTACCCAATCATGTAAAATAACAACATCAACCATCTTACTGCCAGAGTTCAATGCTTCAACAAATGTATCTAACTTGTCAACATATATGTCAGTCTTGTAATAATCTCCAAAACCAAAAGGATCTAAATCTCTTTTCTGAATAACATGAGACTCATGACCTAATAGATTAGACTCTTTAGATAATATCTCAGCAACACCTGCCATAGACGAAAAATGTAGAATCCTCATAAACATTTATATTCATCTAAAGTTTATAAACTATATGAGTGAGCAACTGTTCAGAAGAAACGGAAGTCGAAAGATTGGAAGGGATAAGACATTTACCAATATATATTTCCTAGAAGAATGGAATCTCAAAGAAGAAGAATTTGGAAACGTTACAAAATGTGAATTAACTAATCAGGGTATAAGTCCTTATTCATTGTTTAACCTGTGTAGAAAGTGTCAGATATGGCTTAAAAATAAGCCACAGTACTGTACTGAATGTCACGGTAGAACAAGGTTCTCAGACAGAATGGGATCTAAGGCGAAGGGTCAATACTTAACCAAGCATCAGTCTTAATACCACAATAACATACTCTAACAAATCTACCATCTATATTACTATACCAACCAACTTTACAGTTAATACATTTAAAGTCTGGTTTTCTAATATATCTTTTTTTTCTTTGTATCATAATTTACTGTCCCGCCAGGAACGTTTCAGGGGGTAGTTCGTTAACCTTGATTAAACCCTTATGTTAACTCAAGGTGTTTCGTCTACCTACCTGATATTCCTTATAACCTCCGTTTATAAGGAGTCTAAGAGGGCTACCCGAATGGAATAAGGTAATCCCTGAAGACTAATACTTATATATAACCACTCATATATAAACCTTATGTTTAAAGAGAAATCATACAAATCTCAGAAATCAGAATATGAGAGAGTAAAGAAAGAACAGGTTAAATGTCCTGATCATAAAGAACACAAACGTAACTGTATACATTGTGAGGCGTAAGCCGAACTTTATTTTTTTAACCTACACATAGTTTATTACATATAACTAATATTAAAGTATATGGATTTTAGTATAGCCAAAGGCGGAATAAGGTATAAAGGAATAGGTTTAAACCCAGTAGAACTAAAACTATTAGATTTGATAACCACTCCACGCCTATCAGAGAAAAGAGCGATCAGAAAACTGTTCAAAGACGCTTATGGTATATAAATGTTACGAAAACATATATACTTTTTTAGAAGAACCGCTCTGCACTATTGTCGTATATATATGTTGTATGATGTTCATAAAAATAGTTAGATCGCTTATCGAAATAAGCGGATCGCAACCTTTATTATATCCTAGTTGTATAGAGTAGTATGAAAATCAATCATAATGGTAATCTAGTAATAGACGCTGAAATGTATTGGAAATTAGTAGAAGCTCATAATAAACTAGCTGAAAGAGTAACCCAACTGAAAGATGAAGAAATCAAACAACTCAAAGACCTCTGCGAGGCTAAGGAACTAGAGTTCAAAGAGATGTATAGACAGTACATGAAAGCAGAAAATAACCATAGAAGTCTCAAACAAAAACTAGAGAAGATAGATACATGGCATAATACAACACAAACTAAATTAAATAATGAAGTTTGGTCGAGTATGGATATTCAACAATGGATTAAACGTAATTATGAAGAACTCAAAGAAATACTACGAGGTAAAGATTAAATGAATAAAGAAAAATTAAAATGGACAAAAGAAGATGATGAGGCAATTAAACAATATAAACAAGACCTTAAAGATGGTAAAATTAAAACAACAAAATTAACAGGTAGTTTGAAAGAAATACCACGAGTAATGAGTGAAATAGAAGATATAATAGATGAAATAACTGAATGGTCAGAATATCCTCCTACTGAGGTAACAATAAAGAAAATCAAACAGGCACTAAAACTATTAGAATTAGTAGAGAAAAGAATACCACAATATGAAGAATGTGGAAAGAAAATAATGAAAGATTTTGAAACACAT
>Ga0114932_10005935_pt1 | contig 10617 bp, 8 predicted proteins | sample 2SBtaG_2_FD_87286 | JGI IMG/M metagenome (GOLD analysis project Ga0114932, IMG submission 87286) | Deep subsurface microbial communities from Kolumbo volcano to uncover new lineages of life (NeLLi) - 2SBTROV12_ACTIVE470 metaG | ecosystem: Environmental > Aquatic > Marine > Volcanic ... | reverse complement strand
TAGTCGGTATCAACTAAAGCTGAATTTTTCTTTTCATTTAAGTTTACATATTCAAATTGTATCATACTAGGAATCTTTTCTGCTAAACTTGCAAAATCTCCCTTAAGGTCATTATTGTTAAGCATTAACACTTTTAATTTAGTTAGATTTGCCAAACTTGTAGGTACATTTCCATACAGCATATTATCGGATAATAGTATCTCTTCTAAGTTTACTAAACTACCTAAACTTGAAGGTACTGCACCAAATAAGCTGTTATCAAAAAGGCTTAATTTTTCTAAATGTGTTAAGTTTTTTATAGTTTTTGGAATTGCTCCTGATAAATTATTACTGCTTAGCGATAACTCTTTTAAGCTCTCTAGGGATCCAATCCCTAATGGAATAGCTCCCGATAAATTATTACTAAATAACTCTAACTTCTCCAGTTTAACAAGATTGCCAATTGTAGAAGGAATACTCCCTTCGATACGGTTCATAAATAACTCTAAGTTAACGAGCGCATTTAAATCTCCAATACTATTTGGTAATTCGCCATTTAAGGTGTTAAAAGCTATGTTTAATGATTTTAATTGCTTTAAATTTCCTATTGTAGAAGGAATTGTTCCTGATAATTTATTTCTAAATAAATTTAAGGATTGTAAATTTACAAAATCTCCTAATTGAGTAGGTAGTTGTCCCTCTAGATTATTAAAACTTAAATCTAATGCAACAACTTTATCGTTTTTAACAATAACACCATGCCAAGTACTAATTGGCGCATCTGTATTCCATGTTACAGTCCAATTATCGCCATTAGTTGCATTACAAATAGCTAATAAAGCATTTTTTTCTTTTGTAGAAACGTTACCGAATGCTAGCACGGAAATAAGACATAACAATAATGTCGTTTTTAAGGTTTTCATAATAGTAGATTTTTAATTGAGGGGACAATAATCTAACACGAATATAGAATTAATTAGACAAACCACCAACTTTATTCGATGAACTACATAGTAGTAAGAATAAAACTACATTTCTATTTGTTCAATATCTAGTTGTATATTTTCCCAATCTTGCATAAGTCCTTGTAAAATCTCTTTCTTTTTTTGGTACTCATCAAAGAAATTTGAGTTTGAAACGGTAGCATCATAATTGGTTTCTAATTCTACATCTATTTCCTTTATTTCTTTTTCTAACTGGTTGATTTGGGATTCAACTTTACTTAATTTATTATTAAGAGATTTTAATTTCTTTTGGTCTTGATACGATTGTTTACTAACTGTATTCGTCACTTGTTTTTTAACAATATCTCTTTTTTCTATATCTCGTAAATTTTCAATATTTCGTTGTTCAAGGTAATAATCTATATCGCCTAAATACTCTTTGATGTGTTGGTCTTTAAACTCATATACCTTATTAGTTAATCCTTTAAGAAAATCCCTATCATGAGACACTACAATTAAAGTGCCTTCAAACTTTTTTAAGGCTTCTTTAAGCACATTTTTTGATTTGATATCTAAATGATTTGTAGGCTCATCCATTACCAAAACATTTAAAGGTTGCAATAATAATTTTGCTAATGCCAAACGATTTCGCTCTCCTCCAGACAGTACTCTTACATATTTATCTACATCGTCTCCTCTAAATAAAAAAGCACCTAAAATATCTCTAACCTTACTCCTGTTACTTTGGTTAGCAGCATCAATCATGGTGTCTAAAACTGTTTTATTTCCATCTAAATATTCTACTTGATTCTGTGCGAAATACCCAATTTGTACATTATGTCCTAACTTTAAGTCTCCAGTGTAATCAATATCGCCTACAATAATTTTAGCCAGAGTAGATTTTCCTTGTCCGTTTTGCCCAACAAAAGCAATTTTACTATCACGATCTACCATCAGATTTACGTTCTTTAACACTTGTAAATCGCCATAATGTTTTTCAATATTGTGTGATTCAACAACTACCTTACCTGGAGTAATTGAGACTGGAAAAGTTAAACTCATAACACTATTATCGTCTTCGTCAACCTCAATCCTATCAATTTTATCAAGCTTTTTAATGAGCGATTGTGCCATTGTTGCTTTACTTGCCTTAGCTCTAAACTTTTCTATTAACTTCTCTGTTTGTTCTATCTGCTTTTGTTGATTTTTTTGAGACGCTAACTGTTGTGTTCGCATTTCTTCTCTCAATAACAAATATTTTGAATACGGTTTAGGGTAATCATAAATACGTCCTAATGAAATTTCAATAGTTCGATTAGTAACATTATCCAAAAACATTTTATCATGCGACACAATTACAATAGCACCTGAGTAATTCTTTAAAAAAGCTTCTAACCAAATAATGGCTTCAATATCTAAGTGGTTAGTTGGCTCATCTAAAAGTAATACATCATTACTCTGAAGAAGGAGCTTTGCGAGTTCGATACGCATACGCCAACCTCCTGAAAAAGTATCGGTTAACTTATTAAAATCTTCACGATTAAATCCTAACCCTTGCAGAATCTTTTCGGTTTCACCTTTGTAATTATAGCCTCCTAATACTTCGTATTGGTGTTGAATATCATTAAGGTCAATCATTAATTGATGATAGCTTTCACTTTCATAATCGGTGCGTTCAACAAGCTTAATGTTTATGGATTCTATTTTAGCTTCTAGTATTTTAATTTCAGTAAACGCTTCATATGATTCTTCGAGTATTGTTCTTCCGAAAACAAAATCGATATCTTGTTTTAAAAATCCAATCTTTAAATCTTTTTCTTCTGCAATTTGCCCTGAAGTTGTTTCGGCTTCACCTGCTAAAATTTTAAGCAATGTAGATTTTCCCGCTCCATTTTTTCCAATCAAACCAATGCGATCACCACTTCCTAACTTAAAGGTTATGTCTTCAAATAAATAATCGCCTTGAAACGAAATGGAAACCTTATGTATATTAAGCATATATGTTACAAATGTTACTTTACGTAACCTATTAAAAGATTAGTTTTGCTAGTAAATAAATATTTCTAAACTTGGATTCGCGCTTTTACGAGAACGACAATTTCAATGGAACCCTCGACAAAAATATCGAAGAATTCTTATTTTGATTAAAACGCTAAAATAATACAATTACACATGCTAAAAAAAGGAAATAAACTATATAGTATCCTAACTGGAGCCTGCCCAAAATGCCATCAAGAAAGTATGTACATTAATAAAAATGCCTATATACTTTCCGATACATTAAAAATGCATGAGCGTTGTTCAAATTGCAACACCAAATATAAAATTGAACCTTCATTTTTTTACGGCTCAATGTATGTTAGCTATCCTGTAGGTATTGCATTTGCTGTTGCAGCTTTTGTTATCTCCTATTATTTTTTAGGCTTAAGCAGAACGACTTCATTTATAACTATTATAATTACCATGATTGTTTTTTTACCTATTATTCTAAGGCTTTCACGAAATATTTGGATTAATATTTTTATGAACTACGACAAGTCTTTAGGGAAAAAATAAATACTTTCACTAAGCTATTTAAATCGCTTAATATCTATTTCACTATTTAATGGGGACTTATTTTCGATATGATTATATAATTGATATGCAACATAAGGTGCAATCATTACACCTCTAGTTCCTAATCCATTAAGTATAAACAAATTATTATGTTCTGGATGTTGTCCTATTAAAGGTCTTCGGTCTTTTACAGTTGGACGAATTCCTGCGACTTGATCTACAAGTTTAAATTCGCATTTTATAACTGTTTTTAACTTTTCTAAAAGCTCATTTTTTGCCTTTTTAGTAATCGTATTGGTTAAATCTTCCCACTCGTACGTCGCTCCTACTAAATATAAATCATCTCCCAAAGGCATTATAAATACACTCGCCTTTAAAACATAATCTATCTTTAAATCTGGTGCATAAATGGTTAACAGCTCACCCTTTGTTGGCTTAAGAGGTAAATAATTAAAAAACAGATTTTGTTGCAATCCAAAACCTTCAGCAAAAACAATTTGCTTCGCTTCAATTCTTTTATAAGTTATAATTTTTTCAATTTGAAGACTACTATAATCAAATGTTTCCTTTATCAATGCTTCTTGATTTTCTAGCTGGTCTTTATATTTTGAAACTAATGCTGAAGTGTATATGCGTCCGGTTTGCAATACTTTACCAAAACCATAGTTACTTATTATAGCTTTGTTTGTATTTTGAATTAAAGTTGTTGACAAGAACTCAGATAAGTTAGGCTTATCGCAGGCAGCAAACCAATTATTTTGTTCTTCAACTGATGCAAATACGCGATAAATAGGTACTTGAAAATTTAACTTAACATCTAAAGTTTTCTCTAAAGAATGATACATTGGCAATGCTAAATTAAGTTGCTCTTTGGCTTTCCAAACTTCTGTAAAGCGTTTTAAAATTACAGGATTATATAAGCCTCCTGCAACTGTTGAAGATTTCTGGGAATTATTATCTATAACAAGAAACGTCTTACCATGTTGCTTTAGAACTTCACAAAAAAGAATCCCTGCAAGACCTGAGCCTACTATTAAATAATCTACTTTAATCATAACAGTGCTAATATAAATAGATTTCATTTCATATTAAAAACTAAAATCTACTATGCTATATTAATGGATTCCTGCCTCCGCAGGAATGACAAAATAAAAAAAACGCTCACAAATTTTGTGAGCGTTTTTAATTATTGTTTACACTACCTTAGTAGCTCCACATATCTTGTTCGAAATCTCGAATTTTTTCTTTTACTCTGTCTGATTCTAAAAGTTGCATTAAAGCATTATCAGTAATATATTCACTTATTGATCTGTCGCCTTGTACGTTTTCTTCTCTAAAAATATAGCCGTTAAAACGTCTAGAATTTAAGAGGTGATCAAAAGATAAAGGTATGGCACTATTTTTACCATTAAACGCTTTGGCTTTATGCAATACTTCTCTTGCATCTGGATAAAATACCCAAAATAAAGGCACTAGGTCTGGTTCGTCATCATTTAAAAAGTTTACGTCTGGTACTACAGGAGCTATTCCAAGAATACGATATCTTAATTCGCCTAATCGCTTATCAAAATAATACATTCCTTTAATATGATATTCCACAACATGAGCTGCAGTAATTTCAGTTCTTTCAATGTACTCAGGAGATAATTCTTCACCAGCATTAAATTGTTCAATACCAAGCTCGGTAGTATCAACTAATACCATTGAAGCTTCAATATCCTTCAATGTACGTTTTGTTGTAAAATAAGAATCATCATAAATGTTCTCGATATCTCCTTCTTTTACACTTTTCATTAGTACATCAAACAACGAACGTCTGTCGCTGCCAATGTTATTGGTATCCACAGGATAATATAAAGGAAAATTAATACGCTCGTCAAGCACTACTTTTTCCCAAACCATTGTAGAATACAATATGTCTCTGTCATCAACATAACCATACTCTAATGGTTTATCGTTATCCATTAATATTTGCGCATCTGTCTTTACACCAATTTCATCTGGACTCTTAGCATTTAAGATATTTGCTTGAGCAAATGAAATGGTAACAGTAAAAACACATACTATGGTTACTATAAAACTTTTTAAATTCATCTTAATTTAAATTATTTGGTTCAGGACAGTTTCTATATTAAACTATCTCTTTTTAATTTGATAACTCAATTAATATAGGAGATACTTTCTTTAACTTATAAGTAGCATTTCCTTTTATTTTAGCTTGAATATTAAATATTTGAACAATTGAACCACGCTTTGCTTTACGTAAAACTTGTTTCGCTCTAGTATTTAACTTGTTTCCTTTAACCGTTATTGTTGGCTGTCCAGAAACTTTGAAACTAAATTCAGTAATATTTAAAGGTAATTCAAAATCGAAATCAAATAATTTTGCTCCAATTGTTGAAATCTCAAGACTATTACGCTGCATAGTTACAGAGCCATCTTCTCCTCTTACTGTTCCAGTTGGTCTTGGAATATCTTTAATTCTAAAAGTAGAATTATCTGATACTTTACTACCATCTGGTAAGGTTCCAGTAACGTTAATTTTTATCTCTCTACCTTGAGCCTTAGTAACATTCATCATATACTTTCCTGTGCCTGCTTTTCTTAAATAACCTCCAGCATTAGCGCTTACGTTATTATCAGATATTCCAGCAAATGAAATGGTCATTGGATTATCAACACCACGATATACTACATTCATTTTGTCTGCAGATATTGTTGCAGCATTTGGCTTTGGAACCGTTGCAAAAGATTGGCTAACTGGAACTTCAATTTCTTCACCATCTTGTGCGAAAATTAATTTCCCTTCAATTTTATGCTCTCCAGGATTTCCTGTATTGATGTTTAATTTTACTTTACCATCTTCAATTGTATATTGAGATTCGCTAAGCTTTCTTCCATCTAAAGTTAATTCTACTCTATTTGGTCTTGTAGAAGCATCTTTACGTCCTAATACTATTTGTCCATCAAATTTTTCACCGTTAAAGAAAGCTGATTTAGATGTTTCTAACAATGTTGTATAGTTAGTCATAGATACTTCTTCGGTTAGTTTCCCTTGAAATATCTTTCCTAATACTTCAGATTCAGTCGTCTTGATATCTGACTGCAATTGTGTCATTTTAGTTAAAGATGCTACCAATGGAAATCCTTTGAAGTTATTATCTAACCAACGTTCAGTTCCCGCACCACGTTTTTTATCAGCAGTGTTAAACTTCTTTTTAACATCATTTAAAATGTCTGAATATCTCGGATCATCAGCTAAAACACTAACTACACCATCTCTAAATGTTGCAATCTGTTTTAAGAATTCCTGACCATCTGGTTTAATCTTGTCACCTTTAAAGAAATGTTCGTCAAGGTAATCCCCTTTATCCATAATTTCATAATCTTCAGGATCATCAACAGTAGCTGTCATTTTTCCTTTTAGATCTTCTAAATATGTGTTAAACTCATTTGCTAACGATGAAATTTGATTAGCTTGTTCTTCTAAAGGTTTATACTTTTCTGGTTGTTCACTAGCTTTTTTAGCTAGTCCATCCATAAAGGCTGCGTTTCTTGTTGTTGCTGCTTCGTTAGATTCGGTTAATCTTTCATTCATCAACCCGAATGCTGACAACACTTCTTTCGACATATTTAATGCTAACATCGCAATGAATATTAAATACATCAAGTTTATCATTTTCTGCCTTGCAGATAATTTTGCTCCTGCCATAACTAATTAGTTTTTGTTAATTAATAGATTTATTAAATTCTAACTAGTTTTTGTTCATTGCAGTAAGCATTCCACCATATACACCATTTAATGATGATAGATTAGATGCTAAAGATTGCATTTGTTCCTTTAACTTAGCTGCGTTTTCAATCGATTCTTCGTTAATTGTAGATTGTCGATTTACGCTTTCTAACTGTACTTTATATAAACTATTCAAAGATTCCATTTGTGCTGCAGCTAACGACATTTCTTCGCCATACTTTTTAGTAGCAGAAATAGATTCAACTGTAGGTGACATATTTTTAGCCACATCTTCAAAGTTTTTAATACTATCTCCTAGACTTGCCATTAGCTCACCATCTATTTGAGCTTCTTTAAGTAACTCGTCTAATTTTTTAGATAATATACCTTCGGCATCTTTTGACTCTTTGTCCTTTTTTGAAGTTTGACCACCTTCTAGTTCAGGGTAAACCAAAGACCAATCTAAATCATCATCTACTGGTTCGAAAGCCGAAATTGCGAAAATAATTGCTTCAGTAACAAGACCAATAGTTAACATAACGTTACCTGTAAGAGGTCCTATTTCGAAGTGAATAATTTTGAAAAGTGCTCCAACTATTACTATTGATGCTCCTAATCCGTAGGCCATATTCATGAACCTTTTGTTTGCTTTTGATTGTGCCATAATGTTTTGTTTTTAGTTAAGTTTTAAGTTTTGGTTAATTTTTTCTTTTTCCTTTTTTTGAGGCATTTTTGGTAACTTCAGTTCCCATATAATCTTGTACTGTTCGGAAACCAATGTAACTTCTTGCAGAATCTGCATATTCGTAATCTCTAGAACTTACTTGTAGGAAGTAAGCAACATCTTTCCAAGAACCACCTCTAACAACTTTACGTTCGTTTTCGGTATCATTTACACTTGGGTTAACTGTTGAAGAGTATTCGTAAGACGCAGGATCGTATGATGACATTACCCATTCTGATACGTTCCCAGCCATATTATATAAATTAAAATCGTTAGGTTCAAAAGACTTTGCTTCAACTGTATATAAAGCTTGGTCTGCTGCATAATCGCCACGTAATGGCTTAAAGTTTGCCATAAAACAGCCACGGTCATTTATAGCATAAGGTCCTCCCCAAGGAAATGTTGCACCTTGTAGACCACCTCTTGCAGCATATTCCCATTCTGGTTCTGATGGTAATCTAAAGCCATTTACAAATTGTTTATCTCTTTGTTTTTGATAGGTGTTTTTATTTAATGTGCGCCACTGACAAAATGCTCTGGCTTGATTCCAGGTAATACCAACTACCGGATAATCTGCATAGGCATCATGCCAAAAATAGTCATTATGCATAGGCTCATTATACGAATATGAGAAATCTCGTATCCAAACTGTTGTGTCAGGATATACTTCTATTTCTCTTTTTTCAATAACATCACTACGTCTCAACTCTCTGTATTTAGCAGCTGTTTGTATGTCCATAGTTGTATATTGAAATTTAAACTTTCTAACATCCCAAGTACGTTGCCCATTATAAGACTCTTCTAAAGGTAAATACATAGAATCCATAACTTCAGCATAGTATTCGTCTGGGTATTCGTCAGTATCAAATATTAAATCTACATCGTGATTTAACTTTCTACCTTCATAATAATCATCACTCATACCGCTATAGTTATCCAGCATATATTTTTCGTACACGCTCATATCAGTAGTGTCTGCATCTTTAAAAGCAAACTGTCCAATACCATCAGACTCAGGATCAGTTTCTCCAACTTCATCAGCAAGAATTGCAAGTTTTGTTCTAATAGTAGAATCTCTTACCCACTCTACAAATTGGCGATACTCTGCATTTGTAATTTCGGTTTCGTCCATATAGAATGCTCTTACAGTAACTGTTTTTGTTGGTGCATCTTTAACTCCGGCTAAATCGTCATCAGATTTTCCCATAATAAAAGCACCTCCAGGAACCAATGTCATTCCGTAAGGCTTCTCTGGATGCCATTTCTTTCCTTTAATTCCAACCAATTCACCTTTGTCTCCAGTTCCACAACTGGTAATAAAAGCTAAAACTGCTGTAAATAATACTAACTTCTTGATAAACATAAATTCGAGGTTAATTATTGATCTTTAATTGTTTTGAGGGTGTAAACATATTTATATATTTTCATAAAAACAACTTTTTAGGCAAAAAATGTGCATTTTATCTTAAAAAAATGCATTTCGTCGATGAATTTACATCTTATGCTCGTGTTTAAACGCTGTTTTTCTTATATGCTTTATACCATCTTTCGGGAATTTTCCCATTGCTTGCATCAATGTAATCTTCATGCATGCAAGGTAATAACGTGTGTTGCTTTAATTTATTATTAACTTTTGGCAAAAAAGGTATTTCTATCCACCAACGTCCTGTTTGGTTACTTTTATAAAAAATAAGTTCTTGCTCTTTTATTAATACGGTAAATTTCTGGTAGTTGGATGTTTCTGAAAAATCATCATCATTAACCCTACAATTTACTCCTTCTATAAAATACCAAATAATTTGTGCTATAAGCATAGCTGTAGCATCGTCATCTTTTGATGGTTTATATTCATAAACACCAAAAGATGTTACTTTATTGCTTATACCTGCATATCTAGAAATTGCACATATTTCTTTGCCATCAAAGCCATTAGGGGAATATTTTTGCTTTACACTTACTTCAGAAGATCTAATACTTTTTAAATCCAAGCTTACAATATTTGCATCTCTCATTACAGGTTCTGCCAAAGCAATATTGCTTGTAATTTCACCCAATCTGTAAGCTTCAAAATAAAGCTTATCCATCAAATCTATTTCTTCTTGAGAATTAAAATAGGTTTGATATCCTAAAATGGAGTAATTGAATAAATTATAAGGTTGCTCCAAAATAACTTTTCCTAAAAAACTGTTGTTTTTTATTGGTTTTGCTGAATCTCCTAAATCAAAATTGCTATCAACATTTACAACATTAACCATGTTAGTTAAATTATCATAGGCTCTATAATTGGCATAGGTTAAATCTTGACTTCCACCAATAATAACAGGAATAATGTTCTTTTCTAATAATATGGTTACTGTAGTTTGCAAAGCAAAATAAGTGTCTTCTACCGTTTCCCCTTTTTGAATATCACCAAGATCTGCAACTGATTGATGCCAGTTACCAGGAAACAAAGCGTATAAAGACTTTCTAATTTCACTTAATTGAAAATCTTCACCTATATAGTTTACATCGTTTCGGTTTTCTAACACTCCAATAATAGCAATTTTAACCCCGTCAAGATCAGGGATTCCATATTGTTTTGAGTGTATCTTTATTTTTCTTCCAAGCACATGAGTAGATAATAATTCGTTATGTGCTAAAACTAAATCCTGAACAGGAGAAAGAAAATTGAAGTTCATTTA
>Ga0114932_10005934_pt1 | contig 10618 bp, 10 predicted proteins | sample 2SBtaG_2_FD_87286 | JGI IMG/M metagenome (GOLD analysis project Ga0114932, IMG submission 87286) | Deep subsurface microbial communities from Kolumbo volcano to uncover new lineages of life (NeLLi) - 2SBTROV12_ACTIVE470 metaG | ecosystem: Environmental > Aquatic > Marine > Volcanic ... | reverse complement strand
CTCTGGAACCGGCAAAACGGAATTATCTCGCGCTTTAGCGAAAAGTTGTGGCAGAACGCTCTATGAAATCCGCTCTACGGCACTAGCTAGCAACTATGCCGATGATGAATTTAACAGTCGTTTTCCTAACAAGGACAGGCTTCGTTATCTTTCTTTGCTCAACTCATTACTCACTAACAAATCTAACGCTATGTTGTTAGTCGACGAGTGTGAGGGCTTATTTGAAAATGTTGATAGCCAATACAGTAAAGAGCACCTACAGCGTTTTATCGAGTACAACGATATCCCTTGCATTTGGATAACCAATTATGTGCAGAGCCTTGAAGCCAGCTTTATCAGAAGGTTCAAGCTCGCCATTGATGTACCGTCATTGAAACCTGAAGAAATAGAAAGCGTTACGCGCTTTTACTATCGCGGGTTAGGTGTGTCTCTTGCTGCTCGAAAGCAAATCAGTCAGGTAGAGAATATCACGCCTGCGATAGTGGCAAATGCTACTCACATTGCGCACACAGTTAAAGCAAAGAGCGGCGATGCAGAAGCAGTGGTAAACGATGTCGTTGAGTACTCTCTCCGCGCGACAGAGCAATGGCAAGACAAGCTTAACTACAAAGGCGAAATCCCATTTAAAGTAAGCTACCTTAATATCAAACAACCACGAGCCTACCTTGATGATATTACTTATGCGCTGAAACACAACCTACCTAGTCGAACGTTAATTTCAGGTCCGCCAGGTACAGGTAAAACCGCCTATGCGCATTATCTTGCTGAGTTAAACAATAGAAAGCTCTTGCGGGTTAAATGCTCGGACGTATTAAGTAAATGGGTGGGTGAAAGCGAACAGAAAATTGCCGAACTCTTCCAACGCGCACACGCAGAGGAGCAGGTTATCCTTCTTGATGAAGTTGACAGCTTACTTAGTGCTCGTGAAGGGCTAAGTGCTCAACATGAGCTTCAGTTCGTTAATGAGTTTCTAACGCAAATAGAGTGTTTCACTCAACCTTTATTTGCCGCTACAAACTTTGTCACCAAACTAGATAAAGCGGTGTTACGTCGTTTCGACTTCAAGCTTGATTGTCAGTACTTAACCTCAGTGCAAGTACTGGAGCTGTATAAACAAATAACAAGAGTTAAAAGGCTAAGCGAGCCAGAGAGTGAAACGCTACTTCAACTGAAATACCTTACTCCAGGTGACTTTGCCATCTTGGCGCGCCGCACCAAGTTTCGCCCTAACGTATCAATTAGAGATTTTGCCATCAACTTGTTGGCAGATGAAAACCAACGTAAGCAAGCAAAACCCCAACCGGGCTTTATTCGCCCTCATTAACCCATAGAGGTAAACACTATGTCTACATCCGTATTGAGTTCGCTCAAGGTCATCGCTCGCCCTAAAATTGAGCCTAAGCCTCCCGTTATCGGTAAACGTTTAAAGCTTATTGAGAGACTAGAGCAACAAAAAGAGATGGCGCAATGCCTTATCGACAACAAACGTTTTGAGGCGTTTAAGGAAAAGAAAGTTAAGAACCCTGAAACAGGTGAAATCACCATTCAGCGCAGACTCACCACTGTTCGACCGTGGTATTACGATAGCGACGAATACTACTATCTTGAAATTAAAGTAGGTAATAAACCTATTGAGATTCAAAAAGGTAAACCTGCGATATATGTTGGCGATAAAGCCAAGCTACCTGAGATTATCGATACCGTTATACAGGCGATTGAAAAAGGTGAGCTTGATAGCGCTCTACTCAAACCAGCTGTTCCTAAAAAAACAGGGGCTAAAAGCTAATAAAGGCAGAACCGCTGAAAGGGTGATAATCAGTATCGCCCTTTCTCTTTCAGTTGTTCAGCAGTCAAAGGCTAAATGGCAAGCCATCACGCTTTGTTTCTACAAGCAACTTAACGCTGCCTATACAACTAAATTAGCTTTTTATGCGACTCGCTTCGACAAAAAGCCAACCTATTTCAAATTAATATCAAGGAACCAAATTATGCGCATTCTTAGCGAAGGGTTAGCTTTGCCTGTTACCCAGAAGTTTACTAACGCAATTACGGTTATGCTCAACGAAAAGGGGATTTCGGGTGATAGTGTGACTATCAACTTTCGCGACCCGACTTACTCGGCCGAGAACGGAGGTTTTCATCCTGTCGAGATTAGACTGGAACGGCAAAATAATGCTTGGCATCTCTGCTACATTACAGACTTCGCTTACGTAGGAAGTGGCCCTTATGCTGAGTTAGCAAAAGACCTCGATTTTGATTTTCAGGCTGGTGTATTTCAGAACCTTTTTGGCGTTTTTCCTATCGAACAGGCAACCGATATGTATCAGATATGGGAAGGTAATTTTTTATATTATTGGCTAGAGCTAGAAGCCTTCAAAGTCAGCATTTCAGCTTAAGCAAAGTTACATTTCAAAAACTGTAAACCCAAGAACGACGCAATGTTGCGTGTTTAATTTTGGAGTTTATATGAAAAGTAAAAAGTCAGAGACTTGGTATGTTGTTTTTGTTGGTGCATCCCCTGGTATTTACAGTAGGTATGATGAGGTGAAAAGATATACGCAAGGTATATCGAAGTCTTATTTTAAAAAGTACGATACTAAAAAAGAGGCGCTTGCGGCCTTCAAAAAAAGTAGCCACGGCGACTACGATGCGAAGAAACACTTCCAATGGGGATACGAGCCACCAGTAAGGCGGTGAGTAGACTTTTCAGTTGACCTAATCTTGATAGTTTGGGGTAGCCGATATTGGCTATCCTGTTTTTTGACAATACTCATGCAACTAAAAGCAAACACTGCTTACCTTCTATGTTAAGGCGTGTAAATTTATCGTTAATCACACCAATGTTTTCTTCATTGTTCGGCATTAGCCTATTCATTGAGTTTTTCCCATAGTTCAGGAAGCTTGTGTAAATCATCTAGTTGATACTGTTTACTTAGCTTAGGATGCTCCTTTATCAAATCTACTAGCTCAATGCCTGTTTCGATTTGCTTGAGGGCATATGCTTCGTCTAGCATTTTAACAACTTCTTTAAAATACAAAGCTGTTCCGTATTTTTGGATAGTAGGGCTGTTGTCGTATCGAAGCTCTTGCGCAATCGCAATCATCCAAAACATTGGACGCCACCACGAGTAAGAAAAGTCGCAACGTGCAATTACATCCCCTGCGTCTTTTTGATAAGCAAGTATGGTGAAAAAGTTAATTAATTCATCCAGTTTATAACGGTCATGCTGTTCATTTTCTTTGAACTCTTCAAACGTTGAATATCGAGAAACAAGACTAATCCGCGGCCAATCAGCTTCAGATAGTGAAAGTTGCTCAGCGACGAAAAATCGGCTAATCACAAAGTCAAAGTAACCTCTGCTCGCCATCGCAGGAATAAGAATATTCATAGATGAATTTTTAACATTTTGAAAGTAATCACTACAGTAGGTTTGGAATAATTCTACGATAGCGTTCTCTTTCGCGTATTCGGCTGTTGTATTGTTCGCTTTAGCTGTCTCAGCCAATACTTCTCTAGTATCTTGAAGTTCTTGGATTTGAAGATAAACAGTTAAAATTACTCCACAGAATGCAAATCCGGCAAACAAAGCGTTTATACTACTGAAAACATCAGCTAAGGGCTGGCTGGTAAATTGGCGAATTACAGTTTGCTCGGTGCCTACATACCAAGCGCCTAACCAAAGCCCGAGAATTAACGCGCTAGATGTGGATATTATTAACAGTGTTGTTTTGCGCTTCATTTAAAGTCGTTTGTTTTTGAAATTATGCATTTACATTAATATTCCATGAAACGAGCTGAACGTAAACTTATAAGAAGAAAATACACATTTCTAGATTTCAAAGGGGCGCTACTTTTCATTTAGATTAAGTGAAACTTGAGTTAGTCTGGAATATTATGATTAAAGACTCTCTCTAAGAGGGATTAAAACCATATAAAGCAAATTGCAGAAGAAGAGCAATTTGTTCCAGAACGCATGAAAGGTGTTGTCAAACGAATGATTTACAACAGCCTAAAACCGTTGCGTGAAGAAGTTGCAGGGTTAATGGAGAAGCCACCCAGCATACTTCAGCGCAAGAAAGTTATACCGCGCCTCACAGAGAAGCTGAAAGACTTTGTGAATACTTTTTATAGTGGAGTGTAGTAGGTTTCTAATTAGCCAGCGGATACGAAATGAAAGGGTTAGACCAATATTTCTTAAATTTAAATGCGATGCCTACGAAATACATCGCAAGGCTTTTGAAAGATGACAACTATCCAAAGGGTGGAACCGTTTGGGAAATAACAAACGAAATAAAGCCAGTCGATTTGTACTGTTACCTCTATGCCAAATATGGTGAGCCTAATGGGCTGCAAAACTTTTTTAGACATGATGACTCTGACAACCTAATTCATTGGGAGTGGGTGCTGAGCGGAGATTTGGGTTTTACAACTATTCAGGGGCACAATTTTCGGTCGGAAATACATTTAGCTGGCAATTTTGGCTCTTCTAAACTTTCTATTTCAGACTTCGTTAGTCAAGTAAAATTAGATATAGGGAATTATGGAAAGCAGATTTCGCAGTTAAGGAATAAGCTTGAAAAGTGGCAACAGTTTTTAAATCCATATAAGCAAATAAGTGAAGCTATAGATCAACAATATAGAAAAATCGAAGAGCTAAAACTTAACCTGGCTAAGGATAAAATTCCTCAACCTACATCCCCATCTGACTTCAAAAAATTCAAAAAAAGATGGGAGATCAATGCAACGAAGTATAGCTTTGCAGTTGGCTTAGCCTACGGTGCTCGCGCAATGCTTCCTGTGCAAGCTGAATCTTTTATCAATCTATTGCTTTTTGTTTTGAGCAAACCTGAAATAAAAAAAAGTGAGAGACTTTTCCAAAATGTATTGCGCCAACCAATAGATATACGTGTGCAGTCACTTCATATTAATTGTAATGGTTTTCAGTCGCCCGTGGATTATGAATCACCTCAATGTAAAGCATTCCATACGTTAATGAATGAGAGGAATGACTTATTACATGGAAATGTAGATTTAAATAAACTAGGCATAGGCAACGTTTTCTTTAACGGTAAAGTACCAATATTCATTTCATATGAAGATTCGTGGGATAAAACTATTGGCGTATCAACAAGCCTGGTTAGGTTAGAATCACTGAATGATGACAGAAAAGCCGTGAACAATTTTATTGAATATCTTTTAAGTCTTCTAAATCCAGCGATAAAAGTTCAAGTCGAATCTATCGTTAATAAAAGTCAATTAGGCTTTAATCATGCTACTGGAAGAGTTGGAGTGTTGTTCCCAGATCATCTCGTCGACTTTAGGGCGATCAAAGGTAAGAGTAAAAAGCGTAAAAATTAAACAAAAAAACCGACTCAAAGGTCGGTTTAGTTGCTAAATAACCTTGCAAAGAATGGTACCAGAGGCCGGACTTGAACCGGCACGCCCGCGAAGGCAACGGATTTTGAATCCGTCATGTCTACCAATTTCATCACTCTGGCATCAAATTGTAGTATTTGTGAAGTTTAAAAACTTTGCAAATCTTTGCAAGCAATTTTTAGCTTGTTTGAGTCAAAAGGCGCTTGCCTTTCAATGACTTGCCTGGTTCGGATTGTTAGACATTATCAGTTTTGAATCCGTCATGTCTACCAATTTCATCACTCTGGCGTAGATAGATATGCTATCAATGCTTGGCATTATAGCGATGCGGCGCGCCTATACAACTACTTTTTATGGTTTTTATCGTCAAGTGCCGAAAGATTGTTCAATACCGCATATTGTCTTGGCTATTTGCTGAATGTTCGGTGTGAAATTCACTTTTACCATCTTTGCAATGTCCAATTAAGTGCAACAACGGCAATGATAGATGATGCAATTGGCATTATCGCTTTGGCGTAAACCTTCACATTTCGAAGTGCTAACAGTAGTGGTAAAAGTATAGCAACTATGGCAAGTTGACCAATTTCAACCCCTAAGTTAAAGGCCAGCACGTTCATCACTAAACTCCCCGTTTGGGCATTTAAATCACCAAATACGCTGGCAAAGCCCATACCATGTAGCAGGCCAAACCCAAAGGTTATAAAGCCTATTCGCATGATCATTGGGTATACATTGTTTAGTGCGGTAATTGCGACGGAAATAGCTATCCCTAGTTCAACAATACGGCTATCAAGGGTTATAACGTCAAGAGCCGTAGCGGTTAGGGTGATTGAATGCGCCAGCGTAAATGTGCTTACTAAAATTACGGTATTCTTAAAAATAAGCTTTTTGCTCTGTTCTTTCACCCAGCGTTTATTTTTTCTGTAAAGGTTTACGGTCAGCAGTGTGGCGACTAAAAAGAGAATGTGATCGAGCCCTATGAAAATATGCCAGATACCTTGATACACCATCTCACCAAACTGAGAGACCCAGGCGTTGTCTTGGGCTGAAACAGTAATGACTGCGCGCTCACTGTCAAGCACATACACGAAGGATTGATCGTTTATGGTTATGGAGGTGAGCAACTTGTGGGTCGGGAAGTCTGTAACGATACCCGTGTACTGTACTCTCACCTCTTCTAAATACGCGCAACTCACTTCTAATGGATATACCAGAAGCGACTCGGCAGATATATCTCGCATGCTTGGCGATGCAACGTTTATGGCGCAGTAAGTGCCACTATTGCTTACCTTGACGTTATTCTGAATATAGCGACTTGCCAGATTATGGTTTCTGTTGACCTCGCCCCATGTCAAACTCCCGTCATTATTAACGTCTAAGCCTACAACACGGCCGATGTCTTCAGGCTTTAACAAAAGCTCCCCTGAAAGTGTATCTTCAGACACGCTTTTAAGCGTTAAGTAACCGTTACTTAACTCATGAGAAACCGTTTGAAAGCTAAGAGCGGTAAGAATGAAAAATGCGATAAGTCTAATCATGGTTCGGTCACTGAAATAGTTGGTTGGATTAGGCATCCACTGCCTTTTGGGCGCGTTCAAGCAATTGTTTGTCGTTGTTTGTTTGTGCGTATTCCCAGTTAAGCTTGGCAAATTTTAAGGCGAGTGCGTAGTTAGGTTGCACCTCTAAGAAGTAGGTGGCGACCTGTGCAGCATGGGAACTATCTTCGCGCCATACGCGTATTTCCATATTTTTCGCTAAGCGAGACTGCACGTTTGAAGACGTAATGCCTTGAGCACGTTCTGCCTTAGCCCACTTTAAAAGTAAGCCATCATCCGCCGTTGATATATCGGAAACTGCTGCCGCTAAAGTGGTCGTAATGGTGTCAAACTCGCCTAGCTTAAAATGAGCTTCGGCCCAAACCAGTAATGCGCTGATTGGGAGAGCGTTAAACGCCGTTTGATTTAGGTAGCGAATGGCCTCTTCGGCCTTACCGAGTTGAAGTGACATGTCTGCCAGTACTTCATAAAACCACTGTTTTTCATTAGGTCTAGCTGCGCTTGTGTATGTCTCGAAAGCTTTGAGCTTTTCGAGCAATTTAGCGTCTTTCTTTTCCGAGAAATCGGCATTTACCATGCAGGTAAAGGCAATTAAGAAACTGGTTTGGCCCACTAGCTGTTCGCAATAGTGCTTTGCTTGTGCGGTATTGCCCTGTTGAATACTGATGTCTGCCAGCAGCAACTGCGCGGCAGGAGAGCGATAATGTGTTATTTGAGATAAGTGTTGCTTGGCTTGCTCAAACTTGTGTACACCTTGCAAAAGCCGGGCTTCTAGAATAATAAGGCGCTCTTTTTGGCCTGCGTTCAATATATCGACGTTGTCGCGTAGCCTATTTGTAAAACGCGTCACGCGTTCTCTTTCATCTCCACTCGCCGTTAAGTATCGGCTTGAGGTAAGTATTTTTTCAGCTTCATTTAAGTGCGCAATCGATTCATGTCGCGGCTGCCAAGTGGCAATAACGGTGTCGTAGCTCATCGCTTCATCTTGCGAGCTAGCGTAACTTCCTGCAGACGATAAAACGAGCCCTAAGCCTGCAATAAGAAAGCATAAAGTAAACGTGTTAATAAACTTCATTAATGTTTCCTTTAAAAAAAGCCGTCCCTGGCTTCACGGTTGACACGGGTTCTTCGCTATTGGTAACCCACTAGCGAATGCCACGCATTCGGTACTTGTTATTGATCAATCAACAAGTCATCGAATGTAGAATCGTCAGCATCTTGGGTGAACTCTCTGCCGTTTATCGGTAAAGGTTCATCGGTCGGCGCTTGGTTAAAGGCGTCTCGGGTATAGCTTGAGAACGACACTTGCTGTGCTTCTATAGTTACAGAAACTGTAGCTGTAACCTCAGGGTTTACACCGTCAGAAACGGTAAAGGTAAAGCTGTCGCTACCTGTTACCTGAGCATTAGGCGTGTATGTAAAGCTACCGTCAGCATTCACTTCGGCGTTGCCTAAGCTGCCATTTTCTCCTAAGCCAAACGTTAGCGGGTCGCCGTCTTCATCCGTTGCCGTTAAGGTTCCGTCAAAAGCAACATCAGCCTGAGTCGTCAACATTTCATCAACGGCTACTGGTGCTACATTCTCTTCAGGTGCTTGATAGTCGTCATCATCGTCGCTATCAAAGCAGCCTGATAGTGCAAGAACCAAAGATGAAACTATCCACAATCGATGTGTGTGTCTTTGGTTAACTGAATGGCGTTGACCAGCACTATTTTTCAAAAAACTCGTTGTAATGGGCATAATGGTACTCCCTATTCAGAACCCGCAAGCGGTGTTTTAAGGTACGGGAATGAATTGTCAATCATACTTGAATCCACAGGTGCGCCATCAGTGAAAGGTACGTTACCTACACTTGCATCTTCGGGGGCACAAAGCCCTAGGTCTGTATCTTCACCTGCAACCGGAATGGGGTAGCATAAGCGGCCCATCACTACGCGAAGTGCGATATCTACCACGTCATCACCTGGACGACGACCGTTAGGGAAGCCAGCCAAGTCATCACCTGCTACACCAAACGTTGACTGTGATTCAGCGGGCGTTGCTGGAATACCTGTATTTAGACGAAGCATTTCAGACGCGGTTACGGTAGCTTGCTGGTTCACACCCGGGAAGCCGGTTAAAAACGCAGTAACTAAGTCCATACGCGGGAAGTTAGTGGGTGCAAGGGTTTCGATATCAGTACCTAACGTAGTATTCACCGCATCTTTAAACAAAATATTTAGCAATTCAGGTAGTGAAGGGTGAGTGACATAATCAGCAAACTGACCGTCAGCACTTGGGTGAGATGTAGAGAACTTGTCTTTATCGCCAATGCCAATAACGAGTTCGTTAACCAGTGGGTTACCTAAACGAGACACTTGCGTCATGGCACCGCCATTCGTTTCAGGCTTTTCAAAGGTGGCATCTGGGTTAAGTATGCGCGCTTGCGGTAAGCTTGCTGTTGTCCAGCTGCCGATAACGCCATTACCTTCACCAGTTACACACGCTGAGGGCACTTCAATAGAAAGCGCGGTCACGTTTTTGTCACCCAAATCATCGTTCATCGGGCTTTGTGTAATACCGCCCGGGAACCCTTCGCCATCACCAGCACCAGGCGAGCTGTCACCTTCAACAGGTACATAGTTCACAAGGTCGAATGTTTTACCCAAGTTAACTACGAAGGGGTCTTTACGTTGTCCAACAAACACCTTAGCCATGTCGTCACAACCTGGAATGTTGAATGAATAAATAAAGCTCTCGGCATAGCGGGTGTATTCAGCTTCGCTCGTGAAGGTTTTGTTACCGATATAATCTAGCGGCTTTTTAAACATATCGCCCATAGCTGGCGTCAACGTGGTGCGTGTGCCTGTTTGCATATCGCCACTAACCATCGTCAGGCTATACATTTCAGAGAAATTTGCAGCGCTTGAGTCATCAGCGCTAATACTCCCTACGTTTTTAAGCGGTACTTTCACCATTTTTTGCTCGCCTTCTGGGCCAACCGGTAGCGCAATACCTTCATTGTCAGCAGCAAGCGTATTGTTAAAGTTAAAAACAAAGCTGATATCTTCAACCGCATCACCGTCGCTATCTATATGGATGGCGTAGTGTGCGTTAGGGTCCATAGCAAAATAGTTAGGGCCGCCGTAGGCGTCTTGTAGTGGAATATAATTTGCGATGAAGGTTACGTAACCTTCACGGCCTTCTTCGTAGCTATTAAAAGCATAGAAGTCAGTGCTGTCCAGTGCTGGGTGGCGCGTAATATTAGGCGCTTCTCTGTGACTAGAAGCCATAGCACCAGCGGTAATGGCAGCACAAGTCACAGCGACGGCTACAGACAAAGTTTTGCGTTTGAATTGAATCATGTCGAGTCTCTCTGTTTTTTATGAGTTCAAAAGTTAAACGACCGAGATTTCACTTTGGATGCAAGAAAATTTAAAAAAAATGAAAAAAATTTTTTATAGAAAGTTTAAATGCAAAAAAGGCCACATGAACAGTGGCCTTAAGATGTGTCGTTTTTTTCTAGAAAATTTAAACTGACACGATAGGAGCAATATAAAGAACTTCGGTCGGCGAGCCAGTCACCGAGCCACCTGGCGCCTCTAGGCTAACGGCCAGTGCTGCAATGCTTTGGCTAAGCAATATATCTGGTGTCACTCTTGTATCACCATTAGCTTCAGGCATAAGGCCTAGCGAAATTGGGGCT
>Ga0114932_10005932_pt1 | contig 10620 bp, 11 predicted proteins | sample 2SBtaG_2_FD_87286 | JGI IMG/M metagenome (GOLD analysis project Ga0114932, IMG submission 87286) | Deep subsurface microbial communities from Kolumbo volcano to uncover new lineages of life (NeLLi) - 2SBTROV12_ACTIVE470 metaG | ecosystem: Environmental > Aquatic > Marine > Volcanic ... | reverse complement strand
GACGTAAGAACATAATTGGCAGACCCTTTAGCCAATGCCGAAGGGTTGCCGCTTGAGTCCCCGATTATCATCGAGCCTCTAGTGAGACCCGCCATCTTTGCAAGGGTTACTTGGTCGTCTGCTATGTGGGCGGTGTCGACAGCCCCCGCTGCAAGTTCATCACTATCAACAGCATCATCTGCAAGATGAACATTGTCGATTGAACCGTCGGTGTAATGCTCACTGTCGATAGCGTTATCAGCTATCTTCGCTCCGGTGATGGCATCGGCAGCTATGTAGGCAGAAGCAATCGCTGTTCCCTGCCATACACCTGTGCCGATTGTGCCTACTGTTACTAGGTTAGCTGCGGCTGTTATAGATGCCTGAGTACCGCCTGTTACGGTCGCAGCCGTACCGCTGGCATTACCCGTGACGTTACCCGTTAGATCGCCTGTAAAACCATCAGCAGAGGTTATAGCCCCAGCACTAATGTCTGCTAAGTCATAACCTGTGCCAGCAGTATTTACAGTTGCTCCGGGTTCGGCTTGCAGTCCGTCAAAGAATGTCCAAGGATCACCAGTAGCACTCAAGTCTCGGAATATACCTGCGTATTTGGCAGTACCGCTCTCTCCGTATTTGCCGTAAACACCAAAATCTACAGCGTCTGCGCTAGTACCTTGGTCTTTAGCAAGCAGCAGCATCGAGTCAGCAATAGCTACAGTGGATGTGGTTACGGTTGTCGTATCTCCACTAACCGTTAGATCCCCAGTAACAGTCAAGTTATCTCCGACAGTTACCTCTGAAGTGCCGTGACCAATGGTTATCGGAACGCCCGACGTTGCCGTCCCAATCGTTATCCCGTTACTGGTATTAGAGTTATCTATATTCAGGGTCGTTGTGCTGTCTAGCGATATGTTAGAGCCGTCAACTACCAGCGTTCCGTCAATGTCGGTGTTGTCCAGGTTTGATGTTCCATCTACGGCAATATCATTAGTTACAGTCACATCGGTACTGGTGATGCTTGTTGCACCCGTTACAACACCAGCATCAATGCTGATGGTTCCATCAAGCAGGATCGCCGACCCTGATGCTGGCTCTATGTTGATTGCTGCTCCAGAGTCCAGTGTCAGAACTCCTGCTGAATCTATGTCAACGGTTCCATCTGCTGTTATCTGAATGTTGGCAGCAGCAGCAGCAGTATCAGTAGTTACAAGAGAAAACGCCCCATTAGTGGAGGCAGTCATTACCACTGTGTCATCAGTGCTTGGCGTAAAGGTGATGTTCCCTCCGTCGGTGAAGCTAATGTCACCCTCAAGGAACAGGTCTTGCCATGCAGCAGATGCGGAACCCAGGTCATAGGTATCGTCTGCTGCGGGGATCAGCGCGCCTGTAGGTGTCCACGTTGTGTCCCATACAGGAACACCCCCGGTCACGGTAAGGACTGCACCAGTAGCGCCAACACCAAGACGCGAAAGTTGAGAATTGGAAGAGGCGTACAAGATGTCGCCTGTAGCCTGTGAGTCAAACTGGTGTGCCGTACCTGAATCGTATTCAGCTTCGGTTAATCCACCACCAACATCAGCATGCTTGAACTCGTTTGCCATCTATTTCACCTACGATGTTTTTACTTCGGTTAGCCTTAGACCAATGTCCCAGCTACGAATAGGATCCCCGCTGCGCTGCCGGGTAGTTTTAAGTCCCAGTTCCCTTTCGCGAATATGCACTCGGTACTGTGTGCCATCTACGTCTTCAAATAGAACAAATGGTTTCTGTCTCAAAGTGTTGATATCTGACAGCGTTGTAGCTAACACCTGACTAGAGTCTACTTGACGATGTCCATGTGGCCCTGAACGAGAGTCTACAAAACTACCTTCGATTTCCCACTCAAGATAATCTAACCCACTCGTCAAAACTGCATGAGGAACAATGCTTTCTATCCGAGGCGGGGCTTCCGACGATGAGTCTGTTACAAAGTCGTACCGGAAACGAATTCTACGAAACGTAATAGGCGACGTAAGAGAAGGTGTGATCGTCTGGGCAGGGCTAGTGTTCACCACACCAGTGCTGCCAAACAGTGTCCAGCCCTGACTGTCGTTGTCCGAAGCATTATCAGTCTTGTAGTAGACCGTCACGGTTTTATCTGAACTTAAGTTACGGCTGTTAATGCTTAACTTAACCATCGCTTTTTCAGCGTCAGGAAAACCTCCATCCCACCAGGAGTCAAAGAACTTTCCCGCTCTACGGATACGCCGTGAGGTTACAAGGGCAGGGTTCTCGTTGGAAAGAGGCAGGGCTGTACGGTAAACCGCTGGTTCAAAATCCTCTCGCCCTGTAACAGTTGCTAGTTCCGTATTCAGGGTATATCCAAAAGCAAACAGGCTTGAGCGGTTATTAGGTGAGTCCTGAAATGTTCCAAGGCGTGTGATGTTTGTCGCAGAGAACCCTGAAATAGTATGCGGTACTAATTCCCCACTCTGGTCATCCAAGGACGTCTTAAGCGAGATCAGCCGTACTAGAACGGCTCCATCTAACCCGTCGAAGTTAAAGGGGAACGTGTACGGGAACCCGGGACTGTCTATCCCCAGATCATCCGGTGATGCTATCCATATGTTCCCCGAGTCCTGGGTAATAGCAGTCATCCTGCCGCCAAAGCCAAGGAAGGAAGAGGTAGCGATCAATCCAGATAGATCATTCCACCGTTCATTTGTTCGGAACGGGATCCGCCAGAAAATCCTTCGGGAACCACTAACAAAGATCTCTTTACCACGACTGAGAACCGACTTGAAGTTGTCTACGTCTGGGAACAGCCCTGCTTCAGGTTCGATGTCAACAAACTGGTTCAGGTTTCTGTCGTACGGATAAAGACCGTCTTCTTTTCCGACAAGAGCGGTATCGTCCGCAGCAAACAGCGACGTAATGTTGCTGCTATCTTGCCCTACCTGAATCTCTGCTCCCCAGTTAGCTGTATCTGTCGGATCCGTCGTAAGAGAGATCTTCGTAGTCCGGTTTTTGACAAGCGCATAGTTACCTATGGCATTCCGGGCAACTGTAAAGAACTCCGCTAACCGTGAGTTCCCCGAGTTAGTAGTCGGGTCGCTCCATGTCGTGCCGTCGGTACTGACTAGGTAGTTATCAGCCGTTCCTCGACCAGCGTACATGCGGGGAGTTCCGTCTGTTGAAAACATAACCAGATCTGTAATGAAATTATCTGCGTCATGGTAGACAGGGTAGAACGCAGCTTCGTCCTCATCCCACTTACAGATCGTTCGTCCACATGAAACGTAATACTCATTAGCAAAAGCTATCGGATTGCCAGTAAAAGAAATCCCACCTTCAGGAATGACAAAGATGTCATCTATCTCCCAGACATCACTGGCTTTAGAGAACAGCAACGTGAAAGTAATTGCCGTAGCAGATGAGTGAACGGTGTGAGTGACTTCTACAAGACTAAAAAAGGTTGTGCTTGAAGCAGAAGAGTCTGTTTGGCTTACTCCATTGTCTGTAATACGTGCTGTGACAGATCCTGACCCGCTAGTTCGACGAGCGTAAAAACCTAACGTCAAATCTTGGCCTCGGAAAACAGTGTCAGTGCCACCGTAGGCCTGGCTGAGAGTTCCAGCATCTGAAGAAACCGTAACCTGCAGGCCGTAGGTTCCTGAACGATTGGCAGTAGTGGAAATCGCAGGAACTGTATTTGTTCCAGTCCATTCAGCAACACCACCCGTTTCAAACCGCCCGTTACGGAGGATGATGTCTACCCGATCCTCTTCATATCCGAGAACCAGTTCACCTTCACTCGTTGCCAGCACTCCATCGGAGTATCCGTACCTGAAGTCTTGTCCCGCATTTAGATCTAAGTGCTGCCCGAAACCCCTGTGCCATGAGGTCTGAGGACGAATGACTCCACTACGAGGGTCAACCTGCGCGTACGAAGACTGCCCCTGTGGCTGGGATGGTGGAACAAACGGACGCAATACAGATCTATACCCGCCTGAAACTCTGTCGGAATCTGTATTTAACTTGATCGGTATGATGTTGGACGTTCCGTCCGTGTTCATCAGAACAACATCAGCGTCTCCACGAGCCGTAGGCATTAGGCAACCTCAGATCGCATGAGAGGCATCGGGGACATATAGCCCTCTAGCCTCTCTGATTCATTCCTTGCATGCGTAAACCTGCGAAGCGCCGCAAGCTGTGTGTCGTTATCAAGGGTGTCGACTTCGGCTGAGTACAACTCCCGCTTGGCAAACTTGTAGAGAAGCTTCCGCTGGTTAGCGTCTACTTCCACCGTGTCAGTGCCTGCTGATACGCTTGAGAGATATCCAAGACCGCGTACCAGAATCTGACCATCTGTCGGAAGAGGATCTTCAATAACAATATTGTCTCCTTCTTCGTACCACCGCAATATCGGCTGACTGATACGCCTTGGCCCCTCAGACGGGCCTGCAACAGCAATAGCTTCATCTGCCCAGATAGTTATAGCCGCCCCACTGGTCACAGAGATGCCTACAGTCACCGCAGAGACGCCTTGAGCGATTATTCTGGATACTGACAGCCTTTCCCACCCTGAACCAGCGTGTGTGCTGCTTGTAGCGACTGAAGAACCACCCTCAAAGACTGCCGCACTAACCCGGCTAGCTGTCTTGGAGTAAACCCAGACGCTGAGATTAAGTTCCTGCCCTACATAGTTAGATCCTGATGGAACGGTGAGCAAAGCAGTCCCAACTGAGGACGCGCCCACAACCATCTTCCCTGACTGACCGCCTAAGAAGACCACGAAGTTATCCGGGCCAGTTGTCTCTTCCTCTGCAGTTAGCGTGATGTTGGACGTTGCCCAGTCGGTCAAGGCTCCTTCAAAGTCACAGTCAAGAGTGCCAAGGATGTTGTTCTGGGCCGTCTTCGATTCAACTCGTGGCTCTGCGTAAACCTGTTTCACTCCACCCGGGACAATAGACGTAGGCCTCGGGTAACGTGTCTGACCCGTAGATGCCGTGGTCGTTCTGTCGTTTACCTCCAGGTGAAGTGACGGGTACACCGATAGCCGTCCATCATTCAGATAGTTAAGCAGCCTGTTCGGGTCGAAGCGATATATCTCAAAGGTCGTACTACCGGACTCGGAATTAAGAGCCGCACCCGATACGGTAATTGTTGGCGCAGATGCCGTGGCATCGTAATCACTGATGTGACGCACGACATCGTTATTGTTACCGCTAGTGAACCGTATGTACCAGTCGATAAGGTGGTCGTTACGGAAGTAACCAAACCCAGCCAGAGCTGTAGAGATAACTGAAGTATTAGCTGCAATATTTGTCGTGGTTGAGAAAGATCCTCCCCACGCACCAAACTCCCGGGCTAGTTCCGGAAACATTACATCTAGAGTTGTTGTAGCCATTAACCGTCTCCGACGAGTACCGCGATGTAGTGCAGTTTATTGCCACTGGTTTCGGCATCTGCATACCAGTCGCTTAGATTGCCAGCCTGTTCTTCGTAATCAACAGTGAAAGAGTCAAAGTTCCCCGGAAGCATCCTTCTCCCCATTACCGAACTAGCAACATCACTACCGCCAACATAAACGGATCCCGTGTTGCTGAAGTCAGGCATGACGTAGATTTTTTTGATAGGCGTATCAGCCGCTATAAATCTAACGCGCGTACCAGCACTTGAAACGGTTACCGTAGCCATCTTCACGCCAGCCACTTAAACGCCTACCCTCTGCACGATTTCTTCCATTGAAACGTAGCGATGGTTGATCTTGGCAACGCCAGTTTCCGGATCTGTCATGTTCATAATTACGATGTAGCCTCGGATCACCCCCTCGTTATCAAGATCTTCAACCATGTTAACGAGCGGTCGTTGAGACACGAACCATTCGCGCATCAACTTCTTCCGCCATCGGTCTTGGAACCCGGGATCCATCTGCATCTGTGCCGTTTCATAGGCATCTTCTGCTCTGGAGTTATCCGAATACTTTCCGACAAGGTCACGAGTGCGAAGAGCCATAGACTCAATGTCGCCATCAATACCTTTACGACCCGCAACCATTACGGTTAACGGGCCTGCAGGCTCACCTTCCTGTCTTTCCGGGTAGTTCTCCGGATAAGAAGAAGGCTGTTCGATGTGGTACTGGGTAAATACCATCTCGTCATCTTGCCAAGGCTGACGGTGGTCAGGGCCAGAATAAACCATTAAGCAAAGTGTCCTGCGCCAGAGCCGACTGTCGTTACCATGTTGAGAGTTCCGGTGTTGGCATCGAGTTCAACACCCGCATATCCGCCGACTTCTTTACGGATTTGCTGCTCCCAGGTTCGCCCTGTTACTAACTCAAACGGATCGCCTCGGCCTATGGCGAGCATTGCCGTAACAAGGGTGTCCGAGTCAAGGGTTGCTCCGACTTCCCAGCGAGTCCAGTACAAAGGCGTATTCACATGCCTGAAGTTAAGAGTTGCTGGAACACCGTTATCCAAGTTTTTAGTGGCAATCTCTCTGAGGGATGCCTTTGACCATGCAGACGGAACTGACCATGTGACAGATCCATCTTGAGCCATGGTCTTTCCAGAAGAGATCGTCCCGTCTGTGTCTGAAGTATCTGTCCACACTTCAGCGCCAGATGTGCCGTCATAGTATTTGACGGTCAGGACAGAACTGGTTCCGTTGGGATGGGAACCGTCAACATCTACGTTGACCCCGGCAAACTGGACATGGGAGCCAACATACAGGGCATCGCCAGCAGCGAGTGTGCCAAAGCTATCAAGATCAACCTGATTAGTTGCTACACCATCCTGAGCGTTACCTGAATAATCTGTCGGTGCTGTTGCAAAATTATCGGTAGTTTTTAGTATTACGAGATAAGGACAGAACCTGACCATCGCAACAGCAGCACTAGAAGCATAGTTTCTCGGGTCTAGAGCAACATACTGAGTGTTGTTAGGAAATGCTGTGAACCCGGCAGTATCAGTTACTGCGATCCCAACAGCAGCACCTAGCTTCTGTACTTCGTTATTGAAGTATCTACCTGAATAAGACATCTAATGTCCCTTTCGGGGATGACCCCCTTAACCCATTAAGAGTTAGTAGGCTCCGAGGGCCGAAGCCCCCGGAGTTATATCTCAACTAACTACTAACGATGTAAAGCGTTACTGCGGTGGCACTTGTGCGCCTCCAGAGAAGTACCGCTGCCTCGTTTGTCAGAACTGTGTTGCCAGTATCAGCAATAGTTACAGTTGCACCAGAGTCAGCCGCAAAAGTGGCTGTCTGGTCGCCATCGTTGACGTAGTAACTGGTAATGCACTGGTTATCTTCAGTTAGCGGAACCTTCGCAATAATATTTGCTGCGGTATCCACTGTGACTGTTCCGCCACCAGTTGTAGTGGTGTGGACGTTAATGCCGCCTTTAATATCTTCGGCTGCAAGCGTCAGATGACGGGCGTTATCGTCAGTCACAGTCAAGACTTCAGTAACACGATTAAGGTTCTGTACCTTTGTCGCGCTAGTGCCGCCACGAGTTCCGACAACTATGATCGGATCAGTCACGCCATTTATTCGGGGCATCATGCCCTCCTATATGGGCCAGATAAGCCCGTTTAATAGCTAAAGGCCGGGGGCCGAAGCCCCCGACCCAAGAGTTTTTAAGACTCTGTTACGCCTACGGCCTGCCAGCCTGTAGTGGTCGACTGACCATTACAAACGACTTCCGCAGATTCGTTCTGGTCGATAACAAGTACCGTTGTCGAAGCGTCTGACTGTTGAACCGTAATGGCTTCAGCAGCGTCCGACATATTGATAATCATGCAACGACCACCCTGAGTTCCATCACCTGCTGGCATTACCAGGTTCCTTGCAGAACCTCCGCAGTCAAGCGTCTGGAGGTACGCGTCGTTTGCTACCAAAGTCTTATTATCAGCAAGCGTCTCCGTGTTGTTGTCCTTGTATTGGGGTGCGCCAATACTCATCGATCTTCTCCCTATTTGGCGTGAACCAGCTTTGCATGCCGATTCTTGTGGGCCGTAAAACGCCCCTTGGATAGAGGTTGCTCCGAGTCGATCTTGAACTCCAGACCGCAGTCCGGACACTTCTCGTATCGAATAGTCTCTAAATCCCCAATCGGGTCGGCCCTCTCAGACGGATCCGAAGCTGCTTCTACTTTTGTCTCTACCTTGCCCGAAGGCAAAGGAGCCAAAAGGAGCGACTTTTCTAAGGCACTGACGAGTCCTGAAGGCGTAGCATTTCGGATCGTTTCCACGTACTTGCCGTTGACGTCTTCATAAAAGATCGCCATATCGCCGTTGACGTAGTTGGGACGCGGTAGTTCATCAAACCTAAATCGCACACAGTAGGCCTTAACGAGAGCCGGGGCCATCCGCTTGGTATCGTCTAGCCAAGCATCAACACTAGCCTCACTAGGAACCATCCGTGAGTTGTTTGCGGTCGTTAGATTCACTTTCGCCGTCCTCTAGATCCACGCTTGCGCTTTTTCAAAGCTTTCACGGCGACAGGAAGAGCGACCTCCATGCCGACGCGGGCCGCGCCCGATTGAGCATCTTTTAACCCAAGGGGACATTCCGTCCCGATGTGTTCGTGGTACAGCCGTGTGCCGGGAAGAAACTTAGGACTGCTTGTAGTCTCGTCAGGCAACCTCTTGGAGAGGTAGTAAGACTTGAACTCAAGCGGCACTCTGAACTTAGAGTCATCACGACTGTCATAAAGGTTATCGTAGGCTTCTTCACCTTCCGACAGTATTGCGAGCGCAGCACCATCACCAGCCCCTCGCGCTTCAGAAGCACGACCAGCCGTGACGACGCCTTGCGCCCAAACCGTACTGTTATCAGGAGAAACCATCGATTACCTCTTAAGCGTTGGCGTCTGCAGCGGAGTACAGTTCGTAACCCCACGTATCCACCGCTTCACCCTCACCCCAGACAGCGGAACCAACAAGTTCCTCGCCGAAGAGTGATTCGTCGCGCTGAATAGCAGCTTTGTATTCCTGCTCCATGGCAACCCATAGAGCCTGTGAAGCGAAGATTCCGCCTTTAGCATCACCAGAACCATCTCGGGAGATAACACCCGATTCCATGATCTTGATGCCAGTCAACGGCTCGTTACCTCGGAAGTAGTTCTTGACCACTTCTTCAGTCATGCCGTCTGGAATTGGCTGTGCTGCAAGTCCAACAGAACCTGCAGCCTGAATCCCCGATACATCCTGCCAGAGCCTGCGGATTTGTTCCGGGTGCAGCACTGCATTAGGCCGCTCCGGAGCAGGACCGAAGGATGTGTTGTTGTCGGTGCGAAGGTACGCATTCGCCCAGCCAAGGTGGAGGACAGAAGCAGCGTTACCAGCACCAGGCTGGCTTGTTGAGAAACCGTCGTAAAGGGTCACGATGTCAGACTCAAGCAAACGCCCGACAGAGTTGCCGAGCATGGAGCCTGATTCTGCAGCGACCGATTCGACGTTCTGGTCAATAAGTCTGTCCGACAGGAAGATAAGCGCACCGTGTCGAGTTCCCGTGAGGGTTCGTACGGTAACGGTTACGTCCTGTGGGTCAGTAAGGTCAACACCCTCAGTCAGGGATGCCGAAGAAATTCGGCCCCAGATCGGGAGGTTAACTTGAAAATGTCCAGCCGGGATTTCTTTGCGGTTAACGACCTGAAGCGACGGCCCAGCAGGCTCAACATGCTGAATAGATTCGCTGATAGCGATCTTTGACATGCCTGAACCGGAGTTTTGGAACGTCGAACTGGTCGACAGAGTAAGAGCCATAGCCCTTCCTTATCGTTAGAGATTACGAGTGAATTCTCTTGCCTGGTCGGAGTTAATCGTTCCAGCCTGCAAAGCTTCAGCAATCTCTGTCCGTGAGTTAAGTTGCTGACCCGCCCGTTTAGGCGCGCCAGTCGTAGATGGAACCCTCGGACGGGTAGGAGCGGGTGCTGCGGCAGCTTTAGGTTTTGGGAGTAAGGCCTGGGCATTACGCCGTGCCACCGTGAACAGGTCATCAATCGATGCTCCTACTCGCGCTCCCGCCCATAAACGATCATCCTGTGGATCAACGTCCAGCCCAATGCCCGAAAGCATTCCCTCAACCTTGCCTCTCAAATGAGAAACATCTGTCTCAGAATAAATGGACTGGGCTTGAGGTACTGCCATAGGTGCTGGCTGCGCTTGTTGCGTAGCCTTCTCTCGCCAGTAATCTGCCTGATCTTCTGGCTCCATCTGCTGGACTCGTGCCTGCTCAATAAGAGAGGCCTGCTCCCGCAGCGGGGCTAGATGTCCTTCCAATTCTGATGTCAGGGACTCCCGAAGCGTCTTGAACGACTCTGCCGTCCAGTTAGCTGTTCGCCCCTGAAGAGATGACTCAAGTTGTTTAAGCCTTGTGTCGAGATCCGCCGCCGTAAGCGGGGATGGGACTTCTGGTTCTGCCTGCTCTTCGGCTACAGGTGCATCAACTGCGCCTGCTACCGCTTGAGCGATTTGCTCCTCTTCTGCCGAAACAGAGACTTCGTCCTCTTGTGGTGCTGCCGAAACAGCCGGGTCTGTCACTTCATTAGTCATTGGGCCGAAACCCTCCAGAGCCGAAACTCGTTAGATTGTTACAGAAATATATCATCGAAGTCGGTATACGTCTTGTACAAGCGCATTTCGTGCGTCTT
>Ga0114932_10005930_pt1 | contig 10623 bp, 4 predicted proteins | sample 2SBtaG_2_FD_87286 | JGI IMG/M metagenome (GOLD analysis project Ga0114932, IMG submission 87286) | Deep subsurface microbial communities from Kolumbo volcano to uncover new lineages of life (NeLLi) - 2SBTROV12_ACTIVE470 metaG | ecosystem: Environmental > Aquatic > Marine > Volcanic ... | reverse complement strand
TGCGTGCCGTGCGCGGGTTGCCACGGCGTCGTCTCGGTCACACGCAGGTCGTCGTAGTCGGGCTGGGCTTTCGGCGTGTAGCGGGTCCCGTAAGGCGCCTTGCTGTGGACGTAGGTGGCGATTTCTGTGGGGCTGAGCATCCGCGAATGGACGATGAATTCGTCGATCAGCCCACCGAATTGGTTGGTTGCGAGCGTGTACTTGTTGGGGTCATAAGCTCCCAAATACAAGGTGTTGTTGGGGAAACTCCACGTCTCGTTGCCACTATACACATGCTGTGCAGCTAGCTTGCCGTCCACATACAGCATCGCGATGCGGTCCCGGTCGACGACGAGCGCCACGTGGTGCCAAGTGTCGGCGGCTCCCGCATCGGCGTACATCTTCGTGTTGTAGTGGCCAGCGAACACTCCGAGGCCCGGATTTACGCCAGGGTTCTTGTTGTTTTTCGGCTGGTGCTCGATGGCCCATGTGTTCCCGCCGCCGTAACTAAAGGTAACCATCGGGCGATCGGCGCCGCTGGGCTTCGGCGCCTTGAACCACATCATCATCGTGAATTGTTTTGCGGTCCCGAGTATTGGCGTGGAAAGCTTCGGTGCTTTCTTCAGTCCATCGACATTGAGCGCCTGGCCAAGCCCAGTCGAACCGGCCGCGAACCCAACGGCTTGTCCAGCAGTTGCGGCCGCGCCGGTGATTTCGTCCTGCGGTGTACCGTCGAACTTGAGATAGTGTCTCACGCTGCTATCTGAAATCCCGTTGACCAACGGGATTTCAACCGGCTCATTCGTCCGCCGCGCAGTCGACGCCCCCGGCTTGCCGCTCGCGTCCGGCGCGCCGATGTTCGCGTCCATCGACGCCCAACCATTCGCTGTCCACGCCGGGCACACCGCGCCGTTGGCGGGGCTCCAGACAGTCGGACAGTCATCTTGACTGCCCGCGAGACCGTCGTGGTCGAGGTCACCAGGTGGTGGCGGGGTAGGCGGCGTGCACGAGCCATCGCTGCACGGCATGTGCCAGGAACTCAGCGGGTAATGGAGCAGCTCGTCCGCGGCGAGCGCGCGATGCATGATCCGCAGGTCGTCGACGTCCGTGTCGCTCATTCCCGAGTTGTATGGCACACCGGCGAAGCCACCGGGCTGCTTGTCGGTCACCCGAGGTCCGGCCTCGACGCCGTCGACGAAGAGCGCGTTCTCATCGCCAGCGAAGTGACGCACGCCGGCTGCGTGGTGCCACTTGCCGTCGTTGAAATTCGCCTTCGACTTGATGGTGCTCGCGCTGCCACCGTTCTTGGCGCCCCGGCTCTGGAAATAGACCACCTTGGACGCGAACAGGTGCTTCGCGACATTGCTCGAACCGGTGGTGTTCAGGATCACGGCATCGCCGGCGGTGGTTGAGAAGCTGCCTTCTGAGCTGAATCGGTCGGCGGCGCCGAAGTCGAACTGTTTGGCGGAGGGGATCACCAATTCCTGCTTTGCCGCCAACTTGAATCGTAAGCCGGTCAGGTGCCGACCTGCGATGCGCTCAGGCGCGTTCTTCAGGGTCGCGTGGTGCCGGTAGACGGTCTCGTCGATCGCCCATTTGCCGCTGATATCGTCCAAGCGCCACCAGCCGGCGTACCCGAGGCACGATGACAACAACGCGTCGCACTTGGTCTTCTTGTCGAGCGACATGACCCACGTCGGCAGCGCCTTGGCCGCCGGGTTGCCCCAGCGCAGCTTGTAGCCGTGGTAGCTGAACTTGCCCGCGCTGTTCTTCTTGGCATCGGTGGCAGCGAAGAACCGAACGCGCGGCAGGCCTCGTGCGCGCTTGGCGAGATAGTCGGCGCTCTTGGCGACCTTGTGGATGATGACCTCGTCAATGGCGCCGCTCAGATAGTACTTGTTGTAGCTCTGTCCAATCTGCGCGATTGGCGGCTTGCTGCCAGCAAACTTGCCCGGCGACTCCTTCGTGCTGATGTTGCCGTTGGAGTCCCCGCGAAGCACACCATCGAGATACAGCTGCGAACGTGCCCCATTCCAAGTGACAGCGACGTGGTACCAACGATCGGCGGCGAGCTTGCCGGGTGCCCAGATCATGCCGCTGCTGCTGGAAAACGCGATCCCGCACGGGTTCTCACCATTGCCCGATTCAAGCACCAGCAAGCTGGCGCCGACACCGCCGGCAGGTGGTGAGTTGAAGATGGTCTGATGAATGCCACTTTTGCACGGTGTCGACGTCTTGAACCACGCCTCGATGGTCCCCACGGCCGGCAACAGCTGGTCGCTGAGCTTGGTCGTGTCGATCTCGACGCTTGCGTTACCCGCGAAGGCCAACGCGCCATCGGGATCACCAAAGCGTCCCAACGTCGGCTTGGTCGACTTTGGTATCCCACCCGCGCCCGAAACGACGTCCTTGCCATCCCCATCCAGCTTCCAATACGCCACGACGTCCTTGAGGTCCGTGTCGCTGTGCGGCCGCCAGCCAATGATCTCCTGGTGCGTGCCGTGCGCCTTCTGCCACGGCGTCGTCTCGGTCACGCGCACGTCGTCGAAGTCGGCCTGCGCGCCGGGCGCGTAGTGGGAGCCGTAAGGCGCTTTGCTGTTGGCGTAAATGGCGATCTCGCTCGGGGTGAGTACACGACGCAACACCACCAGGTCAGACAGGTCACCCTTCCACCGGCGATCGGACGTCGCACTGCCGGCCCCGATGGTGAGCACCGGCTTGTTGGGGGCGATGACGCACTCTTTCAGCGGCACAGAGACATCCAAACGACCGTCGACGAAGATCGACGACCGACCCTTGTCGTTGACGAACACCAGGTTGTGCCACTTGCCGTCGTCGACCCGCGTCTTCGTTTCCGCCGCGGTGGTGTGCCCGCAACCATCCTGCGACCACGCGACTTTGCCCAGATGGTTCTTGAGCGCGTAAAGGACGATGTTCAACCCGCCGCCGGAGTGACGCAGGCCGATCGGGTACTGCTCAGCTGCGCCGCCCGTTGCGACGGTGAGCTTGTCGTGGCGCATCCACAACGAGAAGCTGTAGCTCTTGGAGTTGATCTCAAGGGAGCTGGAAGCGGGCGTTTTCAGCACGTTACCTGCAGAGCCGTCGAACGTGCTCGCCGTTGATTTGCCCAATGGTCCATCGATCGCTTTGACCGAGCCGCTGGTCGTGTTGTTGCTCGCCGCAGACGCGTCGTTTCCGTTGCCGTTCAGCGGCCAGTAGCCGACCACGCTCGAATCCAAGATCCCGTTGACCAGCGGGATCTCCACCGGCTCATTGCTCCGGGCCCACGTCGACGCGCCGGTCTTGCCGCTCGCGTCGGGCTGCCCCACGTTCAACGCCCGGCTCTTGCCGTAGCCCGTCCCCGTCCACGCCGGACAAACCGCACCGTTCGCAGGGCTCCAGGTCGTCGGGCACTTGTCCGCGCCGCCGATCAACCCATCGTGGTCGTAATCGACCGCCAGGCTCTTACAGACGCCGGTCTTGCAGGCGCCTTTCACGCTACCGATCGAGCACGCCGTCCCGTCCGCCACGTTCGTCTTCGTGCACCCGTTCTTGCCGTCACAACTATCCGTCGTGCATGCGTTGGCGTCGTCGCACTGCTTGGCGTCGGCCTTGTTCGTGCAGCCCGTCTTGGCGTCGCAGCCGTCGACCGTGCACGAGATCCCGTCGCCGCAGTCCACCTTGGGCCCCGCCGCGCACTTGCCGGCCTTGCAGGTGTCGTTCTTGGTGCACTTGCTGCCGTCCTCGCAGCTCTTGGCGTTGGGCGTCGTCACGCAGCCCTTGACCTTGTCGCACGCCTCGTTGGTGCACTCGTTCTTGTCATCGGGGCAGGTCACGGCAGCGCCCGCCACGCACTTGCCGGCCTTGCAGCTGTCTACCCCGGCCTTGCCCGTGCACTTGTTGCCGTCGCTGCACGGCTTGGTGTTGGGCGTCTTCTTGCAGCCGATCTTGGCGTCGCAGCTGTCGTCCGTGCAGACGTTCTTGTCATCACAGGGCAGCGGGTTGGCGCCGACGCACTTGCCCTTGCCGTCGCACTTATCGGTCTGGGTGCACACGCTGCCGTCGCTGCACGGCCCACTGTTGTTGGCATAGGCGCACTTGTCGTTGGCGCAGCTGTCGGTGGTACACGGGTTTTTGTCGTCGCAGTTCTTGCCCTTGCCGGTGCAGCCGCCCTTGCCGTTGCACACGTCGCTGACCGTGCAGCTGTTGCCGTCGTTGCAGCTCGTCCCGGTCTTGATGTTGGTGAACTTGCAGCCGGTCTTGGCGTCGCAGGTGTCGGTCGTGCAGACCTTGCCGTCGTTGCACACCAGGGTCTTGCCGGGCACGCACTTGCCAGCCTTGCACGCGTCGGGCGCGGCCTTGATGCCTGTGCAGACCGTGTTGTCGCTGCACGCGTTCTTGTCGTTGTTGGTGAACGTGCAGCCGGTCTTCTTGTCGCAGCCGTCGTCGGTGCACGGATTGCCGTCCTTGCAGATCCGGCTCACAGCGCTACACGCGCCCGACTTGCAGGCGTCCTTCTCGGTGCACGCGTTGCCGTCGGTGCAGCCAGCGCCGTCCTTGACCGCGGTATTCTTGCAGCCGCTCTTGGCGTCGCACGAGTCGGCCGTGCACACGTTGTTGTCGTCGCAGTTGACCGTCGTCCCGCCGCACTTGCCGGCCTTGCAGGCGTCCTTCTCGGTGCACGCGTCGCCGTCTGAGCACGTGCCGCCGTCCTTGACCGCCTTGGACTCGCAGCCCTTGGCCTTGACGCACACATCGGCTGTGCAGGCGTTGCCGTCGTCGCACTTGACCCCAGCGCCGGGCGCGCATTTTCCGGCTTTGCAGACGTCGGGGCTGGCTTTGGTCCCTGTACAGACGTCGCCGTCGCCGCACGTGTCGGTGTTGTTGGCGTACTTGCAGCCGGTCTTGGCGTCGCAGCTGTCGTTGGTGCACGGGTTGGCGTCGTCGCAGTCCTTCTTCTTGCCGACGCACTTGCCGGTCTTGCAGGTCGCCCCGACCGTGCAGGCGTTGCCGTCATCGCACGCCCCGGTGTGCTTGCTGAACTGGCACTTGTTGGCCTGGCAGCCGTTCTTCGTGCACGGATCGCCGTCGTCGCACTGCTTTCCGACGCCCGCGCACTTGCCGGCGCCGCACTTGTCTTCCTTGGTGCAGCCATTGCCATCGTCACACTTAGCCGCATCGGCGAGCTTGGTGTGTTTGCAACCTCTGCCCTTTTCACAGCTGTCTTTGGTGCAGCCGTTGCCGTCGTCGCAGCTCGGCGCCTTGCCGCCCTCGCATTTGCCAGCCTTGCACGTGTCTTCGTTCGTGCAGGGCTCGCCGTCGGAGCACTTGGCCGTGTTGTTGGTCTTCTTGCACCCGGTCTTGGCATCGCAGCTGTCGTCGGTGCAGACGTTGTTGTCGTCGCAATCGACCTTGTCGCCGCCGCACTTCCCCTTGGTGCACTTGTCGCCCGACGTGCACTTGTCGCCGTCGTCGCACGCGCCGTCCTTGTGCTTGTGGGTGCACTTGCCAGCGGCGCACGCGTCGGTCGTACAGGCGGTGTTGTCGTCGCAGTCCTTCTTCTTGCCGGCGCATTGGCCGGCGGCGCAGGTGTCGGTCAGCGTGCATGCGTTGCCGTCGTCGCACTTTTCGGTGTTGTGCTTGTTACTGCAGCCGCTCTTGGGGTCACACGCATCGGTCGTGCACAGGTTCTTGTCGTCGCAGTCCTGCTTGGCGCCGGTGCACTTGCCGGCTTTGCACGCGTCCTTGGTGGTGCACTCGTCACCGTCGACGCACTGGGCGCTGTTTGCTGCATTCACACAGCCCTTCGCCGCGTTGCAGCTGTCGTCGGTGCAGACGTTGTTGTCATCGCATTGCACGCTGTCGCCCACGCAATCGCCGCCGCCGCATGCGTCGTCCTTTGTGCACTTGTTCTTGTCGTCGCACTTGACGCCAGGATCGGCGTTGGACTCGGTGCATTGTCCGCTCGCCTTGCTGCACGTGCCGATCTTGCACGGGTTGCCGGTCGAGCAGTCTTTCGCTGTGCCGCCGCACTTTCCGGCAGCGTCGCACTTATCGGAGTCGGTGCACTTGTCGCCGTCGTCACAGGTCGCGTCCTTGGCTTTGGCGGCCTTTTCGCAGGTGCCGGCATTGCACGTTGCTTGCTCGCAGGCGCCGAGGTCCTTGACCTTGTCTTTGCAGTCGTCGGCCTTGCTGCACTCGGGCTGGAAGGTGTCGATGGGACCCGTATCAGCGACGCTCGTGTCGGTTTGGCCGGTGTCGCCGGCGACGTCGGCGACCGTGTCATCGCTTAGCTTGCCGTCCTCACCGCTGCCGGTGTCCTCGGCGATCTTCTGGATTTTGTTCTCAATATTGACGGTATCGACGCAGCCCGATGACGCCACCAGGGCGACGGAAATACAGGCCAGCAGCGTCGTTTCGCAGATGCGGGCGATCATCTTCATCTCTTCCTCTCGCGTGCACACGTCGACTCCCGCGCACGGCAAGGCGTACGCAAAGAGCCACAAAGCTGTGGAGCCCGGAACGAGCTCAGGAAATACCTGAGCTAGAACCGCAGGGTAACCAGAAGACGCCGGTTGAGCGGATCGACGCCCAGAGCCGAAGCGGTCTTGTCGGGTGCGGACATCAGCAAATATGCCCCCACCCCGGCCGCCACAACTCCTGCGCCGATCAGCCCGTATCCGAGCGTTCCTCGTGTGTTGATTGAATCCAGTTGTTCTTGCGCGTCTTTCTCGGCGATCGAACCAGCGTCCAGATCGCTGTTGAGCTGGTCTGCGTCACCGCTGCGCATGACAAGCACGACCGCGCCGCCGATCGCGAGCAGAGCGCCGCCGCCAAGTGCGGCATACGACGCGGCCCCCGGTCCACCGCCTGCAGGCGCGCTCTTCTTCGCAACAACCGGCGCTGCTTTGGCCTTATCTGCCGCCTTCTCGCGCGCCACGGCCTCCTCGGCCTTCTTCTCTTTGGCATGAGCCTGCCGCGCCGCGACGACAGTGCCGAGGTGACGGTTGGCGTTGGCCATAAACGGGTGATCACCGGGCGCATTGGCGATGAACTTCCGGTAGTCCTTCTCCGCGGCGGCCCAGTCCTTTGCTTTGTGGGCGGCGCGCGCGGCGCTGTACAGGTAACCGTGGGTCTCCGGGTCGATCTTGTACGCCTCGTGAAACATGGACGCCGCGACCGCGAACTTCTTGGCTTTGGCTTTGCTGATCGCGACGGTAGAGAGCGCCGCAGCCTCAGTCTTCTTGGCGGCGGGCACGGCCGCGACGGCGGCAAACGGCGCGCTCGCACCAGCGACGACCATCACGGCGGCGACAACGGCGCAAATAGTGCTCGTGGGGCTGGGCATCATCGATCAATCCATGAACTGCGCGTTGACCGCGCTCTTGGCTTTCTTCTTCTTGGGCGCCGGCTCGTCGTCGTCGAGGAAACGCGCTTTGATCGCGGCCTTCTTCGGTGCCTTGGGTGCTTTTCTGGCCGCGCGCCTGCTGGCCGCGCGAACCTGAGCCGCTTTTTCAGCCGCGGCCTTCTCAGCGGCGATCTTGTCGGCGGCAGCCTTGTCCGCCGCGGCCTTGTCGGCGGCGGCCTTTTCACGAGCGGCATGCTCGGCGGCGCGCTTCTTCTCTTCGGCGGCCTTGCCTGCTTTTTGTTTGTTCAACTTGGCGAGCAGCAAGCCATACGACTTCTTCTCGGGGTGCAGCGCGGCGGCCTGTGCAACAAGCTCAATTCGGCGCGCCAGGTCCGCCTCGGCGGCGGCCATCTCCGCGAGCATGCGTGCCTTGGCTTTATCCTCATCGCTGTGCGCCGGTGCGGCTGCGACGGCTTTGGCCGCCGGCTTGGCCTGTCCTGCATCGAGTGCAACAAACCCAATCCCCGCCGCGACCAACACCGCGCCGATCGCTGCGACCAGGCCCATGTTGCTTTTCTTCGGAGGCGGCGCGACGGCCTCGGTGTCCAGCGCCATCGTGGCCGCCGAGTTGGATGCCGCAACCCGGCGCCGCGCCGATGACGTGCCTGTGGACTTGCGCAGCTCGGCGTCCATCTGCGCTTTCTTGGGCAAAGCCTGCGACACGGTGTTGACCAGGGTCGTCAGCTCCTCGGTGGGGTCGAAGCCGGTCTCGATCAGCTGGGTTCCCACATCATCCGTGTCGCCATCAGCCGCCGCGCCATAGGCCTCGGTTGTGTCGACTGCGACGGTTTCGCCGTCCTCGTTGACCTGCATCGGCCCGACGGCGATCGAGAGCTCGGCGGCCGGGGTGTTGACCACCTCCTTGCGAATCTCCTCGAGCGCGGTTCGCATCGCTTTGGCGTCGGCGTACCGATCGTCGCGACTCTTGCTCAACGTCTTGCGAATCGCCTCAGCCAGCCCGGGATGCACGCGTCGAATGCCGGCCGTCGCTGGATCAGGCGGCTCAAGGTGGGTGTGCATGTACATCAACGACAAGGGGTTCTTGTCGGTAAACGGCAGCTTGCCGACTACGCAGCGGTACATAATGACGCCAAGCGAATAGAGGTCGGAGCGTCCGTCGAGCTGCTCGCCCATACACTGCTCGGGGCTCATGTACTGGGGCGTGCCAAGCGCAGTGCCGGCCGCTGTCAGCGACGAGTCCTGAGTCCGCGCGCAGCCGAAATCGAGAACCTTGACGACCGGCTCGTCGCCGCCCATCTGCGCCATCATGATGTTGGCGGGCTTGAGGTCGCGATGGACCAGCCCCGCCTTGTGCGCTTCGGTCATGCTCTTGAGCACTGGGATCGCGACGTCGAGCGCTTGCTTGTCGCTCATCGGGCGGCCGTTCTTGCTGAGATGCTTGAGCACCTGTTCGAGCGTCGGCCCGCGCAGCATCTCCATCGCCAGAAACAGCGGTCCGTCTTCGGCCTGACCAACGTCGAACACGCGAACTGTGTTGGGGTGACTCAAGCGAGCGGTGATCTGAGCTTCCTTGAAGAAGCGTTTGACAACGTCGTCGTCGCTGCTCGTCGGATCGAGCGAGAGGATCTTGACCGCGATCTCCTGCAGCGTGCTGACATGCTCGGCGGCGTACACGGCGCCAAACCCGCCTTTTCCGAGTGTCCCGGTGATCCGATAACGACCGCTGATCGTGTCCCCGGGAGTGTACGACAGGGCGTCGCGGGCGAACTCGGACAGGGCGACTGTCTCGACGCCATGCTCTGGGCAGTGACGGTCCGCCGTCATCGTCCCGCACATCGGACATTGGCGATCGGCGACGACTTGCTCGGCAGCAACGCTCACGTCTCCCTCCGGTGGATGGTGTCCCGCGCTCACGGCGACGTCCCAGCGTCGGGGTCCAAGTGCAGACCGGGTCGCTGATCTATGAGGATTAGAACTCGATATTGTGTATGTCTCTTCGTGAAGTCAAACACGTTATGTGTGTCGCAACTGGCGCACGGAAGACGCATATTTGCCGCATGAGCGATTTGAGTGCCGCGTTCGGAAAGCGCCTGAGACGACTTCGACGGCTGCGCGGATACAGCCAGCGAGAACTCGCGGAGCGCGCAGGTTTGAGCACCAACGCCGTGGGACTGTTCGAGCGCGGCGAACGCTTTCCACGCGAGCGCAGTATCGAGGCGTTGGCGCTCGCGTTGCAGGCCCCCGCCGACGAGCTGCTGCAAGCGTTGCTGGCCGGCCCACAACCTGCGGAACCAGGCGGCGGCATCACGCGCGAGACCATGGAGCTGGCACGAATGCTGCGAGGGCGTCCGCACGATGTTGCGCGAGCTGTGGTTGAGTTGGTTCGCGCCACGCTCCGCGCGCACGACGACGCCATGGCCACCGTGGCGTCGACGCAAACTGCGTCGCGCACCGAGCAGCAGGTCGCGGTGCAGGGGGATCATTCGCTAATCCCGACGCCCATCGACGCCATCGACACGACTTGATCGCCGCCGACCAGCACGAAATCAACGAGTGGACAGCCGAGCATGGCGGCGGCCTCCGAGACAACGCGGCAGACACGAATCGTCCCAGCACTTGGCTTACAATCGGAGTCGGCAGGCCGCCGCACGAAAACTACGATCGAGTTCGCCGCCACCGACAGCGCGCCGCCGACGATGGACCATGCGGCTCGGGCGCCACCGGGTTGTTGCAGCAGCGTCTCGCCGCCGCTCAATTCGAAAAGATGGTAGGGCCGGGAGCGGTCGTCCAAGCACGCGACGGCGACACCGGGCTGGCCGAGCCAGGCCGCGACAGGTCGGGCAAGGTCCAAGGCGGTGGTCCCCAGCCAAAGGTGTTCAGGTTGTGTGTCGTCGCGCATCATCGTCGTCCGTTTGCCATGACACAGAGCAAAGCCCGTGCCACGCGCCGCAAAAGACGTTAACCGACCAGTTTGTATAAACTTTTTATCCGTGCAGATCGCCTGATTGACGCCCACTGAGAGCGCACTCGCTCCAGCGGCAGTGCGTCATCACTGGGACGTCACAGGGACATTCCGTATCGACAGGAACACGTAGTGTATGTGTTTGTACGCCTTCCGCCAACCAATGCGCCGACGGACTGTCACTCACCCAGCGACTGCGCGCAGGTCGAGCCGACGTTCAACTTCCGCGATGCGCGCGTGAAGCTGGTCTGGCGTCTGCCCGGTGAGGAGCACGCGCGCGATCTTGTGGCGGCCGCTGACGAACGGAAAGACC
>Ga0114932_10005929_pt1 | contig 10624 bp, 8 predicted proteins | sample 2SBtaG_2_FD_87286 | JGI IMG/M metagenome (GOLD analysis project Ga0114932, IMG submission 87286) | Deep subsurface microbial communities from Kolumbo volcano to uncover new lineages of life (NeLLi) - 2SBTROV12_ACTIVE470 metaG | ecosystem: Environmental > Aquatic > Marine > Volcanic ... | reverse complement strand
TTCCCGGGATGCATTAATACGAATCTCATCGGTCATTTTCATGGGCATTCTCCAAGCAGCGTGCGGTCGGCGGGCAAGGAAATCGTGGCCCGGGTCTCCAAACCTAGGTAAGTCGGACCGGAACTGCAATCCGCAACGGTGACCGAAATGGGCTGATCATTGAAATGCATTGCGCTTTGCTTGGCGCGCGGCCCTGGGCTAGGTTTCTGGCCTTGCTTTCAGCGGCGCCAGCCGGTTCAGGGAGGACCACCGCCACCATGCCATCCGTATCCATGACCGTGAACGGCAAACAGGTCTCCGGCGAGGTCGAAGGCCGCACCTTGCTTGTTGAGTTCCTGCGCGAACATTTACGTTTGACCGGCACCCATGTCGGCTGTGACACCAGCCAGTGCGGCGCCTGCGTCGTCCACATCGACGGCACCTCGGCGAAAAGCTGTGCCGTGCTGGCGTTGCAGGCGGAAGGCACCTCGGTCGATACCATCGAAGGCCTGGCCGACGGCGACACCCTGCACCCCATGCAGGAAGCCTTCCGCGAACACCACGGCCTGCAATGCGGGTTCTGCACACCGGGCATGGTGATGACGGCGGTGGCCATGGCCAAGGACAACCCCAATCTCACCGATGCCCAGGTGCGTCACGGTCTGGAGGGCAATCTCTGCCGCTGCACGGGCTATCAGAACATCGTCGAGGCCATCGTCGCCGGCGCCAAAGCGATGAACGGTTAGGGGGCGGAACAGATGCACGATTTCAACTTTATTCGTCCCAGGTCCGTCGCCGAGGCTTTGAACGCGGTTGCCGACGCCGATGACGGCCAGTTCATGGCCGGCGGGCAAACCATCATTCCGGTCCTTAAACAGCGTCTGGCGATGCCGTCGGATCTGGTCGAACTGAGCCAAATCGATGAGCTCACGGGGATTGTCGTAGACGGTGGTTCCGTCACCATCGGCGCGATGACGCCGCACGCCCAGGTCGCCGGTTCAGCCGACGTGGCCGGCGCCATTCCGGCCCTGGCCGATCTGGCAGGCATGATCGGTGATCCGCACGTGCGCAACCGCGGCACGCTGGGCGGCTCCATCGCCAACAATGATCCAGCCGCCGATTATCCCGCCGCCGTGCTGGGCCTGGGCGCCACGGTGCAGACCGACCGGCGGACCATCGCCGGCGATGATTTTTTCACCGACCTGTTCGAGACGGCTTTGGCAGAGGGCGAGCTGATCACCCGGGTCAGCTTTCCGGTGCCCGACGCGGCCGCCTATATGAAGTTCCCCAACCCGGCGTCGCGCTATGCCATCGTCGGCGTCTTCGTCAGCCGTACGGGCAGTGACGTCCGGGTTGCCGTCACCGGTGCCGGCCCTTGTGCCTTCCGGGTCGCAGGGATGGAAGCTGCCCTGGCCGGCAATTTTACGCCTGATGCCATTGCCGGCATCGCCGTCAGTGGCGATGACTTCAATAACGACATCCACGCCTCGGCCGAATACCGGGCCCATCTGGTCGGTGTGATGGCCAGCCGGGCGGTCGCGAAAGCCGGTTAGGGGACCCGCCATGAACAAGGTCAATATCCGCGATTCCGTGCGCCGCACGGAAGATTTCCGCTTCACCACGGGACAGGGCACCTACATCGACGACATGAACGCCGATGGCCAGGCTGTTGGCATGTTCGTCCGCTCACCGCACGCCCATGCGGTGATCCTGGGATTTGATACGGTGGAGGCGGAGGCCGTCGACGGCGTCGTCGCCATTCTTACGGGCGTCGATTGGGCGACCTTGGGCTTCGGCGTCATTCCGACCAATTCGGCGGTCAAGGAAAATGCCGACGGCACCCCAACTAATGTGCCCGACCGCCATTGCCTGGCCGCCGAACGGGTGCGCTATGTGGGGGAGCCGGTGGCCTTCGTCATTGCCGAAAATATCGGCCAGGCGCGCCAGGCGGTGGAATTGGTCAATGTCGACTACGATCCCCTCGACGCCGTCACCCATCCGGTCAAAACCCTGGAGCCGGGGGCCCCGCAATTGCACGACGGCATCGACGGCAATCTCTGCGTCCATTGGCAACTGGGTGACGGCGACGCGACCCAGGCGGAACTGGACGCCGCCGATCATGTGATTTCCCTGGAATTGCACAACAACCGGGTTACCGCGGCGCCCATTGAGCCGCGCGGCACCCTGGCCATTCCCGATGTGGAGACCGGCGTCACCACCATCTATCAGGCGACCCAGAACATTCATGCCCTGCGCATGGCCATGGCGAAAATTCTAGGTATCGACAAGGACCAGCTGCGCCACGTGGCACCTGACGTTGGCGGCGGTTTCGGGGCCAAGAACAGCCTCTATCCGGAGCCCGTGGTCACCGTCTACGCGGCCCGCAAGCTGGGCCGGCCGGTGAAATGGATCAACGACCGTTCGGAAAGCTTCCTGGCCGACACCCATGGCCGCAGCCAGTACACCACGGTCGAGTTGGGCCTGGACGCGGACGGCACCTTTCGGGCCCTGCGGACGACAACAATCGGTGAGTTGGGCGCCTATTGCGGCTCCGTCGGGGCCTTTACGCCGACCGGCGGCTCGGCCCGCACCCAGGGCGGCGTTTATGCCTTCAAGGCCATGCACTACCGGGCCCGGGCCGGCTTCACCAACACCGCGCCCCTGGACCCCTACCGGGGCGCCGGGCGGCCCGAAGGCTCATTCCAGATCGAACGCATTGTCGAAAAAGCGGCCCGCGAACTGGGTTTCGACCCGGTTGAACTGCGCCGCCGGAACATCATGGCGAAGGCCTCGCTGCCCTTGAAGACGGCCATGGGGCTGGACGTCGATTGCGGCGATTTCCCCACCGTTTTCGAAAAGACCCTGGCCATGACCGACCGGGCCGGGTTCGCGGCGCGCGCCGCCGAAAGTGCCCAGGTCGGCAAGCTGCGCGGCTTTTCCATCGCGCCCTATCTGGAATGCACCGGCGGCATGCCGAAGGAGCACGCCGCCGTCACGTTCTCAGAGGACGGCACCGCGCATCTTTCCGTTGGCAGCCATTCCATCGGCATGGGCCATGAAACCTCGCTCTGCCAAATCCTGTCGGCGCAATTGGGCCTGGACATGGACCGCATCGGCTTCACCCAGGCGGACACGGACGCCACCCCCTTGGGCGGCGGCCACGGCGGGTCGCGCGGCATGGAACTGGGCGGCAACGCGGTTGGCCAGACGGCAGGCGAGATTGTCGCCAAGGGCAAGCTCATCGCCGCGCATCAGTTTGAATGCGCCGCCGATGACGTTGAATTCGAGGACGGCAGCTTCTTCCAGCCGGGCTCGAACAACACCATGACCATGGGCGACGTGATCGAGGCGTCTTTTGATGCCGCGCGGCTGCCCGAGGGCATGGACCCGGGCGCCTTGGATACAGGCTCGACGTTTGAGCGCGGTATTATTTCCGTCCCCAACGGCTGCCATGCCGCCGAGGTCGAAGTCGATCCGGAGACGGGCCAGATCGCCGTCACCGGCTTTTGGATCGTCGATGACTTCGGCACCATCATAAATCCGCTTTTGGCCGATGGTCAGGTCATGGGCGGGATCGGTCAGGGCCTGGGCCAGGCATTGTTGGAACAAGCCCTCTACGACGAAGAAGGCGGCCAGCTGGTGACCGGATCGTTCATCGATTACGCCATGCCGCGCGCCGACGACATGCCGCCGATGACGTTGGATTATTACGAAGACTCACCGACCAAAAAGAACCCCCTGGGCGTCAAGGGCGCCGGCGAAGCCGGTTGCTGCGGCGCCCCGCCGGCCATCGTCAACGCCGTGCTGGATGCGCTGAAGGAATTCGGCGTCACCCACATCGAGATGCCGATGACACCGGAAACGGTGTGGACAGCAATCCGCGACGCCTGATCGGTATGAGGACGCCTGGGTTGATGATCGCCCGGCATTCGCCGCCCGTTCTATCGTCTCATCCCAGCCGGCCTGACCCCGGCCAACAGCACGTGACGTGCACGCCTGTTTCTTGAGCTGGTGCCGCGGCTGGTTGCCCAATCGGGCCCGTTGCCGCCAAACTGGAGGCGCAGCGTGTCGAGGAAGGAGATCAAGACCATGACTTATCAGAATATTGTCACCGAGATGGACGGCAAACTGCTTATCGCCACCTTGAAGCGGCCGGAGAAGCTGAACGCCATCAGCCATCAGATGCGGGTCGATCTTCTGGATTGCGTGCGAACGGCTGAAGCAGACGAGCGGGTCCGTGCCATCGTCATCACAGGCGACGGGGACCGCGCCTTCTCGGCGGGCGCCGACATCCCGGAATTGAGCAAGCGCACCTTGGTTTCCGAGATGGGACCCGACGCGGATTTGCGCAAGGAACTGCCGACGGCTATTGAACGATTGGGCAAGCCGACGGTGGCCGCCATCAACGGCCTTTGTTTTGGCGCCGGTATGGAGATTGCGCTGGGCTGCACGGTGCGCATCGCCAGCGACAATGCGCGTCTGGCGCAGCCGGAAATCACCCTCGGGCAGATTCCCGGTTCCGGAGGCACCCAGCGCCTGTCTCGGTTTGTCGGTCTCGGCTGGGCCATGCAGATGATTTTGACCGGTGAGGCGGTGGACGCCGAAACCGCCCGCGCCATTGGGCTGGTCACGGAAGTTCATCCAACGGAATCTTTGCTCGGGCGTGCCAAGGAATTGGCGCATATGCTGGGTGCGCGCGCGCCGCTCGCGTTTGTGGCCGGGCGTGACGCGGTGCTCCGGTCGACGGAAACGGACCTTTTGAATGGCATCGACTATGAGAAAAAGCTTTACGCTGTGTGCATGGCATCGGAGGACGGGCGTGAAGGGCTTCTTGCCTACGCTGAGAAACGCGATCCCGTCTTCAAAGGGCGGTAGGCCCGGCGTTCCGTGAAACCGACGCTGCTTTCAGCCGTCGATATCGACCGATACCTGGACGATGGGCATTGGATTTGCGCCACCCAGGCTGACCGTCTTGCAGCCTTTGCCAGAAAAATTCCGAACCGCGCGGCCTGCCGCGACGAAACCGATACGTATACCTGGGCGGCCCTGGACACTGCCAGCGACCGCCTTGCCGCCAATCTGATTGCGCTGGGTCTCCCACGGGACAGCCGGGCCTTCGTCCGCATGCCGTCGACCTGTTGTGAAATGGTGCTTCGCATGGCGCTCAAAAAGGCAGGGGTTATCGGTGTTTTTGCGCCGCTGCAGTGGCGGCGGCGGGAACTGGAATACGTGCGTGAGCGCATCGACCCCGGCCTCATCGTCATGTCGTCAGAGGGCCTGAACGAGGACGAACGGGCCTGGCTGGACGCAACCTTCACCATGCATCGGATCGATCTGGACGCGACACCGCGTGACGGCTGGCTCGGCTGGGCCGATTTGGCCGACGCCCCGGTCCGTGAAGACGCGCCGGACGTCATTGCCGGGCGCGCGTTCGCTTTCGACGACGTTTCACTGATCACCGCATCCAGCGGTACCAGCGGGCTTGCAAAGCTTTGTGAGTGGCCCGAGGCTGCCCAGGTCTGCATCGGTCGTCATATTGGCGAGCGGCTGCGTGTCACAGGCGATGACACGGTCGGTATCTTTTCGCCCCTATCCGGCGCTGCCGGGATCCTCGTCTGGCTGGTCTCGGCGACGACGCCGGCGACGTTTGTCTTTCCGGCAAGCTACCGGGCGCCGGCGCTGCTCGATCTGGTCAAGGAGGCAGGGATTACCGTGGCGACGACCGTGCCGGTGATCCTGGCCCGGATGGCGCAGGAACCGCTGGTAGACCACGACCTTGAATTGCTGCGCGCGCTTAGGATCGGCACGGCGGCTGCGGACACGGGCGCGGCGCGGGTCTTCGAGGAAGGCGCCGATTGCCGCGTCATCATCGCCGCCGGCTCCATGGAATGCCCCGGTTTCGCCCATGCCCATACGGACGAAGACAAGGAAACGCGCCTTAGCGGCGCCATCGGTTTGCCGCTGCCTGGTGGTCGGTTGCGCATCGACGATGCCGACGGTGAGGAACTGCCTGCCGGCGCCGTCGGCGAATTAAAGGTGGCCGCACCTTATGCGGCGTCGGGGTATTGGAATGATGCCGAAGCGACCCGAGCGGCCTGGCGGGACGGCTGGTACGCGACCGGCGACATGGGGTGCATCGACGCCGACGGCCGGCTTCGGTTGATGGGCCGCCTGAAGGAAACCATCAACCGCAGCGGTCTCAAGATTCTGCCTGGCGAGGTGGAACGGGAAATCTCCAAACACCCGGGCGTGTTCGAATGTGCCGTGGTGGCGGCACCGGACGACGAATACGGCGAAGTGCCCTGGGCATTCGTGCAACCGCGCGCCGGCCACACCATGGACACGGATGCACTCATGGAGCAGTTGCGCAACAGCGGCCTGGCGCATTACAAAATTCCAACCCGGTTTATTGCCGTCGATGGTTTTCAGCGGATCGCCGGCAATAAGATAGACAAGAAATCGCTGTTGGAAATGGCCCCATCAGAGACGCCCAAGAAGGGAGAGAAAGACCATGTCCATTGATCCGACCGAAGACCTGAACGGCCAGGCATTTGACGGCTTCAGCGTTGAGGTCGACGCCGGCAGCCAACGTGGCGACATCATTTTCGACCGCGATGAGATGAACACCATATCCATGGTTCAGCGGGATCAATTGCGCACGGTCTTCGAGACCCTGGATCGTGATGACCGCGTGCGGGTCATCGTGCTCAGGGCCGTGGGGCCAAATTTCTCATCTGGCGGGTTCATTCGCGGGTTCCTGGAGGCTTCGCCTGAACATGTCTCGAAGCTTGCGGACAACATGGCTGCGCCGGCCCGCTGTGAAAAACCGGTGATTGCCGCCAACCGTGGATTTTGCTTTGGCGTGGGCTTCGAAATCTCACTGGCATGCGACTTTCGGATCGCGTCTGAGACCGTCCAATATGCGCTGCCCGAACAGCGTCTGGGCCAGATTCCCGGTTCCGGCGGCTCGGCAAGATTGCAGAAGATGGTTGGCATCACACGGACCAAGGACATGGTCATGCGCTCGCGGCGCATATCGGGAACAGAGGCCTACAATTGGGGCGTCGTTACCCAGGTGGTTCCTGATGGGGACCTGGAGACGGCCACGGACACACTGGTGGCGGAGCTTTGTCAGTTCGCGCCTTTAGCTCAGCGCACGGCCAAGCGATTGCTCAACGAAACCGAGGACATGGTTCTCTCGGCCGCCATCCAGGCGGAGGGCCATTGTTATTCCAGGCTACGCCAGTCCGACGACTTCCGCGAGGGCGTCGAGGCCTTCCATGAGAAACGTTCGCCGGCATTCAAGGGGCGGTGACGGACATGCCCCGCCGCCGTCGGGTAGCGGACAGAATACGGTGTCATTGCGGCGATCCGGCTAATCGGCCTTCGCCGCCACGGTCTCCATTTCGATCAGAAATTGCGGGCGCGCAAGTGAGCTGATGTTGAGCCATGTGGAGGCCGGGGTATGATCGCTTTTGAGATACTTTGCCCGATGCTTCAAATGGATCGGCAGGGCAGCGGGATCGGTTGAAAAAACCGTCAGTTTAACAATATCCTCGACGCCAAATCCGGCATCTTCCAAGGTCAAGACCGTATTTTTCCAAATTTGTTCATCCTGCGCTTCCAGGCTTTCGAGGATTGTTCCATCGGCCGTCATGCCGACCTGGCCGGCCAAATAGAGCCAGCGCGCATGGGCGGGAATCTCCACGGATTGACTGTAATTGGCGGCCGGTGAGGCGGTGGCTTCCGGGTTGCGGGTGATCAGCATCTGATGGTCCTCCATATCTTCTGTGGCAATCAGTATTATGGGTGCTGCCGCGATTGCATAGCCTATTCTCGGCGCCGCCGATACCCGGTGGCCCCCGCACCCCAGGGCTGATCCCAGAAGGGCGCGTGACTGGCGGCGCGTTTGATGCCGCCTTGGCTGGGTTTGTGTCTCGGACCGCAAAACCTGAGCGCCAAGCCTCTTCCAAACTTCCGCAAAACAACTATTCTCGACACCCTGCACCTGTCGGAGACCTTCCATGGCCAAAATTGACGATCCCATCGCCTTCGAGCTGTTCAAAAACTCGATCTTCTCCATCGCCGACGAAATGGCGCTGACCATCTGCCGCACGACCTATTCGGGCGTGCTGCGCGACAACATGGATTTCTCCACGGCCTTCGCCGATGCGGACGGCAAGCTGGTCGCCCAGGGCCTGACCCTGCCGGCGCATTTGGGGTCGATCCCGACGGCCTTGGACGTGGTCGTCGAACGCTTCGGCGAAGCGATGCAGCCCGAAGACATGTACATCATGAACGACCCCTTCGATGGCGGCATGCATCTGCCCGACATCTTCATCTTCAAGCCGATCTTCTGGGAAGGTACGCGCATCGCCTTTGCCGCGACCATTTGCCACCACGCCGACGTGGGCGGCCGGGTGCCCGGGTCGAATGCGTCGGATTCGACGGAGATTTACCAAGAAGGCCTGCGTATCCCGCCCATGAAGCTCTACGACAAGGGCAAGCTGAACGAAACGCTCTGGATGATGATCGAAAAGAACGTCCGCATCCCGGTCCAGGTGTTCGGCGACTTGCGGGCCCAGCTGGCGGCCTGTCACATCGCCGAGCGGCAGTTTCTGGAACTTGTGGCGCATTATGGCGTCGACCGGGTCAATACCTACATGGGCGAGATCATCGATTATGCCGAACGCCTGACCCGGGCCGCGGTCACCGATCTGCCCGACGGCACCTACGACTTCGAGGACTGGATCGACGACGACGGCATTGACGTCGACAAGCCTATTCGTCTCTACGTCAAGGTGACGAAAAAGGGCGACACCATGGTGGTCGATTGGACCGGCACGTCGGACCAGGTGAAGGGCGCCATCAACAACACGCTTTCGTTCACCAAGGCGGCCAGCTACACGGGTGTGCGGGCGATCCTGCCCGACGGCATCCCCAATAACGAAGGCGTCTTTCGGGTCATCGACGTCACCGCACCGGCCGGCACCATCGCCAACGGGGTTTTGCCGGCGGCCTGCGCGGCCCGCGGCTTGACCGGCTTTCGGATGGTCGACTGCATGCTGGGGGCTTTGGCGAAGATGCTGCCCGACTTGGTCTGCGCGGCTTCGGACGGCGGCAATTCCGGCGTCTCCATCGGCGGCTACGACGACGACCGCAAGCCCTACATATATGTGGATTTCGCCTGCGGCACCTGGGGTGGGCGGCCCTGGGGGGATGGCCTGCAAGGCAATTCCAACATGTTCGCCAACATGGCGTCGCAGTCCGTCGAAGTCATCGAGGCCGAGCAACCCGTCGAAATTCTGGCCTATGAATTCCTCCCCGACCGGGCCGGCGCCGGCAAGTTCCGGGGTGGCGCGCCCTATTACCGGGAGTACCGGTTCACCGAGCGCGAAGCGATCTTGCAGGTCCGCACGGACCGCTCGCGCTTCCGGCCCTATGGGCTTTACGGCGGCAGCCCGGGGCAGTTGTCGGCCAACTACCTGAACCCGCAGGGCAACAATGAGAAGCTTGCCTCGAAGCCGACCATGACCATCACCCATGGCGACGTGTTCCGCCACGAACTGGCCGGCGGCGGCGGTTGGGGCGATCCGCTGCAGCGTGATCCCGCCTTGGTCCTGAAGGACATTCGTGATGAATTGGTCAGCCGGGCGGTGGCCGAAAGGGATTACGGTGTCGTGCTGGAGGCCGATGGGCTCAGTGTCGATGAGGCGGCCACCGCGGCGCGCCGCGACGAACTCAGCACTCAGCGCGCCTGGACCGATCCGCCGACAGTGTCGTGGGACGACGACGGCGCCGAGCGCCCGCCCCATGCCCATGTCGCGGCGGAGTAGGGGCCGTGGGATCTGATCACAGCGGATACCGGGTCGGTGTCGATATCGGCGGCACCTTCACGGACATTGTCTTCATGGACGATGGCGGGCGGGTGCTGACCAAGAAAATCTCGTCCAGCGTTGATAACTATGCGCGCGCCATCGTCGACGGTCTGGCCGACGTGTTTGAGACCCACGGGCTTGGCGGCGCCGACGTGTTGGAAGTGCTGCACGGCACCACCGTGGCGTCGAACGCCATCTTGGAACACAAGGGTGCGAAGACCGGCTTGATCGGCACTAAGGGATTTCGCGATATCCTGGAAATTCGCAATCTCCGGGTGCCGAAGCTTTATGATCTGACCTGGGACAAGCCGCCGGCTTTGGTCGATCGTTATTTGCGTCAGGTCGTCAATGAGCGGGTCAGCACCCGCGGGGATATCCAAACACCCCTCGATGAGGCCGGCGCGGAGGCCGCCGACGACAAACTGTTGGCGGAAGGCGTTGAAGTCATCGCCGTCGCGCTGATCAATTCCTTCGCCAACCCGGCCCACGAACAGGCGATCAGGGAGATTATCCGCAAGAAGGCGCCGGATATGCCGGTCTGCATCAGCTTCGACGTGCTGCCCGAAATCAAGGAATACGAACGCACCTCGACGACGGTGATCAACGCCTATCTGCTGCCCATAATCTCCAAATACCTGGACACCCTGACAGAGGAGTTGACGGGCGCCGAGATCGCCTCGCCCCTTTTGCTGATGCAATCCAACGGCGGCTTGATGACCGCCGATGCGGCCGCCGATCTGCCTTGTCATATCGTCGCATCGGGTCCT
>Ga0114932_10005928_pt1 | contig 10626 bp, 13 predicted proteins | sample 2SBtaG_2_FD_87286 | JGI IMG/M metagenome (GOLD analysis project Ga0114932, IMG submission 87286) | Deep subsurface microbial communities from Kolumbo volcano to uncover new lineages of life (NeLLi) - 2SBTROV12_ACTIVE470 metaG | ecosystem: Environmental > Aquatic > Marine > Volcanic ... | reverse complement strand
TTGATTGTTCTGACACTCTTAATTTTTTATTCCAAAAGTTCAAACACCTCCACAGGCAATATTGTAAACGCCCCAGAATCAAATAACCTTCGAGAAGCAAATCTTGAGATTGAAGGAATGTATTGCGAATCTTGTGCCTATGGTGTTGCAGCACAGATAAGAGAACTAGAGGGAGTAGTCAATGCCGAAGTAGATTACAAAACTGCCTCAGGAATCGTGAGATACGATGCCAACAAAGTAAGTGCAGAGGAAATAGCTAAAACTTCAACAGTCTACCCTGCAACTATCAAAGAAGATAAAAAAATAAAAATAAAATAAAAGAGCACGATTATGCAGCGTCTCTCTGTGGTCTTTCTTCCATTGGTCGAGCTTCAGATACTTTTAATCCTCTTCCTTCGATTTCCTTTCCATCAAAGTCTGAGATTGCTTTCTTTCCAGCTTCATCATCATTGATTGTTACAAAACCGAAACCTTTGCTTCTTCCAGAGAATTTATCACTGATAACAGTTGCTTCTTCCACTTCGAACTCAGCTTCTGAGAAAAGTTTCTTTAATCCTTCGCTATCAATACTCCAGGGTAAATTTCCTACGTAAATTTTCATATTTTTCCTCCATATAATTTAGTTTAACATTAATCTGATTTTCTTAAGAATTCTGAGCTTTCATTTTATCTATTATTTGTTGTTTTTGCGGTCTTTTAAACCTTTGCTATTGTATAAATTGGAGGATTATCCCTGCGATGAAGATTATTGAGAGAAGAAGGATTAGGGGCCAATTTGAAGGGACATTTATCTCAGGTTTTTTGTTGTTTCTTTTGAAGTCCTTTGATTTTTTGTGAGTAAGAAGTATTAGAATTGCCATTGAACCTCCAGAAATAACTCCACCAATTCCTAAGATAGAGGTAAAACTAATTAATTGGAATTTTGAGACTAATAGATAGAATATTAATGGAAGTCCAGATGTTAGGAAGATTCTAGATCTTTTTTTTAGCTTTAAATCATACCTGTAAGTATCTTTTAATGAGAAGGCTAGGACGAAATAAGAAGTTAGCATGGTGAAAATTCCAAGCAAAGTTACAAGGGGTCCGAATGCGAGTGTTGCGATTTCAGTTACTTCGTGCCCTAAAATTCCAATAAATATTGATGTGAAAAGGAGGTATAAGATTATAGGGGTGAGGCTTCCAATTATTATCGCTTTTTTTAGAAGTTTTTCTTGGCCTTTTATTTCTTCTCTTAGTTCTGGGAGAGATGTAAACCCCAGAAGGGAAAATAAGATGACTCCAAAAGGAAATGTGAAGTTTGTTGGATTAAGTGTTGTTAGATTTGTTGCCTGAATCTGTGGAGAAAATTGGATGAACATCCCGAGAATTATCGCAATTATGATTACTACCCCATACATTTCCACTTTTTTTAATTGTTTGAGTCCTTCTTGTAAAAGGAGAGTCATTATTGCCCAAAAAGTTATTCCTAAAAATATTGGGTTAATTTCTCCTGGAAGGAGTTTGGATAAACTTTGTCCTTCTCCTATAAGATATGCTAGGAGGGCAGAGTAGATTCCGAAAATCATTGCGAAGAACATGGCCCTTTTTCCCCATACTCCCAGATATTTTTCAGCGTAACCTGCGAGTTGGTGTTTTCCTCTTGTTCTAATTGTGATTTCCCCGAGGGCAAGGTTTAGGAAAATCATTACTGCTCCAAGAGAGATTAGCCAGAACAATCCTGCGAGAAAACCTGATTTTGCGAATACAAATGGTAGTCCCAAAATTCCCGCACCCATAATTGTTCCTGAAAGTGTAAATGCTGTCGCCCAGAATTTTTTGTTCATGATATCACCTTTATTGATTTAAGGGATGGGAATTTATAAGGTTTGAGTTTTCGTGGAGTTAATCCAGTTCTTCAAATCTTTCAATTATGAAATCTTGTGTTTTAGAATCTAAATCTATGATGTTCTTTTCATAAGATGTTTGGATGGCTTGAATTGCCGCTGCAAACATTAAAGCTTCTGTTAATTGGATTTTTTCTAAAGGTACACATAATTTGTGTCCATCAAAGTTCAATGGAAAACCTCCGTTTAGGAGAATTACTTCCTCAGTATGGAAATCTTTGTGAGTGTTTGATATCTTTTCGTGCTTCTTTCTAATTTTATACCCTTCAAATTCCCTATCTGAAGAAGAGACGCTAGCTAAAATTACTCTCCTTTTTAGAATTGGATAAAATGACTTTAAAACTCCTGTTTCCCCAGAGCAACCAATAATTAAATCACATCCTGTGAGGAGTATAATAAAATCTTTTTCGGAAATTTCGGATTTTTCTCTATCTTTATCATATACAAAAACCTCATAATCTTCCCTAAGATCTTCTGCGATTCCTGCCCCGACAGGACCATTGCCAATGACTAAGATATTTTCAATTTTTCTATCCATTTGCCTGAGGCGTTTGTAAAGTTCCTTAGAAAATGCTTCAACAATCATAGGAGTCTCATGGTCTAACTTTGCTCTGGATCTTGCAACATTAATTATGGGGAAATTTAATTCTAGTTTGTTAACTCTATGGTATCCTGAAGAGGTTTGCTCTACTCCTACAACTCTTTTATCACTTGCGAATAATTCATTTGCTTGAATAAGTAATCCCCCTCCATCGTCTAGAATAAGAATTCTTTCATAATTAGAATGATTTTCCTGATTTATTATATTTTTTAGAAACTTTTTAATGTGTTTGCTGAATTGTTTATCAAAAGATATGTGGCTATCAAACCTAAAACTATTTTCATCAACATTAACTCCTAATTTCTTGTAATCTTCTAAGGTTTTATTGCATGTAGAATAGGATTTTCCAATTAGAAAAACATCTCTCGGATTTATTCCCAACTTAATAATATAATCTAAAAGAATAAGATTACTTATAAGGATATGATGACATACAATTAATAAAGTGTTTTTTAAATTAATTTCTGGATTTAGATTTTTAACTTCATCTAGTAATGGAAGGTTTGCTATGTCATATTTTTTACTGCAACAAAAAATAATATCGTAAATCTCGTTATTTGTTTCTGCTGCAAACAAGTCCACTTTTGGGTTTGGATAAACATTTTCTTTTTTATCTATTATTAGATCACAATCTGATAACCATTTTATAGCTTCTTTTTCTGTTTTCCATCCTCTGGTATGGCTTGGGATTAGTGGCCCTATGGGCAAAGAAATAATAAAATTTGTTCCGGGATTAGATTTTTTAACGAATTTTTTTAAATATTTTTCTGGATTATTAATATGTTCTATTGAGTCCATGAATAAATAGCAATCAAAATTTCCAACATATGTTTTTTTATTCATGTCGAGACTTTTAAAAGAAATTTTTTCTTTCCATGGTTTGCCCCATATGTCAAAAAGCTTTTCGGAAAAATTAAATGCAGAATCATAAAAATCTACTAGTTTTAGTTTCACTTCGTTTTCTAGGACATATTCTTTCATATATTTGCTTGGTAGACCGAATCCCATATCTACTATGGATTTAGATTTTAATTCCTTAAGAATGTTTAAAACAATTTCATGTCTTTTGATATGCCAACTTCCCTTCATGAGGTTTTGTAGATACATGGCAAATCTTACTTCCTTATGTTCATAAATCTCATTAGCATATATAGAAATATCTAGGTTGTATAGAAGATAACCTTCAATAAGATCCTTTTTTGACATGTCAAGGGAGGAGAGGAGTTTGTTTATTTCTTTGCTTGTGCTTGTTCCATCTACTACTGACAATGCCAATTCTTTGAGTTTTTGTTCTTTATCCATAATTTTTCTTCCAAATAGGAATATTTAAATAAAGGTGTCCCCTTTAGGGACTACCATGAAAGAACTATTTGAGATATTTGACTTGTCTCCTAATGAGATTAAAGTGTATGAAGCATTGCTCAAAATTAAGAGGGGTACAAAAACGCCTATTGTGAAAAAATCAGGGATTCTTTCTTCCAAGGTATATGAGGTATTGGACCGATTGATTAAGAAAGGTTTAGTGGCCTCTTTTGTAGAAAATAAGATTAATAATTATGTTCCTGTCCATCCTTCAAATATTAAATCTTTGTTTGACGACAAAATTCTAGAAATCAAGAATCAGAAAAAAGAATTTGAAGAAAAAATTGGAGAATTATTTCCAAACCAGGAAGATTTTGTGACTGAAGTCCAGCTTTTTCGTGATTGGGACGGCTTAAGGAGTGTGCTTACTATCGCTAGTGAGGATTTAAGTTCTGGAGATACTTATTATATTCTTGGTGCAAGTCCTGGAGATAATATCGAAATGGCAAGTGAGATTTTTTCTAAAAATGATAAGAGGCTATCTTCTAAGAATGTTAAAATTAAGGCGATTCATGATATTAAGAGAATAAAAGAGGCAGAAGAATATTTAGAGGAATATGGTCGGAAAAATTGGACTATAAAGTATTATCAAACTTCAGGACCTTTTCAAATAGGGATAACAAATAATTATGCTTTGTTAATATTGTTAGAAAAAAATCCCATAGCTATTTTGATAAACAATAAAAAAATCAGAGACTCTTTTTTTCATTATTTTAATACGATTTGGAGATTATCTAAAAAGTAGATTTCTCTATCTAAGTTTCTTTATTCTCTTCCAAATTGGGAATCCGAGAATTCCTCCTCCGATTCCGATTATTAGGTCCCATAAAATGTTTGGAAGGCTGTCTTCGAGGAAAAATGAATTTTTTAAGAGTCCGTAATTTAAGTATTCAAATAGTTCCCATGCGACTAAGATTCCAAAGAACGTTTTATTTTTGTGTTTTATTTTTGTGTTTAGAAGAACTATCATTAAAAGGAATCCTGTGATGAAATGGACAACGCTCCAGAAATCTATGAAGATAAATGGATTACTGATTATGTTTGTGTTTAGAAAATCTGCGAATGCTAGTCTCCCCTCATTGAATGTCATTTTAATCAGAGGAAATTTGTATTATTATATCTTTGGAATTTAGATTTGTAAATCAAATCCTTGACGAGCTCGGAGTCCATCTATTCACAATCCACTCTCGAGAAGATATTATTTAGTTCGAGACCAAATTACTCAAACCCCCAGTTTAACCGTTACTTCAGATTATTTCAGAATACCTAAAGGATTTGATTTACAAATCCTTGACGAGCTCGGAGGGAATCGAACCCCCATCAACAGGGCCGAAACCTGTTATTCTATCCATTAAACTACGAGCTCTTGGGTTTGGCTCGTTTTTTTCTTGAAGCAATCCCTTGCTACTTTAAACTACGAGCTCACAATTATGTGACTTTGAGAGAACTTATAAAATTATCTAAATTTGACATTAGTTTTAAATAACCGTTTTTCTTTTTGTCTTTCATGGTTGAGAATTCCCGGGAGTTTGTGGATGAGTTTGTTGAGGAGCATATAGGATTAGTTTTTCCGTCTGTTAAAATGTTAATGAAAAAATATGGATTTTTTAGAGATAGTTTTTTGCAAGACGACTTAGTCTCTTGTGGGACTGATGGTCTTTGGAGGGCTGCCATAACTTATGATGAATCTAAGGGATCTACTAAGAGAGGGTATGCTCTAGGAGGGATACATAGGAGAGTTTCATGGAAGATTTTTGATTATGTAAAAAAAGTAGTAAGAAGACCTAAGACTTTAAGCTTAGACTATATTTCTTCAGAAGAAGATTCTTTTGAAGGTTCTTGGTTGGAGTCTGAAGAGCCTAGTCCTTTAGAGAATACTGAGAGAAAGGAATTGATTGAAAAATTAGCTCTATCTATTGAATCTCTTAATCCAAAAAAAAATATTGTTATTAGGGGAATAGTCTCTGGAAGAAAAATAGAAAATATAGTGGAAGATCTTAATTTATTAAATGTGCGTCCTATTGGGAGAAGTAGCTTTTATCATTATAGAACTGGAGCTCTTAGGGATCTTCAGAGAATGATGGCTTCTTGAATGATTAGTTTTAAATAACCCTCTTCCTTTTTCTGTTAATGGGAACACACATAAGTGTACCCAAAATAGGAAACTGAGGTTTCAATACAACATGGGCAAGAAAAAGACAACATTTAATATTTCAAAGTCGGAGAATTTTAGTGAATGGTATAGTGAAATTTTGAATAAAGCAGAGGTGACTGATATTCGTTATGGTGTTAAGGGGTTTGTCGTGATTCGTCCGTGGGGTGCTCAGATTATGGAGAATATGTATCGGATTTATTCTTCTGCATTGAATCGGACAGGGCATAGTCCTGCAGTTTTTCCAACAGTTATTCCTGAAGAGAATTTTAAGAAAGAGGCAGGGCATGTAAAAGGTTTTACTCCTGAAGTTTTCTGGTTAGATAATCGGAAAGGAGATGAAAAATTAGCCCTTAGGCCTACAAGTGAAACTGCGTTTTATGAAATGTATAGTATGTGGATTAGAAGTCATAGGGATTTGCCCTTGAAAATTTATCAGAGGGGGAGTGTTTTTAGGTATGAGACAAAAGCTACTAGGCCACTTATTAGGGGAAGGGAGTTTCATTGGATTGAAGCTCATAATGCATTTTCTACATCTAAAGAAGCTGAGGCTCAAGTTAAAGAGGACATTGAGATAACTGATGCTGTAATGCATAATGTTTTTGGAATTCCTTTTTTACCTATGAAGAGGCCTGAATGGGATAAATTTCCTGGAGCAGATTATACTGTTGGAAGTGATTCTATTATGCCTGATGGAAAGGTAATTCAACAACCTTCAACCCATATGCTTGGTCAACATTTTTCTAAGGCGTTTGATGTTAAGTTTAAAGATTCGAAGGAAAAGGAAAAACATGTTTGGCAGACTTGCTATGGTCCTGCAATGTCAAGGATGATGGCGTCAATTATCGGAGTTCATGGAGATGATAATGGTTTGATTTTGCCGTATACTTTATCTCCAGTCCAAGTAGTGATTGTTCCAATTTTAAAAGGAGAGGATAAAGGACTTTTGAAAGAGGCTTCTAGAATGAATCAAGTTTTCTTTGAGAATAATATTGGTTGTCAGGTGGACGACTCAAATAAGAGGCCTGGAGATAAGTTTTTTCATTGGGAAATGAAGGGCGTTCCGTTTAGGATTGAGCTTGGTCAAAAAGAGATTGATAGTGGCGAAGTAACAGTTTTTATTAGAGATACAAAGGAAAAAGTGAATATTAAGATTGAGAATTTGGTTGAGGATATAAGGAATCTTGGGGCAGAGTTTGATGTTAGATTGAAGTCTCGAGCTGACGAGTTTTTTAAAGGGAAGATTGTTTCATGTAAGGATAAGGCTTCGATAAAGAAAGCATTGAATTCTGGGAAGATTGCAAAGTTTAATTTTTGTTCGGTAGATAAGGAAGGTCAAGGTTGTGCTGAGTATATAGAAAAAGAGCTTTCTGCTAGGGTAATGGGTGTTCGTCATGATAGGTCTGAAAAAGCTAAGGGCAAGTGTGAATTTTGTTCTAAGAAAGCGAATGTAGTTGCTTATGCTGGGAAGAGTTATTAGTAATATTTTTAAACAGACTATTTTGTAGATTATTATGGTAAATGCGGATTATAATCCTCGAGACATCTCCCAATATTTTGGGAAGACTTTTGTAACTGCAAGTGGAAGTCATTATGGCTTGACGTTTGAGGGAAGAATTACTGGGAGGTCTTCTATGGAAGGTTATGAGATTGAGATGCTTGCAGGCTTTGAGCCAAAAAGATTGAGTGGTTTGACGTTTGCAGATAAAAAAGGAATAGATGAATTAATTTTAGAGGAAGGAAGAGAGCCGAAGGTAGGACTTCAAGTAGTGATGAGTTTAACTGAAGAAGCGGCATTACAGTCTGGAAGAAAATTTCTTAGGACAAGTCCTGTTGTTGAGATAGTGGATGGAGAGTAATTACTAAATATTTATAAATTCTTTTTGACTTTTTAAAATATGGAAATATCAATTGAAAAAAAATCTAAGCCATTGAAGGATTTGAAGAAGGGAGACAAGTTTTTTATTAATGGGAAAGAGATGAGAGTTGATTCTCAGTATTTATTGCAGGACCACGGAAATACTAAGGAGATGGTGATTGAAGTTTTTAATGAGGCTAATGATAGGGAATACCAGGTTAGATATTTTGATGACCAGGTGGAGAGTAGTATTGAAGTTTATGAACTCCAAGAGGAGTTTCAATATGTTAGGCGTGAGCCGAAGAGTGTAGGATGGTAATTTAGATTCTATTGGACAGCTTTATCGTGAAAAACTTTTTACGTACCAAAGTACGCTACAAAGTTTTTCTCTTCAAAATCTGCCTCACTAGAATCTAAATTGTGGCGAACTGCTTTTTAGAAATCTGCCTCACTAGAATCTAAATTTGTTTGTTGGAGGGTTATTGTTGGATGAATAGTTTTTTATATGATTGAGGTTTGGGAGATGTATGGTAAAAGTTGGTGGAAAGGCTCCGTCTTTTTGTTTGAAGGATGAGAAAGATAAGGAGTATTGTTTGAAAGATTATTCTGGGAAGAAATTGGTTATTTATTTTTATCCTCGTGATAATACTCCTGGGTGCACTATTGAGGCAAATGATTTTACTAAATTGAAGTCTTCTTTTGATAAGGAAGGGGTTGTGATTTTGGGAGTGAGTAAGGATTCGGCTAAGTCTCACAAGAAGTTTATTGAAGGTCAGAAATTAAAGATTATCCTTTTAAGTGATGAAGATTCTTCTATGCAGAAAAAGTTTGGTGTTTGGAAGAAGAAGAAATTTATGGGGAGAGAATATATGGGGACGGATAGAAGTACTTTTTTAATTGATGAGAAAGGTAAGATTCTGAAAATTTGGGAAAGTGTTTCTGCTAAAGGTCATGCTGAAAAAGTTTTAGAGTTTATTAAAGGGATGTGATGATTTGTTTAGAGGGCTCAATTTCTGGATTCGCTCAGATGTTCCGTTTATGGAAGGGGAGATTAGTAATGCTTTTTGGGTTTTGATTAGCTTGTGAGGTGTAGTGGTGATTGGTTCTGCTTGCGGTTAGATTGTTGTTTTACGGATTTCCTTGCATAACATTTATATACTAATGGTTACCATTAGTATATTTATGGTAACTCGGAGACGGAAAGATATAGCAGTTAAAGTGAGTAGATGGTTGGACAAGGAAGTTCAAGATTATATTTCTGATAGATTGAATAAGGTGGAATTTCCGTCAAAGCGAAATTTTGTCGATAAAGCGGTTATGCGTCTTCTGGAGGAAAAAGGTGTGAGGTTAGATAAATGAGAATTAAAGGTTGGAGGTTAAATAAATAATGAAGGGAAAGATGGAGAGGATTGAACAAGCAAGAGAGTTGTTTGAGAATCTTGAGACTAATGGTTCTGGATGTGCTGGGGAAATTGCGAAAAGAGCTTTTCAAATTCAAGAAAGATTGGCTGAAGTTAGAGGTTAGCGAATGTCTTCGCGACAACTAGGGGGAATATAATTGAGGCGTCTCCATGGACTTTTATTGTTTTTGCTTCTTTTGTGATTTTCCCCCAAGAGACTGCTTCATCTGGTTTTGCTCCGGCATCTGAGCCATCTGATTCTTGTGCGTTATTAATATAGACGGCATAGTCTGCTCCATTTCTGAACATATTTGCATTACATATATGATGCTTAATTACCCCTCCTCCAAGAATTATCATCCCTGTTTTTTCTTTTCCGATTGTTGAATTATTTATTTCTACTATGTCGTCTGAAATATCTATTTTGAATTCAGGGTGCTTGCTCTTGAAAAAGTAAATCATGTCACCTATGGAGCCATCAGTTATTGCTGGACAGAATACAGGTATTTTGTTTTTCTCTGCCCAATAATAAATTGAATCTTTTTTGTTTATTTCTTTTCCTAAGAGGTGGATTAATTTTGTTGGCGTTATAATCTCTCCAGTTTCCTTTTGTTTTTTATTTTCTTTTTCTAGTAATGGGATTATGAAGTCTTCAAACCTACAATACCTTGAGTTTGGAATTAGGATGTTTCCAGCTCTATTGATTCCCTTGTCCCTGAGTTTTTTTCCAGAGGATGTGAACTCTCCAATTTTAAAATCTCCTAAGCATTTGATTATATCTTCTTCGATACCTCCAGCAGTTGTGACAATTGCATCTACTAGTTTGTGCTCTACTAAGAATCTGAAGATTTCTCGAAGACCTCCTGTGACCATATTTGATGTATAGCCGAGATAGATGAATGCCTTGGTCTCCCTCATTTCTTTTATTACTTCGATTGCTTTTGCAAGGTTTGTAGCCTGTGCTCCTGTTGTTGCATAGCTATCTAGAATTTTTTCGTAATTGATTCCTTCGTTAAAGTCATATCCTTTTACAGATAGGCCTTCTGCTTCTTCACTTTCACGAAGAATATTTTCTCTTGCATGTTTTTCTTTGTCGTTTATCATTTTATAGAATAAAATTTAGGAGAGTTGTGACTGAGAGATTAGTAAATTGGAATTACTCTTGTGTAAGTCATATTTTTAGAAAAGAAAAATGGTTTTTAAGGGTTTTGTTGGAGGAATTTGTGAGGGCTTCACGCCGGACTTTGTCACGGCGTTTCGGACAAAGAGGATTTAGTAGAGCTTTTTGGTTCCAATATTAAATTGTAGTAATTTTTAATTTCTTAAATAAGTTTTGTTTGTTAGAATAATTTTTTAGAAGTTATCCATAC
>Ga0114932_10005926_pt1 | contig 10630 bp, 7 predicted proteins | sample 2SBtaG_2_FD_87286 | JGI IMG/M metagenome (GOLD analysis project Ga0114932, IMG submission 87286) | Deep subsurface microbial communities from Kolumbo volcano to uncover new lineages of life (NeLLi) - 2SBTROV12_ACTIVE470 metaG | ecosystem: Environmental > Aquatic > Marine > Volcanic ... | reverse complement strand
GGGGGTTCAAGTCCCCCTGCTCGTACTCAAGGGGAAGGAGTTTGCCCCACTAGATGTAAAGTCACTCTGCGAGAACTGAAGATTATATGATAGGGTTTTATCTGGTGTGTGAATAACATAAGTTCCTGGTGGTGCGGGAACTTTTTTTTGTCTAGAATAAATAAGATTAAAAGAATAATTATGTCATACGAATACAGAGTAGCAAGTAGATACTGTTGGTATGATTGCAATTCTCATAGTAAAATTGTAAAAATGTATTTCATCAATGGTATGCCATTTACCTTTGATGAATTAGAGGATGGGCAAACATATGATCAAGATATAATAAATGAAGCAAAAAAGTCAGGTATAAGTTATAGTCAAGAACAATTGTATAAGTGTTCTTTTTATCTGATAGATGAAGAAATGCATCCTATGTTGTTTCCTGTTCCATTAGAAAATCCAGAAGATTTGCCTGATGACTTCGATTACGTTCATGAGCAGGATTTTATGGGATAAATAAAACATAGGAATATTTTAGAAGTTATAAAGCACCATGCCTCTGAATAAGTTAGATAATTTTATCAAAAACACTGAGGGTAGAATATTATATGTTAGTCCGGCAGACTTAGATTCTACGGATAGCATTGATAATCAAGGTAATTCTCTGGCAAGACCCTTCAAAACAGTTCAGAGAGCTCTGATTGAATCAGCAAGATTTTCTTATTTTAAAGGAAATAATAATGATGAGATAGAGAAGACAACTATCTTATTGATGCCCGGTGATCATAAGATAGACAATAGACCAGGATTTGCTATAAAACCAAATGGTTCTTCTGCTGCTTCTGCTGTTGCTCCATCTGGCGCTGTTACGACTAATGCTCAAGATGTATTTGGTCTTGATTTAAATACTAATTTTGATATTAATCAAGAAAATAATGTATTATATAAATTTAATAGTGTTCATGGTGGGGTTATAGTACCTAGAGGAACCTCTATTGTTGGTCTCGATTTAAGAAAAACTAAGATTAGACCAAAGTATGTTCCAAATCCAACAGAAAATAGTACGATAGCACCATACTCTGCTATTTTTAGGGTTACTGGTACATGTTACTTCTGGCAATTCTCTTTCTTTGATGGTGATGAGAATGAAACTGTATACACACATAAATCTTCATTTACTACAAAACTTTCAAAACCCACTTTTTCTCACCATAAACTAACTTGTTTTGAGTACGCTGATGGCGTAAACATTTATAATGATGGTCTAACAGACCTTGACATGTATTATGCAAAACTTTCCAGAGCCTTTAATCAGGCAACAGGAAGAGATATTGATGAAAAATATCCACAAAAACCTGATGGATTTGCACCCCGAAGACCTGAATTTGAAATTGTCGGTGCATTTGCCGCAGATCCATTAACAATTGATACTATTATTTCTGGTGATGGTGCAGGTAATCCTACCCAAGTTGTTACAGTCACAACTAATCTGGATCATAAGTTAAATGTTTGAACTCCAATTAAAATTAAAGGTGTTGGGGATAATCGTTATAATATATCAACAAAAGTTGCTAGTATAAGCTCAACTAATACAAAAGTATTCACATACTTTTTGGATGTTATCCCATCAGATTTGGATGATAATCCAACAATTACTGGTAATGAAGATGTAACCATTGAGACTGATACTGTTTCCGGTGCTTCTCCATACATCTTTAACTGTTCGTTGAGATCAGTTTGGGGTATGAACGGAATGCATGCTGATGGTAACAAAGCAACAGGATTCCGTTCAATGGTTGTTGCTCAGTTCACTGGAATTTCTCTACAAAAAGATGACAGAGCATTTGTAAAATATGATAAATCATCCAGAGCATATACTGCACCACAATTTAGTGGGCAAAGTAGTGGAGATACTTTATCATCACAATCTTCTGCCACAAATGCCAGTAAGGTGTATCACTTAGATTCTGGTGCGATTTATAGAAGTGGATGGGAGACTACTCACATCAAAATGACAAATGATGCGATTTTACAAGTCGTATCTGTTTTTGCTATTGGTTATAATAAACACTTTGAGGCAAAAAGTGGTTCTGATGCTTCAATTACTAACTCTAACTCTAATTTCGGTCAGTTATCTTTAGTTTCTGATGGATTTAAGAAAGAAGCATTTGATAAAGACAATAAGGGATATATTACACACATCATTCCACCAAGATCTTCTTCAACAACAGAGGAGCAGATTGATTGGTTGACTCTTGATGTCGGAATTACAACTACAGTTGCTAATAACACTAGATTATACTTATCAGGATTTGTTGCAAAGGAACCAGCACCACCATCACTAACTCAAGGTTATAGAGTTGGTGCCAGAACCAATGATAAATTATATGTTAATGTTAATAATATAACATACTCTGCAGATATTTTATTACCAGGAACTTCTTTATCATCATTTAAAGAATATACAGTAACTCCTACTGGAAGTGGTAATAATTTTAGTGCAGGTTCTCATGATATAGAATCTGGAGAAAAAGTCATTATGATCAGTGATGATGGTGATTTACCCGAAAATATTGAGGATAATAGGGTTTATTATGCCATAGCATCAGGCAACAATATTGCACTGGCAGCATCTAAAAATGATGCTGGTATTGGAAACTCAATCGCAGTATATGGTGGAACCAACTTAAGAGTATTGAGTAGAGTATCTGATAAAGAAAGTGGTGATACTGGACATCCTATTCAGTTTGATAGTAGTAATGGGTGGTATGTTAATACGTCAAATAGTAGTGGATCTGGTGGAATTTACAATATAATTAATAGTTTGGGTGTTGCTGGAATTGGGGCAGATACACCAGCAACTTATGTTAATAGAATTATTGACACAAGAAGTTTAGACGAAAGACTTTATAAATTAAGAGTTGTAGTTCCAAAAGAATCTACTAATGGAAAAACACCCGAATCTGGATTTATTATTCAAGAATCCAGTAATACTGGGTATCGTAGAGGAACTGATGCTATAGTACCTGCTGGTACTGCAGTTACTATAGATCCTTCTGATGCTACAGCTGTTGATGGGTATGGTGGATTTAATCATAATTTGAGATTGATATCTACTTGCTCATATAATTCTGGAACAGTAACTGTTCTTGCAGAAATACCTCATAATTTAAATGTTAGTGATCAAATCATTGTCAAGAATGTAAAGAGTTCTGATAATACAGTTGGTACTGCTAATAGTGGATTCAATGGAACATTCACTGTATCTGCAGTTAACAGTGATATGGAGTTTGAATACACTTCTTCAAGTACTGCAGGAACATTTACTGCTTCTTCTGTAGACACGAGAAATGAAAGTCTTCCAAGATTTGAAAGAAATGATCTGCAGAAAAACTTGTATGTGTATAGAAATGAAGTAATCTCAGAGTATAGTTCTACATCAGATGAAAATAGAGATGGTATCTATCACATTTATGCTTTGAGTGCAGATTATTCTGTTCCTTCAGAATTTACTGACTTAGAGTATGGGCAGAATGTTGTCAATCTTTATCCTCAATTAGATAGAGATAATTTGGATGATAATCCAAGATCGTCTAAATCATTTGCAGTAAGATCTCCTCTTGGAAAAGTTTCTACAAATGATATTAAGAAGAGTCTTACTAGAGAAACTATTGATAAGACTTTACCAACATTGGGAGTTGGATTAGAAGTTTCATCTGTCAGCACTAATACGGTTACATTTGCAAGACAACATGGTCTTGCCGGAATTATAACCGGAGCACTTCCAGGATCCGTTACAAATTATGATAATGGAATTTACTATAATGTAAAATTATTTGATGCAACTGCTTCTGGACCTGGGTGGAGAGGAGCAACAGCTCATGTAGAAGTTGCCGGAGGATCTATTAATATTGATAATGTTCATATTGTATCTGCAGGTTCTTCATATAGACCTGGAGAAACTGTATATTTTGATGCTTCAAAAATTGATCCTGATGGAAATGGAAGTGGAGGATCGTTAACACTTTCGAGTTCAGGTATATCTTCTGCAATTGGTGATGTAATACAATTTACTGGTGCTGGCACCACATCTGATGGATATTATAGAATTACATCCGTTGACACAACATCATCTATTTCTGTTGGTAGAACAACAGGTGATCCAGAAATTGCTAGTGATCAGTATGGAATTGTTCTTGGATCATCACTAGCTTTTACAGCAACTACTCTGGCAGGTGTTACTACCATAACAACAACAAAACCACATGGATTGTTGTCTGGAAGTAAATTTAAGTTAACTGATGATAGTAATAATAATCTTGGAGATTTTATTGCTGCTTCAAATGAAAATAATACTGAATTAGTAATTCATGTTAACTCAACAATTAGTGCTTCCTCTGGTTATATTTTAAAGCATGGTTTATCTGCTAATGATGCGATATCAGATGCTTCCAATGAAAATCGTTCTATTAGGGGTATAACTCTATATGATAATGTAACAGGAACTCTCAGTTCCAGCACAGATGATACTATTACGGTTACTTTAGATAATGGTGGAGAACCCACAAAAGCATTCCCGGTAGGAACATACATTCAAATTTATGATAGAGATGATAAGAACGATGAAATTGTCTTAGTAAAAGAAATTGATGGTACTATTGTAAAAGTAATAAGAGGTGTTCTGGGCACTCTCAAGGCATCTCATGAGAATGGTAGTATTGTTAGAAGAATTAAACCTCTTGCGATTGAATTCCATAGACCATCTATTCTTCGTGCTTCTGGTCATACATTTGAATATCTTGGATATGGTCCTGGTAACTATTCTACTGGTCTTCCACAGGTTCAGGATAGAACTCTCACCGAAAGAGAAGAATTCCTCTCACAAGCACAGGAAAGATCATCTGGAATTGTTGTCTACACTGGTATGAACAATAAAGGTGATTTCTATATTGGTAATACCAAGAAATCATCTGCGACTGGTGAAGAAACATCCTTCGATGTTCCGATCCCAACTGTTACTGGAGAAAATCCCTCAAGATTGAGTTCTGTATTTGATGAAGTTACTATTAAAGAAAGACTAGTTGTTGAGGGCGGAGATTCTAATCAAATTCTTTCTCAATTCGATGGTCCTGTTACATTTACTAATGAGATTAGAGCAAAAGGAACTTCCAATTTTACAGGACAAGTTAAAGCAACTAATACTGTAGAAATTGATAAGGATACTGCTTCAACAAGCACATCAGATGGAGCACTAGTTGTATCTGGTGGTGTTGGTATTGGTTCTACATTAAATGCTGATAGTATTATTTCTAAGAATGTAAAAATTGGTAATGCTGATAACACAATTAGTGCTACATCTGGTGATCTTAAATTGGATGCAGATGGAACGGCAGATAAATTAGTTGCTATTCAAACAAATACCACTATTACAGGTATTTTGAGTGTAAGTGATGATATCACTGCCTTCTGGACTTCTGATGAAAGACTGAAGGATAATATCACACCAATTGAAGATCCTCTTGCAAAGGTTGTTTCAATCAGTGGTAATACATTTGATTGGAATGATAAATCCAAGAAACGAGGGAATGATACTGGTTTAATTGCACAAGAAGTTGAGGCTCTGGGACTTCCAGGATTGGTTGTAACTAGAGATAATGGATACCTTGCTGTTGATTATCATAAGATCGTTCCATTACTTGTAGAGTCTATTAAAGAACTTTCTAGTAAGGTTGAAGATTTGGAACAAAGGTTACAAGATAAATAACTAAAAAAGTTATAAGATGGCAAATTATAAGAAGTCATTTAATTTTAAACAGGGTGTACAGGTTGATGTAGATAACTTTGTAGTAAACTCTATTGGAAACGTTGGTGTCGGAACTTCGGCACCAGGGCAACTTTTAGATGTTTATGGAACTACTAGAGTCAATGGATTAACGACGACAACAACTCTGGCAGTAACTGGTGATTCTCAATTCTATTCTGATGTTAAAATTGGAACAGCAGTTACTATCTCAAATGGTATTGTAACTGCTACTTCATATTATGGAGATGGAACAAAGTTAAGTGGTATTGTTGGATATTCAACAGAAGCTTGGATTGTTAATGTTGGAAGAACAGGATTATCAACCACCTTAAAGGTGGGAATTGGCACAGATTCTAATGATAATTATGATTTAGTTATTGGTACTGGAATTTCATTCTCTGGTAATGCTGGAAATATTATTGCATCTGGAATTATAACAGCAACTAGTGGATTTATTGGAACTGTTAGGGCATCGGATTTAACAGGAACAATTTCTGATGACAGATTACCAGATACAATTACGTCTAATATAACTGGCAATCTTACCGGTACTGCTTCCAGTGCTACTGTTGCTGATGGATTACAAAATACTCCAAATATTAATGTTGGGTTATTGACTGCCACCAATATTGTTGGAACTTCATTAAGTATAACTGGTAACTTACACTTAACAGGAACTGCAACAAGTATTGGTATTGGAACTAATATTCCAACAACAGACCTTCAAATTCGTAGAAGTGGAAATGCAGTATTAGAAGTTGTTTCTGATACTGATAAAGCGAAAATAGGTCTTGGTAATTCTCTTGGAATAGGTAATAGCTCTGCTGAAATAAGATTCCATGATAAGAATTTAGAATTTTATAATTATGATACTGGGAATATTGATACTATTATTCATGACGGAACTGGAGCAGGAACAACAGGAAGTTTTAGATGGCTTTATGGGCAAGAAAGTCCTAATAGCGTACTTTTAAAATTAACTCATGATGGAAAGCTTGGAATTAATGTATCAAATTTAGTTTCAGGCTATAAGTTACAGGTATCTGGAGGTTCTTCTATCAGCGGAAGTTCATATTTTGGAAATAATGTGGAAATTGAAGGTGCAGTAAGTGTTGGTAGTATTAATTTACCGGATGTGATTAGTGGAACTAATCTGACGGTCACTGGGGGAATTTCAACATTTAATAATATTAATGCAACAGGATCTGCTTCTACAATATCAACATTAACTGTAACTACTCTAAAAGCCAGTAATTTTGATGCTGTTGGAGTAACTAGTATTATACAATCATCAACAATTGCTGTTCCAGTCTTTAATGATAGTCAACAAACCGGACTAACTACCATTACTGGTTCTATTATTCTTAATAGCGATGATGGTAAATTTAGAGGATGGACTGGTTCAGCCTGGGTAGATTTCCATTAATAACTTATGGCACTAGCATCAAAAACATCAAGTCCAGTTGTATCATCTGGAGAAATTAAATTTTCGGAATTGAGAAAACAGTTTAAAACTGTAAGTCCTAGATCTTCATATGGGGATTCTTCTGATGATTATAGTGAAGATAGTAATTCAATTTCGATTAGTTCTTCAGAATTATTAAGAATAACTGATCTTTCGGTAAGTAATCCTATTGTTGGAGAATCAACGGAAAATTCTTCCATATCAGAATCAATAAATTGGAAAACATCTCAATTTAGAAATTCTGTAAAATATTATTTTGTTCAGCAAAATGGCACAAATGTTGATGTTGATGGTGATGCTGATATTTCATGGAATAGTAATTTAAATAAACCAATAAAGAAAATTTTTTTTGTAGAAGGAATTATTGGAGCAACATCAACTGACACGGCAGCACTAGAGTTTGATAGTTCTGTTACTAATTTAGATATTATAATTACATCTGGTGCAGAAGTATTAGGTGCAGGAGGTGCAGGAGGCACTTCTGAGAATAAAATTGGAGAAGATGGTGGTAATGCAATTTCGTTTACTTCAACGGCAAATTCTATTAATATTAATGTAAAATCCAATGGTAATTTAAAATCTGGTGGCGGTGGCGGCGGATTTGGTGGGCAGGGTAATTATACACAAACAATTAGCTCATTTGCTAATTTTAGTTCAAACCATGCAACAACTTTAAATGATGGTGGGTTGGCTAGTTGTCAAGGTGCTACTAATAAACCTGCAAATGGTGATTTTACTCACATGGGATGTGGTGCTGTTGTTCAAAATGGAAAATGTACGGTGTGTACTTATCAGCAACTTTCTTATAATAGTGCTGCTCTTCAAAATGGAACTAATGGTGGAGTAGGGCAAGGTTATCAGCAAGATAGAACTGCAGGAACTACTCCAGCTTCAAATAATTCTGGTATTGGTGGAAATGGTGGATTATATGGGGAAAATGGTCTTGATGGTGGAACTGGAATAAACGTAAATAATATTGCAGACTTTGATGGTAGTGGTCATGATGGAGGTTTAAAAGGATATTCCATATTTGCCCCTATAAATTCTTACACCATAATTAAATCTGGGACAGTAGTTGGAAGAGAAAGTTAAATAAGTGTAGTTTAAATTTTTTATAATGTCTGAAAAAAAGGATTATCCATCATTACCAAAACAAGGAGAAAATCTTGCTAAGTTTGCATGGGATATTGTAAAACAAGCAGTGACATCTAATGAATCCTTGATGGTTTCAAAAGAAATTTCACAACAAAGAATGGAAATTTGTAAACAATGTGAATTTTATGATGAAGAAGAAAGTAGATGTATACAATGTGGATGTTGGTTAGCACAAAAAGTCAAATTTGCATTAGATAGTTGTCCAATAGGAAAATGGGAACAAAATAGTGATACTTTTGTTAATGAAAAGTTTGATGAAATTATGAAACAACTTGACAAAAATTCTGAATCTGATTAGAATACCTTTGTTGAGGTTGGAGGGATCCCTTTAACTACCATAAAGAACTTATAGCTTCCCGTACAACCATACCAAAGGTATGTATAAGAATCAAAACTTTGACATGTTAAGTGATGATTAAATCACTCTATATAAATCGCCAGAGTACTACTCAACTATGAAACCAATAAAACTTTTAATAGCAGTTGCTTCTGTAACTGCTTTTTCTATGCCTGTTTTTGCACAAGCAGTGATGGATGATCGTTATCTTGGTTCAGATGAAAACTGGAGTCAAGTTAAAACACAAGATCTCGTAGACAATATCAAGAAAACTAATTCCAATACGACGAGTATTAATTCTAATAGTTCTGCAATAGAAGCACTTCAGGGTGCAGAAGACGAGAGTTATGACTATACTCCTGACATCAATAAAAATAAGGATAGAATCAATGACTTACGAGATAGTGTAATAGGAGCAACTGCTATTTCTGCTGCATTGTCTTCTGTTCCAACATCTTCTGATGATGCAACTGCCGCCTGTGGAGTTGGTGGTGCTACTTATAGTTCAGAGTTTGCTGTTGGTTTAGGTTGTGCAACAAATGTAAATGATAACTTATCTCTCAATGCTGGTGCTTCGATGTTAGTCAGTGAAGAGATTGAGTATGATGGAATGGATAACTGGGCAGCAAAAGTTGGATTTACTTATAAGTTTGGTCCGGTAAGAAATGATAACAAACTGGTTCAGAAGTTAGAGGAAAGAATCAAGAAACTGGAAGCACTGCTATCCAGTAAGTGAAGTGTTACAGGGGTGCCTGTGTGCCCTCTGAATCTGCTATAATAAGATCATTCGACAGGACCCCTTGACCATCACCCTTCGCCCCCATCAAGAGCGTGCTGTGAATGCCATGTGGGATAACAGCAAAGGTCAGGTTATCATCCCTACGGGTGGTGGCAAGACCATGTGCATCTTTGAGGATATTCTATCCTGCATGGAGATGACAAATAAGCGTCATACGTTTGTGATTGTTGCTCCACGTATTCTCTTGGCAGAGCAACTCTGTTCTGAATTCAAAGAGTTTACCGATAGAGATATTCACATTCTTCATGTTCACAGTGGTGAGACAAAGCATCTCAGTACAACAAAGGTTGATGATATTAAGTGTCATCATGCTATCTGTAATGTTGCCGGTGAGCACGAAATCATCTTCACCACTTATCACTCTCTTCACAAACTTGAAGAAGCAGGTGTTGATGTAACCGCAATTTACTTTGATGAAGCACACAATTCCGTTCAGCGTAACTTTTTTGGTGCTACAGAGCACTTCTCTACTAATGCTGAGCGTTGCTTCTTCTTCACTGCTACTCCTAAGCATTCTGCTACTATTGCAAAACCTGGCATGAACATGCCTGAGGTTTATGGTAATGTAATCTGTCAAGTTGGAGCTCCCGAACTGGTAGAGGGTGGTTATATTCTCCCTCCTAAGGTTGTTGTTAAGCAATTGCCTATGATTCGTGATAAGAAGCACGTTGCCGAATGTGATGCAGAGAATCTGCTGGAGACTATTAAGGATAACTCTCTTAATAAGATTCTTATTTGTGCTCGTTCTACTAAGCAGATTGTACGACTGATTGGTGAATCCCAGTTCATTGGTACACTTGCATCAATGGGTTATTCTTGGATGACCATTACTGCAAAGACTGGTGGTATTATTGATGGTAAGAAAGTCAATCGTGAGGTTTTCTTTGAGACTTTGAATGCTTGGGGTCGTGATTCTTCTAAGAAGTTTGTGGTTCTCCACCACTCTATTCTGTCAGAAGGTATCAATGTCAGCGGACTTGAGGCAGTCCTGTTCATGCGTAACATGGATTATATCGGAATCTCCCAGTCAATCGGTCGTGTCATCCGTCTAGGAGGGTCTCAGAAGACCTTTGGACTGGTCTGTGTGCC